>Ga0315285_10007557_pt1 | contig 11160 bp, 9 predicted proteins | sample YL17G09_36_MG_FD_203698 | JGI IMG/M metagenome (GOLD analysis project Ga0315285, IMG submission 203698) | Sediment microbial communities from Yellowstone Lake, YNP, Wyoming, USA - YL17G09_36 | ecosystem: Environmental > Aquatic > Freshwater > Lake > Sediment | place: USA: Wyoming | collected... | reverse complement strand
TCACCATGCTATCGCAACCATGAGGAATCACCACGCCAGAGAGAAAGTCATATTTTTGTTTCACCGAGAGGTCGAAGCAACTGCGGTAATAGGGACATACAATGGTCTCCAGTAATGTGTCCCCTTTTGTAATAGGCTCATGGATATTTCCTCTCACCCGAAAAGGGATACACCCGGCAGCGGTAATGATTTCTAAAGGAACAAAGGAACAGATATAGCCGATGACCTTTTTCCCTTCGTCTTTCAGCTCCTTCGCCCTGAGCCCGTAATTCTTATAATACCTTTCTACGGTAGAAAAAACGCTGCTCTGTTTATCATTCATCGACCTTCTCCTTACTACAATCTATCCGTCGGATCAACAAAATTCAAATCCCCTCCAACCCCCCTTTACTAAAGGGGGGAGAGGGGGGATTATTACAGTGTCTTGAAGTGTAATATACATAATTTGGTTTTAAGTTTCAATCTTACTTCCCTAAACTTTCTTTGGCGATGAGGGCTGCACCCAATGCAGCCGTCAAATGGGGCCTCTGCGGTACAAGGATATCATGACCTCTGATTTCCTTTAAGGCCTGGACGAGACCCAAATCTCTCGCACCGCCACCCACCATGGCCATATCCTGTTCAACACCTATTCTCTCTGCCAAGCTGTTGATCTGGGCCGCAAGAGCTCTGTGTATGCCTGCGAGAAGGTCTTCTTTTGTGACCTCTTGGGAGAGCCGAGAGATTGCCTCTGACTCCGCAAAAACGGCACATCCGGTGTTAAACTCAACTCTCTTTTTTGATTTCAAAGACAACTCACCAATCTCTTCCACCTTGACCTGGAGAACCTTGGCAATGACCTGAAGGATTCTGCCACTGCCTCCGGCGCACTTTCCACTCATTAAAAAATTGTGCACACTTCCATTACCATCGATGCGGAGGACCTTCGTATAAAGATCCCCTACCTCAATGACGGTTCTCACAGAGGGGAGAAGAGAAGAAATGCCCTTTGCATGGCAGGCTATATCCGATTTTACTTCATCTGCGAAGGTCACCAATTTTGATCCATATCCAGTGGCGACAGTCCGGGAAATATCACTGGCTGATATCCCAATCTGAAAAAGTAACTCCTTTCTTATCCTCTCAGCCGTAAGCTTGAAATCTCCTCCAGAGGGACACTCAAAAGAACCGGAGAGGCCCTGATCACCGAGGGCGATTCCTTTTGATGAAGCCGAACCAATATCAATACCCAATACAAATGCCATAAGTTTTTCGTCGATGGGTTAAGGTAAAGATGCCAGTTTTGTCGGTAGGTTATGTCATTGGTTTTTAAATATTTAGCCTTAACCCCTTAACCATAAACAAGACCGGCTTCCTAACCCTAACCAAAAGACCATTTTCATGGTTATTGGATGACGACTCCGTCATGAGGATTTCTATAGTATTCGTAAAATTCGGTGTCATTCGGTCCATTCGTTAGTATAAATAACACAAATCCAAAACCTCTAAAAGGAAATAAAAGAACACCTAACCAATATAAACGGATTAAATAATCTGTCATCATCTCAATGTCACCTTGAGCCATGCCCTGAACTTGCTTCCTGGGTCGTTTCAGGGTCTGGGTTAGAGATTCTGAACCAATACTGAAACATGTTCAGCACAAGGTTCAGAATGACAATTAGAAAAAGGGTAGGGGAGGTTTTAGCGTTCGACTGAGCTAACCCCGAAGTCCTCCCTCTAATGAAGGCGACTAAATTCTCCCCTACCCTGCGGAATCATTGTTTGATATGTTCTACTAAAAGGTGTAAATTTCTTCAAGAAGGAGTAAATCACTCTGTCCATACAGGCGGGGCGTTTTGCCTTAATTTATTTCAAGGAGAAGCGATATGAGCAGGGAATATACAGCAGTAATCAAAAATGAGGGCAATTGGTGGGTAGGCTGGATCAAGGAGGTTCCAGGCGTGAACTGTCAGGAACGGTCTCGTGACGAACTAATAAAAACTCTCCGTATTACATTAATGGAAGCTCTGGAATGCAATAGAGAGGAGGCGCTCACCTCTGCCGGCGGCTGAACCCCAAATTTGTAGGGAAAGCTGGTAATCGAATTTTGAAGGTGACCCCTAAGATACTCTTTTCTATTTTATCTTAAAGAATTCTTCCATTCCGATATATTTCTTTCTCAGCTTTGGTTTCTCTATTTTTCCTGTTGGATTGCGGGGAACCTCACCGAAGAATATCTTTCGAGGTCTTTTATACTTGGGTAATTGCTCACAATATTTCAAGATCTCTTCTTCTGTGAGGACTTTACCTGGCACGACATCTATGACGACGGTCACCACTTCACCTAAACGCTCATCAGGATAGCCAATGGCTGCAACATCCTTCACGCTCGGATGAGCATGGAGGAAGTCTTCCACCTCCACAGGAAAAACATTCTCACCGCCACAGATGATCAGGTCTTTTTTCCGATCGACTAGAAAGATAAAGCCATCTTCGTCATGTTTTGCCATATCCCCTGTATATAACCATCCATTCTTTATTGTTTTTGCTGTAGCCTCTGGATTTTTGTAGTACTCCCTCATCACGCCATCACCGCGAACCACCAGCTCTCCTACTTCTCCCATTCTGACTGTATTTCCTTCCTCATCCACGATGCGAGTTTCCCAGTTGAACCCAGGAAGGCCGATCGCTCCAACCTTATGTTCATTCTCTATCCCAAGGTGGACACAGCCCGGTCCGGTTGATTCGCTGAGACCATAGTTAGTATCGTAGGCCATATTGGGAAAATATTCTTTCCAGTGTTTCACGAGTGAAGGGGGAATAGGCTGTGCACCCATGTGCATGAGCCTCCACTGACTGAGCTGATAGTCTTTTAATTTGACCTCTCCACTATCGAGTTTTAAAAGAATGTCTTGAGCCCACGGAACGAGAAGGAAAATGACTGTAGCCTTCTCTTCGCTGATCGCTTCAAGAACCCATTCAGGTGAAATCCCTTTCAAGATTACAGCGGACCCCCCGACTATAAAACTCCCAAACCAATGCATCTTTCCACCAGTATGATAAAGGGGGGGGATAAGGATAAAATTGTCATTTTTGGTCAGATAATGATGGACATTTTCTGCAATACAGGCACAGACCATGTTCTTATGAGTCAATAGAATAGGTTTGGGTGTCCCTGTGGTGCCAGAGGTGAAATAGAGGCCACATGGGTCATGAAGGGTAATTTCAATGTTGGGAGGATTTGAAGAAGATTTTTCAAGCAGTTTTTCAAATGGTTCGGCATAGCTCGGAATTTCTTTTCCAACAAATATGTAGTCTTTTACGGTCGGGAGATCATCCTTTATTCCGCTGACCCTGTCGACAAACTCCTCACCAAAGACGATGCATGCAGGTTCTGCCACATCACAACAGTATTTAATATCATCACCCGTAAAACGAAAATTGAGGGGTACTGCCCATGCCCCTGTGCGGATGATACCGAAATAGGCAGTCAGCCAATCAAGAGAGTTCATCATGAGATGGATGACCTTGTCACCCTTTTTTATCCCTTTTTTTAAGAGGACATTTGCAAATCGATTCGCCAGTTCATCAAACTGCCTCCATGTGATCTCTTTTCTTTTATTTTCGCTGGGGATTCTTTCGATCAGAGCCACATCGTTTGGATACAGTCGTGCATTTCTTGCTAACATTTCACCTATATGGATATCTAAGTTCGCCATAGATCCCTCAAGGTAATATTGGAATAATGGAATGGTGGAATGATGGGTTGAATGAAGAACATGCCAAGTTTCAAGCGTTCAAAACCAATACGGACAGAAAACTACTAGCCGATAAGCAATCCCTTTTGATACTTGGACGTTCGACGAACCCGTCACGTAAAATCTGTTTGGAATTTGATTTATCTATTTGGCTCGATCTTTCCCCCTTTATTACCCATTATTCCATTGTTCCAACATTCCATCATGCCGATTTTCTACTTCCAACTGCGCCGATCGACAATCAGGCTGTCCTTTTCAGATAGGGTCCCTTTTTCTATGAACTCAAGTTTATCAATCTTAACCGTGCAGATTTCTTTAAAGATGTTTTCAAATTCGCGCTGAAGTTTTGCCTGATCTTCCGGTCCAGCTTCGACCCTGACAGTTAAATGGTCTTTAAAGTCTAACCGATCCACAACTGCCTGAAGTCTGATTTCACCAAATCGGGATGCCACAAGTCTTAATTGACTGGGTGCAATAAACATCCCTCTTACTTTCTTTGCTTCGCCAACCCTTCCTGATATGCCCATTAGGCGGAATGAAGTCCTACCACAGTGACAACGTTCTTTGATGTAACTTGAAAGGTCTCCTGTTCCAAATCGGAAAAGGAAAAAAATGTTGTTCAGTCTTGTAACCACCACTTCACCCAATTCCCCAGGACCAAGTTGTTTACCCGTCGTGGGATCAACAATTTCTACAATCACCTCTTCACAGATATGCCATCCGTTCTTTTGATTGCACTCGTAGGCGATATCTCCTACTTCAGTCGCCCCATACATCTGATAGGTGTCGATTCCATACTCCTTTTCAAATTTTTCTCTCAAGGAGGGTTGAAGTGGTTCAGCGACGAAGCTTGCCCGCCTTATCTTGAAATCATCTTTGAAGCGATGACCCATCTCCTCAGCCTTCTTGATAATCGCCATCAAAAAGCTGGGAGTGCCTGTATAGCCCGTTGCCCTCAGATCGCGAATTAATTGGACCTGATTTTCAGTGCTGGAAGCTCCGGAGGGGATGACGGTTGCTCCAACTCGCCTCAGACCACTGTGGAAGGTTAAACCGGCAGCAACCATGTGGTAAGAAAAGGCATTAAGGACTACATCCTCCTTTCTAAAGCCCGCTGCATAATAGCCTCTGGCCCAGATCGGGTCCTTTTCCGTAAGATGAGGTTCATAAACCGGCCCAGGGGAGGTAAAGATTCTATCGGTTTTCATATCCTTAGCACAGAATCCGCCAAAGGGAAGTTCTTCCTTCTCAAGTTTAACAAGTTCCTCCCTGGAGATGACAGGGAGCTTCTCCAAGTCTTTGATCGATTTTATCTCTGAGGGTTTGATGTTCTTTTCATCGAAGATCTTTTTGACTCTACTCGATTTTTGGTATCCCAGACGAACCATTTTAGCCAGACTCTGATTATAGTAACTCTGTCTTTTCGTCAGACCCATATTCTCTTTTGCGTCAAAATAACGGGACTCCTTCTTAGCTATCATGTCTCCTCCCTTATATACATACCGCAGAGCGTTTAATCCCCCCCTGCCCCCCTTTAGAAAAGGGGGGGTATGGGGGGATTTGATATTCTATTTTATGCTATGCCCTAGCTCTATGCTCTTTGCTATTTAGAGCCAGCGTTTACGCCGTTTGTAGGACTTAACGTCTTTATATGATTTGAGCGCACCTGAGGATGCCGTACCCAGATAAAATTCCTTGACATCCGGATTTTCCCTCAGATTGGCAGCGGCCTCTCCCATCACAATTTTGCCATTCTCCATGACATACCCATAGTGGGCGATTAAAAGGGCCATATTGGCATTCTGCTCCACCAGGACAATGGTCGTTCCCTGCTCCTCATTGATTTTTTTCACAATCTCAAAAATCTCTCTTACCAGAAAGGGTGCCAAACCTAAGGAAGGTTCATCCAACAATAAAAGTTTGGGTTGTGCCATCAAAGCACGGCCCATCACGAGCATTTGTAATTCGCCACCACTACAGTATCCGGCCAACCTGTTCTTTCGAGCTACCAGGGGTTGAAAGTAATGGTAGACCAATTCGAGATCCTTCTTATAAGGCTTCCCCCAGCGGGTAGCTGTCCCCACCCTAAGATTTTCTTCAACGGTCAGGTATTTAAAAGGTTGACGACCTTCCAGGACCTGAATAATCCCCAATCGTGTAATTTGTTCTGGGGATGAGTTGTGAATATTATGACCTTCATAAATGATGCTGCCCTCGGTCACCTTGCCATTCTCCGGTTTGAGCAACCCTGAAATAGCCTTCAATGTGGTTGTCTTCCCTGCCCCATTGCTACCGAGCAACGAGACAATCTGCTGCTTCTTAACGACGAGAGAGACTCCCTTGAGCACCTGGATGACATCCGAATAAACGACGCTGATATTATTGAGTTGAAGTATTACATTGTCTTCCATGACTCCCTCAATAAGAAAATGGCCATAGCCTAAAACCGGACCGGATGATGCGCCACACCTCTGCCAGCCCCTTAGGTTCAAAAATGATGAAGAGCACAATGGCCAATCCAAAGATGAACTCACGAAGAGGTGCGATCTGGAGAGCAATCTTGCTGAGTGAACCGATATTCATAAAGAATTGCGTTGCTCCACTTAATACTTCATTTAAAACAGTGATGAATATAGCTCCGAACACAGAGCCAGGAACACTCCCCAGGCCTCCGATAATAATCATCGCAATATATTCTACAGAGAGGAAGAGGGTATAGGGCTCTGGGGTGATACTGCCGATATAGTAAGCCGCTAAGCCTCCGGCAAACCCGGCATAGAAAGAACTGATCGCAAAAGAGAGGAGTTTGTATTTAAAAATGGGAATGCCCATGCCCTCCGCTGCCCGGTCATTATCGCGGATGGCAATAAACGCACGGCCATACCGTGTTCGAATCAGGTTGACCGCCATCCAGGTCATAACAACGAAACAGATAAATATCACATAGAAGAAAGTGCGATCGCCCTTCAGATTGAGTCCGAAGAGGGTCGGACGAGGAAGGAAGATGCCTTCAGCTCCTTTGGTAAGACTCACCCAAGTCACCAAGAGGTATTGAATAATGAACTGACCTGCCAGCGTTGCAATGGTGAGATAAAGATGCTTGAGACGAATCGAGGGGATTCCAAAAACGATGCCCACTAATGCGGTAATGACTCCTGCTGCAGGAACGGAAAGCCAGAAAGGAAATCCTACAGCGGTTGCAAGAATGGCAGCAGAATAGGCCCCTACCCCGAAAAAGGCTCCATGTCCCAGGGAGATCTGACCGGTAAATCCAATGAGAATATTGAGCCCAATGGCAGCAATCGCAGCGATTCCAATGGAATTGATTACATAAAGGGTATAAGGTTTGCTAATGAAAGGAATAACAACAAAAAGGAGGAAAAGCCCGATCCACATCCATAGCCTACCAAAATCTGTCCCAAAGATGGTCAGCTCTTCTTCGTATCGTTCATTAAACTTTCCACAAGGATGTAATTTCAGCTTTCGCATTTTCCCTCCAAAATTGATTATCGCCCCCAATAAATGAGGGCGCTACAAATTCTAATCCCCCTTTATCCCCCTTTTAGAAAAGGGGGAGATTTTTATTTCCCCTCCCTTTGATAAAGGGAGGTTGGGAGGGATTTTAACGACTAAACTCGCTCAATTTCTACCAGGCCAAAAAGTCCATACGGCTTAACCAATAGGATGAAAATAAGAACAATATAAGGGATTACTTCCCGGAGTGAGGTGGAAACATAACCACCCGTGAAGGTCTCGAGCAAGCCAATGATGACTCCACCAATAATGGCTCCACCAATGCTCTCCAGCCCTCCCAGGATAACAACTGGAAAGACTTTGAGACCTATGTGGCTAAGGTTGTGGACATTGATTCCATTGATAATACCCAGAATAATCCCGCTCATCCCACAAACCAGGGCTGCAATGGCCCAAGAAAGGGCAAAGACCCTCCTCACATGCACTCCCAAGGAAAGTGCAGCAGGCTGGTTGTCCGCTACGGACCTCATATAAATTCCCTGAGAGGAGTATTTGAAAAACAATCCAAAGATCACAAGGAAGATCAAACCGATAATAAACGTGGCCACATAGACCGGTGGAATATTGATGGCACCCCACTGGATCGAAAGATTTTTGGGCAGGAAATCTGGGTAGTTGTGTAAATTTCCACCGAAGATGAAGAGCATCAATCCCTTGAACATGGCGGCTAAACCGACTGTCAGCATGATGACTTCGATGAGGGCTTCCCCAATCAGAGGACGTAAGAAGAGGCGTTCGATGATAAACCCGAGAGCGAAGCTTCCTATAAGGGTGATTAAAAAGGCCATCCAGATGGGTAATTTGGCCCAGGAGGCGAGGACCAGAAAAATAAAGGCTCCGATGGCCAGTAATTCACCATGGGCAAAATTAAGGACGCTCGATGACTTAAAAATCATGACAAAGCCAAGGGCAGCTAAAGCATATAGAAATCCAATGGATAGTCCCTGAAAAAAGAGTTGAATAAAAAATTCCATTAGGCCTCCACTCTAATCCCCCCTTACCCCCCTTTAGCAAAGGGGGGGAGGGGGGATTTTGAAATGTGCAAATTCCTTTATTCAACCGTTAGGATCTTAACCTTAGTTTCAATGGTGCCAACCTGTCCGTCCCGATAGCGGACTTTACCTGTGACCTCTAATTCTTGTTGTTCGCTATACATCGCCTCAATCAACTTGATATACTGCTCATAAACAAACTTTCTTCGCACCTTTCCTGTTCGCGTCAGTTCTTCGTCATCGGCATCGAGGAGTTTGTATAATAAAATAATCTTACGAAGTCTCATTGGCTTTGGTAATTGGGTATTCACTAGCCGAACTTCACCAAGAATCAGTTTTTCGACAGGCAGTTGTTGAGAAAGATCTGTATACGTGGTATAAGGAATCATTCGATCCTCTGCCCAACTGCCCACATTCCCAAAATCAATGTTAATAAAACCTGTGATATAGTCACGGCCTTCACCGAAGACCACCGCCTCTTTGATATAGGGGCTGAATTTTAACCTGGTTTCGATAAAGTCGGGAGAAAAGGCTTCGCCCCCTTTGGTGCGCATGATCTCTTCTTTACGTCCGATAATCAACAGGTGTCCATCGTCATCGATATAGCCGGCATCACCCGTATGAAGCCAGCCATCGCGAAGGGCCTTCTTGGTTGCTTCTGGATCTTGGTAATAACCGACAAAGCAGGAGGGTGTCTTTACAAGTACCTCCTGATCTTCTGCAATCTTTATCTCTGTCCTGGGCAAGGGTTTGCCAACGGTCTCTGGCTTCACCTCTCTATCGGGCTGAACCTGAAACACTCCTCCGCCCTCGGTAAGACCATAAGCATGCTTAAGATTTAACCCTTTTGCACGGAAGAACTGAATGACATCCGGGCTGATGGGATGTCCTCCTGTGATCGCAGCTCGAATTTGTCCACAACCCACCCGATCGAGAAGGGGACGGTAGACGATCCTGGCAGCGAGCCGGTGAAGCAATTGAAAATAAGAAGGAACGGGTTCCTTTTTGGACTCTCGATCAACAACCGCTCCTCCAATCTTTTCGCCCAAGGCAAAAAGTTTACGCTTGACAAAACCGGCATCGGCGATTTTTACCCTGATCTTGGAGGCAAGATCTTCCCAGAAACGTGAAGAAGTGATAATGACGGCTGGTCCAATTTCGCGAAAATCTTCTGCCTGGGTTTCCAATGTCTCGGGGAAATTCATGGCCATCCCCGTTAGCGGTGAAACACCCATCCCCCACATCTGGTCTACAATCCATGCTGTTGGGGTGATCGAAATCCAATTATCCCCAATGCCGATGGGAGCCGTCTCAACCCATTTCCTGGCAATCTCGGTAAAACTCTGGTGAGAGATCATCGCCAATTTAGGGATCCCCGTTGTCCCGGAGGTCATGATCATTAGGGCAACCTCATCCGGTTTTCCCTTCCATAACTCCTCTCCAAAAAGATTGGGTTGTTTCGCATCTAAATCTGCACCCAAGTCCAAGAGCTCTTTAAAACTCATCAACCATGGATTGTTGGTATAAGTTCTCATGCCCGTTGGATCAATATAGATGACCTTCCGGACATGAGATAGTTGCTCTTTCATTTCTAATAGCTTGTCGGTCTGCTCCTGATCCTGGGCGACCACAAAGGCGGCTTGAATCCTATTCAGCATCGTCGTCAGCTCTTTGGCAATCGAAGAGGTAAATAGATTGACGGTGATGGCACCAATGGCCTGAGCTCCCATTTCACTGAACAGCCATTCTGGATGGTTGTCGGTGATGATGCCAATATTTTCACCCCGTTTGAGGCCGAGGGCTAAAAAACCTAAAGCAACATGCCTGGTATAACGAAAATATTCCTGCCAACTATAGGCTTGCCATATCCCATACATCTTTTCGCGAATGGCTATCTTCTCCTGACCTAATTGTTCAGCCTGTTTGAATAAAATCTGAGGTAAAGTATATTTGCCAAACGACGACAAGGTTTCTTGATCAGGACGTTCTATTTTTCTTACCTCCATAGATCCGTAACTCCATATTGGAATAATGGGAGGATGGAATAATGGAATATTGGGCTTACATGCCAATTAATTAAAGAAATTTTGTTATTTTCCCATTATTCCACTATTCCAACATTCCAGTTAATCCCCCTAACCCCCCTTTAATAAAGGGGGGAGAGGGGGGATTAGAACTTGGTCGCTTCACCCAGATAGGCCTTGATGACCTCGGGATGATTTTGAATGACCTCCGGGGTACCTTCTGCGATTCTCTCTCCAAAATTTAAAACCATAATCCGTTGGGAGATACTCATCACAACAGACATATCATGTTCAACCAGGATCATAGTCTGGCCCCATCCTGAGTTTAACTCAAGTAAAAACCGGACCATATCTTCCTTTTCCTCAAGAGTCATCCCGGCAAAGGGCTCATCCAGCACTAAAAGTTTTGGTTCTAAGGCTAAGGCGCGACCCAGTTCGACCCTTTTCCTTAATCCGTAAGGCAAAGACCCCACCGGTTTTTTACGGATGGGCTGCATTTCCAGGAAATCGATCAACTCCTCCAAAACCTGACGGTGATAAACCTCCTGCTTACGGACCGATGGGGAGAAGATCGTTGCTAAGCCAATGCCATAGTCGCAGTAAAGGTGTCGGGCCAGAAGCATGTTGGCCAATACCGTCATCCCTGGAAAGAGTTCAATATTCTGATAGGTTCTTCCGATCCCTTTTTTTGTAATCTCATGGGGGTGGAGGCCTGTGATATCTTCTCCATTGAATAATATCTGTCCCTTTTGTGGATGATAATAACCTGTAATACAGTTGAGAAGACTCGTCTTCCCTGCACCATTAGGGCCAATGATGCTGACCAACTCTCCGGTGTGCACAGTGAGATCGACATCAAGGAGTGCCATTACA
>Ga0315285_10007554_pt1 | contig 11162 bp, 9 predicted proteins | sample YL17G09_36_MG_FD_203698 | JGI IMG/M metagenome (GOLD analysis project Ga0315285, IMG submission 203698) | Sediment microbial communities from Yellowstone Lake, YNP, Wyoming, USA - YL17G09_36 | ecosystem: Environmental > Aquatic > Freshwater > Lake > Sediment | place: USA: Wyoming | collected... | reverse complement strand
TTTCTTCGGTCGACCCGTACGCATGGTCCACCTCCTCGAAGGTTGGGCCAGTATAGCCGGGAACGGCCAACTTATGCAACGTATTTATGACTCAGCACACTAGCGCATCGTCCATCACCAGCGGCACCGACGTGCGGCTCCGCCGGCAAAACTCGGCGGCCAGCCCCAATCGCAGACAGAGGTACAGCAATTCAGCCGTGCCTCCGCTTAGTTGGTCGGGTTTCTTCGGGCGCTGATCCTGGTCGAATATCACCGGGGTCAGGTCCTCCTCGTTCTGCGTGACCTTCACGTAATACCCGTCGCTGACAGTCTCCAGAAAGCGCGAAGCGTCGGCGTGAACCGCCGGTTGCCGCTCTCTTGTAAACCGCTCAAGCGTCCGCTCGACGAGGCCCTTTGCCAGCGCCCGAACCCGCCACCGGCGCACCTCACAAGCGAACTCCTCCCTGCGGGCCGCGATTTCCGCCTCCTTGGCTGCTAGGTCCGAGGACACTTCGATACACCGGCGGTCCGACTCCGCCTGCCTGTAATCGCCGATGGCTTGGTCGCGCTCTGCCTGGAGCTTCGGAAGTTCTTCCTCGACGCTACTCAGCGACTCTTCCCAGGAAGCGCGCTGCCCGGTGGCTAATCCGCTGCGAGCAGCTTCAGCGGCGGCGCCTAGGCCCAGCCTGGCCGCAAGGGTTTTCTCGCACTCCTGGATGACTCGCCAGCATTCGGCGCGCTCCTCGAAGATTGCGCGCTTTTCGCGAAAACCGTTCTCATCGGTCACGCCGGCCTCTCCCAGTAAGTGTCGATAGGCGTCAGCGCAAGCCCGCTCCTCTTCCTCAGCCGCGCGGAGCTTGCCGCGAAACTTGCCCAACGATTCCTCGAGGCTTCGAAGCTGCTGCCGGACAGCCGCTTCCTCCCGACACCGGCCCCGAAGCTCGGCGACGGCGGCAATCAGGGACTCGCCGCACAATGAGTCGGCGCGTTCCTCCCCGGCGGAAACGAGCAGTTGCCGGCTCGCTCGCTCCCATTCCCGAATCTTCGTTTCCAACCCTTGCTGGTGTGCACTGGCCTGGTCGCGAGACGTGAGCTGCCCCCGCGCCGCCCGCACTTGCTCGAAGAAATCCACGACACCACCAGGCGTGCTCAGGTTGCCCACCTCCCGCTCTTGCTTCCACGTCTGCCACTCCTCCTGGCCCCGTTGGAGGTTCTCGCGCGTTTGTTTCATCGCCTCTGCCGTTTGGCTCTGGCGCTGCTGAGCCTCGGCCAAGGCTTGCTCGGCATCTGCGAGGAGGTTGTTTGCCCTGTTCCATTCTGAAAGTAGCGTTCTTTGCCGCCGCAGTTCGTGCTCTTTCCGTTCCAATTCGTAGAATCCCACGACCACGGCCACGCCGAGCGTGGCGGCAGCCTCGTCGATGCGTTTCCGAAGGCGCGAAACTTCACCGTCGGCGGCGGCCAGGGCGTTCTCCAAGTCGGCCTGCTTCGCCTTGATCCGCGCGGCCCGCTGTTCATGCAGCCGTTGTCGTTCCAAGCCAGCGCGAGAGAACCGCCAGGTGAGCAAGGCGGCGAGGCCGACAGCGGCTGAAAATAATAGGGCAATCAGGCCCGCCAACTGATCGCCGGCGGAAAGCCGCCAGATGCCGAGTGTGGCCAACGCTACTGCGGCCAGTCCGACGCTGGGCGTCGCCCAAGTGGGCAGACCGGTTGCCGGCATGGTTTCCAGTTCGCCGCGGGCACGTTCAATTTCCTCCAAGCTGCCTTGCAGAGATTCCCGCTTGCTTTCGGTTACGCGCATTTCCCCAAGGTCGGCCTTGGAGCGCGTCAGCAGCAGCTCGGCAGCCTCCAATGCCGCTTCGTCGGGACGGGGCGCCTGATCGAGCGCTTGCTGCGCTCGGTCGCGGCGGGCGACCGCTGTCCTCACTTCCCCTACGGCGGTCGCATCATTCCGTTCCGCCCCCGCCGCCGCCTCGGCCGCCTGGTCCAACTTCGTTTCCCATTCGCGGATTTCCTGCCGGGCCGGCAGCGACACATCGAAGGTCTTCAGGCGCGGTTCATCCCAGTCCGGGCCGAGTTCGGTGATCGATTTCCCCAGCTTTTCCTGCTCCGCGCTTGCCCGCGTCCTCGCCGCGATCAGGTCATTGAGCCGGTTGCCCTGCAGCGCCGCGTGTTCGGCCTGGGACTGCGCTTCGGCCGCAACGGCGAAAAGCCGGTCGTCCAATTGGCCCGCGAGCCGGTCGCGCTCTGCCTGGGTGCTTTCGATCTCGCTACCGAGCTCCGATACAGCCTTGCGGACGGTGTTCGATCTTTCGGTGAGGCTCGCCAGCCGCTGGTCGGCGTCGGGTGGGAACGAATCAACCGGCGCCAGCCGCTCCAGGCGCTCGCGGGCCTTGCACAGCTCGCACCAGCGCGGCCACAGCTCGCACAAAGAGCGGTATTTCTCCTTCTGTGTACGGAGCTCTTCCAGTTGGGTGCGCAGCCGCTCGACCCTGTCCTTGAGCGCCTCCTCGTTCCGCAGTAGTGAGAGGTAGGCGTCGGCCTGGCTTTCCATCTGTGCGCGCTGGTCTTTTAGCGCCTTCAGATCCGCTGCCAGGTCGAACAACCGTCCGGCGCTGACTTTCATCAGCTCACGCGAACTGTTTTCCAGTTTCTCAATCACCCGCCGAGCAGAAGTGCCAGCACCGGTGACTCCGGCGGAGAAAATCACCTGGTGCAGGCGCTCACCTCTCAGGGACTTCAAATCCTGCAACTCTTTGAGGGTAAAGGCAAAGACTGACTGAAACAGGGTGCGGTCCGCGCCTCCCAGGATGTACTGCAAGTCGTTGGCCGTTCCTTCCCGCCCGCCGGGCAACCGCAGATGGAAAGCGTCACCTCTCCTCGCGAATCGCTCGACCGTGACAACGCCGTCCGGGACTTCCACGAACAGCCTGCCTCCATGAGGCCCGTCAGGACGGCGCAAGGGCGGGCGCGGAAGCTGCCACGGTCGCCTCCCGTCCTCGCCTCCAAACAGCATGCTGCGCACGAAATCAAGCAACGTGCTCTTGCCGGCCTCATTAGGACCCCTAAGTATTACCACGCCGTCGGGCAGGTTCTCCTCGCGGTAGTCGTCCAGGATGCCGAAGCCTTCCACGTGCCAGCCGCGGATTCTCATGCCTGGTTGCCCTCCTCCAGCAGTTCCATCGCGAGGTCGCTCGCCTCACGAAGCAACTGGGCCGGGTCGGGCGCATCGAGTTCAGCCAGCGACTTACGGAGCCGCGGTTTATCGAGTGGAGCAAACTGCTCCTTAGCAAATGCGCCCAGCATGTCGGGCTGTGCCAACAGCTCATCGGCATACCTGACGACTTCGGCCGAAAAATCACCGCGTCGTGCGATGGCGGCCCGATCGATTCCCGCGCAAGTCTCGTCCCGCACGTCTTCCCAGAACAGAATGGGGTCGCGGCCCTCGAATTCGGCGCGCAGTTCGGCGAGGAGTTCTGAAGTCCTGTCTTGCCGGGCCAAATCGCCGTGGAGCGCACCCCGGCCGGTGAGAATCGCCCGGACGACCACGTGCCGGCCGCTGGCCGCCAACTGTAGCGCGTCGGCCTCCCTCTGCAGGCGCTCGCATAGGGCCGGCAAATCCGCGACGTCTGCGATATCGATCCGCAGGGGCAGGAAGCGCACCCGGTCCAGTGGAACAAGCTGCACGTCCGTGACTCGGCTCTCCCGGACACCGGCCACGACCGCGCCCTTCTCGCCCTGTTCGCTCTCCTTGAGGCTGCCGCCTTGCAGGCAGCCGGGGTAGACCACCCACGGATCGCCCGAGCACAGAACGGCGTGCTTGTGCAGGTGCCCGAGCGCCCAGTAATCCATGCGGGTGCGGGCGAGGTCCTCCAGCGAGCATGCGCTGTACGCATCGTCGGTGGGGCCGCCCAGATTGCAGTGCAACACGCCTATGTGCAGACCCTCATCCCTGTCTCGCCGGTAGCGCAGCGCCAGGTTCTCGGTTGTCTCCCGGCAGGCGTAGCTGGTTCCATAGATGGTGGCCAGCAGTTGACCGTGCGCCGTCAGCTTGAGCGCCTGCGGCTCGCCAGGGGCGAAAAAGTGCACGTTTGACGGCCACTCGCGCACGGCTGACCAGCCATCCAGATGATCGTGGTTGCCGTAGGCGGCATACACTGGGATGTTGGCTGCGGCTAGTCTCTCCATCCCTTTATAAAAACGAAGCTGGGCTCGAACGCCGCGCTGCGACTTGTCGTAGATGTCGCCAGCCAGCAGCAGGAACTGGGCGCCCCGCTCGATAGTGAAAGCGATCAGGCAATCAAACGCTTCCAGCGAGGCATTGCGCAGCCGCTCGGCAACCGCGGGCGCGACGCTGCCGATGCCCGCGAACGGAGAGTCCAGGTGGAGGTCGGCCGCGTGAACGAAGCAGAAGTCCATCGAAACCTCGATGTGGGGCAGGTATTTCTGCCTATCGGTCAGTTCGGACTATCCATCACGCGCATTTGGCGCCGCTTCAAACCCAACCAGCCGTTTGTCCCCTCACTTGGCATAAGGCGAACAAGCCCCGAGAGATTATAGCGCCAGCTATTGGATCAGGTCGACTCTGGCCGTCATCCAGTCCGGCGACTCGGTCGCCGATATACCTTTCCCAGGGTTCCAATCCGGACGCCGCGGGCCTTAGCACGGCGGCCGTGCCTGCAGTCGAGAGCGACATGCCGACGGACGCCTACGAGCCGCGTCAATCCGAGGCGCTGGCGGCGATGATGTCGTCGCCGCAGGTGGCGGTGATTTGGCTGCCGGGCGGCGCCACAAGAAATTCGTCCGGCGTCCATGGGCCATCGACCAGGCGCTCGAGCAACCCAAGATCGCCGCGCAGCTTCTCAAACTTCCAGCCCCGCCGCTCGGCTTCTTCGCGGGTGGCTTGTTCAAAACGGGCATCCGGCTCGATCCCCATTTCAATGAATGTCATCTGGCGATAATTCCGCGCCAGGTCGCCCAACTCCTGGTACAGGAACGCCGCGTTATCCTCGCCATAGCGGGCCACCAGGTCCGCATAGTTCAGTTGCAGGCCGTGGGCGGGCAGCGCGAATGGGCTGAAGCCGCCGGAATCTTCCCCGCGCTCGATCCAGCCCGTGGTGCGGAAATAGACGCCCGGGTTCCGGGTGAAATACTCCATGTAGCGCTCTTTGCCGCCCATGAAGAGCGTGATGCAATCGTGGGCGCGGGGCACGACCAGGGGACGCGAGCGCGCGCGCAGGCCCGCCAGGCCGTTTCCGCACAGGCCGTAGCCCAGCAGGATGGCGTCGTAACGCGCTTCATCGACGGCCTCGACCGCCGCGCGCAGTCTTTCGAGCATGCCGGGCGCCCCCAGGTCGTGCAGGCGCTTGGGCAGGAACTCCACGTCCACCTGGTTGGGGGAACGCGACACCACCGCGCAGATTTCCCGGTACAGGATCTCGCAACTGATCAGCTTGAGCCGCATGGGGAAGCTCTCAGCTTTCAGCTATCAGCTATCAGCCGCGGTCGCCAATGCTGATAGCTGATAGCTGATAGCTTCCTGTCACTTGCCGTTAAACTCACGCACGGCGTCGATCATGGCCACGATGTTTTCCACCGGCGTGCCGGCCTGCACGTTGTGGATGGAATTGAAGACGAAGCCGCCGCCGCGCGCAAACACCGCGCAGCGCTCCAGCACCTGTGCGCGCACCTCCGCCGGGGTTCCAAACGGCAGCACCGTCTGGGTGTCCACTCCGCCGCCCCAGAAGACCAGGCGGTCGCCGTATTTGTCTTTCAGGTGCTCGGCCTCCATGTTGGCGGCCGAGCATTGAACAGGGTTGAGGATGTCGAAGCCCGCCGCGATGAAGGAATCCAGGAAGCGCTCCACCGACCCGCAGGAGTGCTTGAACGTCTTCCAGCGCGTGTTCTTGTGAATCCAGTCGTTCACCTGCTTGTAGTAGGGCAGGTAAAGCTCCCGGAACGTCCGGACCGAGCAAAAGGAAGACGACTGGGTGCCGAAGTCGGTGCCGCAGACGAACACCGCGTCGATCACGTCGCCGGCCACGCCCCGGATCTTCTCCAGGTTGGCCAGCGCATATTCGCACTGCCCGGCGAAAACGGCGTGGATATAATCGCGGCGCGTGGCCGTGGCCATGTACCATTCGGCGATGTCCCGGATGCCCTTCGGGCGCTTGAGGAAGGGAGCCGGCACCAGCGCGATGTCGCCGAATGCCGTGCCGCCGAAGCAGGCGATCACGGCGCGCTTGCTGCTTTTCAATTCCCGGGCTGAGCGCTCGAAGTGCGCCAGGTCTTCGGCCGCCAGCGGCCCGAATTCCTCCAGGTTGTCCTCCGGGTTCAGCCGCGCCTCGTCGATGGGCTCTTGCCGGATAATGGCGTCGAAGAAAACGCTGCCGCTGGGCATGCGGCCGCTGGGCGGCGCCGTGGTGTCCCCTTCCGGATAAATGAGGATGTCGCCGCCGGCGTCCAGCGTGGTGTTGAAACCGCCGGGAACGAGGACCTCGAGGCCGTCGGGCGGGCGCCACGGTTTCCAGTCCCGCGCCTCGAACCCAAACATGGTCTTGCGGGGGGAAATACCGTCCAGGTCCAGCCCCAGGGCCTCCTTCAGGTCCTCATCGATCCATCCCAGCATCTGATACGGCTCGTGGACCTTGACCGGGCGCTTCTCCAGGCCAAGATGGTCACGCAGCGCGGCCACGCAGCTTACATGAATGCCGGTCACCGCCGTGGATCCCAAATCGACGGGCACGGCGTCCGGCTCGCGGTGGCTCAGCGCCGCCAGCGCCCGTTCTTTGCTGGTCATGCCGGACATTGTACACGTTCGTATGGCGCGCGAGTGGGTGTGATCGAGAAACACGCGCCTGGCGCGCCGTGCAGTTGCCCTTAGCCGCAGATTGCGCAGATTGCACAGATTTGATCTGCGGAATCTGCGTAATCTGCGGCTAACGGTCCCATTCGGCACCCTTGCAGCGGCGCGCGTCCGGCTCCGGACCTACCGCCACGGTGGTCTCTGCAAAGCTGTCGTGAAGCACTTGCCGTCCAGGCACAGCATGGGGTCGCCGGTCTTGGGGTGGTTCTTCTTCTCCAGCGTGTAGGTGGTGACTCCCTGTTTCTTGGAATTGGCGGTGATGGTGGTGGCGGTGGCGGTCCAGGTGCCTTCGTCGGACGACTGGGAACTGCCCATGCCGGTGACGCCGGGCTGCACGCCGTAGGTCGGTGAGACGTTGGAATAGGCCGAGAAGCTGCCCTCGTAGAAGTACTGATAGCGGCCGTCGGGGAACAGCGTGAAGCACTCCTGACGCGAGCTTCCGCCGTAGCCGGAGGTGCCCGAGGCGCTGCCGAAGTCACACCATTTGCCGGCCAGTTCCGGCAGCACCTTGCCGCCGCCGGCCGCCTTGCCCGCAGCCTCTCCCGCCGGTGCGCCCGCGCGGGTGAAGAGCAGCGGCTGCGGCAGGGTGGCGTTGGTCAGCGTCATGGTGGTGGGCGTGATGGCGGCCGTGAACATATACGTGGAAGTGCCGCCGCTGACCATGAGGATGCCGCGCTCGAACTTCCACTTCCCGGCGTCGCCGGCGAAGTTGCCGGTGCCATCCTCATTCAGCACCATGGTCACAACTCCGTTTGGGGTCTTCATTCCCCAAACGCCGGCGGGGCCGGAAGAAGCGGTTGAAGGGGCATCGACGGCGGTCTTTTCCGCTGGCGCCTGGCGTCTGGCGCCCAGGCCGCCGGACGCCGTGGCGCCCTCGCGCTCGAAGACCATGGGCTGTTTCAGATCCCCGCCGGAGACGGTCAGCTTGTTGCCCGCCAATTCAAACGAGTAATTGTTGACCGTGCCGCTGTCGTCGATCGAAAGCGTGCGCCCGCGCACGGCGTATTTGATCTTCGCGTTGTCAAGCTTGCCGGTCCCATCGGCGTTCAGCACCAGCGTGACGGTCACGTCACCTTCTTTCGCTTTCCAGGTGCCGGTGAGATTGGGCGCAAGCTGCGCCAACGCCGGAGCGACGGCGAAGAGCAGGATGAAAAGCAGGCGCAGGCGCGCAAAAGACGAGCGCTTCATGTTCCCCTCCCACAAAGCCCAGTGTAACTGCCGAGCCGCCAGCCTGAGCGAGTGATCCGCTCCTCACGGTCGCGGCTCTGTTGCCGTTCCACCGGGAATACAAGAGCCAGGCCGGTTGTCAATAACGTTGCACTCTTGCCATCCCCCAGTTTTTCTCAGCGCGCCAATCGGTGCCGTCAAAGCCCGCGAAGCGGGCGACATGTAGTAGCCCAGCGCGTGAGCGATGGGAATCCAAGGGGGAGGTTGGAAAGCCCCGCAGGGGCGGCATGAATGTGGTTCGGTCCGCACTCGTGCGCCCTTCATGCCGCCCGCTTCGCGGGCTCTGCCCAATTCCCTCTGCTTCTGGCGAACCTGAAGGGCGCGCTGGCGCTTCACTTTGCTTGGTACAATTTTCTCCGCGTTCACTCCAGCTTGCGGGCGAGGCCGGCGATGGAGGCGGGCATCACGGATCACGTCCGGTCTTTGGGGGAGATACTGGAGGGAACCGCTTAAAAGGCTTGGGCCTTTGCGGCCGAGCCGCTGCTCTCAATGCTCTGCTTCAACTCGAAGTAACGATTGTACCCGATACCCGCAGGCTCCATGATCGCTGCCTCCATGATCTCTACGGGCACTACCTCCACGTGCGGGGGCACCGTGACGATGTGATAGTTGCTCTCAAGAACCACGGTGTATTTGTTCGTGGCGATTACCTGATAGCCAGCGCGCTGAAGAACCTCAATCAGCAGCGCTGGCTTCACCGGAGCTAGGGTCAGCATCAGGCGACTCCGGCCAATTCTTGCCGCTGTGTTGCGACCAGTTCAAGGGGAACGGTCATGTCAAACGTTTCTTCAAACTTGCTCTCCTCCAAGATCGCGATGTATTCGCGTGCGACCTCCATGGTCGGGCGAGCGGTGTCCGGCGCAAGGGTCTTGGTGAAACCGCGCTCCTGTAAAACGCTATTCAACCTCCCTCTTTCAAAGCAGGTTGTGAGGAAGAGTAATACGGTGCTTTCCAGCGCCTTCACGGCCTCCTCCCTGTTCTCGCCGGCCGAATAGAGCTTAAGGGCTGGGCAGAGGCTTACGTACAGGTTTGTCTGCGCGTCGTGCCTCACCGCACCCAAGAGGCTTACGACCATTTTGATGCGTTGCATAAGGATAGTCTTCTCCAGTTTCCAAGGGCTGCCAAATTCCCCGTCCGACCCCCCAGGCAACCGATCTGCACCGGGCAGCCCAACACGTCAAACACAGCCTGAGCCCGTAGAAACCGCTGACGTGCAGCGTAATACACGCCTGGGGTATGCCTTGTCAACACAATTCCATTGCGCACGGCTCACGGTGTCCCGGATTCATTAGCGACCGCACAGGGGGAAACTCAGTGTAACCTGTCGGCGCTGCGCTGTCAAACGCCAGACCGAGCACGGCCACACCCTGGGCCAACTCCCGTTGTGAATAATCGGTCCATGGGTCGAAGTCTTCAGTTCCCTTCCCGCCCCGTCGCGCGCGCAGGAACCCCACCCCTACCGAGGGCTAACAGGCTAAACTCGCTAAGGTGAGGAATCCGCATGGAAGCCCGCCCCAAGTGGCTCCCCGCTGGCCACCAGCGGCACGCTGATTTCACGAGCAACGGGGCTTTAGAACAACACCAGGCCGAACTTCGGACCAGACCCACACGAGCCAAGGGCTTGCAATCCTTGTGCCATCGTCGTATTGGAAAACATTAGCCCAACTTCCGTACTACTGTCGTAGTATTGTGCAGCTTTCGCGAGCCTTTGGTTCGCATTGTCCTTTGTTTTCTTCACTGCTGCCGCTCCAATGCAAAAATAGTGACTAACGGAGCCGGGGCTAATTTGAACATTTTATTTGGCTTTTGTTCACATTTCTATTGACAACTATCGGCGCCGTGTGGCAAATAGCGGTGGATGCCGATCCCATTGCTGCCGAATGCCTTCCTGGGATTGCTTGATCCTCGCTGCACCCATTCTCCGCCGAAAAGACCCTGCAAATAGTGACTGAAAAAATCGCAAGTCCTTATTTTTCAAGGGCCGTTTTCAAAAAGTGCGGAAGTCAGGTTAGGGGTCCAGCGCCCGACTAGCAACCCACGTTTAGGACAGTGCCGGCGCGCGCGTGAGCATGGGGTCGCCGGTCTTGTGGCCCGGCGCTCACCAATCCGCGCTCAGCGCTGCTCAGTCGAACAGCACCGTCTTGTTTCCGTAACAAAGGACGCGATGTTCCAAGTGCCAGCGGACGGCGCGGGCCAGCACCACGCGCTCCACGTCGCGTCCCTTCTGGACCAGATCGGCTACCTGGTCGCGATGCGAAATGCGCGCGACGTCCTGCTCGATGATGGGGCCGTCGTCCAGTTCTTCGGTGACGTAATGGCTGGTGGCTCCGATCAGCTTTACGCCGCGGTGCCAGGGCGGCGCTCGACGCATGAGCGATTGCTATATAATGGCGCTCGATCGGAGGCAGCCATGGCGAGACTGCTGCTGTTGTTTGTTCTTCTTCCGGTTTCTCTTTCCGCCCAAAGCATCACCGGAAGCATTGTGGGCACGGTGACGGACGCCACCGGAGCGGTGGTCCCCGGCGCGCGCGTGACCGTCACCAACGAAGGCACGGGGATCGCCGTGTCCACCGCCACCAATGACCGCGGCGACTACGTGGCGCCCAACCTGGTATCGGCCATGTACACCGTGCGGGTCGAGTTCGAGGGCTTCCGGACCATGGAGTACAAGAACATCGAGTTGCTGCTGAATGCCACCGTGCGCCGCGACGTCCAGTTGCAGACCGGGAAGCTGGAGCAGAGCGTTACGGTGACGGCCGAACAACCGGTGATCAACTCCGACACTTCCTCGATTTCCAGCGTGGTGGATGAGCGCATGGCAATGGCCCTTCCGCTCGATGGCCGCACGCTGGATCAACTGGTGGTGATTACGGCGGGGAACACCTCGGACAACGTCTCCAACCCCAAGCTGGGCGGCAGCCTGCACTGGGGCGGGAACGTCTACTCCATGGACGGCACCGCTTACAACGACCTGGGCAATGGCGGGGCCGCCTACTCCTACGCCACCAAGCTGACCACCATGCCCTCGGTGGATACGGTCAAGGAAGTGAAGGTGGAGACCAACAACGCCAAGGCCGAGCACGGGGGCTCGGCC
>Ga0315285_10007553_pt1 | contig 11163 bp, 10 predicted proteins | sample YL17G09_36_MG_FD_203698 | JGI IMG/M metagenome (GOLD analysis project Ga0315285, IMG submission 203698) | Sediment microbial communities from Yellowstone Lake, YNP, Wyoming, USA - YL17G09_36 | ecosystem: Environmental > Aquatic > Freshwater > Lake > Sediment | place: USA: Wyoming | collected... | reverse complement strand
TGGGTCTTGGTCATCGCCTATCCAAACCACTACCCTGCCCCCTGCATTTGTAACTGTCCAAGAAGGCGAAGGCAAAGCGGCAGCATTTGAGGAATTAACTGCATTAGCGGTTTCGCCTATCGGTGTTGTAGTATTATATTGCCCCGCTGGCACTTTCATTACTGTAGCAGTCCTTTGTTCTGTGGCACTTGGCGTTATTACAATACTCCACGCCGCATTATCCCCTGAAGCTGTCCAATACCAGCAGGATATTCTTTGATTAGCGGTTGAGGTATCGCCTAAACTTGCGGTGTTGATTGTCCAAGCCTGCTCGCCTTTCGGGCCGCCAGGGAGCGTGCCGTGTGTTACATTGGCGTCGCTTACCAGATTAACTATAATCATATCCCCTGTTGACTGTGCAGGCACATCTGTAGTCCACGCGGTTTCCGCAGTATCGCTACCAGAATTCATTACAGTTACTGTTGACGAGCTTGCTACTGAAGGGTGAGCTGGCAATGCTCCGTCGGCATTGAAGAATTGGAAAGATTTTTGGTCGGTGGTTGCCGCACTCGGCGTATAGGTGGCGTATTGAGAATATCTTGTAGTATCGTTAACTTGATTAGGAGTATCGGTAAATGTAGCTGGAAAAGTAGGGAATGTCATACAAGACAGCCAATACCCTCCCCTTCCACCACTCCAAGTTCCATAACGCCTATCATCGGTTCTATCGCTGGTATGGGCAATCCAATAATTTACTCCACTTGTTACACTTTGAGAAACAGGGCAACCTTTCCAATCGTTATAACCAGTCGATACAGCAACAGAGCCACTTTCCGCTAATTTATTTTCTGCTAAATCATTTGCAGCATCGTGGTCATATAAAGCAGCAGCGAGATTACCAGCGGTAGGAAAATATATAGCAACTGATATAGATGTTACTGTTCCACTTGACGAAGGACTCGCCTTAAAAATAGACATACTACCGTTCCAACCCGTCTCATAAGAACCACCTATTGTGGTATATCCAAAGGTATCATTCGCTTTTACAGGATAAACTGCTTTATCTAAAAATTCTTGCGGACAAGTTACTTTATAAATTGGATAATTTATTTCTATTATTCCCCAAACCCAATCCCCATTTGTATCTATGAATTTGGGACGAGGGATATTACCTATAATCCCATTCATATAGTTAGTTTGCCCCAAAATATAATCTCGTTTTGAACGATGAACAATAGTATAACCACCTATCATTTCTTCAGAAGTTCCCACTACTATTTTGTTTTTACTATCAAAACCAAACTGTTCTGTAATTCTGCTAATCCTTCCACCAAAATCACCTATTTTATATCTTTCGGTCATTGGTGGCTGATAAAGGTATTCTAATTCTTCGTTATCTTCTAACTGAAAACTCCAAGTGTTTGTTGCGGGTTTCTCATAGAGGATAAGACCGAATTTTAAATTATCCACATTATCAGAGTCAGGATTAGCATACCAACCTATCTTATCCCCTTTGTGTTCAATTTTATTTCCTACAAGTGAGGTAACGGCGTTAGGAATGTCAAAGAGGGGTTTTATGGTGAGGGAGTTTTCTTTGTTCCATTTGGTAAAGGTGATTTCTGGTTTAAATTCTATACTCTTGCTATCGCCGATAATAACTTCATCATTTGCTTCGCCTAATTGAGTGCGATAAACTTGCTTGCCTGCGTCCTTAATAATCGGCTTAACTGATAATTCTTGAGCAAAGCAATTCGTAGTGAATAAAAGGATAGATAAAAGTAAGAGGAGTTTTTTCATCATTTAGTATAGTAAAAAGTTATACCGCAATTTCCACCAGTAGTCCAAGTTTGAGATGTAGTATGCCAACCTATCCAATCATTAGCATCTATTGAGGCATTACTTAAACTGGCATCATCTGCGGCTTCTGTTCCTTGAGTGCAGGTTATATCTGCACTATCCACAGTTGCACAGTTTGCTCCGTTTGTATCGCACTCATCTAAATTCCCGACAATAGACCAAGAAGCCGCACCGCCAGCACAAGTAATACAGACATTAGAAATGGTGATTGCTTCTTTAGTTTTCCAGATAGTTCCAAAATCCGAAGTATTAGAAATAGTTCCGCTCAGCACAAAACTTTTACTCAACATTATTTGTCCTGCACCCGTTCCCCAATCTATGTCAGCAACACCTATTACATCAGCAGGAAAAACAAATTCAGCATTTCCTGTGCCGTCAGCAGAAAAGGTTATGCTATCAGTAGTGGCGTCGCCTATTGTTAAGGCAATATTCCCCGATTTCACATCTCCACCACTAACAGTAATGTCTCCAGAGAAAGTAGCTAATCCAGTCGTCCAAGTTACTGTATAGTCCGTTGCTAAATCAAAAGTCCATACTTGCGTTGCACCCGCTCCCCAGGTAGGAGCAATTACTTCGGCAGGAGCAAATTTAAGCACTGCCGTATCTATGGCTAAACCTACACCTTCTAAATCTGTGCAAGCAGTAGCATCAGTTGTAATTATTCCAGCTAATCCATCCAATCGGTCTAATTCGGCTGCTGAAAGTGTAGTCGGTGTAGAAGTAGTTAAACTTGTGGTAATGGTAGGAGTAGTCAAGTTCCAAGAAGTAACTGCTACACTATCGTCTATCGTAGGTGAAGCCCAAGTGCCACCTAATTCGCCGCCTGGAACTTCCGTAGAATTATAAACAGCATTTCCACCTTCGGTCAATGTTGTAGCATTGACCGTTCCTGTAACATCCATTTTTGCACTTGTCCAGTTGATTGCTACATCTGTTCCAGATAAATCAAATGTCCAAGTAAAGTTAGTAAGAGTTCCTGCGTCCCAAGTTAATGCGTCAAGTTCGGTAGCGTCAAAGGTTAAGGTTGTATCTGCATCAGCCCCAGGCAAGACATCATTCTCTCCACCTGATAACCCTACACCTGCCACTATATCCTTTAATAATGTTCCTGCCATTTTACCGTTAAATGTGTTCCAATCGGTAGACCAGAGATAGCCATTAGTTGAGGTGTCGGCTTTGGAGATTGCGATTGTAATATCTGCATCAGCACCAGGTAGAATATTGTCCGTCCCGCCAGAAAGAGGAGTAGTAGTTACGAGGTCTTTGGCTAAGGTCTTTAAATAATCCGTATCTGCGGTGGCGGTTGTCCAAGTTCCAGAACCTACTTTCACCATTTCTGTCCAACCAGAACTATCCTGTCCGGTGCCACCTTTGGTGTTACCAATAACATTACCATTCCAAGTCTGGTTTGCACTTGTCCAATTTATCGTCCAGGTATCAGTTGCCCCTATGGTTGTTGATATGGCCGTTCCACCCGCTAGTTTTACAGTATTGGTATCCTCAATCAACTGGTCAGTTCCTGAGTCGGCAGTTGCAGTCCAAGTGCTTGCTCCGGCCCCTCCGGTTGCGTCAGCAGTCCAATTATAGCCAGTGCCTGCAATATTGATCGCTAAAATCTGATTAGCTGAACCTATACCTATCGCTGTCCAAGTGCCACCGTTTACTGCCCCTATTCCCGTCCAGGTTGAGGTATCTAATCCAAAGCCACCTTTTGCAGTAGTGATAGCGTTACCAGCCCAAGTAAGGCCTGAAGATGACCAAGTAATAGTCCAAATATTACTCGCAGCAGATACAGAATTGCCTCCTGCGCCCTTTAGGATTACGGTCTCGGCGGCATCCCCTACTAAAAATCCTGCGCCACTATCACCGGCGGCAGTCCAAGTAGAACTACCACCACCTATTAACTCATCAAGAGTTTCAAATGCTTTCTGCGCGGTATCATCTAATGCAGAAAGGTTGTTATCAAAATAAAGAGTATCAAGCTTTACATCAGTGCCAAACAAACCCTCCCAACCTGTAGTTTTACAAAAACCATTTGTTGACAAACACAAAATCAACGTAAAGGCAAAAAATATCCGACCAAAAATTTGTAATTGTTTGCTAATAATTCTGAACATAAAAGATTTCATCACTTATAAACTTTCTTGCGCTGCCAAATATATTGTTAAAGTATTCGCAACGCCAGCCGCGCTTACTATCTTGAATCTACCATACGGCATAGCGACTGGTGACAGGCTTGTAATATGCCAATTTGCATCTGCTAAGTTAGTGTGAATATCGGCCATAGTTGCAGGAATAACATAAGCAGCATCAGCAACCCCTTCTGTCGTAGGAAGGTCAAAAGACTGTTCTAATTGAATAGTCAAATCTATCGCACCACCAGAAGCAGCTTTATAGGCAATCCCGAAGTAATCTCCAAACTTTAAACTAAACGACTTAGAATAAACAGTCGCCCCTGCTCCGACAGGTATTGCCGCCACATTTGCAGAACTTAAAATCGCTCTTACTGCAGGTCCAAAACCACCCATATTAACCTCCTTTACTCTAACAATCTTCCTAATTTAATTTGTAATGTAGTGCTTATGTCATTTGCCAAAGGTGCACCTAAACCTGTAATCTTAAATTTTCCATAAGGCATACACACTGGCTCTAACTTTTTGATATGCCAAATCTCATCGGCTAAAGCCTCTTCAATATCAGTGAAACCCACCGGTTCAACAAAATTAGTACCATCGGCAGATTCTAAAAACTCTATCTTCAATTTAACTGCTCCGTCGGAAGTAGCCTTATAAGCTACGGCAAAATACTCCCCCATATTTAATTCAATAACACCGCTATAAACAACATCTTCTTCTACTATGGGTATTTCTATTACATTAGCGCTTGAAAGTATCTGGTCTACGAATGGGCCCTCGCTCATAGGTTAAGTCCTCCTCTTAATTTTTGTAATGTCCTTATCTTTTCTTCAATTTCGCGCTCTCTTAAAAGCAAAGCTTTTTCTTTTTCTTTTAGTGTTATCTCTTTTTCATCTAAAGCAGCTTTAAAATTAGCATTAGTCTTTTTGTCAATAACCAATAAATCTTGCTGTGCTTTTAATTCTGTCTGGTCTTTAGCAAGGATTCCCTTATCTGCCGACAACTGCTGGTTTTCTGAATCTATCCTTTCTTTTAACTCAAGAACGGCTTTTTTTATACTTTCTAATTCTATCTCTTGATTATTTATATTTATTTCCCTGATAGAACAATCAGCCTCTCTTTTTTCTAAATCAATCTTTGTTACCCCCTGTTCTGTTTCTATCTTGTCAACATTGGCTTGTTTATTAGAAAGCTCATTAGCCTTTATATTCAGAGCATTTTCTTTTGAGTTAAGGTAATTTTCCCGTCGGTCTAAGGCAGACTCTCTTTCTATTAGCTTAACTTCCTCTTCCCTAATGTAAGCATTTGTTTTTCCTTCAAGCTCAACATATTTAGTCTGCAACTCATTTTCTTTGGTTTTAAATTCCTGCTCAAGTTCTTCTCTTAATTTATTAAAATCAGCTTGAAGCTGCGTCTTTTTCCCGGTTAAAGCTTTATCTACTTCTATATCTTTATCATTCGCATATTTACGGATTTTAGCCTGGTATTCGTTTTCTAACTCTGATTTTCTATTCTGGTAATCCTTCTCTAGCTTAATAGATAAATCCTGATACTCTTTTTCAAAAATCGCTTTTGCTTCTGCTACTGCCTGTGCTATTTTTAAGGATAAATCTGGTTGTTTGGAAGGACTTACTGCTATTTCTTTATTTTTTCCAAATCCTCCGAGCATCTTACACCTCGCTTTATAATGAAAACAGAGGGGTTTTTAAGGCCCCCCTGTTATTGTGTTAACTCAATGTGCAACCTGTGTTAAGTATTATGTGCCACTCTGTTCCGTCAGATATGAGGATAAGAACATCCCCCACATCTTCCATTAAAGCATGCGCCGTAGCACCGAAGTAATTAGCGTCTATGGTTGTTCCTGTGGTTTCACCATCAACCGCTAATTGTATAACTTTCATCTGACCTGCTGCGCCTGCTGCAAGAGTTACTGCATCAGCTGCTGAACCTGTAGCGTCTGAGGTAATATCTGTGAAGAGTTTTGTTACGGAAGCTGTGCCAAGCCCTGGGTCAGCGTTTGTAGTGGTAACCATTTCATACCCGGCTATTATTGCAGAATTAGCAGTTAATGTTCCTGTGATAATAGTCGCTGGTGTGATTGTAACGGTAGGTGTGGATGAAATAGTTATAGCTGGAGTCGTAGCTACTGTAGCGCCTTTTCCGATAAGTAAGGAATCAGCACTGTCATCTAAAGCAATGTAAAAATCTTGGGCATTGCCGTCAAAAACGACTACGGTATCATACTCAGTAGCATCGCCTAACTCAATTCTTGTTTCAGTTGCATCGTCTTGAATTGTAAGGCGAGAGCTTGTCCCTACTGTTGAACCATAACCCATAATCAAACTATCATCAGCATTATCGGTTGCCATGTAGAAGTCTTTTGTTGATTGCCCGTCAAATAACAAAGTGTTATCTTCATTACCGGCATCACCGATAGTTACTATAGGAGTTGTGCCTGTTACCGTAACGGCACCGCCAGTTACGCTTACTGCTCCTGCTAAAGTTGAAGTGCTTGACGCGGTCAATACTCCGGTTGAAGTTGTGGTCCCTGTTACGACCATATCGCCGTCTTCATCCAATACAAGCAGGGCGGTATTACTGGCCTGCGTGCCTTTAGATACTCCGAAAACTTGCTGATCGGCCGTAGGAGTTGCTCCGACTATTATCTCAAACAACGGATCTGTCGTTGCAGTAGCAGTTGTTCCGGCAGTCAAGAATATAAGTTGGTCATCAACACCTTCATCGTATTGAATCGCCCAATTACTGTCTGTGCCGAAAACAAGATTTTTGTCGTCTACAATGTTGACATTGCCACTTGGGAAAGTCACATTCTCGTTAGCATCTATTGAGATGGCACAAGTCGCGTCTAAGTCAGAGCCATTATCAATCTCAAACACTGCAGCAGTAGCATCAACGCCAACGGCAAAATCAACTACTCCGTCAAAGACAACCATATTGTCTTCATTGCCTGCGTCTCCAACGGTCAAAGTCGGAGTTGTGCCAGTCATTGTAATATCCGCATAAGTTGTTAAGGCAAGACTCGAAGCAATATTAATTGCAGGAGTTGTGCCAAGAGTTGAACCTAAGCCTATATTCAGGCTATCATCGGTATCGTCAAGACCAACATAATAGTCTTGAGCGTTACCATCAAACACTACCTTAGCATCTTCTTGCCCTGCGTCTCCGATTGTCAATGTAGGCGTAGTCCCGGTCATTGTGATATCGCCATAGGTGATAATTGCAAGGTTTTCATCAATATCAATCGCCGGGGTTGTGCCAACAGCTGAACCTAACCCGATTATTAAATCGTCCGTGCCATCATCTAGTCCGATATAATAATCTTGGGCGTTACCATCAAAGGTTATCTGCATATCGTATTCAGTAGCATCGCCTATTACGACATTTGTTACGGTAGAAGAATCAACAATCGATAATCTTGGAGTCGTCCCGATAGTTGACCCGTAACCAATTTCAAAATCATTAGTGGTATCATATTGTCCTGCATACCAAGCATCACTATCACCAGTGAAAAGCACATAATAATCACCGGCGTTAGTGGCATCGCCGAGCCTGATATACCCTGTATCGTATAGGCGTAGATACGCACCTGCATCAGTCGGAGATGTATAACCAGAAGCATCAGTCATTGGAGACACAACTGAACCCCAACTTGTTTTACATGTTCCGCCTAAGCATATTTCAGACGGATAATACGCAGTAGTGCCAATAGCATACGCATTGGTGGTAATCGGCACCAGATTTCCGCTTGAATCAACTTTCCACCTGCTATTTCCTAATACTGCCTCATCTGTCGCATAAGCGATAGAGAAACAGAAAAAGGTAATAACAAGTAGCAAAAAGATATTTCTAAATAACTTTCGCATCTTTTTCCTCCTGTTTTATTTAAAGATAGCTTCTTCTGTCGCTGGGTCATACCCGATGATTTTCTTCTCGGCCTGCAATTTCATTAATTCTTCCAGCGTTACTTTAACCCTTCTGAAACCGCCTTGGACAGGAGCAACAACTTCTTCTTTTTTTATTTCTTTTTCTTTCTCCTGCTTGACAGCCTCTTTTTGTCTCTTTGCCATAACAAACCTCCTTACACTGATTTAACAAAATCTGCGGCTTGCCTAAATCTTTCTTCCTCGGACCGCCTTTCAGTATCAAGTTTAGATTCTTCCCGGGCCTTTGCGTCCTGAATGCAAATCTTACACATCATCTTCCCGTCGTATTCCTCTAAAGGCATACCATTACCGATAGTGTCAGTGGCAGGAGCGTCCGCACTACTTGGAGTAGGAGCGTCGCCCCCGCCACCACCACAAACTTGACATTTTCCGAAAATAACATTAGGAAAGCTCAAAGTTTCTCCTATTACGCTGAGGTTCCGCCGCCTCTTGAAACTACGCGCCAATCTTTAATCAATACGCCTTGGCGTATATCAATAGAAGCTTTGTAACCTCTGTTATTCTCATCACGGAAGAAACGAATCTCAGGAAGCTGTCTCTTATGAAACTGCATAGCATCAGACTGCTTCTTTAAGAGATAGAACGCTGTCTCACTCAAATAATCCCAAGACATAGCGGTTACAATTTTGTAGTAGGGATTCGTATCGTTTAACTGAGTCCCTGGCATTCCTCTTTCCGAACCTAACAATCTCTCGGCTAAGAACGCATCTGCGCCTACTCTGGTTAAGAGAGTATCGCAAGGATTAGCAACTATCTCGTCTCTTTCGTCTCTGTTGTTCGTCGCTGTGTGCAAATTGTAAACTGTTTCAAAATTAGCAGGGGTTAAAGTCAAACCTGCTACGGAGTTAATATAGGTCCCGCCACCCTTCGTGGTTCTTTCATTAGCGGCAATATTAAATAACGGCTTGTTGTCATAAAGCATATCGCCGTATGTTGCGGTATTGCCGGTATGCGTGCCGTTAAACACCCACTCACCCAAGAGATCGCCACCGTGATTGAATACCGTAGCAGCCATATCCTCTTCGGCTATTCTTACTGACTTACCCCAGGTTGCAGCCAATTCTTTGATTAAGTTACCTAACTTCACGGTATCTTCTACCGCTTCTTTGGTTAAAGCAATACCGTCGGAATATGTCCAATACCTTACCAAATACGACCAACCTTCAACAGGACTCTTGTAATTGATGTCGCGGCCTTCAACTAAATGCCTCTCAAGCCTACCCAAACCTAATATCTGGGTAATCTTATCGCCGGCACCTTTTACATTGTTAACTACTTTAAAAATTTTATCGTGCATCGTGGGAATGTCCTTGTAGGCTTCCCGTTCCGCTTTATACATGTCTTTTACATAAAGCGATAATTGATCCGCTCTCACTCCTGGCATCTGTAACCTCCGTATTTAAGAAACATTTTTATATTACTTTTCAAATTATTAACTCTCAAAAACTATTAAGCGTCAGCTCCTGCTCCGGTTCCCCAATGATTCTGGTTCATCATTACATCTACATAAACCGTAGAATACCCGCCAACGATAACCAAGGTATCTTCGGTAGAAGCGTCTAACTGCGCACCCTGAACAGTGTCTATTGAAATATCGCAGGTATCGCCAATCATTCCGACTACAAAGGTGCCCGAGTTAATCGGGATACGAAACACTGCCGTTAAATCAATGATACAGTTTAAATATGCGCCTGTTGCCGGAGTATGAGCGTGGGCCTCTAAGAACCCGAAAATAGTGGTAATTGCATCAGCACAAAGTGTTGCTGCGCCATCGTTCATATAAACGAACCGGCCACTCTGCGCATAAAGCGCCTGCGTAGCTGCCATAGGCACTTCCACAGACAATTTGCCTCCGCGTAACCAACCATATTTCAGTTGTTCTGACATCTATAACCTCCTAATTAAGCGTTACTTATTTTTTATTTTTAGTGTCTATTGCATTTACCTCGGCGTAGTTTGCAAACTTTTCTTCGTCGGTAAAAGTAGTCCCCTCATACATCTCTAAAGCTCTTTGCTTCTGATCCTCGGTCAAGTTAACCTTTGGCTTTACCGTAACCTTAGTATGACCTGAGCCTTGAGGACTTTCTTTTTGCCCGATTATTTTTGCCTGTTGCAAACCGCGCTTATATTCTTTTTCGCCAAACTCTTTTAAATCTTTGTCATAAACCTTACCTTTAGCCCATAACACTAAATCATCGAGCTTAAAGTTTTCTGACATAATAGCTTGGGGAGGATATTTTTCTAGTAACGGCTGTATCTCAGGAATAAATTTCTTATCGGTCTCGGGTAAAGAATTTAGAAGAGTGGTGCGCTTTTCAACTGCATTAGCAGAAACATCAGCAAGTTCTCTTTCCTGATTTTTGACAAATCCTTCTTTAAGCTCTTTTCCTACAAGCTTAATTACGGCTTCATCATCAATCTTCTCGCTGATATCAGGATATTGTTCGCGGTAGATATTTATTGCCTCTTCCCGGGTAATAGACTTGCCTTTAATCTGCACTTTGCCATCATCAATGAGTTTGATATAGTCATCAATGGTGGCAGTCTTAGCGCTTTTTAAGGGTGTCGCTTCTTTTTCTACCTTAAGATCTTCCTGTGTTTTGGCATAAAGGCGTTGTAAATGAAGGTTAGCCAATGCTAGCTGCTTCGGATCGCCTTTGTATTTCTCCAGGATCTTCTCACGGCTTTCAAAGTCTGTGCGAGCCTCTTCTTCGCTAATCTTGTGCTCTGTGGCATAAGTCTTGATTTCTTTTTCTAAATCCTCTTTTACCCGTTTACTCTCCGCTTCTTTCTGTTTCGTTTCCTCTTCCTGAGCTTTGACGAGTTCTTCGCGCTTGGATTTATCTTCATCAGATAAGTCCTCTGGTTTTGCATTTAACAAACGCTCAGTCTCTTTTTTTAGCTCTTCTGCTTCTTTTGTAGCAGTCTCTTCGTCCTTTCCTTCTTTTTCTTTAGCCTCAATTTCTTCAAGAGTAGCTTCTTTAGGTAATCCTAAAGCTTCCGCTCTCTTTCCTAAAGCCTCCTTTTCCTGTGCTTGCTCTTCTGCAGATTTTTCTTCTACTTTAATTTCTTCCTCTGGTGACTTAATACCTTCCTCAGCCAAAACCTCTGCCTGAATATTCTTTAAGTCATCATCAGTAAGTTTGTCCTGCGTAGCCAAAACCTGCATATCAAGCTTTCCTTTTTCTACAACCATTACCTACCTCCTTGTTTGCGACGAGCTGGAC
>Ga0315285_10007541_pt1 | contig 11173 bp, 10 predicted proteins | sample YL17G09_36_MG_FD_203698 | JGI IMG/M metagenome (GOLD analysis project Ga0315285, IMG submission 203698) | Sediment microbial communities from Yellowstone Lake, YNP, Wyoming, USA - YL17G09_36 | ecosystem: Environmental > Aquatic > Freshwater > Lake > Sediment | place: USA: Wyoming | collected... | reverse complement strand
AAATCGCCTCAACGGGACAGGTGGAAACGCACGCCCCGCAGCCGAGGCACCCCTTCAGGTCAATCTTCACCTTGTCCCCGCTTTCCTGGATGGCCTTGACCTGGCAGCGGTCGACGCAGACCCCGCAACCGGTGCAGGCTTTTTTATCCAGGACCGCCTGGAAGCGCGAGAAGGCCACCGCGTTGGGAATCTTGAAGCGGGTGATGCCCTGGAGGAAACCGCAACAACAGCCGCAGCAATTGCAAATGAAATTAATCTTGTCCTGGATGTTATCCACCACGTGCACGAGCCCCGCTTCCTCGGCGCGGTCGAGGGCCTTGAGCATCCGGGACTGGTCCGCCGCCTTGGCGAAACCCCGCTCGATCGTGAAACGTGCGAACGGCCCAAAAACCATGCAGACGTCTACCGGGGCCGAGCAGGCCTTCCCCAGGATTTTTTTCTCCGTCCGGCAGTAGCAATTCCCGATCGCCAGGTCCTTGGTCTCCCGGATGTAATGGGAAACCATCTCGTAGGGCTGCACCGCGCTCTGGGGAGTGACCTGGGATTCGACCGCGATGACCCGGGTATACGGGGTCCGGGCGCGGAAGAGAAACTGGTCCATTCCCATCTGCTGGTAAAACTCCTCGAAAAGCTTGGCCAGCTTCACCTGGTCCGGCCCGGAGACGGGTGGCTTATCGCCCATGAATTGCAGTTCCACTACCCCCGGGACCAGGGGCAGGAGTTGGTACCTCCGTTGGTTTCCCTTTTTCACGGCGTAAACCAGGCCTTTGTCCGCCATCTTTTCCAGCCGGGGGATAAGTTCCTCCACCTTTTTTCCCAGGGAGCCGGCGATCTCTTTCACGTCCGTGACGGCGAAGGACAGATCCAGGGCCAGTTCGGCCTCCTCGGGAAGAAAAACAATCCTCAGGATATCCTCCAGTTTCTGGATCGCGCTCTGATCGAGTGAATAGAATGACAATTTTCCGCCCAGGCGGCGATAAAGTTCCTGGTTTTCCATTTGCTCTTGCCTCCTTTTTAAAAAAACTGAACCCGCTAAAATATAACATATGCGATCTTTTATTTCGCAACGGTTGAGACCTTTTTCCCAGGCAGAATATCCCAATCATCAGAAAAAGGGAGAAAAGAAAAAATGAACTCGATCAACCTCCCCGCCAGACTCAAAGCCAGAATTGACGGCGCTTTTCCCCGGGCGGCCCGGGAAGCCCGCGAACTCGCCCGTTTTCTTCATCAGAATCCCGAGGTTTCCCTTCAGGAATTCCTGGCCGCCGAGCGGATCGGGCAAATCCTCGAAAAGGCGGGCTTCCGGGTTCGCCGGGGAATCGGCGGGTTGAAAACCGCCTTCCGCGCTGATTACGGCCGGGGGAAAAATCCGGCCGTCGCCTTTCTGGCCGAGTACGACGCATTGCCGGGCCTGGGACACGCCTGCGGACATAACCTGATCGCCGGGGCGAGCGTGGGAGCGGCCCTGGCCCTGGCCGCCGCCCTCCCTCCCGGGAGCGGGAATATCGTGGTCCTCGGAACCCCGGCCGAAGAAACCCTGGGAGGCAAAATCCCGCTTCTGGCCGCCCGGGCCTTTGCCGGGGTCGGGGCGGCTTTTTTGGCTCATCCCTCCAATCAAACCCGGGTGCATTCAAAATCCCTGGCCCTGGTGAGCCTGGAAATAACCTTCCAGGGCAGATCCGCCCATGCCGCCGCTTCGCCGGAAAAGGGAATCAATGCCCTGGATGCCCTGATCCAGGTATTTGTCGCCCTGGGACCGGTCCGGGCCAAGCTCCCAGCCGGGTCCCGGATCGACGGGGTCATCCTGGAAGGAGGCCGGGCCGCCAATATTGTCCCGGACCGGACCCGGGCTTCCTTTTATCTCCGCGCCCGGAACCTGAGGATCCTGGAAACGGTGCGGAGGGAATTCGAAAAGTGCGTCCGCGGCGCGGAAATTTCCACCGGCGCCCGGGGCCGGATCCTGAGACGGGGATTTGTCTATGCCCCTTTCCTTTCCCACCCCACCCTGGGCGAAGCTTTCCGGATATTCGGAGAGGAAACCGGCCTGAAATTTGTACCCGCGGAAACCCGAGCCCTGGGATCATCGGATATCGGGAACGTGAGCCAGGCCGTTCCCTGCCTGCATCCCACGTTTGCCATCGGATCCCCGGAAACCGCCGAGCACAGCCCGGAATTCGCCCGGGCCGCGGGTTCGGAAAGAGCCCTGCGGGAAATGACCAGAGTCGCCCGGGCTCTGGCTTATGCGGGCGGATACCTATTTTCGCGGCGGGGATTCTTCCAGCTTCTGGACCGGGAGCAAAAAATCTTAATGAAAAACTTCAACTTGTCCCCTTGAATTAATCAATTATTTATTGCCGATTTTTAAATGAAAAGCTTATAATTTTTCTTTGAGGTTAGAGATGAATATATTAATATATCCTGATCCGGGGCTTTACCGTCCGGCGGAACCGGTGGACCGGATCGGGCCCGCGGAACGCAAGCTTTGCGAACGGATGCTGGAAAAGCTTTACCAGGCCCGGGGGATCGGGTTGTCCGCCCCGCAGGTCGGGGTTTCCGTTCGGGTCGCGGTCCTGGATCTGAATACGCCCGAACTGGGGAGAAACCCCCTGGTCCTGATCAACCCGGTCATCACGCACCGGGAAGGAGAAATTATCTGGGAAGAAGGATGTTTAAGCATCCCCGGTTTCCGTTCCGAGACGAAAAGAAGCGAGGAAGTCCGGGTGCGGGCGCAAAATCCAGAGGGGCGGGAGATTGAAATCGTCGGCCGGAATCTATTGGCGGTGGTGATTCAACACGAACTCGATCATTTCGACGGGAAACTTCTGATTGACCGGGCCGGTCGGCTCAAGAAGAATCTTTATTTGCGGAAGCTCAAGAAAATGCACCGGGACAGATCCTGATGAAATCGGGCCGGATGGAAGAAATCACGATCGCGGAGATTCTCCGCGATTTGTACCTCGAGCACACCGACGGGGTGCTCACCGTTCGCCAGGGCGAAGCGGAGAAGCAGATTTACTTCGCCTACGGATCCCCGCTTTTCGCCACCTCCAATCAGCGCGAAGACCGCATGGGATCCATTCTTTACAGCCAGGGAAAGGTCAGCCGGGAAACCCTGGTCCGGGCCATCGAAGCCACCAAGACCAGCGGCAAGCGCTTTGGCACCGTCCTGGTGGAGCTGGGAATAATCACGCCGGAAGAACTGGTTCATACGGTCTTTATCCAGGTGGAAGCCATCATTTCAAACCTTTTTACCTGGGAGGAGGGAACCTTCGAATTCCTGGCCGGGCCGGTTTCCACGGAGGAAATTGTCGCCCTCAACCTGAATCCTATCGTCCTGATTTGCAGGGGGGTGAGGGAAAATTTCTCGATGACCCAGATCGACCATTTCCTGGGGAACCTGGACCAGGTGCTCTATCCCAACCCCGATCCGGAATTCCTGTATTCCGAACTTGGCCAGTTCCCGATTTTCGAGCAGATCATGAGCCAGCTTGACGGGGAAAAAACCATCGCCGATATATTGCAGGGGACCACGGCTTCCCCCGAGGAGGTGCTCCGGGCGCTGGTCGCCCTGAAAATCCTGAAAACCGTTATCGACCGGCCGGCCGGGGAGATTCAGGGCGAAGCCGGCCCCGCCGAGGAGAGCCACGACCCGCTGCTCGAGCCGGAGGACCGGGGCGGGGAAAACCTCAGCAACCTCCTGGCCGAGGACGTCAACCAGACCAATTTTCGGGAAGAAGTCAGCAGCCTTTATGACCGCCTGGCCTCCGCGAATCACTATGAAATCCTGGGCCTGACCCGCCGGGCCGGGAAAAATGAAATCATCCATGTTTACAGCGATTTGTCCAAAAAATTTCACCCCGACCAGTTCCGAAATCCCCAGATGCAGGACCTGTCCGACAAGGCTTTTGAAATCTTCAACCAGATCACGATCGCCTATACCACCCTGACCAATGACCGCACCCGCGAAGAATACAACCACTCTCTGGAAAAAGAGCGAATTCAAAATCTTTTGTCGGATGACAGCCTGGACCCTTCCGAGGCGCGGCGGCAACATGAACGCGGAATGATTCTTTACCAGGAGGGGGACTTGCGCGGGGCTCTCAAGGCCTTCGACCTGGCCGCCTCCATCGACCCCTCCATTTCCGATTACTACACCGGTCTGGGTTTGCTCCAGGCCATGGAGATCGACGGGAAACCCCCCAACATCACCGAAGCCGAGCGCATGTTCAAAAAGGCCATCAGCCTGAAACCGGAGGAAGCCCGAAACTATTTCTACCTCGGCCAGATCTATAAATCCCGGGAAGAATACACCCTGGCCCGGGAATACCTCCGCAAGGCCCTGGAAAAACGCCCGAACTACGCGCAGGCCCGGTCGGAGTTGAAAAAGGTCGAGGGATTATAGGTCAAGCCCAGATGAATTTTCGAATTGTCTTCATGGGCAGCCAGGATTTTTCCGTGCCCGCGCTCGAAATACTCGCGGAAAGCGGATGCCGGATTGAAGCGGTGGTGACCCGCCCGGATCGGCCGGCCGGCCGGGGCCGCCGGCTGCGCCCCACCCCGGTCAAGGCCACCGCCACCACCCGGGGGCTCCGGTGCCTTGATCCGGCTTCGGTCAAAAGCCCGGAGCTCCGGGCCGAGATCGAAAAGATCCACCCCGATTTTATCGTGGTCGCAGCTTATGGAGGGATCCTGCCCGGGACCCTCCTCCGCCTCTCGCGCCGGGGCTGCCTGGGGGTTCACCCCTCGCTCCTGCCCTTTTACCGGGGGGCCAACCCGATCCGCTGGGCCCTGGTTCAAGGAGAAACCCAAACCGGCGTAACCATCTTCGAATTGGCCGAGGGGATAGATACCGGGAGAATTATTCTGCAGCAGGCCGAGAGCATCCTGCCCGCGGACGATTTCGGGTCCTTAAGCGCCCGGCTGGCGAAGACCGGCGCGGAACTTCTGGCCACCGCCCTCCGCCTTTTCGCTTCGGAAAAAGTGGTGCTTTCGGCCCAGTCCGGCCCTGCTTCCGAAGCCCCTATGTTCTCCCGGGAAAATGAAAAGCTCGACTGGTCCCTGCCCGCGGAAAAGGTCAACAACTGGATCCGGGGGTTAAGCCCCTCCCCCGGAGCTTACGCTTTTTTTCAGGGAAAACGTCTGAAAATCCTTTCGGCCCGGGCCGTTCCCGGTCCCCGCAACCCCGAGCCGGGCCTGATCCTGGAATCCCACCCGGAGGGAAAAAGCACCCGGGTGGCCTGCGGCGGGGGTTTTCTGGACCTGGTTAAAGTCCAATTGGAAGGCGGAAAACCGGTTTTAATCCAGGATTTTCTCCGGGGTCATCCCCTGAAACCGGGAGAGAGGTTAGGAGAATCATGACGAAAATCAAAATCGCTCCCTCTATCCTTTCGGCGGATTTCGGTACTCTCCGGGACGAGGTTTCGCGCCTGGAAGCCGGCGGAGCCGATTACCTCCACATTGATGTGATGGACGGGGTCTTCGTCCCCAATATCAGCGTGGGGCTGCCCATCGTGGAAGCGGTCCGGAAAATCACCGCCCTGCCCCTGGATGTGCATCTGATGATCACCCGCCCCGAAAATTTGCTTTCCGCCTTTATCCAGGCCGGCGCCGACCTCCTCACCATTCACTCCGAGGCCACCCCCAATTTCCACCGGGCCCTGAGCGCGATCCGGCAGGCGGGAAAGAAGGCCGGGATTGCCCTCAACCCGGGGACCCCTGTTTCCGGGCTCGATGAGCTTCTGGGCGAGGTGGACCTGGTTCTGGTCATGACCGTGAACCCCGGGTTCGGCGGCCAGGGGCTTATTCCCTTCACCCTGGAAAAAGTGAAGAAAATCCGGGGATTGATTGATTCGTCCCCGGCCCGCCCGGAGCTGGAGGTGGACGGGGGGATCAAGCTGGAAAACGTCGAGCTTCTGGGGCGGGCCGGCGCCGACGTGATCGTCTCGGGAAGCGGGATCCTGACCCAGTCCGATTACGGCCGGACGATCTCGGAACTCCGAGCCAAAGCCCAGCGGGCCAGGTTCCCGGGAAATCCTTGAAAAACCTTCGGGAACTTCCTATTTACTTAACTGTCTATATTATCGTCAAGTATAGTGAAAAACATTGAAGATGAATTATTGATTCGCAAAACCCTGAAGGGGGAAAAGGATTCTTTTGAAGTTCTGGTTTTGCGCTATCAAAAACGGATTTTCAATATTATTTTCCGGGTAACCCGGGAGGAAGCGAGCGTGCCGGACCTGGCTCAGGAAGCTTTTTTGAAGGCCTATCGCGGCCTGGACAAATTTGATTTCAAAGCCAGTTTTTATACCTGGCTGGTCCGGATCGCGATCAACACCTCCCTGAACCACCTTTCCAGCCGCGGGCGAAACCCCCTGGCCGGCACCGAAGACCTCGATTCCTACGCGGGGAAATCCGCCCAGTTCTCGGATGCCGGGGCTTATTCCGGCAATCCGGAACACGAGGTCTTCCGGAGCGAACAGGCCGAATCCATCCGGCAGGCGATTGCCTCCCTGGCCGAGGATCTGCGGGTATCCATCACGCTCCGTGAAATCGAGGGGCTTTCCTATGAAGAGATCGCCGAGGTGATGGAATGCCCGGTAGGAACGGTTCGTTCCCGGATCCACCGGGCCCGGAAGGAACTGCAGGAAAAGCTGAGGCCGCTTTTATAAATAAGGAGAAGAAGCATGTCCGATTGCAAGCAGTACGAAGAACTGATTGGCGCATATTCCGACGGGGAGCTTTCCCGCGATCAGGCCTGCCGCCTGACCAGCCATCTGGTTGACTGTATTTGTTGCCGGCAGGAGCTCAAAAAGATTGAAGAGTTAAGGGCCTGCCTCACCCTGGCCCAGGACGAGTTTAAAATCAGCCTCCCCGGGTTCGCCGAATCGTTAATGAAAAAAATCAAGCAGGAAAAAGTCTCCTTCTCCCGGCCGGGACAGATCCTGGATTTTTTCCGTCCCCGCCGGACTTTCTTCCGCCCGGCCTATGTGGCGCTGGCCGCGGCCGGTTTGATGATCATCGTGGCCTTCGGCTCGTTTCTCTGGTGGAAAAGCCCCTCCGGGATCACGAACCTGGCCCGGAACCAGGAAACCCGCTTTACCGAAACCGAGCTGGCCAATTCTCCCGAGTTATATCTCTATCAGCATAGTAACCAGATCCGGACGAATTCCATCATTCCCATCCAGACCGCTGATTTCACTTTTGTCGAAGGTGATTAATTAAAAGGCAAGTGAGACAAATGGCAACCAGCTTAAATCCGCGCCGGAAACGCCTGATTCATTTCTTCATCGGGTTTGGGCTTTTTGGTTTCGGGATGCTTTCCGGCCCCTTCCTCGCTTACTGGGGCTTTTCCCGCGGGGTGGCCCGGGCGGAAGAAAAAAACTCCCTGGATCTCCTAAAGAAGGCCGAAAATTACGAGAATCATCCCCGCTTCCAGGGTAAGAAAATCTCGGTTGATTTCAGCCATTCCTATCCGCAGGTAACCTACTGGAAAATCACCCACCTGGGGTTAAAACAGGAAAGGCTGGAAAAAGTTTCTCCCCGCGGAGACCAGGAGGAAATCCTGATCACCTCCGGTCGGGAAAAGCTGCATTACTTCATCAAGCAGGGCGTTTTGATCCGGGAAATCATCCAGGGGGAACAGCAGAATTTCGATCCTCTCCGGAAAAATCTTGACCTGGTCCGCCAGAACTATTCGATTGAGACCATCGGGGAAAGCCAGGTGGGCCGGCACAAGGTAATCCGGGTGCAGTTCAACCCCCGATTTTCCGGGCGGCCCCAGCAGGAGATCTGGATTGATCCGGAGGCCGGCCTTTCCCTGCGCTCCGAAATTTATGGAGAGGGAGGAAAATTAAGCACCCTGGAAAGCTTTTCCGAAATAGAAATCAACCCCAGCATCCCGGCCGCCGCGCTGCGAATCAACCTCCCGGAAAAGGTCCGGAAAGCCGATTTCATCGTCTACCCGCAGCCTGACCTGGCCGCCGCCGCCCGGAGTTTCGGCGAGCAGATCTTCCTGCCGGATTCCCTGCCTGCGGGGTTTGTGCTGAAAGGAATCGTGGTCAACCGGATCGGCAGCAATTCCCGCCTGCAGCTGGTATACAGTGACGGTCTGACCGGCCTCTCCGTCTTCCAAGAAAAATACCGTCCCAACGTGGAAACGGCCGTGGGCCTCACGCCCCTGAAAGATAGCGGTTTCTTCGCCGTCAGCCGGGGCCTCACCCAGCTTCTGGCTTTTCTCCGGGGAAACCTGAAGATCGTCCTGGTGGGAGAAATCGGGAAAAACGAAATCAACCAAATCGCGGAATCGCTTAAACCCGCTACCTTCGAGGGAGGAAACACCCGTGATTGAAGTGGAAAACCTGACCAAGCGTTACGGCAACATCCTGGCGGTGGACCGGGTTTCTTTCCGGGTCGACTCCGGCGAGATCGTGGGGTTCCTGGGCCCGAACGGAGCCGGGAAAACCACGATCATGAGGATTTTAACCGGCTTTATCCCCCCGACCGGCGGGCGGGCGATCCTTTCCGGCTTCGATATCATGGAAAAACCCCTCGAGGTCAAACGCCGGATCGGCTACCTGCCGGAACACCCCCCCATTTACAATGACATGCTGGTCTCCCCCTACCTGGAATTCGTGTCCCAGCTCAAGGAGGTCGAAGCCAAGGAACGGACCCGGGAGGTCCGGCGGGTCATGGATCTCTGCGGGTTGACCGAGGTGGAAAACCGCCTGATTGGAAATCTTTCCCGGGGTTACCGGCAACGGGTGGGATTGGCCCAGGCCCTGCTCGGGGATCCCGAGATCCTGGTTCTGGACGAACCCACCATCGGGCTCGACCCCCGCCAGATCATCGAGATCCGGGAACTGATTAAGAACCTGCGTTCCGAGCATACCATCATCCTTTCCAGCCATATCCTGCCCGAGGTCGAGATGCTCTGCGGCCGGGTCATCATCATCCACGAGGGTAAAATCGTGGCGGAAGACCGGCCCGAGCATCTCCAATCCACCCTGAAGAGTTCGGACCGGCTCTTCGTCCAGGTGGGCCGGGCCGGGCCGGAGGTCCCGGAATCCATCCGCCGGATCCCGGGGGTGATTTCCGTTTTTACCGAGGAAAAAATCCCCGGCGGCTACCTGATTGACCTGGAGCGCGACGAGCAGAAGGTCCGGGAGGAGGTGGCCCGGGTGATCGTGGCGGGTGGCTCCGGTCTCCTCGAGCTCAAGCCGATCAGGATGAGCCTCGAGGAGGTATTCGTCCGGCTGACCACCGTGGAAAGTGGGAGCCCAGAGGAGGGAGGGAAATTTTCGTGAAGAAAATCCAGGCACTGGTAATCAAGGAACTCGGCAGTTATTTCATCTCCCCGGTCGCTTACGTGATCATTTTCATCTTCCTGGCCGTGGCGGGGTTTCTTTTCTTCCAGATCCTTTCTTATTTCAATGTGCAATCCATTCAAATGATGCGTTATCCTGGCCTGCTGGACCGGCTCAACCTGAATGACATGGTCCTCTTCCCCTTCTTCCACAATGTCGTGGTGTTTTTTACCTTTTTGATCCCGGTGCTGACCATGCGGCTCCTCTCCGAGGAAAAGAAGCTGGGAACCGGGGAACTGCTTTTTACCTCCCCGATCACCACCACCGAGGTGGTCCTGGGCAAGTTTTTTTCCGCCGCCCTCTTGATTCTGGTCATGCTCCTCTTCAGTTTTGTCTATCCCCTGGTGATTCTCATTTTCGGCAATCCCGATGCCGGCCCCATTTTAACCGCCTACCTTGGCCTCTTCCTCCTCGGTTGCGCCGCCGCCGGACTCGGGCTCCTGACCAGCTCCCTGACCGAAAACCAGATCATCGCCGTGATCAGCGCCTGGGGAATCCTGATCCTTCTGCTCATCATCGGCTGGGCCGCCCAGTCGGTCGGGCCCACCTTCGGAGCGGTCCTGCGGCATCTTTCATTCATGGAACACTTCCAGAGTTTCAGCAAAGGCATTATCGAGCTCAAGGGCGTGGTTTATTATTTGAGCTTTATCTTTTTTACCCTCTTCCTGACCCAGAGGGTACTGGACTCGCAAAGCTGGAGGTAGCCTAGGATGGGAAAAACTCAGACCCTAATCATCGGTATTCTCGGTTCGCTCCTGGCCCTGGCCGGGGTAATCCTGCATTATTATCTTACCTCCCGGATCTGGATCGGAACCGTGTTAATCGCCGCCGGCCTCGTTTTCCTGGCCCTCCTGGCGGTCCGGCATTTCCGGCAGATCAAAAACCTGGCCGGCCTCAGGCAAACCCGGCTGGGAGCCAACACCCTGGTTCTTTCTTTGATAATTCTGGCCATCCTGGTGCTTCTGAATTTCCTGAGCGTCCGCCACAACCCCCGGAAGGATTTCACCAAGGAAGGCCTTTTTACCATTTCATCCCAGACCATCAGGGTAGTTAAGGAATTGCAGAACGACGTCAAGATCACTTCCTTTTTTAAAGACAAGAGCCCGGAGCAGGAAAAATTCCAGGACCTGATCCAGGAATACCAGCGTTTCTCCCCGCGGTTGAAGGTGAACGAGATTGATCCGGATAAGGAACCGACCATCGCCCAGAATTACGGGGTGGCCCAGTACGGAACCATCGTCCTGGAATCGCAGGGAAAATCCCTCAAGGTCAAAGAGGCCTCGGAAAGCGAACTGACCAACAACCTGATCAAGATCACCCGCAAGGAAACCAAAAAAATCTGTTTTCTGGATGGACACGGGGAGAGATCCCTCGAAGATAAGGATAAGCCGGGTCTCTCGCAGCTAAAGGAAAGCCTGGAAAGCGAGGGTTACCAGACCCGCCAGTTGCTCCTGATGCAGGAAGGAAAGGTCCCGGGGGAATGCCAGCTCCTGGTGATCGCCAGTCCGACCAAGCCCCTCCTCGGTCAGGAAGAAGAAGCGATCGACCAGTTCATCCAGGGCGGGGGCGCGAGCCTGATCCTGGCCGATCCCGAAGGCACCCCGGAGCTGGCGCGGATTGCCGCCAGATTCGGGATTGAGCTCGGGAACGGATACATTATTGACTTCGTCTCCCGGATTTTCGGAGGGAGCCTGACCATGCCCCTCATCACCAAATACGCCGTTCACGAGATCACCACCAACTTCCGCCCGGCCACCCTTTTCTCCACCGTCCGTCCGGTGAAGAAAATGGACGCCCCGGGTTACGTGGTG
>Ga0315285_10007540_pt1 | contig 11173 bp, 10 predicted proteins | sample YL17G09_36_MG_FD_203698 | JGI IMG/M metagenome (GOLD analysis project Ga0315285, IMG submission 203698) | Sediment microbial communities from Yellowstone Lake, YNP, Wyoming, USA - YL17G09_36 | ecosystem: Environmental > Aquatic > Freshwater > Lake > Sediment | place: USA: Wyoming | collected... | reverse complement strand
GGGACACCTCACTCCCCCACGCCTTGCCCTGAAAGCCCTCAAGCCCAACGCGCACCTTCTCCTCAGCACTTAACTTGCGACCGGCGACTCTTCTTATCTCACGAACGAACTGGCGCGTTTCTTCGGTCTTGGCCTCTGCCTCTATCGGTTAGGAACTGCTTACACAAAATGTCACTTTCGCTGACGCCGGACATGTAAGCCATGCTTAGGAGGCACAAGAGGATGCAGTGTCTGATGCCTCTAGCTGAAGCGGCCCTGGCACGAGTGTTGCGGAACGTATCGACCTAGAGATGCCTTCGACGCGACAATCTCAAAATCCGAAGCACATAGAACAAGGACAACCCGCCGGTGGTCACACCTTCTAGAGCTTCGAAAGTGAGGTGGCTGCCTGTCGCCAACAATCGGCCCCAGGCTTTCTTCGCTCTCAGAACCTGCATCATTCCATCGAATGCCTTCAACACTCCTGGAGTGTCTGATTCGGCCGCAAGAGAAGCGTTTCGTGCGGTCCTATACCATTCCAGCGCCGCCTCACAATATCTAAGCTTTCCAAGAACAAACCCTATCTCCCTGGCAACGTTGGCTTGTCCGACTGTCTTACCCAGATAGCGAAACAGATCTAGGGCCTCAAAGAGCCCGGACAAGGCATCTAGCCAACGACCCTCTAGCCGTGCCCGACGAGCTTGGATACGCACTATGTTGGCCCTCAACTCCATGTCGTCAATGGCCAACCGGGAGGCTTCAGCTAGCAAATCGCCGGCTTCGGGCAAGCTTTGCAGACTCCCAGATTCTTCAGCGAGATAGAGAAGAGCCATTGCTGTATTCAAGAGGATAAGAGCTCTCGTATCTCTATACAGCGTGCTATCTGTTGCCTCCAGTCCAAGTCTTGGGAAAGACATGGTGGCGCGTCGAAATTCCATGAGTGCCAACTCATGTTGATAGTTGACGTTGAGCGTGTCGCCCAATTCCCTCAGAATCAGGAACAACTCATTCCTGGGTACTGGCTCTTCAAGAAGAAGGTCCCTCGCCTTTCGAAAGCTCCGCAAGGCCGCGTTGTAGTCCCCTTGTTCTCTTTGACTGACACCTCTAAGGTGAAGGAACTTCACTCTTCGACCTACGTCTGCGCTCGCCGTCAGGCGGATCGTCTTCTTAAGTACCTTGAGGGCCTCCCTGGCGTATGGAACTCCTAAGAGTATCTTGCAGAACGCAAACAGCTTGGTCTCCCTGGCAATCGTGCCACTGTATTGGGCCAGGTGCTCGCTGCTGGCATCATTGTGGTCGATGTCAAAGTTTAGGCTGAAACCCAATCGGAGAGACAGTTCTCCAAAGATGTCCCGCATGTCGCCGCGTACAAGTCGACCGCCGTGAGCGCCAAGAAGTTGTCCCATGTTGTTGTTAGCAGCGAAGCTTGCTTCCCTCTCGCATATTATGAGTCCTCTGCAAGTGGCGTCGCGGAGTATAGGAAATATGTCAGGGTCAGAAGCGCTGTACCCAACAAAACAAATCCACTTGTTGCGAAGGTAATGCATCAAGACTTCGGCCTTTTCTCGTTCCAGTCCTCTCGATAAGGCCCGGATCGTGGTGATGAGTGAACTGGGGGCCTCGATGCATCCGTGCAACTTGAATACCCTTACCTCCTCCATTGATTCCATGCTAAACTGCTTGCTCTCGTAGCACGGTTTGACAATGTCCTCGCGTCCAAGCCTAGAAGCCAAAGCATCCTCGAGGAGAGTATCGAAATTGGTGGTGAATATCACGTTGTTGTTGCTGCCCTTCTCTCCATACCTAGCCAGGACTTGGGCCAACAATATGTGGATCTGATTCGGTGGTTTCCCCTTCATAAAGTCAAGAAGAGCGAAAGCCCTATCTCCGAGCTCTTCGTGGACAACGCCAAAAATCCATTCAAGTGGTTTCTCGAGGATCCCTGACCAAACCCTCGACTTGCCCCGCGCAGCTTCGGGTCGGCGATTGCTGCTCCCCAGGAGCTGTCGATAGGCCGCAAGCTCATCACACGATGTCGTGAGAAGCAGCAAGTTCTCTTTGAGTTCCCGTCCCGATGGCAGGTTAGACGGCTCCCAGAGCGATACGCCGGCGCCCACAAAGAACACGACTTCTCTTTCTTCGATTAGCTCTGCCAAGAAATCGATGTCGTCGGTTCCCTGCATGTTGTTTCCCACACCCAGTGTGAGTCTATATCATGCCTTCTGAGCTTTGCCACAACTGCGTCCCGTGGGGTGCCAAAATGTCATCCCTATCTGGACGGTTGACGCCTGAGCCTTTTGGGCCAGCCTTGAGCCTGTTGGGTCTTCACCCGACTGCCATGGCTACGACTTCCTGCTTGACAATCCGAACGCCTTCTTCAGCGGCAGCCTCTCCCAACCCGTCCCCCGCCGATGTCACCCAGCGAAGATTCTATGAACCCCGGCTGCCCTCTGAGACAGCGTTGCCATGCCTGTCAAGCCGGGTATATCGCTTGCGGTGTCTGTCACCCGCAATTCCTGGGGTTTGCCGCCCTATTTCCAATGAACTCTCGGGCCAACGCCTCGCCCCCAGGCGGCGCCACGCTGTATAATCGGACGGATTCAAAGATGTGGCGGTCACATTGGCGTTGAGTCCTGTTCCTCTGCACCTCAAGCGCGTTGAAGCGCGACCATTCCTCAAGTGGGCCGGCGGCAAAGGCCAACTCCTCCCAGAGCTCTTGGCGCGGGTGCCAATAGTCTTCGGAAAATACTTTGAGCCCTTCCTGGGCGGCGGCGCGCTGTTCTTCGCCCTGTACAGCAACGGTCGCGTGAACCAGGCTTGCCTCAGCGACGCCAACGCCAAGTTGATGGACACGTACCGAGCAGTGCGTGACGAAGTGGAAGCAGTCATCGCTGAGTTACAGGCGTTCTCAAACGACAAGGAGCTGTACTACGGGGTACGCGCGTGGCGCCACGACGAACTCGCCCCACCCCTGAGGGCAGCCCGCTTCATCTACCTCAACAAGACCTGCTACAACGGACTCTATCGGGAGAATCAGCGCGGCGAGTTCAACGTCCCGTGCGGACGCTACAGGCACCCCAAGATCTGCGACGCCGACAACCTGCGGGCGGCGGCAGCAGCGTTGCGACAGGCGCGGCTAGAATGCCACGACTTCGAGAAGGTGCTGGATCTGGCGGAAGCCGGTGACTTCGTGTACTTTGACCCGCCCTATGACCCGTTGTCGCCAACCTCGTCCTTCACCTCCTATCATGAGGAAGGATTCGGGCCGGATGAGCAGCGCAGATTGGCGCATATCTTCCAGGAGTTGGATCGGCGCGGCGTCTACGTGATGCTTTCCAACTCGGACACGCCGCTTATCCGAGCGTTATATGAAAGCCACGTAGTGGAAAAGGTGCAAGCCGCGAGGCCAATCAACAGCAAGGCCGAGCGGCGGGGCAAGATCAGTGAGCTCATCGTCGGCAACTACCGGAACGAGGCCCACACCAGCCCGGAAACGAACGAAGGGAAGGTCTGAATGCCGGGACGCGGGGTGGCCCCACAGTCAGGCAAGGAACTCGAGAATGAGGTGGCGCGTCTAGCGAAGGAACTGGGCCTGGAGGCGCGACGGGGGGTCAGGGTGGGCCGGCGGCTATGGGGCGCCGAGCGCAAGATCGATGTTGTCCTGACACATCGTGAGCAGCGGAAGAGCCTCGGCGTAGAATGCAAGTTTCAGGCTGGCCCAGGGACCGCCGAGGAGAAGATTCCGGCGACGATCGCTGACATTGCCGCTTGGCCCATCCCCGGCCTAGTGGTTTTCAAGGGCAAAGGATTTACCGCTAACATGCGATCCTACCTCGTCTCCACGGGCCGGGCAGTCGAGCTAGACGACCTAGAGCCTTGGTTGCGGCTGTTCTTCGGCCTGGACCTGCCATAAACGCAGTCGGTTCCGTAATTCGGTCAGCGCCAGCGCCGTGCTGGTGAGCGCCGCCGGAGGACACTCCTCTACTTGTCGCCGAGGGCACCTTCGGGATTGCCAACCAAGGTGACCGTCGCCTGATACCACGATTGTAGAGACAATCCGAGCGCGTGGCGGCACCGGTCGCCCATCGATGATCTGCTGCTTCTCAAGCAGGCTCTCTGCCTATCTAGCTCCGGCGCCGGGGTCGTACAGCGAAGATGTCCGCCCCCGTTTCTACACCGAACGACGGCGGAATCCCGTTCTTGCCAACACGTACCGGCTGACACCCACCACCCCGGGTGCTATGATCGGCGCACGCTCGGCAGTACGAAGAGGCGGTCCACATGCCCAAGGCGCTCTTGATCTCGCTCGGCGGAACGCCCGAGCCCATCGTGCGGGCTATCGACGCCCACCGGCCTTCGCTTGTGTGCTTCCTCGCCTCCCAGGACACCCACCACCTAGTCGCTGAGGTGCTGGAGGGCTGCAAGCACAACTTCGAGCGCCACATCGAGATAGTTCAGAATCCTCAGGATCTCGCGAGTTGTTTTCGGGCCGCCCGTCTTTGCGTCAAGTGGCTATCGAGCGAGGGTATTCCCGCCGCTGATGTGCTGGTCGACTTCACGGGCGGGACGAAGCCCATGTCCGCCGCCCTCGCCCTCGCGACGATCCCTCTGGGCTGCCAGCTTCACTACGTGGGCGGCGACGAGCGTAACAAGGGCGGCGTCGGCCAAGTCGTGACCGGCTTGGAGGTGCTGCTGCCTCAAGAGAACCCGTGGGACATTTTGGCGCTGCCGCAGCAGCAGCGAGCCGCGCTCCTGTTCAACCGCTGCCACTACGATGCGGCCAGAGACGTCTTGGCGACGGCCCAACTTCAGGCCAGGACACCGCGCCTCCGCCAGTACCTAGAGATCGCTGTGCCTCTGATGGACTTCTATGCCACATGGGACGCCTTCCGTCACGTTGACGCCGCCGAGATACTGCGCCAGGCGGGGTCGCTGGACCGTCTTCGCGTCTTTGCCGCGGCCACCGAGGAACCGGCTGTCAAGGGACTGCTGGATCAGGTGGAGGTCGGAGTCGCCTTCTTCCAGCGAATGCGGGAGGCCACGAGCGGATTCCAGCCGGGAAGGCTCTGTCGCGAGCATGTTCTGGACCTGCTCGCCAACGCCTCGCGGCGCGCCTGCGAGGGCAAGTTCGACGACGCGGTGGCCCGTCTGTACCGGGCGGTGGAGATGGCGGCCCAGGTGCGCCTCCACACGCAGTACAAGATCGACACCGCCGCCTGCGACCCCAAGACCGTCCCCGAAAGCATCCGCCAGGAGTTCGTCCAGCGGTATGGGGACGGCGACAAGCTCAAGCTTCCTCTAGGGGCCGCCTACCGCCTGCTGGCTGAAACGCAGGACGATATGGGCTTGCGCTATCTGGAGAGACAGGAGGACCTGCGGAAGCTCTTGTTCTCTCGCAACCAATCGGTGCTGGCCCACGGCGCTACGCCTGTGTCGGCCGACACCTACGCCCGGTTCTTCGCTCTGGCTCTCGAGTTCACCGAGGCCACCGAGCAGGAACTACCGGCCTTCCCCACCTGGCCCGACTTCGCGGCATAGCCACGCCGGCTCCCCGATACCTTAGGCACTCCTCAGGCTAGCCCCACCGGACGCTGGGCGCCTCGGCGGCGCCCCGCATATCATTCCAATCCCCTTCCGAGGATTCCCATCTTTCTGACGTAGATGGCGACGATACTCTTTTGGTCCTTGGTCGTGCTTGGGTTCCAATCCCCTTCCGAGGATTCCCATCTTTCCGACTATCAGGAGACGTAGCGCGCCCTTAGTGGCGCAGGAGGAGGGAAATTCCAATCCCCTTCCGAGGATTCCCATCTTTCCGACTAGGGCAGGACTTGTCAGAGAGTAGGACTATTCTTTTCGATCAAGTTCCAATCCCCTTCCGAGGATTCCCTTCTTTCTGACGTAAGGGAGGGAGGCATCCCATGATGACGCCGGAAGAGGCGCTGTTCCAATCCCCTTCCGAGGATTCCCTTCTTTCTGACATCGTCGCATTGACGGGGCCTGTGGATACCTTGGGGAAGGACATGCTCCAATCCCCTTCCGAGGATTCCCATCTTTCTGACATACTTCAAGACAGCGGCGCGCAATTGCGTGCTGGACATGCAGTTCCAATCCCCTTCCGAGGATTCCCATCTTTCTGACTAGAGGAGTACGACGATGATGCGCTGGCCGAGATGTCCGAGTTCCAATCCCCTTCCGAGGATTCCCATCTTTCTGACTTGAGCCGCTAAGAGAAGGGTGTCAAGGCCACTGAAATGCGGAGGGTTCCAATCCCCTTCCGAGGATTCCCATCTTTCTGACGCCATCGGCGGCTGCCTCCGTTGCAACCAACTGTTCCTTGTCACGTTCCAATCCCCTTCCGAGGATTCCCATCTTTCTGACACGCCCGAATACGACATCGCCTGCCCGACGTTCGCAGAGTGGGAGACGTTCCAATCCCCTTCCGAGGATTCCCATCTTTCTGATCCCTCCAAGATTTTCGTCTGTGACATGGCCGGCCTCTTCGAGTTCCAATCCCCTTCCGAGGATTCCGTTCTCGCTCAACTTCCCAGCCTCCGCGTTTGCCCCATCCCCATGGCGGTCTTGGCCCCCGTGCCCGCGAAAAAAGCGAAGCTGGCCAGGGCCTGGAAGGCGCACAGGGCCTCCGCCGGCGTTCCCTCCTGCGCCCGCACCTCGCACCTGCCCACGAATCCCGCCTCGCTGTAGCCGCCGAAGTCGAGCATGGCCGTCCGCAGCGCATAGCGAGCGATGAACAGCCGCTCGGATGCGACCTCTCCCAGCGATTCCGGCAGGCGCTCCGGCGAGAGCGCATTCCAGCGTGCCAGGTAGCTCCGGAAAAGGAGGCCCGGCTCGGGGAAGATGACGTTGCGGCGGCCGCCGCTGCGGAACGTCGTCGGCGTGACGAAGCGGAGGCTCACAGCGGAACGGGGTTCGGCCTTCCGCAGCAGCTCCTTGAAGGCGGTGCAGGCCGCCAGGCGAGACTCCTTGGGGGTAGTCGCCAGCCCCTGCAAATCAAATAGCGCGTCCGCGACCCGCAGGGGCCTGGTCCGGTCGTGCATCAGGACGCTGTGGGCCAGGGCTGAGAACACCTCATCGCTTAGGGCTGTGATCCGTACGCGGAAGAGCCGGCCGTTGCTGTCGTCGCTCCCTGCTTCCGCTCGCGGGCGTGCACGCCAAGGCGGCGAGACAGTCAGTGGCTTGGGGCCCTCGGTATCGTGCAGGGCGGAGGCCAGAGCGGGGTCGGCTTCCCCGATCAGGGCAAGGACGGCCGCGTAGACCTGATGCCCCAGGTTCGTCTGGGCGAGCGCCTCACCTCGTGCGCGAAGCGTGAGGACGGTAGAGTAGAGCACGGCTCATCCCTCTTCGGCGCCTTCTGTGGGCAGCTTTGCCCCCACCGGCAGGGCGAAGCCGTAGTGCACGACTTCCGGATGGGCCGGGCTCACCCCCTCCACCAACGTCCCGTAGAAGGGGCGGACCGGCGAGTCGTAGAAAGCCGACCCAGCGGCCAGCATGAGCAGGGGCCTCTTGAAGGGATTGGGGCCGTAGGCATACTCCTCACCCAGCCGGCCGTACTTGACCGAGACCTGCCAGAAGCCGTTGGTGGGGTCGTCCGCGCCTGGCACGAAGCTGGACAGCGACACGAAGCCGTTGGCGTCAGCGGGCGAATCAAAGCCGCTGAATTGCGCCACATCCAGCGAATGCACCGCGCCGTAGCCGGCGCTGCGCCGCTTGCCGTAGCCCTCAACGGCCAGATGCTCGAACAGCGTGCGCGTCTCATCAACGAACCCCTCGTCCACCAGCGCGTAGATTCTCACCTCTGGCCACCACAGCTCGTCCATCGAGTACAGCGTGCCCCCCTCGGCGCCGGCGGTCGCCACCGTTCGGCTGACCTGGTTCTTCAACACCGAGCGCCAACCCCAGCCCGTAGGGGGCTCTGCGGTTCCTGCTGGCTCCTCGCCGCGCAGGTACGCCGAAAAGCTGTCCGCAGTCACATAGGCCGGGCGGCGGCGCTGCCTGGCCGCGCCGAAGGCCTCGACCTGCTCGGCAAGAGGCTTCGTTGTGTCCGGCTGCCTGCCGGGTGCGAGCGGCCGCGGGAGCAAGTCGCCGGGAAATCCGTCGGACACCAAGAGCGGCGGTTGGCCGTCCCGATAGCGCTTCAGGAAGGGGTTGAGCGCCGCCTCACCCCTGGTGTACCTCAGGCCCCAGGCCAGGTGACCCCAGATGGTGTCCGCCTGCCAGGGCGTGGCGACCGGCGACTTCATCGCCAGGCGGATACGCAGCCAGATCAAGCCTCAGACACCTCGTAGTCGACCTTGACCCAGCCGTAGCCGCGGGTGCCGGACCCACCAAGGTACTCGCTGTGCAGAAGGTCGAGGCCCTGGCGCACGAAGTCCACGATCTCCTTCTCGTCATCCCCCGCGAAGATGCGTAGGCTAATCTCTAGGTTGAACTTCGTGCCAGCGGGGACGCGTTCCATGGAACGGGGGTTCAAGGCGACCCCAGTCCTGCGGTTGATTGTGTTCTCCGACTTGACCTCCGCCCTCGGCAGGCCTTGCTCTAGCAGCCGGTCAAGAGCTGGAATCGACTCCTCACTCAACGAGGCATCCCGCACAATGATGCGAGACGGTCCAAGGTTGTGTTGTGGCCGCATGTGTGGACCGAACACGGTGCACACAAGGCAGTCGGACTGTGCGCACCCACAGGGCCTTCCCCGCTCGTCGATCTTGCCGAGCTTGTACTCCATCATCGATCTGAGCTTACCCTTCAGGGACGAGCCCGGAACGTAGGGGTATTGCGTAACCGGGTCGCGAATGATGGGGTTGTCCATTCCTCCTATTTCGGTCTCTTCGGCAGCCCCTCCGATCCGCAATCCGGTCTTGCAGGTCAGTGTCCCGTGTATCCTGACGTGTTTGGTCAAAGTCAGGGGCAGCGTGGGCATGTCTACCTCCTCCCCGCCGCTTGCGCGGCTTCTTGCTGAGACTCCAAGTATTTGAACCAGGCGATCACTGCCTCGAAGTGCCTGACGAATCCCGTCTGGAACGCATCCGGGCCTCCAAGCGCGAGTGCGACGTTCCGCTCCATGAAGTCCCTAAAGACAGGCGGAGCAACCTTGCGGCTGACGGCGTACGCCGCCTTGGTGCAGAGCCCTTGGATGTCTGCCTTCACCGCACCGAAAGACCGCCCCAACCCGAGCTTGTTGCGGATAGCCTGAGTCAAGCTCCAGAAGCCGCGCAATTGGCTATACTTCATGGGCTCTCCTCCCGCTGTCCGCTCGCGTCGTATCGTCTCCGCGACTCTTTCAGCGACAGCACCCACCAGCTCCGGCTTGAGGTGGCCCTCGCTGTCGAAGTAGCCGCCTCTCAAATAGTCTTCCGGAAGCCCCGCAGCGGGCGGTCTCGGCGGCTGCCCGTAGGGTGGGCGCCCTGGGGTGAAGTCGCGACGTTCGGGCGGCGGACGGTCTCTCATTGCCTTCCTCCTTCCCTACTAAGTATCAGTAGGTGAGCCAACAACGCGAGGTGGTCCAGCAGCCAGCGATCGCCGGATTCCAGGGGCCTAATGGCGATGATCCTCTCAACGAGGGCTGCTAGCTTTGGTGTCTTCCGCGGGTCGATGTTTCGGGCGGCAGCATAGGCGAGCATGGGCTGGTAGCGAAGACCGAGCGGGTCCTTCTCTTTGGCCCAGCGCTCCCACATGTGCCCGTAGGCCCGCAGGCTGTAGAGCAGGGCGGAGGTTGCTTGGGCTACTTCGCCCGATTCGGAGAGTTCATCCCACAGGCCCCGCACGCGCTTCCAATCGTCCCAGGTCAGCACGCGCCCGAATACGTTGATGCGGTTGCGGCCCCCGTCCTTGGCAGCTTGAAGCAGGTCCTCGACCTCCGGTGCAGCCCGAGCGATGGGGTGATGGGGATCGGCCGCGAGAACGGCCGCAGAGAGCGTCATAGCGGGGTTGCGGGTGTACCGCTCGAAATCGTCGCGCAACCTCTCGGCCAGTCGCAGCGTCTCATCCCACGGGCCCACTACGAAGAGGTCGTCGCCGCCCGAGAAGACAACGTAGCAGTTCTTGAACTTGGTCAGAACCAGATGCTGAACCCAGCCGGAGAAGAACGTCTCCAGGGCGCGACTCACAGCGACGACCCTCGACACGGTGTCGAGGTCTTGCCCAGGAGCCTCTCGTCTCAGTCCAAACACGGCAAGCTCACCCAGCCGGTCTACGTCCGCCTTCAGGAACCCGAGGAGTCCCTTGCCACGCGAGCGGGCTGCAATGTCCTCGAACGTAAGGGTATCGCCATCATGAGCCGGGACATGGTTGGCGACGTAGCGCCACACGGCAGGCACGCCTGGGGCTGAGGTCGTGTCTGCGTCGTTGAGCCGGACAGCGAAGGTCGCTTCGCCACTGCGCGGCGGTTTCTCCAGTAGGTGCGCACTCCTCCCAAAGATGGGGAACCCGTCGCGGGATGCGGAGCTCAGCCCTACCCACCGGGCTCCCGGAAGTTGCGCACCCATCGCCCTGTCACGCGTGCACTGGGGGCACGCCTCTTCTGCCTCCACGGGCACGTGTCCGCAGGCCGGGCAGGCATTCACACCAGGACCCGGTGGGGGCCGCAGCAGCGCAGGAGGGTTCCATCGCCCGTCTCGCCTGAGCAGGCGGCCCATGGGCTGCAGCTTGACTCTTGCGAGCAGGGTGTTGACCGCCCGGAGCACAGTGCCGAAGCCAGTGCGACCTTCGGACGTTGGCCGAAAGCCATCGTCGCCGAACGCGGTGGTTGCCACGTTCAGCGATATGTCAGCCCCAAGGTTGTCCATCAACCACCGGTCGAACTCCTCCGCCGCCTCCTCGATACCCTTGCTCGCCGACGGCAGGTTGGGGACGAGCAGGTAGAAGCGGCCGCCCGCCGCCATGATCTCGTTTGTTACTGGCAAGTTGAGCCTGTCGAGAACAGAGAGCGCGGCGACCTCCGCGATGAGCTGGACGTAGAACGAACGCGCCCGCAGCCGACGGGCAACGCCCCCCGCACCCTGCGTAGCGATGTCGAAGATGTATCGCTGAATGCCGGACAGGTCCCCCGCCACCAGGAGGAAACGCTTTGCGTCTGTGGCACGAACCGCCTCTTCGGTCAGTGAATCAGTCTCCACGTGGAACCTGTAGATACACGCCGCGATGGCTGCCGTACCTGTCAGGTGATCAGCGAGAGAGACGT
>Ga0315285_10007537_pt1 | contig 11175 bp, 13 predicted proteins | sample YL17G09_36_MG_FD_203698 | JGI IMG/M metagenome (GOLD analysis project Ga0315285, IMG submission 203698) | Sediment microbial communities from Yellowstone Lake, YNP, Wyoming, USA - YL17G09_36 | ecosystem: Environmental > Aquatic > Freshwater > Lake > Sediment | place: USA: Wyoming | collected... | reverse complement strand
TGCAGGGCGGTTCATGCTGAGCAGAACGCCATCATACAGGCAGCCTTGCATGGGGTGAGCATAGAAGGCGCCACGTTATACTGCACCCACCAGCCTTGCATCCTCTGCGCCAAGGTGATGATAAATGCCAGGATAAAGAAGGTCGTCTTCCTGGAGAGCTACCCTGATGAGACTGCTTTGCAGTTCCTGGAGCAGGCAGGGATAGAGGTTGTCAGGATGAAGGAGTAGTCCTGCCAGTTTTTCGCATGGGACCTAAGACCGGCTCACCATGCCGGATTATGATGTTGAACAAGCGTGTTCGTTGGCTAATTCGTCAAAAGCAGAAAGGAGGGGGGAGGATCAAGGATCTAGTGCCGTTTTCAGTTGAAATTGCCCATTTTTCTGCGGGGTGCCAAAATCACGTCTTGCCGGAGATAAGCTGCTTTAGCTAAATTAGGCCATCCTTCTCTCTAAAGGGCGCTAGATAAGACTGAAAGGCACGGCTTGAGCTTTAGCGCCATCCCTCCACCTGCTCCAGGTAAAGTATGCCTATTGGTGTGCAGCCATAGCCCTCGTCCCGCCGCTCCACGACCTGGGCCTTCTCCAGAAGGGCAAGGTGGTACTCTGCCCGGGGCCGGCCGAGCCTGAACTCTTCCGCTATCTCCTTTCCAGTTCTGGTCCTTCTGCCGATGAACTTCATAATATCCCGCCTCAGCCGGAGTTGCAAGACCTCCAGGGCAAAGCGGTGGTCCTCTGCGGTCTCCCAAAACTTGGCCGATGACGACGGCCGCAGACTATCCTCCGATCTCATAAAAGAGCAAAGTTCTAAAAAGAAATGGTACGCCTAGCCTTTCCCCTCGCCATGGATCTCGCCGCCCTCGCTCCCTATCTTGCAGGCCCGGCATATCTCCCGTTCCTCATCGAGGTTGCGCGTGGCAGTGGCCAGCACCGTGGAGTTGACCAGGTTGCCAGCCAAGAATATTGCCGCAGCTATCTCTTCATGGGAGATGCCCATGTTGGTGGCCACGCGTATGTGCAGGCGCAGGCAGTGGCTGCACCTCATAGCAGCAGATACCGCTATTGATATCAGCTCCACCGTCCTACTGTCCAGGGCGGCGCTCCTCAGGATGGCATTGCTGTGCATGACCTTAGTAAGCAGTATCTCCGGCTGATCCTTCATGAAATCAAAGACATAAGGAACCTCGCCGTAGCTCTGCTCAATGACCTTGAGCATATCCTCTGCCGCCCTATCCTTGCCTTTTGCCAAAACAGCCTCCAGCTCGTCCTCGAAACGCATGCTTTTGCTTCCTGCCCGGTCCTCTAGGGTTAGAATACGAATCCAGTCTCAGAGGCGGGCAATATCCTAACCAGTATATATTCTTTCATGCGGGAGGGTCTGACGGCAGCAATCTCCCCTAAGGTCACGCCCTCATCGAACTTCACTGCTCTTACCCTCTCTTTGAACTGCTCATAAGGGAGCTTGATCCTGACCCCGGTGAGGTCTAGAGCGATGGGCAAAGGCGAGTAAGAGTACTCCACCTCCGGAACCTGCTCCCGCACCGCATCCATCACTCTCGGAGGCGAGGTGGTGGGGGGATCTTTGGAGAGCTCAGCGCGGGTCTTGTCCAGGGCTCTGCCTACTGCGGCTATTATCCTGTCCAAAGATCCGATCTCCGTTGCCTTTCTGGCCCGGTGGGCGATGCGACCGACCGTTGGAACATACTCGAATGCATAAGGAATATCCTCCTTGGGAATCTCCGGCCCCCCGGTGACAACCACAGGCACCGATATGTTCCTGTACAGGCTCTCCTTCTTGCGGATGCATTCAGCGAAGTTTCCGAAGATGAAGACCGCAGCGTCATGCTCGTTGATCAGGGCAGTCTCATACTCGTTGATCTGGGCTATCTCCCTGCCCACCCCCCGAGCCAGCCCGATCATATTGGACTTGGCCCCGTTCCTGCGCAGATACTCCGCTATGTCGCAAGCGGTATGCGGCAGGTGATGAGTGGCCAAAGTAGGAGTGACTACCACCACCTCAGTGCCGGCCAATGGAGCCCGCATCAGCTCTCCCCGCAACTCTTTGGCCAGGCTCTGCAGGGCCGGCATATCCTCTGAGGGTATGAGCAAGAGCAAGATCACTTCGCTCTGGGTAACGTTCTTCTGCAGGATGTAGCCGCCCAGGTCCTCCACCAGCTCCATGACAAGATCGTGCTTATACACTCCGCCGGTGAACATCACAGGCTCAAGCATTCTCCATACTCCCGATCTTCTCTTTTATCTTTGAGATCATCTCCGGCTCCAAGGCCTCTTCTGCAGCCAGGAAGAAGAAGCTCTTCTCTGTAATCTCGTTCTTTCTGTTCCTGAACCCCTCAGGAGCTATTCTGATCAGCGCATCCGTCAAATCCTGCAGGAATTCCGCCTCCAGATCAGCCACCACCAGCTCTGAGGGAGATGTATCCGATGCGATTACCAAGAGGTCTCTGTCCGGCTGCTCCACCCTCTCCCGGCCGTAGCTTTCCCACAGCACTCCCAGAAGAGAGGCCATGTGCTCTTCGTCGTTGACCTTGATCTGATAGCCGCCCTTGACTTTGAGAACATCTCCTACATCCCTGACCCGCAGGGGCGGGATGCCTGTTCTCAGAAGCCCATAGACGGCGAAGGCCGGACGCTTGATATCGATATAAACATAGAGCCGGCCGATAGCGCGTATGAGGCCCAGGTCCTGGAGAATATCCATGATCAGCTCGCGATACTTCCTGGCCCCAAACTCCTCCTGCCCAGTGACCTCGATCTTGAAGACCTCCATGGGCTCCATCTCAGCCCTCCAGCAGACCAGAGACCAGGAGGGCCGCTCCCACGGCTCCAATATGCTGAGCATGCTGGGGGACAATTACCTTGACCTGCAAGAGATCTTCCATGGCCCTGGGCAACCCTTCGATGAGGGAAGTGCCGCCCACCATGATCACCGGCTCCTTCACCTCCACCTCCTGGAGCTGCTGCTCGTAGACCTGTTCCGCCACGCTGTGGCAGGCGGCCATGGCTACATCCTCAGGCCGGCCACCCATCGATAAGCTGTTGACAAGGCTCTGCGTGCCGAAGACTATGCAGTAGCTGTTCATGGCCACCTTATGGTAGTCGCCCTTCAACGCCAGCTTGCCCAGCTCGGCGATATCCACACCCAGGCGGCGGGCGGTTAGTTCCAGGAACCTGCCCGATGCCCCGGCACAGATCCCGCCCATAGTGAAACCTCCAGGTATTCCGTCCTGGACGGCGATGGCCTTGTTGTCCATTCCCCCAATATCTATCACTGTGGCCGGCCCCTTCTGGGCATTGGCCAGAAAGACCGCCCCTTTGGAGTTGACGGTGATCTCCTCCTGGATCAGCTGGGCGTTGAAGTGCTTGCCGACCAGAAACCTTCCATAGCCCGTGACACCCAGGGCCTGGACGTCTTCCATCTTCAGGCCGGCGGAGCCAATGGCGGCCTGATAAGCCTCCAGAGCGCTCTTGACAACATCCGTAGTGGGCACCCAGCCAGTGCCTACCACCTGGTTATCCCTCATCACCACTGCCTTGGTGGTGGTGGACCCGGAGTCTATGCCGGCGGTCAGCCCCGTCTGGCGCTCGCGGGCCAGCAATCCTCTGTACTTAACCGTTGTGACCAGAGCCTCCATCCTGGTGAGCAGCGTTTCGGCGGTGGTTCTTTCGGTAAAAGAGTAGCTCAGGACGGGAATCCTGGCGCGCTCGTGAATGAACTTGCGAATCTCGCTCCTTATGATAGAAGCCTCTGCACAGCGGAAGCAGGTCATAACAATCACGGCGTCCGCCATATCGGGGTTCTCCACGATCCGCACTGCTCTCGCCATGGCCAGGTTCAGATCCCCAGAGGCCACCTTCACCCCGAACGTTCTTTCTACATCCAGGATGTCCTCCAATGACACCTCGGGATAGACTAATTTCGCGCCTACTATCTCTGCCGCTCGCTCGATCTCCTTCTGGATGCCGCTGTACTCCGGCCCGCAGGCCAGCTCGGCAATGCGGATCATTTCAAGCCCTCCAGAAAGGCCTTGATCTTGCGCACGAAATCCCTGGCCTCGGAGTCATCCTTGGGGTATCTCAGCTCCAGCACGGGAATTCCCTTTGTCCTGATCAGCAGGCTGACCAGCTCATTGGTACGGGAGCAACCCGCACAGCCGGTTAGCCAGCCGGGATCATCCACCAGGATGGCCGCCTCAGCCTCCTCGATCAGAGGTCCCACCAAGGCCATGCGGCCTCTTACCCCGGATGGCACGTCCACGGCAGCATAGCGGAGGCCCTTCTTGGGCTCCTCGGGAGTTACATTCAAGGGTGGGGATTCAATCTCTTCAGAGGTTACCAGCTTCCTCACTGCTTCCGGAAACGAAAGCGCCTTGTGGCCCATCCTGTCCACCAGATCAAAGAGGATCATGCTGGTGGGAGGATAAATGATGACTTTAGCCATGTTATACCTCAGGATAGCTCCTCTTTCACAATCTCTTCCAGCCTCTTGACTTTCAGCGGCTTCTTCTCTGTAGTCTCCTCCACCGCCTCTGGGCCGGCCTCGCCCTTATCTGCCAATGCTCTGGAGATCATGGGCAGCATCTTGGACTCGGACTCTATCATGTAGAATCCGGGCCTGGCACCACCACCTCTGCGGCCCCGGCAGCGCCGCGGATCGCCGGGGGGAAAGCCTCTGTCCTTGATGAAAATGCCCGCGGGGTCCATGGCCCTGATCTCCCGGACTAGGGAATCTATCACTTCCGCTTCGCCATTGATCATGACTCCCGAGCAGGTCTCCTTGACGTTCACATCCTTGTGCTTTGAACCATAGATCTTCATGGCAATGTCTGAGGGAAGAATCTCCGACACAGGCGATGTTATCACGTACTTGGTTACCCTCAACTTCGCACCTCCAGGACGTAAATCGTCTCCCCCTCTGCAACATCTTTCAGCTTATCGGGCTCCAGGACTCTGCCAATTACATTCGTAGCCTCGAACTTCTCTCCTGAGGGCCCGTACCGCTTGTCCTCCACCAGCTTGCATCCCACAAATCCGATCTTTCTGGCGACAGAGTTGGAGACGCCGAGCGAGCCAGCCGGCACAGGTCCTGTAGGCTTGTTCTCCGGCAATAGCTCTTTGTAGCTGGTGGCCTCTATCGCCGGCTTGAAGAGAAGCGTGTTCTCATAGACGAAGTAAACCGGCAGGGGACCTACCGGCCTCTCCTTCAGGCCTGTGACATGTCTGAAGTAGTCCAGGGTCTTTGGTGCCTGGTCATAGTAAAGCTGTATGGCCACCAGATGGCTAGAGGGTATGCAGGTCAGCTTTACCTTTCCCTGGCGGAGAACCTCCATAGTCGTCTCAGGTTCTTGCTTTACCACCACGGCATCTTCGAGGGTGTGACCTTCCACCTCGGCCTGGATGCTTCTCTCTTTCATAGACTGCAGAGCCTGGCCAAGGCTGTGGCCCATCAGCATAATCCTTTCCGGTTTCACAATAACCGTCAGAAGATGGCCTGGTCCTGCCAGCTTCACCATATCCATTCCTGCGGTGACCTTTGCTACCACGGAGTGGGCTGGATTCGAGGTACGATCGGCCTTGTAGATGAAGATCCTACCCAGGCCGCGGCCGCTGGTCCGAACGGTTACTATGCCCTCCAGCCTTGGTTCGCGGTGCTCGAAGACAATGCGCTCCCCGAGCAGCTGATCAGAAGAGATGTAGGAGCTGGAGACGGCGTCGACCTTGAGGGTACCGTCTCTGGTCAGAGCCAGGAAGAACTCCGCCCCCTTGGGTGCCTCCTCCTCCAGCTGGATATCTATCTTGGAAAAGATCTCCATGCCTTCCGCCAGGGGCGTATTCATATCGACGGTGGCCAGCTTCTCAGTGATCTCCTCCCACTCTACAATGGGCTCGATCCCCAGAAGCTCATCCCCCCTATCCAGCCGGTCCAGGGTGTTCTTGCCTCCCACCACATGGGCGAAGGCCCCTCCCCAGGGGGGCGCCCCGTAGATAGCAGTATGCCGCTTTTTGATGAAAATGAGCTGCGTCTTCTGTGCCTCGAAACCACCCGCTCCCAGGACTACCTCCCAGCGGTTGTACTCGTGCGGCTCCTTGCTCCATGGAATTGCGGTGGTAAAGGGCCCAAAGGCGATGCCCTCCTTGGAGCTCCATACCACCTCCGAACCCCTGATTTGATCGAGGGCCTGGTGCCATGTGGCCTGAAGATCCGTATCCCCAAGCTCTATCCGCAGCTTTCCCTTAGTTGTGTTTATCCAGTAGGAGTTGGTCTGACGCGCCTGCTCCCCTCTCCCTTTGACCAGGCCAACTATGGCGCCCTCCGCAGGGAACGAGTCCGCCCTTTCCAAAGCCTCTCCGAGAGGGGCACCCTCCCTCAGATCGATCTGCTTTTCGTTTACAAGGACCCTCAAATTAACTCCCCAGCATCTCCTTCTGTTCATCTTCTGTGATCCTGGCCAAAACCTCCTCTGGAGAGCCGGTGATGATTGCCTTGCCGTTGCGCATGAGCATGGCTCTGTCGCAGACGTTTTTGACAAAGTCTATATCGTGGCTCACTATGACAAAAGTCTCCCCCAGCTCTTCCCTGGCACTGAGGATGGACTTTGTTACCTCAATCTTTGTTATGACGTCCATGGTGCCGGTAGGCTCATCCAGGATAACTATGCTGGGCTCTTTGATCAGGACCTGAGCCATGGCTATCCTGTGGCGTTCCCCCTCGCTCAGCTCATCAGGCATCTTGTTCAGCACTCGCTCCGCCTGATCGTCATTGAAGCCCACCGCCTCCAAAGTGTGGATGGCCTTTCTCTCCGCCAGCTCGTAGGGCAGGGCCAGGCCTATGGATTCCGTGAGGTTGTCTATGACCGTCCGGGAGGGATAAAGGGTGTACTCCTGGTGCAGCACGCCGATATACTTGGTGGCCCGGCCGCGGCCTTCAGTGCCTAGAACGGTCATGTCCACCCAATCGTCCCCCACTCTCACGGAGATGTTTCCGAAGGTGGGCGTTATAATGCCGCTTATCAGCCTGGAAAGGGTTGTCTTGCCTCCGCCCGAGACTCCCACCAGGCCGAAGATCTCTCCTTCATATACGTCAAAGCTCACATTGTCGACGGCCTTCACAACACCGCGGTCTATGCTGATGTAGCGTTTGGATGCGTTTCTTACCTTGATGATGGGCTCTCCCACTTCCACTACCACTCGCTGGCCCAGCTCGCCGGCCATGGAGAGAAACTCGGCCGCCACATCCTTTGGCGCCCCCACTGACCTTATCTCACCATGTTCCAGGAGGATGGCTCTGTCTGCCAGATCGACCATCACGTCCTCCCAGTGACTGGTGATGATCAAGGTCATGTTGAAGTCCCTGGTTGCGCGCCGGATGGATTCGTGAACCACCTCAGCTGTGGAGGGGTCCAGGGTTCCCGTGGGCTCATCCGCCAGGAGAACCATGGGCGACTTGGCCAGCTGTCGGGCCAGCACCACACGCTGCTTCTCTCCTCCCGAGAGCTCTCGGGCCACGTGCATCATTCTGTGGGAGAGGTTGACCTCATCCAGGAGATCTGCCGCGCGAAGGACGCTCATGGACTCCCCCGTCTCCTCCACCGCCCTCATCACGTTTACTATCACCCTCTCGTCGCCATAGAGGGCAAACGTCCTCTGAAGCATGATGGAGATCCGTCTCACTATATCTCTTCGCAGAGGATCGGTCACGGCCAGATCCACGAAGTCGGCATCAATAGGCTCCAGGAGCTCTTGCCCGCACCGGCACTTCTGGCCGGCCAGGCTGGGAGGCTCCACATGACGGCACTTCTTGCACCTGGCCACGTGGTATATCACGCTGCCGCTTATGTCTGGAAAGGACTCTACGCCGCGCAGCACGTGCATCAGGACGCTCTTCCCTGAGCCGCTCCTTCCCAGAATGCCGACCGACTCGCCCTCCTCAATAGTCAGATTGATATTTCGAAGTACTTCTGCTTCACCAAATCGAACCGAAAGATTTTTTATATCGATAAAAGGTGCCAAACTATCAAGCCCCATAAGCTCAGTATAATGTCAGGTTCATCCGGTATCAATCCTAGCCACAATGCTACTTAAGTTTATCCTTGCCCAAGGCTCAAAAATCAATAACACGTGTTAATCCAGGGAGAAAAGCAATTAAAAGCTTGACAAATAAATATGTAGAGATATTTAAATATTAAATAATATAGCGAGTCGGGATGGGCTTGGGGGCCGACGACTTACATTCTAGAGGAGTTCGAATAACTCCTGCTCAACTAGCACGGTACATATAAACTATTTAAACAAATTAGGCAAAAATGGAAGGTTAACCGAAATCTTTTCTAGGTAAAATCAGGTCATCGTGCTCTGAAAAGGCACTAGAAGCGTATCGGTTGCTGCCTCCATTTAACCTCTGGTTCAATGCTAGGCCCCCAAGGGATTTCATCCCATCCCAGCTCCCGCAGAAGACTTATTTTCCTAAGAGATATGTAAGCCTATTCTGTTCCGGCGAGGATGAAACATGGCGAGAAAGGAGGCTCTCCCGTCGCAGCGCTCTCTGCGAGAGATGGTAAACTTCTACATGATAGATTTCAGAACGCCCCTAGGGAGGGCGATAGACCTCTTCATAATCCTCATGAACCTCCTGGTGGTGGCCATCTTCGTCCTGAACACTTACAACCTCTCTCCCGAGCCGCGGGCTCTTTTATGGAACCTGGAAGTAGCTGTAGTGGGGTTCTTCATAATTGAATACTTGCTCAGATTTTATGGTTCTACAAATAGATGGAGCTATGTAGTTGATGCTTACAGCATAATAGATCTAGTCGCCATTCTGCCCACAATGATCCTGATTGTCGCTCCCGTTTCGGGTATCTACGCCGACATTCGCTTTGTGCAGACCATCAGGATATTCGCTGCCTTCAGGATCTTCCGCTTCCTCCGGTTTGTCGGGAAAGACCACCTCCTCTTCGGAACCATCTCCCCGGAGATGCTGAAGGTTGTGAGGCTGGTAACTACTATCCTCATAATTTTCTTCGTTTCATCAGGCTTCTTCTACTACGCTGAGAGCCCCGTCAATCCTCTGGTGAATAACTTCGGCGATGCCTTCTACTTTACCGTAGTGGCTCTTTCCACAGTAGGATTCGGCGATATCGTGCCTGTTTCTGGAGCCGGAAGGCTGGTGGCCATCTTGAGCATCATATCAGGAATACTGCTGATCCCCTGGCAGGCCAGCCTGGTCGTGAAGGAATGGCTCAAAATTGGCTTGAAAGGGGAGACGATCTGTGCAGGCTGCGGCCAGAGGGAGCATGACCTAGATGCCTTGTACTGCAAGCGGTGCGGGAAGTCCTTGAATCAGGAATAGGGAGCGATGCCGAAATGGATTCAATGATGATGATTTGGCATATATTTTATCCAGGGGGCCAAGCTTGCCGTGATCGCAAGGTAGAGGTGTAACTCAAAGATGCCAACCAATTTCACGATCACGGCCCCTGACTGCATTTCTTGAAAAATTAACGGGCGATAATAATGCTAAATATCTCTAAAGAGCCATACCTGCAGGTCCGTTCAATTGAACAACACTTGCTGGTTGTTGGTATCAATCTCTTTGTGCTGGACTCCAGTTGCAGGATATGGAAATCGATATTTGAAACCCTTTCCATCAAGATACTTGGAATTATTAGGGCCAATCGAATGCAATTGTCTACTTTTGTGCCCGTCAACAGAGGAGAGATCAACTCGATAAAGGAAAACCTACCTGTAGAGAGGAAAAAAAGCCCTCTTCAGAACTCTACCGCATAAATGTTATTAACCACTATGTCCATCAACTATCTGGAGGAGTATCATTGGTTGGAGTATGTCCTAGATGCGGAATGAATGCCGGCGTAGAGATCGGAGAGACGAACCTTAAGATCGGAAAGACTCGAGCGCAACCTGTAAGCATCTGTGCATGCGGCAAATGCGGCCTTGTCTACTACGAACGAATTGAGAAATTGAAGGAGTTCAGCTGAGTCACGTTGATAAGCAAAGCAAGCGCCAGGCTTTATTGCTTTGCTCATATAACACAATTTTTTTATTATTTATCATAAATTAGTGGTGTCCAGCTTTTTTAAGGGCGCAAAGATTCTCTGACGAGGCAGATACTACAACTCTATAGATACATAACTATCTCTCCATCTAGCAAAAGATTTTTCTACTTAAAATACATTTTAAGTAACTAAATTACCTGTCGGAGGTGAAAGGAGCATTGAGAAAAGCATGGATCTTGTCCATAGTGCTGCTGGTATCCATCGCCCTGGCATACGGCAAGGGGTCGGTAGTCGTGGACATAATTGGAAGCCAGGCAGATAATACGAAGATCATTTTCCCGGGAAGCTCTCTAGATCTGGAGATCATCGGGAGCTTGACAAATAACACCCAAGTTCTCTCTAAGGCACCAGTCGACTGCCCAGTCTTCAATTGGCGCTCCTGCGAGAGCAGAAGGCCCGAATGTAAGCCCAAGCCCGAGGAATTTCATCTTGGTGTAGATGCCTGGTATGGGTGCTACTGGTATACCCCCAATGATTTAATGCCTAAATGGCCTCAGCTGTGATTAATATGAGGTGAAGCATACGTAGGGAACATAAACATCAAAAAGAGGATGGAAAGATCGCCAGACAAGGGGAGAGAGGGATGAGGCAGTTCGCTGAACATTGCTGCTGCCCTGTCGAGACTTTCGCGGCGCCTGTTAGAGCATTGATTGCCATATGGGCATAACAAGGGCGAATAATAAGGCAGGCCTCTGAAAATCCTTCTCCATTTCCTCTGGATTCTGTCTCTATTGTACAGCTCTTTTCGCCTAAAATAGAGGATCTCATCGCCGCCCGGAGTCTGAGCGCTAAAATCGTTACGGGCAAGGCTGAGATTTAGATGCATAGCATGCCGCCTCTATGTTTCTGCCATTACATCCAGGTCCTGCAGCGGCGGTCTGCCCGAAGTGACCTCATTGCCGAATTTAGGGTGGCAGGACATTTTTTATCCGGTAACCAGGGGCTCTCTGTGGCAATCCATTTCTTTACGGCTAACAATGTTGGTCGTGTATGTCATTCATTGAACTGGTACCCTAAAGGTCAAGAGTTCTCTTAGACTCCAGATATGATCAGTGAGACCTTCTGCCATAGCAGGAGTTCGCTGCATCCA
>Ga0315285_10007536_pt1 | contig 11176 bp, 15 predicted proteins | sample YL17G09_36_MG_FD_203698 | JGI IMG/M metagenome (GOLD analysis project Ga0315285, IMG submission 203698) | Sediment microbial communities from Yellowstone Lake, YNP, Wyoming, USA - YL17G09_36 | ecosystem: Environmental > Aquatic > Freshwater > Lake > Sediment | place: USA: Wyoming | collected... | reverse complement strand
ACCACTTCCAGCAGGGAGCATCACTTGTATCAAGGATTGTGTGCCAGTATTCATACCAGTCAAGAAGGTCTGCATATTCCTTGAAGCAGTTTGGGACCTTGTCAAGACTGAAACGGTCAAAGACGGTCTCATCCGTCATGTTTGCCTGGGCGATAAACTTTGCTGAAGGATAATAATATTCTTCTTCCTTCCAGTGGACAGATATCTCCATCTCTGATGTTTCAGTAACGTCTCTTGTCGCCATGCATCACCTAATTATCATTATTAATCATGTCAAAGCAATTATTTATAGAAAGTGGTCGGCAGGTGGCGTAGAGCCGCATTCTTCGTAGTTTTACAGCAATTGTACGCACAGATAACCGACTGAATGAAAGACAGGAGAACCCGCATTTTTTTTCTGAAGATAAAAGATACGAATCCTTATCTATCGGGTTTATAAAATCTAAATCAATGCTTGACCGGTTCAAGGGATGCATGCTGGGGGCGGCAATTGGCGATGCGCTCGGTATGCCCAACGAGAGCACGTCGCCAAACCTGCAGAAGATGCGGTACGGGTACCGCCGTGCGTATAAAAGGCACCCCAATGCGAAGCTGAAACCGGGGCAATATACGGATGACACGCAGCTTATGATCCTGGTGGGCACCCTTCTTGCCGATGGAAAATTCAACGAGGAGCGGTATGCCGTTGCGCTCAGGGAGCTCTATGCCCGTGGCGGTCTCCGGTTTCCGGACGGTTCAGTCTCTGCCGCGTGCGAGCACATGATCCGCGATGAACCGACGATCAGCGGTGTCAAGTCAACGACCGCAGGCTGCCTCTCCATTGCCATACCCTTTGCCCTTGCATATCCCGGAATTTCCGAAGGGGTTGAACGTGCCGTGCGTGCCTCAAATGTCACCCACACGCATGAAGCAGCCCACGCTGCCGTCTCAACACTTGCCGTCCTGATCTATTATGCACTCAACGGGAGCGCTGATGCCATCCAGCAGGCGGAACGCAAGGCATCGGTTGAGGATGATATTCTTGGGGGGAGGATCCGCAATGCCCTCAGGCTTGAACGGGAGGGCGCAGACGCCGAAACTGCAGTCCTTAAAATCGGGCATGACGTCTCGATCTACCAGACACTGCCGCTTGCATTCTTCTTAATCAGCCGGTATCAGCATCCCCCCGACCTCCTCACGGTTGCCGCACATGTCGGTGGCAATACCGATACGATTGCCCTTATCTGTGGTGCGTATCTTGGAGCCTGCAAAGGCATGGGGGCGCTCCCTGTCGATCTTCTCGAAGGGCTTGAAGATCACCAGAGGATCGAGCTGCTCGCGCAGCGCCTCCACACCATCTATCAGCGGAGACTGGAACAGGTCTGATCAGGTGCGCGCACCAGATCCGGCACCATTTTTGGTTTTTCCCGCTTTTATTGGAAAATTGCCAAAAATACAATAAAAGCCCAAGAAGCATTAAATTTTTTTGAAGAGAAACATTGATGCATGAAGGTTGCGATCATCGGAGCGTCCGGATATGCTGGTGGTGAGCTGATCCGGCTCCTGTACCACCACTCATCGGCGGAGGTCACATGTGCAACATCCCGCAAACTGGCAGGCACCCCGCTCACCACGGTCCATCCCCATCTGAAAGGGTTTACGGATCTCGTATTTGAGAACCCGGGTATTGATGCGATCGATGCCGATGTAGCGTTCCTTGCCGTCCCGCACACTGCGGCGATGACCTATGCAGGGAATCTGCTCTCCCGTGGAATCCGGGTGATTGATCTCAGTGCGGATTACCGGTTGAAAAAAGAGATCTATGAGACTGTGTATGGCGTCACGCATACTGATTATTTTCCCGCCCCGTACGGGATCCCCGAACTGCACAGAAAGGAGGTTGTCAATGCACGGTTCGTAGCAAATCCCGGCTGCTTCCCTACCGGAGCCGCCCTTGCTGCAGCACCGCTCGCCCGCCACGCACATACCGTGATCTTTGACTCCAAAACCGGAGTGAGCGGGGCGGGGGACAACCCCTCGGCAACAACCCATTACCCCAACGTGGGCGATAATGTCGGGCCATACAAGTGGACAAGCCACCGCCACCTCGCTGAGATGAAGCAGGAGCTTGCATTCCTTGGTTCAAAGGCACACTGCTACTTCACGCCACATCTTGTGCCGGTGAACAGGGGGATCCTCACCACCGCCCACATCCTCCTGAACGAACCCATGGAGAATGAGGAGGTCGAACGGATCTACCGCGATTACTACCGGAACGAATATTTCGTCCGGTACCAGAGGCCATCGCTTGCGGCGGTGCGGGGAAGCAACTTCTGCGATCTCATGGTCGAGTCAGAAGGGCTCCGCGTGGTGGCAGTCTCTGCAATTGATAACCTTGTAAAAGGCGCAAGCGGCCAGGCAATCCAGAATATGAACCTGATGTGCGGGTTTGCCGAAATAGACGGCCTTGTCCATGCCGGCGTGCTGCCCTAGGTGGTTGTGATGCTTGTAAAAGAAATAATGACAAAAAATCCCATTTCCTGCACGAGCGGCATGCCGCTCCGCGATGCGGTTGCCCTGCTCAGGAAACACCATATCGGAGGACTTCCAGTGCTGGAGGGCAACGAGCTTGTCGGGATACTCACGGAGTCCGATGTTATCGCGCAGCTTGAAACCGGGCGGATCTCGGATGACCTCTGGCTGCCCTCACCGCTCGAAGTCATCGAGATACCTGTCCGCGAGTTTATCAACTGGGAAAAGACCAAACATGCACTGAAGAACATCGGTGACACACCGGTAAAAAAAGTCATGACCCACCGCGTAGTGACCGCGACCGAGGACATGAATATCGAAGAAGCAGCATCGCTGATGCTCAAAGAGGGCATTGCACGACTGCCGGTGATCCGTGGAAAAGAGCTGGTCGGGATCGTCACGCGGGCAGACATTGTGCAGGGTGTGGGGATGTCATATGACAACAAAAATGAAGGTGACAGGTCGTGACATACAAAAGCATCTGCGGGGTGGAGGGAGTATCGGCAAGTGGCATCAAGGAGGGAAAGTTCGGGCTTGCCCTTATCCGGGCCAGCGGCACCGCAGCTGGTGTCTTTACAGGAAACCTTGTCAGGGCAGCCCCAATTGAACTCATGCGGGAACGTATAAAAAAGGGGAAGCTGGAAGCGGTCATTGCAAACAGCGGATGTGCAAACGCGTATACCGGAACCCGGGGCTATGCTGATGCCGGGACGATGGGCGTGATCGCAGCCGAAACGCTCGGTATCGAGGCGGACACGGTCGGTATAGCCAGCACCGGTGTGATCGGGCGGTACCTTGATCTTCCCCTGATCAGGCGCCAGTGCCAACAGGTCGCGAAGGGTCTTTCACACAGCGAATCTGCCGAGACCGCAGCTGCACAGGCAATCATGACAACCGACACGTTTCCCAAACATGCGCTGGTTGATGCCGGGGATTTTTCGGTGGGCGGCATCACCAAGGGCAGCGGGATGATCGCCCCGAACATGGGGACAATGCTTGCGTTCATCTACACAGATGCAGCCCTCGGTCAGGAGCAGCTTTTTCCGGCACTGAAGGAGGCCACACGGCGCTCATTCAACCGCGTGGTGGTGGACGGGGACACCAGTACCAATGACATCGCGCTCTGCACGGCAACCGGTGAGGCGGGGAAGGTGAAGTACCGGGAATTCTGTGCAGCGCTTGAGGACTGTTGCCGGTCGCTTGCACAGCAGATCGCTGCCGATGGTGAAGGGGCGACGAAGCTGATCGAGGTCACGGTCAGGGAAGCACCAACCGAGGAGGCGGCAGCGGATGTCGCCCGCACCGTGATCGGGTCCCCGCTTGTCAAGACCGCAGTGTATGGTGAGGATCCGAACTGGGGGAGAGTGGTTGCTGCTGCCGGCCGGTCGGGGGTTGCATTCGACCCGAATGGAGTCTCTCTCTGGATCGGTGATGGCACTGCCCGCTACCCTCTCGTGAAAAAGGGGGAGATTGTTGCAGATTTACCACAAGCGAAAGCCGCGATGCACGGTAAGAAAGTCATCTTCGAACTCGACCTTGCCGCAGGAGCAGAAAAGGCAACCGCATGGGGATGCGATCTGACCGAAAAATATGTGGAGATCAACGGGAGGTACACAACATGAAACGTGAGGACGTGCTCATGGAGGCGCTGCCGTACATCCAGCAGTTCCACGGGCGGACCATTGTGATTAAACTCGGGGGGCACTCGATGGTCGATCCGGTGGTGCTCGAGAATGCGATCCGGGACGCGGTGCTCCTGCACTATGTCGGGATCCAGGTCGTACTGGTGCATGGCGGAGGACCGGAGATCACGGAAAAAATGAAACAGATGGGCAAGGAATCCGTCTTTGTCGGGGGCCTGCGCGTTACCGATACAGAAACACTCGAGATCGCGCAGATGGTGCTCGTGGGAAAGATCAACAACGGGATCGTCTCGCTCATCGCAAAATGCGGGGCACGGGGAATCGGGCTTTCAGGCAATGATGGCAACCTGATCATTGCCCGCAAGATGGATCCGCAGAAAGTGAGGATCGGGGAAGTGGAGCAGGAGGTTGACCTCGGCCATGTCGGGGAGATCGAATGGGTCGACCCCGCGATCCTCACGACCCTGCTTTGCAATAACTATATCCCGGTCATTGCCCCGATCGCCATTGACAGGTCCGGGGGGAGCCTGAACATCAACGCGGACACTGCTGCGGGGGACATCGCCGTTGCACTGAAAGCCTACAAGCTGATCAACATGACCGATGTTGATGGCGTGATGGATGCCACACGGACAACGGTATACCGGAAACTCTCGATCGATCAGGCAAACAGCCTGTTAAAGTCCGGCGCAGTCGGTGAAGGGATGATTCCGAAAGTGACATCGGTGATCAACGCTGTCGAGAACGGAGTAACGTTCGCCCATATTATCAATGGCAACCTGGAACACAACCTCCTCCTCGAGCTCTTCACCCGGGACGGAGTTGGCACGATGATCACCGTCAAATAATTTTGCCTGAACCCGATCCATACCAACAGAATCTACTGATACCATGGGAAAAAACCGGCTCATCATTCCTGCAGCTGTCATCATGCTCGCCCTGCTCGGTGCGGTGTACCTCGTGGCGGGGTCTGTCAGCGTGTCTGCTACCCCTTCCCAGCAGGATATGCCCATTGTTTCCCCGTCTTCAGGTCCTGCACCAGCGGTTCAGGCATATTATTTCTATGGGGACGGCTGCGTCCATTGTGCAAACGTCAAACCCTATCTCGTGGAGCTCAGCAATAAATATCCCAATCTTGATCTTATCCAACTCGAGGTGTATCATAACGCCACCAACCAGAACCTCTTTTCCCGTTTCCAGCAAATGTATGGCATAAATTCCGCCGGTGTCCCGACGCTTGTTATCGGTAACCGGGTCCTTGTCGGGGAGAACCAGATCCGGGACAATGCGGAGCTGATTATCCTTCAGCTTCTGCAGAACCCTGCACCTGTCGCGCCCGCCACGACACCCGCCTTTCCCGGCGGGGACTGTCCCGCATCGGTCACAAGTTTTACGCTTCCCCTCGTTATCACCTGCGCCCTGATCGACAGTGTCAATCCCTGCGCTTTTGCCGTGCTGGTCTTCCTGCTGCTCTCGATCATCACGCTGGAGAGCCGTCGTCGTGTGCTTGCGGTGGGCTTTGCGTATATCGCCGCGGTCTTTATCTTCTACCTGCTGTCGGGCATCGGGTTATTTTCCTTCGCCCAGCAGTTCGGTGTCTCGCAGATCCTCTTTCGTGCGGCGGCTCTCCTTGCAATCGTTCTGGGGCTGGTCAATGTCATTGACGTGATCCGGAAGAACGAAGGGTTCATCCTTGCGATCCCTGCCTCGAAAAAAGAGGTGATCGAACGGTACATCCGCGATGCATCCCTGCCCGGTGCATTCATCCTTGGCATTCTCGTCGGAATTTTCGAGCTGCCCTGCACCGGCGGGATTTACCTTGCCATCCTCTGCATGATGAGTAAAACGCTCACCTTTAACGAAGGGCTCCCGTACCTGCTCCTGTACAACTTCATCTTTGTGTTGCCGTTGATTGCGATCCTGCTGGTCGTCGCCTTCGGGCTCGCACCAGAGACCGTGAATTCGTGGAGGGTGGAGAACCGCCGGATCCTGAGGCTTGGCATCGGGCTTGCCATGATCGCGATCGGTATGGTAATGCTGTCGGGTTGGATCTAAAAAAAAGGGAAACCAAATTGTATTGCGTGAGAATATCCTGCATTAGGGAAGGTTTCCCTCACCGGAATACTCCCGCTGGCGCTCTTCGCTCATGGCGATCAGGATCTCAAAGATTTTCTGGACGGAGACCGGGTCAATCTTACATTCTACTGCTCGGATGAACACCGCCTCGAGCACTTCCTTTGTACGGGGTTCGTCATGGACGGGGAGGCCGTCACTGATCTTGATCTTTGCGATCTTTGCCGCAAGTTCCTGCCTGCGTGCAACAAGGCGCACGATTTCGAAATCAACCCGGTCAATCTCTTTTCTTACATTATCAATCATCATACGAGTGTATTGATCCCATGGGTGGTATAAATCTGATGAGTGAAGGTGCTCTACCCAAAGGACTAATGGCAGGGACTTCCATGAATAGTGTAGAACACAACAATTATGACCAATCGCAGCCTCAAAAGAGGCGGAGATTGGTCTATTTAGGAATTGGCTGTGTTAACACTATTTGAGAAAACCCACGTTGTATTAAAAGTGGGGTTTTTGACGATAATTGCGGAATTGTTATGCTCGAACGGATATCGAGACAGGAGCGCTTTGACCTGTTGGTTGCATGGGGTGCCATCTCCCTTGCATTTGCCATTATCTTTCTGAAGGAGTCAGGCAGGGTCGATCCTGGTACCGCACTCTCCCTCATCGGGATCTCTCTGGTTACCGTGGGGATCGGATTTGTCGCCCACGAGATGGCCCATAAGTTTACTGCCATAAAGTTCGGATACTGGGCAGAATTCCGCAAGGACAACATGATGCTCCTTGTTGCTGTTGCACTCGCCGCACTTGTCGGGGTTGTTTTTGCCGCACCGGGTGCAACCGTGATCTATGCCAACAACCGGGAAGGGGGCGGGCTCAGCAAGGAGCAGAACGGGAAGATCTCTGCCGCGGGCCCGGTCACAAACCTCCTGCTCTGCATCCCGTTTGCAGGTCTCCTTGTCTACGGCGGCATCTCCTCACCGGTTTTTGGAAGTCTCGTCTCTCTCATCGGGATGATGGGGCTGCAGGTCAATGCGATGATTGCTGCATTCAACATGCTCCCGGTCAGCATCCTTGACGGGAGAAAGGTACTCGCATGGAATACGGGGATTTTTATCGTGCTGATCGTTGCAGCGTTCGGGACGCTTCTCCTCTCGTACTACCCGCAGCTGTTGTGAATTTTCTCACTCACTCCCTGTTTTGACAACGGTGGCTAATCCTTGAATCCAATTCAGGGCAATTCTTTGAAATGCGCCAGCACTTTTACTACCTTCTGCCCCTTTTCGTATGCTTCGGAAAGGGCCGTCGGGTGCTGCCGGATGCCGCCGAACTGGTCCATGTCATTTGCGATGATATTGTCATAATATTCGAACCCAACGCTGTTGAACAAGGCCGTGATGACCGGAAATGCCCCGTCAAATACCCTGTCCCACCCGAGCCCTGCCGTTGAAACGAAAATACCTTTGTGCCGTTTGATGTGTTCATCCGTGAAATACAGCGTTTTTAAAATGAACTTCCGGGCCCAGAGGTACTGCCCCCGGTCGATGAATCCCTTGAGTTCGGCAGTGATCCCCATCGTATAGATCGGCGAGGCAACGGCAATGCAGTCCGCCGCCAGGATCTTCTCGTACAGCCCAATCGCATCATCCTGAATGATGCAGTCCCCGGTTTTGTGGCAGGCATTGCAGCCACGGCACGGAGAGTAAAGGAGATCTCTCAACACGACTTTCTCAACCGCTGCGCCCGCCTCGTGAGCCCCATCAAGAAATTTGTCGAGGAGCGTTTCGGTGTTGCCATGCCGGTGCGGGCTTCCAGAAATGCCAAGTACGGTAACTGCCATGGCATATCACGCTGCAAGGCGTTTTCTGAGTTCGGCGACCACATCTTTTCCGAGCATCTCCGCCTCGCTCTTTGCGGTCGGGTGGCGTTCGATAGCCCCTTTCTCATCAACGCCGTTGATCATCAGGTAATGAATATCGGCGTCCTTTACGTCAATGACATGGAAAAAGCACTTGACCGAGGGGATCGCAGCATCAAAGACATAGCTCCAGTTCCGGCCGGCCGTTGAGATGAAGATCCCGAGCCGCTTCCCTTTGCGTTCTTTTGGCACAATTGGGAGTTTCAGGACATATTTCCTGGATGTAAACACCTGCGCCCGGTCGATCAGTGCCTTCGCCTGCGCCGCGATGCCCATGCAGAAAATAGGGGCTGCAAGTGCGATGATATCAGCTTCGATGATCTTATCGTGGTAGATGTCCATCCCGTCCCGCTGCACGCACGTGTTCAGCTTCTGGCAGGCATTGCAGCCACGGCAGGGGTTGATGTCCGTGTCGGTCAGTGCTGCTTTTTCAACAACAACATCGGGTTCATCTGCCATCGCTGCAAGCACCCAGTCAAGGAGCGTCTCGGAGTTCCCGTGCCTTCGGGGGCTGCCGGCAAATGCGAGGACCTTGATCGGCATAGATGTTTTCTATGACCTGTGGGATGAAAAAAGATTTGATACTGGATCCACAACCAGAACATGTCGTCGACATTAATCCCTGGGCGCACCTCGCGGGACGTATGGCAGGGCAGTGAAAGAAAAGATAAAAAAGGATATTTCCTGGAATGATATTCCAGTACCCTCACACCTTCTTAAAGCACAGGTACCAGTCCTTGCACTCGTACCCCTCGGACATCCGCTTCTCCATCTCGGCTGCAGTCTTTGGCGGCGGGACGACGACCTTGTCACCCGGCTGCCAGTTCGCCGGTGTGGACACCTTGTGTTTGTCGGTGGTCTGGAGTGCTTTGACGAGGCGTATGATCTCGGGCATGAACCGCCCGTTCTGGAGCGGGTAGTAGATCATCGCCCGCATGATCCCCTTGTCATCGATGAAGAAGACACAGCGGACGGCTGCCGTTGACGACTGCCCCGGGTGGATCATGCCGTACTTCTTTGCGACCTTCATGGTGAGGTCGGCGATGATCGGGAACGGGATGGTGACGCCCATCTTCTCCTTAATATCGTGCACCCATGCGAGGTGTGCCGAGATGCTGTCTACCGAGAGCCCGATGAGCTGGACGTTGAGCGCCTTCAGATCATCGTAGATCGTGGTAAATGCCATGAACTCGGTCGTGCATACCGGAGTAAAGTCTGCGGGGTGCGAAAACAGCACCACCCATTTCCCCTTCAGGTCAGATAGTTTGATCGGACCCTGCGTTGTCTCTGCCTCAAAGTCCGGCGCGGGTTCTCCCAGCACCGGGAAACTGATACATTCTTCTTCTGCCATCGTTTTTCACCTCTTACTTCATGATCTCGTCGAGCTGCGCCTTGCCGTACACGTATGCCGGCATTCCCGAGAGCAGGAACGTCACCCGAAGTGCCTCATCAACCTCCTCCTTTGTCACGCCGAGGTTTGCCGCGCCGGCGAGCTGCGCCCGCACCGCGTGCTGGTCACGCAGGGCAGCGGCAATCGCGATCGCGATCAGTTTCTTTGTCTTCCGCGAAAGCTTCCCATCGTCCCAGATGTGCTCTTCAAGCTTCATCACCATCTCGAACATCTCGGGGTCCTTGTCACAGAGTTCCTTGAAGAACTGTGGGACCTTGCCGATCTTCTTTTCAAGTCCTTTGAGTTCTTTTTCCGAATCCTTTTTTGCCATGATCACGCACTCTCCAGTTGCATCGGTTCGCCGCAGCAGATCAGTTCCCCGCCGCCGACCTCTTTGACCACCACAACGTTATAGCAGATCTCGCATTTGAAGACCTGCCCTTCCTTGGACACATTCACCATGAAATTTCCTCTGATAGTATGATTGGGACATAAGCGACAGTCCTGCCTTTCTGTTGAAAGGACTCTCCACCACTGCGCCCATGTCCGGAATTCATCCGGCACTACAACGAAGAAGAAAAATGGATAATTAGAGGTTGCTGTTCCCGCGTTTTGGCGGGTGCTTTGCATCCTCCGGGGTCTTGATGTCCGGGCGGATGTGGGTCATCGGGAAGCACTGGTACTCTTCGCATGCGCAGGATGGACACTTTCTGAGGTCCTGCTCACTCTTGTCAAGGGTGTACTCCTTCCCGCAGTCGAGGCACACGTACTTTCCCGGGCCGACATTCTGACCTGCGGAGTATGTCTTCTGTTCAGTCAATCAAATCACCAAACTTCTCATTTTGCGGGAACATATTTATCACTTGTGTTTGTGCCAGTCCGATGATAGTGTGGCGGTGCACATATCAAAAGCTATATTGAATCCCGTTTTGCATAGTTCCTGATATGGGAAAAAAGGTCATCGGACTGCTCGGGAGCCCGCTCACAGAAGGCAATACGGCAAAACTTCTCGAACGAGCTCTGCAGGGGGTACGGGACGCCGGCTGCGAGACCGAGACGATCGCTGTCGCGAGTATGAGCTTCGAAGCCTGCATGGAGATGATGTTCTGCCGGGAGCACGAGACCTGCATCATGGACGACGACATGCAGCCGATGTACGGGAAATTCAGGGAGATGGACAGCCTGATCCTCGCGACACCCGTCATGACGATGGGAATCCCCGGGAAGCTCAAGTCGTTTATGGACAGGTTCCAGGTCTTTTTCAATGCAAAATATGTGCGCCGGCAACCATTCATCACAAAGGAGCAGAAAAAACTACGGCAGGGTCTCTTCATCTGCATCTCCGGCATGAAGATCCCGGATGTATTCGCCGGCGCAAAGAAGACGGTGGAGGCATTTTTTGACATTATCGATTGCACGTACTGGGACGAACTGCTGATCAATGACATGGACACTATCCGTGATGTGTCGGTACACCCCGGGCTGCTCGACGCAGCATACAAAAAAGGGTTTGCGCTTGGCGAACTCCTGAAAAAAAGCTGATTGGACTGCGTTTCCAGCTTAGAGCATCCCTTTCTCTTTTAAACTGATAAAACCGTCTTTTGTCACGATGATATGGTCGAGGAGCTGGATCCCAAG
>Ga0315285_10007534_pt1 | contig 11177 bp, 10 predicted proteins | sample YL17G09_36_MG_FD_203698 | JGI IMG/M metagenome (GOLD analysis project Ga0315285, IMG submission 203698) | Sediment microbial communities from Yellowstone Lake, YNP, Wyoming, USA - YL17G09_36 | ecosystem: Environmental > Aquatic > Freshwater > Lake > Sediment | place: USA: Wyoming | collected... | reverse complement strand
GAAATGCTGCGGCCAATAGCCTCCTCCCTCTCCTCGCTCCCTTCCCCTGCCGCTGCCGCCGCCTCCCTCCTCCTCCTCCCCCTCCGCGTTGTTCTTCTTTTCACAATTTGGATAAATCTTGTTGACACTTCTTTGATCTGGTAAACAGAAAAAACAACTGAATGAAAAATCAAAGACAAAAGTACGAGAGCTTGAAACTGAAACAAACAAAGCAGCAAACTTTCTGCGATATTGCGATCGTTTTTTTTCTATTTTCTTCTCTTTCTCTCGTCATCAGCTGTCGATCGTCTGAATTCCCTCGCCATGAATGAAGCGCCTGTATTTTCAGTGTTCGGAAGGGAGGAAGGGGAAAGAGAACGAGAGGGCAGCAAAAGGTGAGAGAGAGAAAACGGAGGGGGGACGAGACCACGATGGAACGACGGGGAGACGACGAGGAAACGAGGAAGAAAAAAAACTCGACGCACGGGCTGTCGACGGTGTAGACGTGGTCCTCCTCCGCGATCGCCCTCCTGACGATCTTGTTCAGCGCCAGCGCGCCCATGAGCCCGGACCCGTCGAGGAAGACGAGCTCGTGGCCCGAGGGGAGGGCCGCGGAGAGGGCGGCGTCGGCCTCGTCCGCCGTCGCGGGCATCCTCCCCCGGAGGAGCGCCGCCGTCGGCGACTTCTTGGGGACCCCGTTGCCGTTTGGTGCCGTCCTGTTCGCCGCCGCCGCCTCGGGCTCCTCGTCCAGGAACGCGACGTTCCATCCCCAGGTGTCGGCGTAGGAGGGGACGTGCGCCGCCATGGGAACGACCCGCGCGAAGACCGCGGCCAGCGTGTGGTGGATCGGCGTGAAGACCTGCGTCGCCGAGAGCACGCCGCAGGGCCCGCTCTGCGTCACGAAGATGCCCCCCGGGGCCAGCTTCCTCCGGACGACGGTCTCGTAGAACTCGCGGGTGTAGAGCTGGAAGCAGGGCCCGCCGGCCACGGGGTCCGCGAGGTCGCCGACGATGACGTCGAACGCGCCGTCAGGCGCAGCCCGCAGCTGCGCGGCGGCGTCGTCGCAGACGAGCTCGAGCCGCGGGTCCGCGAACGCGGCCCTGTTGGCCTCGAGGTGCTCCTCGCAGAAGTCGCAGACGACGCGGTCGATATCGACCATCAGGCAGCGCTCCACCGAGGCGTGCCTCAGGACCTCGCGCGCGGTGGCGCCCTCGCCCCCGCCGGCGATGAAGACGTTTCGAGGGTTGCCGTGCGCGATGAGGGCGGGGTGGACAAGCATCTCGTGGTAGACGTGCTCGTCGGCCTCGGCGGACTGGGCCTTGCCGTCGAGGAGGAGGACCTTCGATGTATTTTGATTGGGAGGGGAAAGAGAGAGAAGAAGGAGAGAGCGAGGGAGAGAGAGAGAGAGGGAGAGAGAGAGCGAGGAGAGAGAGAAAAGAGATAAATGAGTTTTTCGTCGTTTGTTTTTTTTTCCAGAAAAAAATGTTCACCCTCTTTCTTTCCTCCTCACCTTGCCAAAGGGCCCCGAGTCCACGAGCTCGACCGACTGGAAGTCAGACTTCCCGGAGTGGAGGACCTTCTTGACCTCGATCGACCACTTCAGGTCGTCCTGGAGCTCTTCCTCGAGCTGAGTAGTTTTTTTTTGAAGGAGGGGGGGAGTTGAAGGAGGAGGAGGAGGTGAGCGAGTGAGTGACGGCTTGGGAGGCGGCGGCGGCTCCATCATCAGATGCCTGTTAGAAAAACGTGGGTCGAAATACGCGCAAGATACGACCAACTTTGATGCCCACTGTCGCGCTTAATTATCAAAAGGCTCTCTCCTTTAGGTGACGCGATCGGGAAGAAAAAAAGAGGGGCTCGAGAGGGCTAGCGAGTGAGCAAGAGGGCGAAGCATCAGCGCCTTTTTTTTCCATCGGACAAAAAAACTAGTTTGGTCGATTCGGCGGCAACTCCAACTCGCACGTACCCAGTTCTTTCCGTCAGCCTTGACGTAGGACATGGTGATCGGTGGGGGGCGCTTTAGGGGTGCCTTGGAGCGGAAAGGGTGTTGGAGCGTCTCGGAGAGAGAGAGAGAGGTAGAAAACTTCTCTCGCTCTACATGCAACTGAAAAAGCAAACGCGAGACGAGAAGAAGAGTGTGAGTTTCGTTTTTTTTTCTCCAAGAAGTGCGCGCCTTGATTTCGACGCCTCCTGTTCATGTTTCGCAGCGAGATCAGCAGCAGCGGCGCCACTTGAGAACGACATCGGATAAGCACGAAAGAGATCAGGGCGGGACCCGGAAAGGAAAGACCTGAATCCTTTCGAGCCGCTTTTGCCTGCGTCGCGCGACCCTAACAAGCGAAAACCCAAAAGCATCGTGCGAAAGGGCTTCTCGCTCGAACCCGGTCGTTTCGAAACCGCGCCGAGTCTGATATCGTCTTTTGAGACGACTTTACACGCATAAGGCGCGATTCTGAACCCAACGGAGCAGGTTAGGGGAGTGTGGACGAGGAGAAGACGAAAGGTGAAATTGTTTCTTTCACGCAACCCTTTTCGAATTCAACCCTCAGTTGTTTAGCAAGCCTTGCTGTTTTCCCTTTTTTGCTCTTCTTCCTGCCCCGGGCACAAAAAGAAAAACTCCCGGAACAAACGGCAGACGCGAGCTGAGAGCGGAGGAGAGAGATCGCGGGCCACGAGGCTTTCATTCACCAGCGAAGAAGAGAGAGAAAGAACGAGAGAGGCAGAGAACAGGTCGGGCTTCTTGAGCTGTTACGGTTTTTTCGTTTCCATCGTCCCTCTCTCCACTCTCCCTCTCTTTCTCCGCTTTCTCAGCTCTCTCTCTCTCTCTGTCTCCATTCTCCACTCTCTCTTCAGAAAGCCCAATTATGATCCCTAGCGACCGGCCCTCGTCGCCCTCTTCGCCGGCCTCGACGACTCCCGCGCCTCCTCGTCTCCGTTCCCCTCCTCGGGCGCCGCCCTCTTCCCTCGGCGCGTCGTCGTCGTCGTCTTGACCTCCTCCTCCTCTTCTTCCTCAGATCCTTCCTCGCCCTCCTTCTTCCTCTCGACGCAGTCCCCGCACAGCCAGTTCCCCCCCCTCGGGGCGCGCGCGAGCCCGGCGCACTTCACGTGCATCGAGACCCCGCAGGAGCCCCCCTCGCTCCCTCCGACGCAGGAGAGCAGGGCGCCCTTGCCCCCGGCCCCGGCGCCGCCGGCGCACCCGGCGCAGGCGCTCCCTCCTCGCGCTCCTCGCGCCGCGCTCCCTCCTCCTCTCCGGGCCTTGGGCGTCGTCGTCGTCGTCGCCGCCGCGGCCATCGCCGCAGCGATGGCGGCGACCGCTGCGATGGGGGGCCTCGCGAGCGGGCGGCGGTTTCCCCCTCTCTCCTCCTTCGAAGCCGCCGCCGCCGCGGCGACGGCGTTGGCCGCCGTCGGAGCCTTGACTTTCTCCTCCTCGTCCTTCCAGACGACGACCGTCTCTCCGCGCCTCCAGGCTCCCGCCCGGGGCCTCCCAACGACGACAGCAGCAGCAGTAGCAGAAGCAGAAGACTTGAGTGGCCTGACGACGACGACCGAGGGCTTCCCCACGGCGACGGCGACAGAAGCAGCAGCATCGGCAGCAGAGAAAGAGGCCGAGGCCTTGACCTTTGCGAGCTCGGCCTCGGCCGCGGCCGCCCTGGCCCTCGCCGCCGCGAGCGCCGCGGTCGACTTTTCGAGCCTCTCCGACAGGAAGCGGGCCTGCGTGAAGTAGGACCTCGCCCTCTGGGCCATCGTGGACGCGTCTTTGTAGTCGAGGGGGGCTTCTCTTTCTCCTTCCACGGCGACGGCGAAGAGACCCGCAGGGAGCTCGATGGTGAGGTTGGTGTTGTTGTTGCCGGCGGTTGCGTCGTCGGCGACCTCTTCGTCTTCCTCGGCCGTCGCGGCGAGCGGCGCCGCCCTCAGCGAGGGGGAGGGCCTCAGAGCGACCTCCTGCCTGCCCCACTGCTCCACCTCCCCATGCCCCGCCTCCGTCTCCTCCTCATCAAACATCCCCTCGGGGATCTCGACCGTGGCGGCTCCGGAGTTGGCCGGGGAGGCCGCGGGGGAGGAGTCGAAGAGCGCGGAAGGGAGCTCGACGGTCTCTTCGTTCTCTTTCCTCCTGCTCGCGCGGGCGACGGCGGCCCTCCCGCTCGTCGCCTTCTTCTCCTTCACGAGCGTCTGCGGCAGCTGCTGCTGCTGCTCCTCCTCCTCTCCCTTCTCCTTCGAAGAGGCAGCAGCAGCGAGTTCGGCGTCGACAGCAGCATGAGCGCCAGCCTCCTCCATAAGGTCCACGGTGGCGTCGAGCTGCGGCGGAGGAGAGTAGTCGTCGTCGTCGTCGTCGTCATCGTCGTCGTCCTCCTCCTCCTCCTCCTCCTCAGACTCCGATCCCTCTTCGTCCTCCTCCTCAGACTCCGATTCTTCTTCGTCCTCCTCGGCTTCAGACTCGGGAGCAGCAGCGGCTTCTCCCTCGGTCGTGGTGAAGGAGAGCCTGCCGATGACGGAGGCGAAGGCCGCGGCGACGAGGGCGCAAGAAGCGGCCGCGGCCTCTTCTTTGGTGTCGGCGCCGTCGTCGTCGTCGTTCTCGACCTCGGCTTCTTCTTCTTTTTCCACCTCCATCGGAGCGGCAGCCGCAGTAGAAGGAGCAGCAGGAGTAGCGGCGGCAGGAGAGGCGAACATCCCAGCCGGGAGCTCAACCGTCTGCTCCCCGGCGGCCGCCCTCGCGACGACGGCGCCTCCCCTCTCGCTGCCCGAGCGCGCCGCCGCGAGCCGCGAGCGTCGCGCGCCTCCCGCCCCGCCCTCGGAGGGGCGAGAGGAGGACGGCGGCGGCGGCGGCGGAGGGGCCACCAAGCCCGAGGGGCTCTCGGAAACGGCGGCGGCGGCGTTCTGGAGGAGCAGAGCTTGAGCCGCGGCGGCGGGGACGTCGAGCGGAGAAGCCGCGGCGGCGGCGGGATTGGCCCATGCGCTCACGCACGCGCTCGCCGGCGTCGGCGCCGGGGCGGCAAAGCCTCCTCCGTCGTTGCTGGTGCTCGCGCGGCGGAGCCTGTGAGCTCCTCCTCTGCTCCTCGCGGCAGCAGTGCCGACGGCGACGGATCCGGGCGTCGCAAAGATCCCGGGAGGGAGCTGAATTGTGTCGTCCGCGGCGCCGGCGGCCCCGTCCCTCGGCAGCGCGCCCCTCGCCGCGGCGGCAAAGGCGTCGCCGCCGCCGCTCGTCCTCTTCGCAAAGGCCTCGGCAGGGATGCGCACTTCGACGTCCCTGCCCGCGGCAGCTGCCGCGGCGGCGAGAGCGACGGGGACGACGATGGAGATGCCGCCGCCAGAAGCGGCAGCGGGGGAAGGAGCAGCAGCAGCAGCAGCAGCATTGACAGCTCCTTCTTCTTCCTCTTCCGCTCCAGCGACGGCGGCCTCGGCAAAAAGATCCGCCGGGAGCTCGACGGTGGCGTCGGCGGCAGAGAGGCGCAGCGTCGTCCTTTTGACGCCCTCGGACCTCGAGAGCTTCTTCCCTCCCCCCGCCGCTGCTACAGCACCTCCCAGGGAGACGTTGCGCGGCGTCCCGTGCCTCGAGCCGGAGCAGCAGCGCCTCTTCTGTCCCACGGAGGCCGGGGGCTCCATCAGGGGCGTCCCGTCTCCGGCCGCGGCGGGGGCGGCGGCGACGCCGCTGCTGCGGCGGAAGCGGGCGCCCCTCCCGACGGCAGCGGGGGCCGACGCGGCGGCGGCTTCAACGGCAGCAGCAGGGTCGGCAGCACCGGCGGGAGTGCCCGCGAGCAGCAGCGCCGAGGCCGAGATCAGGGTCCCGGCGGGCAGCGTGAAGCGGACGGACTTGCGCTTGAGGGCCTGAATCTGCTGCTGCTGCTGCTCTTCGGCGTCGTCGGCGTTTTCGTTTTCGTTCTCGCCGTCGTCGTCTTCGTCGTTGTTGTCGGCTTCCATCTCTTCCGGCGCTTCGACAGCAGCAGCAGCGTCAGCAGCAGCAGAAGCGTCAGCAGCAGGGGCGACAACGACGGGAGTTGCCATCACTTCGTCCTCTTTGTCCTCCTCCATTTTTTCGGAAGAAGAAGCAGGAGCAGCAGCAAGAACAGCAGCAAGAGCAGCAGCAGAGGCGTCTTCCGCTTCCACTTCCTTCTCCTCCTCCTCTTCTCCCACGGCTGTAGCCTCCTTGGAAGGAGAAAGGGCGGCCGCAGGAGCATCGGGAGCAGCTTCGGTGACAGGAGGGGCAAGAGCGGCAGCAGGAGAGGGAGCGGCAGCGGGAGCGGCTGCAGCAGGGGAAGCAGCAGCAGCAGCAGCAGCAGCGGGCTCCTTTACCTCAACCTCGACCTCAACGACCTCTTTCGCCTTCTTCTCCTTCTCTTCCTCCTCCTGCTCCCCCACGATGCCGCCGGGAACTTTGCGCATCGTCTTACGGAGCCCGGCCCTGAGGGCGACGAGCTCCGCTGCCGTTGGGATGAAGGGGCCCGCGACGGCCGGGGTCGCGGCGCCGCTGCCGCTCGAGGCGCCGCCGCCGCCGCCGCCGACGCTCCTGCGGCCCAGCAGCGACGGCAGCGCCACCTTGCAGGGCTTGGCGGGCCCCGGCGGAGAGGAGGGGGCCTTGACCTTCGGAGAGGGGCCTCCGGGATCCGCGGAGGGCTCCCTCCCCTCCCCGGCCTTGGCGGCGGCCCTGGCCGCGCGCCTGGCCGCGGCGTCGGCGGCGGCGCGGGCGATGTCGCCGGCGTCGACGCGGGGGGGGCCCGAGGAGGGCGGCGGCTTTTTCGCGGCGGCGCTCACCGCGGCGATGGGCTTGTTGTTGGGCCCCGAGCCGGCCCCGCCGACGACGGAGAGCTCTCTTAGGACGGCGCGCCTCGCGGGCGGCGGCGGAGGCGGCGGCGGCGGGGGCGGCGGCGCCGCTGTCCTGCGACCAGCAGCAGCAGCAGCGGGAGGCGCGGCGGCAGAAGAAGCAGCAGCCTTGGTCTTCCTCGTCACGATCGCCACCGTCTCGTCGTTTTCCAGGAGGGTGTCGTTCCCTTCAAAGCGCATGGCCTTGGTGCGCCCCTCCAGCGCGATCTCGATCAGGTCTCCCCCGCGGAGGCGCACGCCCGAAGGGGAAGTGACGGCGCGGCCGTTGACGGCGACGGGCTCGCGGCCGAGCGAGCGCAGGAAGACGCCGCCAGAGCCATTAGAGTTCACGGAGAGCTCGGCGTGCTTGCGGGAGACCTCGCGGCGGGGGAGCACGAGGTCGCATTTAGAGTCCCTGAAGAGGGAGACAGAGAGAGAGAAGAGAGAGAGAAGAGAGCGGTGGCGGTGTGTGAAAAAAGAAAGAGGACGACGACGACGAGAAGAAGAAAAACCCGAAAAAGTGAAAACGATAAAAAAAAAAACTCTCTTGGTCCAATTCACCTCCCCAGCACCACGACCTCCTTGGTCATCACGTAGGTCGACGCCTCCCCCCCCTCTCGCGTGAGGAGTACGAGCCTGCCGTGCTCGACGGGCCTGACGGCCGTCGGGTGGATTGTTGCATTAGCTCCAGCGTTGGCAGCGGAGGGAACGGCTGCAGCGGCGCGGGCGAGAGCGCCGGCGTCGAGGGTGCCTGTCGGCGAGAGCGGCACGGCAAAGGCGGAGGAGCCGACGTCGGCCATTTTTTCTTAGTTTCTCGGGAAGCTTCCCGCGTCTCTTTCCTCTCCTGAGAGCTCGCGACAGGCTCCTGTGGAGTGCGTCACAGGCTTCCAGAGAAAGAGAGAGAGAGAATGTTTTAGAGTTGCGTGTGTAAGAGACTGAAGGAGAGCCAAAGCGAGAGCCTAATTGCTTCTTCTTCTTCTTCCTTCATGCGCGTCGCAAACCGACGTTTTGGGCCGCTTGCGAGCCAACCAAAGACGCGTCGCAGCGAGCCTCTTTCTCAAGCAGGAGCGCATCTACAATCAGTATCGGCGCATCTACAATCAGTATCGGCGCATCTACAATCAGTATCGGCGTGTAGAACTCTATGTTGAGTGCTGCGCAGCGGAGTTTGCAAGCGAGGTAAAGCTCGGGAGCAGTGGACGCGAGGAGGTCGGCATGTCGCTGCTCTCGGCTCTCGCGGCGGCCCCGACTCTTCGCTCTCTCTTCTCGCCAATGGAAGCGGCGACGCGAAACCGTTCGCCTGCTCCCTCTCGCGCCCCGGGAGAGAGCTCCACTGCTCTTTCTCACCGAGCGAATTATCGAGGGAGATCTTGTCGTACCTGTCTACACGCAAGGAACGCGACGAAAAGCAGCAGGAGAACCGCGTTCGAGAGAGAGAGGGAACGAGTTTGCGGCGTCGAAGGGGAAAAGTGAGAGCTCCAGTCGAGCGAGGTTTTTCAACAACTCTTTTTTTTTCTTCTTCTCTCCTCCCCCACTTCCAAGGCTTTCACCCTTCGAGGGCTCTTTGGATGCTCTTTGAAGTGGAATAAAGACCCCGGAAAATACGAAAGTGTCAAGGCGCCGATGGCCGAGCGGTTAAGGCGTTCGACTCGAATGGTTTGGTATCATGGTCTGGGGTGCGAACCTCCAGGCACGATCATAACCCTTGTTATCGAATTCCGAAAGGAGCGTAGGTTCGATTCCTACTCGGCGCGTGCTTCATATCTTTACTTTTGCTACCTTCTTATGGCGCAGGGGCGAAGGGAAAGAGGGAAGGAAGAAGGGGAGAGACAAGGGAGTCAAAACCTTTTTTTGTTCGCTTTGGGGTGTCGACGTTTCCCTTCGAGCGGAGCGGGCAGCAGGAGCGAAGAAGGTTTTTCTTTTTGTCCTTCTGCGGGGCTGCAGTCGCCGCATTTTTCTTTACTGGACAAGACATGGACCGCCGGAGAGGAGGCGGAGGGAAAAAAAGAAAAAAGAAAAAGGCGAGGGGAAGAGCACGGCGCACGGGAGGAGACAACCTCTCGAGGTCGGTTTTTTGGGGGAGAGAGAAGAGGAGCCTTGGAGAGAGGATCGAGTGCTGTCTCCCCCACCCCTTTTTCGAGAGAGTGTCTTGTACGCGTCCTTTGGGGAACAACCGTGCCTTTTGCTGCGGCCCTTTTTTGGCCTTTTGGCGGCGGATGGCTGCGGGAGCGGAAGGCCGCGGCTTGGAAGACGAGAAAGGGCAAGTCGAGGTCGCAACTCGAGGTCGAAAAAAAAGAGGAAACGTCACTCTTCGTGTCCTCTTTTCATTCTTTACACCCTTCGTTCCTCGTTCAGCAGCAGCAGCAGCAGCAGCAACACGAAACGGCATGCTCGGCTCCGCCCCTCAACTTCAGGATGCGCCCGGCGTAGCGTACCTCTGTGGCGACTGCGGTGAGTTGAAAGGAGGAGTTGCCAGAAAGAGAGGAGACGTCGGCGATTCTTTTTTCGTCATCGCCCGTTGTCGGCCGTCTGATGCATCGACGTCTTTGGTTTTCTTTTGGTGCCCTTGCTCTTCTTCTTCGTCCGCGTCGATCGTGCCTGGTGCCCGAAACAACGATCTCTAACTCGCGCGAGTGGGAGAAATGGACTTGAGAAGTTGGTCTGTTTGTGAACGCCCGTGAAAATCCGAAGACGCCGCAACGTTTTTTCGCCGTCGAAAAAGTTCTCGCCCGCTGGCCGCCGCCGCTCTCTCCCTTTTCTCCTTTCTTTCTTTCTCCCTTTTCTCCCTCCTGTCTCACCTCGACCTCCCTCCTCGCACCACCCCCACCAAACGAACAAAAACGCATCAAGGCCACGAGAACGAGCTCAAAGCCGGGGACGTCATTCGCTGCCGCGAGTGCGGCTACCGGATCCTCTACAAGAAGCGGACGAAGCGAGTCGTGCAGTTCGAGGCGAGGTAGAAGCGGAAAGAAAGAAGAAAGTTGATGCGACCAGAAAGAGAGGGGACACAAACAGGGAGAGCAGAGCCTCAGCCGAGTTTTGTTTTCCCCTCGTCCTCTCCACCACCACTGGCCCCCTCCCTGCTCTCATCCCCCCGCGCGCAGAGAGAGAAATCGGGAGTCCCGCTTGCCTTGTAAATGTAGTGAAAATGACTGAAAGAAAAAGGAAAAAAAAGACGTGGCGGGGGCGGAAGGAGGAAAGAGAAGACCAAGATGAAGACCAGACTCACTTTTCTCTCGCTCTCTGGGCGTTCTCCACTCTTCGCTCTCTGAGCGTTCTCCGCTCTTCGCTCTCTCCAATTTTGCACCGATCTCCGGCCCCTCATTTACATCGCCAGCCGATGTCGGATGTCCCTCGACACCGCGGGAGCGGTGGCAGCGAGCAGAAGAGCTCCCACGACGACGACGGAACAGGAGCAATGATACCTCCGTCGACCTCCTCGCCGCCGCCGCATCACCATCAGACGTCGTCGATCCCTCTCCCGACGGCGCTCTCCAACGCCCTGGACCTCCGCCCCGGCGCCTGGCCCGAGGGCCACCCGATGTCCCGCGCCCGCTCGGACGGGGACCTAAAGGAGATAACGTGGCTGACGGCCAAGGTGAGAAGAAGAACTCGTTTCTCGTCTCGCGCTTTTTCGATCGAGCGATCGGGCGACCCGGCGAGGCCTCACCCGAAACGAAACGAAAAACCTTTAACCCGACAGGTCGACCTCCTCGAGCGCCAAGTCGCGGCCCTCATCGCCGCCTCGCCCTCGTCGGCACGGACCGCGGTCGCGGACGCGATGTCCCGGATCCCCTCTTCCGTCGCGCTGAATTACGTCGAGGACGAAGAAACGAAAAACAACATAACTACTCCCGCTGCTGCTGCTGCTGCTGCTTCTTCTCGCCCTTCTGCTTCGATGCTGCCTCCGCGGCCGCCCTCCCAGGTCTTCCTCCCCCCCTCTTGCCCCTCCCCGACCCCGCCGACGCTCGCCGAGACGGCGAGGCCGCCGATGGGAGAGCCAGTGGCCAGCGAAGACGGAGGAGGAGGGGCAGCGGGGGCGAGTGGGGCATCTCCAGAGAGGCAGCAGCAGCAGCAGCAGCGTCAGCAAGAGCAGCAGCAAGCTGCTTTAACGTCGTCGGTCCCGCCGCCGATGCCCTTCGAGCCCGTGCCCATGTCAGCCACTCGAGTCGTGCTCCACCAGCTGGTCACGCCCACGGACGTCGATGACCTGGGGATCTGCAGCGGTGAGTGAGAGGAGGAGGGAGGGAGCGAGGCGGTGGGCGGTGAAAAACGATGCGCGCCGTTTCTCTCTCGCGCGGGCAAGCGCGCGAGAGACGCGGAAAACGAACGACGACGACACCTCAACCTCGCATTCTCTTTCTCTCTCCCCCCCCCCAAAAAAAAAAAACAACAACATAAAACCA
>Ga0315285_10007533_pt1 | contig 11177 bp, 2 predicted proteins | sample YL17G09_36_MG_FD_203698 | JGI IMG/M metagenome (GOLD analysis project Ga0315285, IMG submission 203698) | Sediment microbial communities from Yellowstone Lake, YNP, Wyoming, USA - YL17G09_36 | ecosystem: Environmental > Aquatic > Freshwater > Lake > Sediment | place: USA: Wyoming | collected... | reverse complement strand
AGGTGACCCTCTGGGCGAACGCCACAGTAGGATCTAGCTTCACCGGTTGGTATGGTGCGCTGTCTGGGACGGATGTTCCTGAGACGTTAACCATCACTGGCAACATGGATGTCACTGCTACCTTCATTGAAGCAACACCACCAACAGTCACACTCAACACACCCCTCAACGACTCAACCATACGATCCACAACCATCACATTTAATGTTACAGCTAATGATAATACCAACTTGAAGAATGCAACATTATATCTTGGATCAACAGAAATAATTCAGGGTAATATCAGTGTTAGAGTATCAACAAGTAGTGATGATGCAGAAGAAAACATCGCCACAGGCGGTGTTCATACTACTGATAGTACAGATTTAGAACTTGGGTACGACGATGCATTTGGTCCTAGTGTACAAATCGTTGGAACACGTTTCAACAACATTCAAATCCCACCAGGAGCAATCATTACTAACGCCTATGTAGAATTCGAATGCGATGTCGGTAATGCAGGACCAGCATGGACCGGCGATGTCCTCCTGCAAATCACCGGACAGGACATTGACAACGCACCAACATTTACCACTACGGAAGATGATATCTCATCCAGAACTGATACAACCGCGGTAGTACCATGGACCATTACAGCGGAATGGACCGTAGATAGCAAGTATCCCTCATTAGACATCAGCTCTATAATTCAGCAGGTCGTTGATCGACCTGGTTGGAGCTCTGGGAACTCAATGGTTATCATGTTCACCGCTCTTTCCGAAACTGGAACCAACCGAAGAGAAACAGAATCATACTCGGGAGAAGCAACGGCAGCACCCTTACTAGTTGTTAATTATACAATAGCAGGAGGTATTGCATGGAATGCAAACCAAACAAAAACTATTTCAGGGACGACAAATACTACAACATTCACTGTTACGTTACCTGAAGGCGAATACGAATGGAATGTTTTAGCCTATGACGAAGCAGGCAACTCTGCATTTGCACCACAAAACTTTACTCTCACGGTGAACACAACCATTCCCCCCATCTACTACACACTCACAACAAGCAAAGTTGGTAACGGAACAATCACACCATCCTCAGGAAGTACCTACCTCAATGGAACAGTTGTTGATGTCGAAGCTATTCCCGATCCAGGTTGGGAATTCACCAGTTGGAGCGGAAATCTAACGGGTAATGATAATTCTACAACTATCACCATGGATGGTAACAAAACCATCACCGCAACATTCACCGAAATACCACCCGTCTACTACATCCTCACCATTAACAAAATCGGATCCGGGACCGTGACCCCAGCCTCGGGGAATTCCTACCTTGCAGGAACAACAGTCAATGTGGAAGCAATACCTGACCCAGACTGGAAATTCAACAGCTGGAGCGGAGGCCTTTCAGGAACAGATAACTCTACAACAATAACCATGAACAGCAACAAGACCATCACAGCAACATTCCTTGAGTCTTTAGCACCAACCGTAACTCTCAACACACCCACTAACAACTCAACCGTACGATCCCCATCTGTTTCATTTAATGTCACTTGTAATGATAATACTAACTTGAAAAACGCAACACTGTATTACGGAAGTGTCGGCGGTGGTGGCGGAGGAGCAATCACTCTAGTCCAACAAAAAACATACGCACATCCGTATCCATCAACTCAATATGGAATTAGTGTTACACTAGATACAGCTGCAACAGCAAACAATCTACTCATCACAGGTGTTGCCATTGATAAAAACTCTGGAACAATCACGGTTCCAACAGGTTTCACTATTATTCAAAAAGGAGAAGCAACAGACACTGGACAAAGTGTTTCAGGAGCACTCGCATACAAAGTTGCGACAGGTGGAGAAACCACCATATCATGGAGTTGGACTGTTAATCAAGAAGGATCCGTTTGGATCGGAGAATATTCAGGGTTAAAAGCAACCGATGTGTTAGATGTCTCAACTGAAAACGAAACATACATGAACAATCATCAAACAACCACTATCAGTACAGGGACAACACCAACAACAACACAAGCAAATGAGCTTGCAATAGCTCTCTTCGCAGCAGACTCAGGCGTCTATGTCGGCACTACACATTCTTGGACGAATGGATTTACTATACAAGCAAATATAACATCTACCAGCGGAAGTCCTTACTTAAATATCGCAAATAAAACATTAAACACAATAGGAACTGTAGAGTCAACATTTACCCATAATTATGCCGCCGGTGAAGACTCATATGCGATGGTAGCAACATTCAAAATCCTTCCATCTGGAACAATATGGCATGCACAAGAAACAAAAACCATCTCAGGGACAACAAATACAATGCTATTCACCATTACATTACCTGAAGGCGCCTACAAATGGAATGTTTTAGCCTATGATGAAGCCGGAAACTATGCCTTCGCACCAAGCAACTATACCGTGACTGTGAACACAACCATTCCTCCAGTTTATTATACACTCACTACGAATGTTGTTGGAAATGGAGTTGTTACTCCAGCATCTGGTAGTTCCTATCTCGCAGGTACTGTTGTTGACGTCGAAGCACGACCCAACATCGGCTGGCGGTTCGACCACTGGAACGGAAACCTCACCGGCACGGACAACACAACCACCATCACCATGGACAGCAACAAGACCATCAACGCGACATTCACCGAACTCCCACCTATTTACTACATCCTCACCATTAACAAAGTCGGATCCGGGATTGTGACTCCAGCCTCAGGAAATTCCTATCTCGCAGGAACCGTCGTCCCCGTCGAAGCAATACCCGACACTGGTTGGCAATTTAGCAGCTGGAGTGGCAATCTCTCCGGCACCGATAACACCACCACCATCACCATGAACAGCAATAAAACAATCACCGCGACCTTCACCCTCATCCCAGTGACAGGATGGACCGCCTACAATGATTTAGGTGGAGTTGACTCAGTATCACCCACGTATCCCAATGTTACTAACTACCATATTAGTAGTGGTTCAGGAAACACCGGGTACCTCATTAACTACAACACTGGCGCAACCCTGGGAGTGAGTGTCTCAGTTACCGGAGGCCCAAATACTGATAATACTGCTACCTTACCAGTAGGGTCGGATGCGTACCAGAACTTCAATGGGAAAATCAACCCCAATGGATATATCCATTATTCCAGTGGAGCCCATTTCTTTAATTTCACAGGACTTGATCCCAGTAAAACCTATCGGTTTGTACACTGGGCGGACCGAGCATATCCATCCTACAATACTTCGTACCATTCAACGGTTATTATTTCTGATGTGACCAGCTTTAATACAAATTCCTCAACTGGAGTAACCATCAGCACAACCACCATGACCGATGACAGTGCATCCTACTACGCAGGATACAATAGTATAAGAGGGTACGTCGTTGGATTCACAAACATCAATCCTGGTGCTGATGGTGATATGATCATCACGGTGAGTGATATTGATGGTAAATGGTACTCCGGTGCGTTCATGCTCCAAGAACTCCTCCCAGCCCAAGTGAATTTCACGATCATCGCATTACCGGATACGCAAAATTACGCGTCAGGATATCCAACGATCTTTACGAATCAAACACAATGGATCGTTGCCCATAAGGACGAGTTAAACATCGTCTGGGTCACCGACGAAGGTGACATCACCAATGGTGGATCAGATCTAGAATTCCAACGTGCCGACGCTGCATATGACCTCCTTGAAGACCCGGTCACCACGCAATTAACCTATGGTATCCCTTACACCATCATTCAAGGGAACCACGATCATGCCACCAACATCTTCAACACATACTTCAACTACACCCGCTTCGCAGGTAGATCCTACTACGGTGGACATTACCCTACCACTAAAAACGATAACAACTACGCCCTGTTCAGCGCCGGCGGCATGGATTTCATCGCCATTGGCATTGATATGAGCCCAGATACAAATGAGCTCGCCTGGGCAGATACCCTCCTACAAACCTATAGTACTAGAAGAGCAATTGTCACCTCCCACAGCATATTAAATACCGATGGAAGTTGGACCACTGAAGGATTAAACATCTATAATGCTCTCAAAGATAATTCTAATCTTTTCCTCATGCTCTGCGGTCACATGCATAGCGAAGCAAGACGAACAGACGTCTACAACGGCAACACCGTCTACTCAGTCCTCTCTGATTATCAAGACTACACCAACGGAGGCAACGGGTACCTCAGAATCATGGAGTTTTGCCCAGCAACCAATGAAATTAAAGTAAAAACCTACTCGCCCTATGTTAACCTCTATGAGACCGATGCGAACAGCCAATTCAACTTAACCTATAATATGAGCAGCACTACACCACCTGAGGATGAACCACCCGTTGTAACCCTGAATTCACCCGCAAACAACTCACTCCTGACTTCATCATCAGTGACCTTCAGCTCAACAAGCACCGACGATAACGACCTCCACAACATAACCCTCTACCTCGGCTCAGCAGACCAAGGAACCAGCGGTTCAATAAATGTTCAAGTTTCTACAAGTAGTGATGATGCTGAAGAACTCCTCACTAACGGAGCTCTTTATCTAGCTAGCACCGACCTGGAGCTCGGATATGATAGCACCTACAGCAGCGCACAAATCGTAGGGACACGATTCCCAAGCGTGCAAATACCTGTAGGCGCGACCATCACCAACGCATATGTCGAATTCGAATGCGATGTCGGCACATGGTTAGGAGATGTTCCTGTGCAAATCACCGGACAAGATATTGACAGTGCACCAACATTCACCGCCAACACATATGACATCTCCTCCCGAGCCGACACAACCGCGGTCGTACCATGGACCATTACCGCACAATATGTTGTTGATAGCAAGTACCCATCAGCAGATATCAGCTCTGTTATTCAGGAGATCGTTGATCGACCGGGTTGGAGCTCCGGGAATTCAATGGTCATCATGTTTGCCACATCTGGATTAAACACGAGAGAAATGGAAGCATGGGACGGAGAAAACGCTGCAGCACCACGCCTCGTCGTGGAATACACGGTCGGTGGCGGTGGCCTCCCCTGGTACGCCCATGAGACAAAAACCATCATCGGGACAACAAACACCACAACATTCACCATTACCCTGCCTGATGGTGACTACAGATGGAACTGCCTTGTCTACGATGACGCAGGCCATAGTGCGTTTGCGCCAGCCGACAACCTCTTTACAGTCACCATACCCACGGTAAACTATATCCTTACTACAAATGTTGTTGGGGATGGATCAATCACTCCTGCATCCGGATCCTCCTATCCTGCAGGAACCATCGTACCTGTCGAGGCAATACCTGACACAGGGTATAAGTTTGTCAGCTGGAGTGGAAATCTCACAGGAACAGATAACACAACAACAATCACCATGAACAGCAACAAAACCATCACAGCAACATTTCTTGAGTCCTTAGCACCAACAGTCACGCTCAACTCACCTGCAGACGACTCAACCGTAACCACCTCAACTATTGATTTCAGTTGTACCTCTACCGATAACATTAATCTACACAATGTTACATTATTTACAGGCCAAGTCACACCTCTTACACCAGGGAGTATCAATGTTCGTGTTTCAACAGGGACCGATGACGCTGAAGAATACATCAACGATGGATACACATATTATACAAGCACAGATTTAGAACTCGGATATGATGACGCCCATTCTCCATATAGTGCACAAATTGTAGGAACACGATTTAACAACCTTCAAATACCACAAGGCGCAACGATCACAAACGCGTATGTGGAATTCGAATGCGATGTCGGCACATGGACCGGCGATGTTCCACTCCAAATCACCGGACAGGACATTGACAGCGCACCCACATTCACTACCACAAATTATGATATTTCCTCCCGAACCGACACCACCGCGACAGTACCATGGACCATTAGCGCACAATGGGCTGTCGATAGCAAATACCCGTCACCAAATATCAGCTCAGTGATTCAGGAGATCGTTGATCGATCTGGCTGGAACTCAGGAAACTCAATGGTCATCATGTTTACTGCCTCTGGAGGAAACAGACGAGAAACAGAAGCATACGAAGGAGAATCGACTGCTGCACCACGCCTTGTTGTTGAATATACAACAGGTGGGAAGATAACCTGGACGACGCAGGAGACAAAAACCATCTCAGGGACAACAAGCACCGCGACATTCACGGTTACCCTCGCAGATGGTGACTATAAATGGAACTGTCGCGCCTATGATGAAGCAGGGAACTCCGCGTTTGCACCAAGCGATTTTGATTTAACAGTATCACCTCCTCCAGTTTATTACATACTTACTACTAACGTAGTTGGAAATGGAACCGTTACTCCCGCGTCTGGTAGCTCGTATCTCGCTGGTACGGTTGTCCCTGTTGAAGCAATACCCTACTCTGGCTGGCAATTTGATCATTGGAGCGGCAATCTCTCCGGCACTGATAACACGACAACCATCACCATGAATAGCAATAAAACAATCACCGCAACATTCGTTGTACAACCTCCATCACTTGGATGGACCGCATATAACGATCTTGCAGGTGATGCTTCACCAGCTCCGGCCACTAACTACCACTCAGGAAACAGCGGTGTTCTAAAAAATTATGCAACTGGTGCAACACTAAGTGCTAGTGTATCAATAACTGGTGGAACAAACGATGCGACCGGTCCTGGTACCATTACTGCCGGAACAGATGCGTATAAGATATTCTACGGTAAAATCAATCCAGATAGAGTACTAGCTTATAGTGGTGGGTCTCATGTCTTTACATTCACCGGATTAGATCCCAGTAAATTGTACCGGTTTGTGCATTGGGGTGACCGAGCAGATCCAGCAAATACTTATTCTTCAAAGATTACCATTTCCGATGTAACCAGCTTTACAAAAAATTCCTCAACAGGTGTAACCATAAGTACAACGGTTCTTCCTGATGATAGTGCGACTTATTTGACTGGATACAACAGTGTGAATGGTTATGTTGCCGGATTCACAAATATTAACCCTGGTTCTGACGGAGATATAATTATTACGGTTTCAGGTGCGACAAAATGGTATTCTAATGCGTTCATGCTCCAAGAACTACCAAGTGGACCACAGCCAACACAATACACACTTACAGTAAATAAGGTGGGCAATGGAACTGTGTCACCTGCTTCTGGGTCAACCTATCCGGCCGGAACCGTTGTGAACGTCGAAGCACGACCCAACGCCGGCTGGCAATTCGACCACTGGAGCGGAAATCTCAGCGGTACCGACAACACCACCACTATCACCATGGACGGAAACAAGACTATCACCGCGACATTCACTGAACTACCACCCGTCTACTACATCCTCACGATTAACAAGGTCGGCAACGGGACTGTGACACCACCCTCGGGGAACTCCTACCTTAGAGGAACCGTTGTCCCGGTCGAAGCAATACCAGACACTGGTTGGCAATTCAGCGGCTGGAGCGGCAACCTCAGCGGTACCGACAATACCACCTCCATCACTATGAACAGCAATAAAACCATCATCGCAACCTTCATTGTTCAGATGCCATCAGCTGGTTGGGCGGCGTATAATGATGTAGCAGGTTCTTCAGTACCTCCCACGTATCCAAATGTCACCAACTACCATACACCAACAGTAAGTGGAGCTCTAACGAATTACGCAACCGGTGCTACCCTTGGTGTCACTGTTGCTGTCAGTGGTGGAACAGATGGTGGGGGTTCAGCAAGTACTCTGACTCCCGGAACAGATGCATATAAAATATTCTACGGGAAAATCAACCCTGATAGTATCATGTGGTATAGCGGTGGAGATCATTATTTCGCGTTCACAGGATTAGATCCAAGTAAAACCTACCGGTTTGCACATTGGGCGGACCGAGGCGCATATACGGATCGTTTTTCAACTGTAATCATTACTGATGTCGACAGCTTCACCACAAACTCCTCCACAGGAGTCACCATTGGCACCACGACGGTTCCAAACGACAGCGCGACCTACTGCACTGGATCTAATAGCAATGGATATGTTGCAGGGTTCACCAATATCAACCCAGGCTCCGATGGTGATATAACAATCAGGGTTACAAGCTCGGACTCAACTAAACATCAATATACAACTGCATTCATGCTCCAAGAACTTTCCACCTAGCAATTCACCCTAACCGTGACCGTGGATGGGCAAGGAGCGGTTGTGAGGGACCCAAATAAAACATTATACAACGCAAACGAAGAAGTACAACTCACAGCAAACCCCGGATCGGGCTGGGATTTCAGCTATTGGAGCGGCGACTACACTGGTAGTGATAACCCAATAAATATTACAATGAACAATAACAAAAACATTACTGCTCATTTTGTTATCTATTTAGAAGATATTGACTCCGGGCTTACGTCACCGACAGGTGAGTATCGCTGGCTTGATGTCGCCAACCAATCCTATAGCGCAACCTACAGAGCGAGTTATAATTACACTCAAGCGAATGTCAGCGTCACCTTCGACACCCAAGGAACCACTCTCGCAGGAACCCTCCAAGCAGTGAATCTCAAACCAAACTTCGCTTATCAGCTCAAACTCGTGGGAACACCAGGGACTCCCTCAAACGAACAAATCGGTCTTGCAGGGCGCTGGTGGCAGGAGGAATGGAATGGCACTGCATGGACTAATGGTCAGAACCTTAATGATAAAGGTAATGGTTCCTCACCAAACCCAAACGATCTTGTCTATTTCTCACGAAGAGACATCACGGACGCAACAAGCCCGACCGGCCTGCATTATAAATTCACCGGTTACCTTCTTTTTGAGTACTTCATCACCGATGAACAAGGGGAGGCAACAGTTCTGTTTGAAACAGGAAGCTGCTATCATGTCCTCTGGAAAACCACCCAACGATCACATACCAGTGATGACGGACTCATCATAACAACCACGTTTACCGCAGATACCTCCTCACTAGCGTATGATACAACCTACCCAGAGCAAACCATCAATATTTTTGGGGAATGGGAACGACTCCCTATCAGCGGCGTCCCACTCGCACCCGGGGACTATAGTGCACAACTCATCCTTACTGAAGAATCATTTCATGGAGACGGCGGGCAATACGCAGGGAACTGGGCAGGGGCCATGGGCGCGACCATACAATTCAGCACTGATGGCTCGTAAGAGAAAAGAATATATCTCCTTTACAGACAATAGACGATTATCTGGAGGAATTTACTCATCTTATCGCAGGATCATCCCTGGCCCTCATCAGATGAGCTAAGTTAAGGAGCTATTTCAGAGAGCCTCATCGCAGGCTTTGGACTAGTTGAAATCTGACGAACACTGACCAATCTGAAGGACAACAAACGTTTCAGCGCTCTTAAAAAACGGGTAAAAAACATTGATGTTCTGATCTCAGTCACTTTCGGCATCGTGATTCTCCTCATCGCACTCCCAACCCATTTCAGCACCCCTTACTACAAGATGATCACGGAACAAAACTATGAAACATTCACCTGAATCCATGACCGCATCGATGAGTATCGAGATGCCAATCATTCCTACCGGAGAGCAGCGGTTGACCACTATAAAGCCTCGCCGTTCTCCGCAGTCACAGGACTCTACATCGTCTCCTCAAGTATGAATCTCCCCTATGGCTTCGAGTTACGTACAAAAATGGAGACATTCCTCTAAGACAAATGTAGAAACACTAGTTTCCGTATCAAATACGATTTCAGCGTCATCTATGGAGACGCAGAAAAAAACGAACCTGACCAAGATCCATGACCAGGTGTATCTGTACCCAGGAATGGTGAGGAATTAGTGAGAAACTGATTTTAATCGAATTTCTTTCTTTTTGCGTATTTCCTGATTTTTATCTAAAATTTTTTTTCGCCCTTCATCGCCTTTCACAACAGTTCATCATGAGAATGACAACACAGCTTCAAAAATCACACTCACTTGATCGGTTAATTACCAGGAGAAATCTGACCGTTTTAGTCAAACCCAGGGCACATAAGGTGAACCGAGAATGCATACTAACCTAAAATTTTCCGCAAGAAAGGGGATTTTTATTTAGCTGAATTTAATTCAAGTACATTCGTTACTCACTCGACACTCTCATCGATATCTTTAATAACAGGGTATCAGATTTTTTAATACGGAATGGGAGGGATAAGAAAAAAAATGAAATTGAAACAATGGCAAATCGAAAAAATCATTGAACTCTTTTTACAAGGCAAGGGCGTCGAAGCAATCGCAGAAAAAACAGGTCATTCAAAAAACACCGTTCGAAAATACCTGCGCTTGGCTGGATACCTATCATATCAATATCCTGATCTACACACCGGACTACCATCAATATTTGATACTTCCACCTGGCCGAAAAATAAATCAATCCAGAGACAACGAGGAGGATGGTTCTACAGGGAGCTAACAAAGAGGGACGAACTCCTTAACAACGATCGTAAACGAATAGAAGAGTTGGAACAACAGGTGAATACCACCAGTCAACACTTCAACCAAATAAACGATAAATACGAACAACTGAAGCAAGAGCATACGAATACTCTTCAGAAGCTGGAGGAATCTGACAGACAAAAGGACACTCTCGGGGAAGAACTCAAAAACAAAAACACCCAAATTTCTGAATTGCAACAAAAACAAGAGAGCGATACCAAAAAATTCTCAGAAATGGAAGCAGACAAAGAAACATGGGAAAACAGAGCCATCAATCTCTCAAAACATCTCGAGAATCTTACAAAGAACAATCCACCTGAACAACATCAAAGCACCATCCCAGAACATCCTGAAAAGATCCAACTCGAAACCAAATCAGAACCCCCCGTCGAAGAAGAATCAGAACCTCCCTCGAAACCAATCGACTGGGGATTAATAATAATAGGAGTAGCTTCAGGTATATCATTAGCCTTCTCTTTCTATAATGCCTGGAAAAATCCCCCGAAAGCCCTAGGAGGCACACCACCGCGTATCATCCCTCGTTATGGATTAGGGCCAGGCGTCGGAATAATCTGTCCATCACCCCTAAAGAAAATCATTGAAGAATCACAAGCCATCCCAATGCAATACTTCAACAGAGGAGCGGACCAGAATAAACCTCTTCAGAGAATCTCTGGTTTAGGGAATATTCAAAAAATAGAAGACGTTGGAACCCCTGAAACG
>Ga0315285_10007531_pt1 | contig 11178 bp, 12 predicted proteins | sample YL17G09_36_MG_FD_203698 | JGI IMG/M metagenome (GOLD analysis project Ga0315285, IMG submission 203698) | Sediment microbial communities from Yellowstone Lake, YNP, Wyoming, USA - YL17G09_36 | ecosystem: Environmental > Aquatic > Freshwater > Lake > Sediment | place: USA: Wyoming | collected... | reverse complement strand
TACGGTAAAGCATTGACAAAAGAGTAAAAGGGTCTAAAATATCGGGCAGAAGAGGTGGTAAACATGCCAAAAGCAAAGAAAGCCAAAAAGGTTGTTAAGAAAACCAAGAAGGTTATTAAGAAAGCGGTCAAGAAAGCCCCCAAGAAAGTAAAAGGTCCCAAGGTGCTGGGAAAGGTGGAGCATTTCTTCTCCGGCATCTCGGTGGCGGCGGTCAAGGTCAAGGCTCCTTTTAAAGTGGGGGATAAAGTCCACTTTAAGGGCCACACCACCGACTTTGAAGAGGTCATCGAATCGATGCAAATAGAACACGAGTCCGTGGCCAAGGTCAAGAAGGGTGACGATGTGGGGATCAAGGTAAAAGAGCACGTGCGTGAGCATGACCTGCTGCTGGAGCCCGGACCGCTGCCAAAACCCAAAGCTTGACGATTACTTGACGATTTGCTATAATTAAGCATTACTTTGATGCTTAATGAACGCCAGGAACAAATAATAGCTCTGCTCCAAAAACATCACCACTTGGGTGTTCTGGCCATGCAAAAAGCCCTCAAGCTGACCCGCGCTCGGATCAACCAGCTTATCAATCCTTTGATAGAGGAGGGATTGGTCGTAAGGGAGGGGCGAGCCCGCGCCACGGTCTATAAGCTCACCGAAAAACGGGTGCCGGGCCAGGTTTTCAAGGAAAACTGGGAGCTGCGCAACAAGGTCCGCCTGCTGGAGAAGACACTGGAAGACCGCCAGGTGATCGAGCGGGCCAAGGAGATATTGATCGCCGAGTTCGGTATTTTACCTACCCAAGCCTACCGCAAACTCCAGGAACAGAGCATGGACAGCGGTAAATCCATGCGGGAGATAGCGGAGGGCATATTGGCCGCCTACGAGATCTGACTTGACCGCCGCGTGATCTTTTAGTATAATAGTATCTGTTAGCAGACAAAGACGTCGTCCGGACGTCTTTTTTTTGGGCAAAAATCAGCAGGAGGTAGCAAAATGAAAGCGATCATAGCACTGGAGGACGGCACCATCTTCGAAGGGACCTCATTCGGGGCGGAGGGGGAAAAGGTAGGGGAGGTGGTCTTTAACACCCAGATCATCGGCTATCAGGAGATCCTGACCGATCCGGCTTATCGCGGGCAGATCGTCGCGATGGGGTATCCCCATATCGGCAATTACGGCATCAATGACCGCTGTTTTGAATCGGATGCAACCTTTGCCTTGGCCTTGATCGTCAAGGAATACAGCAAGATAGTGAGCAACTGGCAGGCCAAGGGGTCGCTCGGCGACTATATGAAGAAGAACAATATAATAGGTATAGAAGGGATTGATACGCGGTCCTTGACCATACATATACGCGATCACGGGGAAATGAAGGGGATTGTGTCAACTAAGGATTTTGATAAGACCAGCCTTGTCAAGAAAGCAAAATCCGAAATACGAATCTCGAAATACGAAATCCCGACGCTTCGGTCGGGATCCCGATTTTCCGCCGAAGGCGGAAACATCGGGACAAACTCCAAGACTTTGGTAATAGATATTGGAGTTAATAATACGATCTTGAATAAATATCCGGGAGCAGGGATAGTTTCAGCTGATATTACGGCTGAGAAGATCCTAGCAATGGGGGCGGAAGAAGTGGTGGTCTCGAGCGGGCCGGGGGATCCGCGCCAATTGTCCGATCTCATCGGAGAGATAAAAAAACTCATCGGCAAAGTTAAGATCAACGGCTTCCAGAACGGTGCCTGTGTGGTAGCCCAGGCCCTGGGGTGTCCCATTTATCGGATGAAGGTGGGCCATCACGGCATGAACCACCCGGTGGTGGATCCCAAGACCGGCAAAGGCGAGATCACCTCCCAGAACCACAGCTACGGCATCGAAAAAGTTCCAGCCAATGTGGAAGTGGTCCACATTAATCTCAATGATAAGACCATAGAGAAGATCAAGACCAAGGACGGCAGCTGTGAGGCGGCCCTGTATTTTCCCATCGATGAGCGGGGGAAACTGCCCGCGGACTACCGGTACGTGGTATAGCCCCTCGACTCATCCGCCAGAGGCGGATTCGCTCGGGGCAAGGAGGAGAATAAAATGCCGAAACGGACAGACCTCAAGAAGATCCTGATCATCAGCTCCGGCCCCATCGTGATCGGCCAGGCCTGCGAATTCGATTACTCGGGCTCCCAGGCGTGCAAGGCCCTCAGGGAGGAAGGGTATCAGACGGTCTTGATCAATTCCAATCCCGCCACCATCATGACCGATCCGGGCATGGCGGACCGCACCTACATTGAGCCTCTGGACCCGGAGTTCATCGAAAAGATCATCGCCAAAGAAAGGCCGGACGCGCTGCTGCCTACCCTGGGCGGACAGACCGGCCTGAACATGGGATTTTTCCTCTCGCGCGCCGGCATACTCCAGAAGTACGGAGTGGAGGTGATCGGGGCGGACGCCAAGGCCATCGAGCGGGCCGAGAACCGCGAGCTCTTCAAGCGGACCATGGCTTCGATCGGCCTGGCGGTGCCGGAATCCGGCATTGCTACCACCGTGGAAGAGGGGATGGCGATGGGAGAGAAGATCGGTTTTCCCCTGATCTTGCGTCCCGCCTTTACCATGGGCGGGCAGGGCGGCTCGTGCGTATATAATGTAGAGGAGCTCAAGCGAGGGCTGGAGTACGGCCTGGAGATCTCCCCGCTCCACCAGATATTGGTGGAGGAGTCGGTTTTGGGCTGGAAAGAGGTGGAGTTCGAGGTCATCCGCGACTGCAAGGATAACGTCATCATTGTGACTTCCATGGAGAACATCGATCCCATGGGCGTGCATACCGGCGATTCCATTGTGGTGGCTCCCGCCCAGACGCTCACCACCGAGGAGCTGGTGGACCTGGAGAACTGGTCCCGCAAGATCATCCGCGCGGTGGGCATCCAGGGCGGCGGCACCAACATCCAGTTCGGGGTCAATCCGGACGACGGCCGGGTGGTGATCATCGAGATCAATCCCCGCGTCTCGCGCTCCTCGGCTTTGGCCAGCAAGGCCACCGGCTTCCCCATAGCGCGGGTAGCGGCCAAACTGGCCATCGGCCTCTCGTTGGATGAGATCGTGAACCAGGTGACCGGCAAGACCTACGCTTATTTTGAACCCACGGTAGATTACGCGGTCTTCAAGGTCTGCCGCTTCGCTTTTGAGAAATTCCCGGATGCCGATCCCCTGCTTACCACTTCCATGAAGGCGGTGGGAGAGGCCATGAGCATCGGCCGCAATTACAAGGAATCCCTGCAGAAGGGCATCCGTTCGCTGGAATACCGGCGCTACGGGCTGGGGGCGGACGGGCGCGATGTGCCGGAGGAACTTTCCTCCGATCCGGAGCTCATTAAACAAAAGCTGGTCTATCCCAACGCGGACCGCATCTTCTGGCTGCGCTACGCCTTAAAGAAAGGCATGACCGACCAGCAGATCTATGAGCTGAGCAAGATCGATCCCTGGTTCGTCCACCAGCTGCGCGAGATCGTGGAGATGGAAGAGCAGGTCGCTAAATTTAAGCTGGCAGACATCCCTGATGACCTGCTGCTGGCCGCCAAGGGATTGGGCTTCTCGGACCGCCAGATCGCCTTCTTGACCAAGTCCGATGAGGTCGAGGTCTATGACCATCGGAAGAAGAAAGGGATCATGCCCTGCTATAAGCTGGTGGATACCTGCGGCGGGGAATTTAATTCGCAGCAGCCCTATTTCTACTCCAGTTATGACAACGCCACCGATGAATGCCGGGCCACCACCAAGAAGAAGGTGATGGTGCTGGGCGGCGGGCCCAACCGCATCGGGCAGGGCATCGAGTTCGACTACTGCTGTTGCCACGCCTCCTTCGCGCTCAAGGAAGAGGGCTATGAGGCCATCATGGTCAACTCCAACCCCGAGACCGTCTCCACCGACTTTGACACTTCCACCCGCCTGTATTTTGAGCCGTTGACCCGCGAGGATGTCCTGCATATCGTGGAAAGGGAAAAACCGGAGGGGGTCATCGTCCAGTTCGGCGGGCAGACCCCGCTGAATTTGGCCAAGCAATTGGAAGATGCCGGCGTCCCCATACTCGGCACCTCGGTGGATTCGATCGATAGGGCCGAGGACCGCAAGCGCTTTAAGACCCTGATCAAGAAACTGGGGCTCAACCAGCCGCAAAACGGCACCGCTACTTCCTTCGCGGAAGCCCGCAAGGTGGCCAACAAGATCGGCTACCCGGTGGTGGTGCGGCCTTCCTATGTGCTGGGCGGACGGGCCATGGTCATAGTTTACGATGAAGGGGACCTGGAAGAGTACATGCAGAAGGCGGTCATCGCTTCTCCCGACCGGCCGATCCTGGTCGACAAGTTTTTGGAGGACGCCATCGAGATCGATGTGGACTGTGTCTCCGACGGCAAGCAGACGGTGATCTGCGGTATCATGGAGCACATCGAAGAAGCGGGCATTCACTCCGGGGATTCGGCCTGCGCCATTCCCACCTTTTCCCTGTCCAAGGCCATCCTGGATGAGATCCGGCAGGCGACCCAGGCTTTGGCGAAAGACCTTAAGGTCAAGGGTTTGATGAACATCCAGTACGCAGTAAAGGGCTCCACCCTTTACGTGCTGGAGGTCAATCCGCGCGCTTCCCGAACCGTGCCCTATGTGAGTAAGGCCACCGGCATTCCCTGGGCCAAGATTGCGACCAAGGCCATGCTGGGCCACAGCTTAAAAGAACAAGGAGTTACCGAGGAGGTGATCCCCGAGCATTTCTCGGTGAAAGAAGCCGTGTTCCCTTGGAACCGCTTCCCGGGGGTGGACCCGGTTTTGGGTCCTGAGATGAAATCCACCGGGGAAGTGATGGGGGCGGACGCCGACCTGGGAGTGGCCTACATGAAGGCCCAGATCGCGGCCGGGCAGAAGATACCGATGGAAGGAAAAGTATTTATTTCGGTGAACGATCACGACAAGCGCGCTATCCCCGGCATCGCCAAGCGTTTCGACGCCCTGGGCTATAAGATAGTGGCCACTTCCGGCACGGCGGAGGTCTTGCGTAAGAGCGATGTGGAGCTCACGGAGGTGGCGAAATTGGGGGAGGGGCGGCCGGATGTTCTGGACCTTATCAAGAACGGGGAGATCAAGCTCATCATCAACACCCCGGGCGGCAAGAAGACCAAGGTGGACGAGACCAAGATCCGCTCCGGGGCCATCATGAACCTGGTGCCCATCATCACCACCATCTCGGGCGCCCGCGCCACCATCAACGGCCTGGAAGCGGTCAAGAAAAAAGGTTTCACGGTCAAGGCCTTGCAGGATTACCATAAATGATACAGGATTGGACACTTGAAGAGTTAAGGAGATATTTCACCTTCACGGCAGAAGATCAAATTACTTCTGATCCCGATATCCTGTATCGGGGGGAGTTGATAGATGTGGAGAGGGGAGGGATAAGGTCCTATAAAGAAGAAAAACCTATAACCGCAGCAAAATTCACCGAGATCTCCCTGCCGCCTCCGACCATATATCCAACGGATATCAAGAAGCTTTCTTGAGGATCTGCTCCACCCGCGCGTCCAGCTTCTTCATCTCCAACAAATAATTCATCTTCTGTCTTTCAATATCAAGCTCCAGCAGATATTTATTGATGGCCTCTTCTTTGGCGACGGTGAGGATCTGTTTGACCGGGGTCGTCCCCGACATAAAGTAGGTTGCCACCTTGGTGCTATTAAGGTCGGCCAGACTTACGACCATCATAAGCCTTAAGGCGCGGACGGTTTGCGCGGTTATGTCCTGCTTGCTGGGGACGGGCAGCTGGGAGGAGGGGTGGGAGTGGTAAAAGCCCAGGACATCCATTTTGTATTCCTCAAAGAACTTGTTGGCCCGCAGGCAATCGGCTTCCGCAATGCCGAATTCGTGTTTCTCCCTGAATTCTATGAAAGCGAAGTTGGGGACGGGGAAAACCCCGAGTATCAGGTTGCCTATTCCTCCCAGGAAACCTCCCGCCTCCGCCGGGTAGTTGTCCCGGCAGTGCGTAATTATCAGATCAAAGTGGCGCTTAATGATAATGAGGTCCATAAATAAAAAGGGCGGGCTAATAAGCCGGGTTCTGTATTAACGATCATCTGTCTGGGATGACTGTTGCCAGGCACCTCGTTGCGGCCTACTCGGGATCATAACGAGCCGAGCCGGCTCTTTCCCTATTTGGCCTTGCTCCGCGTGGGGTTTACATCCCGCCATGTTGCCATGGCGGGACGGGAGCTCTTACCTCCCGTTTTCACCATCGCCATCCCGGCTTTAGGCCGGGATTCGGCTGTATGTTTTCTGTTGCACTTTCCTTCAGGTTGCCCTGAGTCGCCGTTAGCGACCACGCCGCTCTGCGGAGCCCGGACTTTCCTCCCTTCGACTCCCCCTCGACTCGGCCTTTCGGCCTCGCTCGGGGTCGCTCAGGGTGATCGACTGGCCCGCCCGGTTAATATTATATCACTTTTTGGCGTCTATCGCGCGGTTGGCCAGCTCGTCGGCGTGCTGGTTATCTTCGCGGTATTTGTGGGTTATCTCGAATTTCTTGAATTTGGAGATAAGCTGTTTGGCGTGGAGGTGGAGCGGCTGTAATCCCTCATTCTTCACCTTATACTCGCCGCAGATCTGCTTGACCAAAAGCTCGGAGTCCGAAAAAAAAGAGACCTCACTTGCACCTAAAAGTAAGGCCTCTTCCAAACCCCTGATCAATGCCAGATACTCGGCTACATTATTGGTGGCAGAACCGATATATTCGGCGACCTCTTTTAAGACCTTTCCCTGGGACCTGACCACGACCCCCAGCCCCGCCTCCCCGGGATTGCCCCGCGAGGCGCCGTCAGCAAAGACCTCCAATTTCATATTTTTACTTCTTTACCAGTTTCCAGACCGCCGGGACCCCGATCGAATCAATAGAGATCAACAGGCACAGGATCGGAAGGTCCACCGGGGTGTTGATCATACCGATCAAACGCAGGATGACAAAAAGAATGGCTCCCATCTTTTCACCCCCTTGAAAAATCAGCGTTTAGCATAGAGAATTTTGAGCAGTTTGTCAATCGGGTAAGTATTGATGACGTCCTTTTTCTCAAGCCAGCCCCTTCGTGCGGTGGCCACGCCGTACTTCAGGTCGGAGAGGTTGCCTGCCGAATGGGCGTCGGTATCTATGGCGATCTTGATCTTAAGTTCCCTGGCCCGGCGGCAATGCACATCATTAAGATCCAGCCGTTCAGGATGAGCGTTCAATTCCATGTAAGTCCCGCTATCCGCGGCCACCTTGAGGACCTGTTCCATATCCACCTCATAGGGGTCGCGTTTGCCGATCAGCCGGCCGGAGGGGTGGGAGAGGAGATTCACATACTTGTTCTTTAAGGCAGATACGATCCTTTTGGTCATTTTATCCTTGGGCATCTTGAAGTTGGAATGGATGGCCGCGATCACCACTTCACATTCCTTGAGCACGGCATCCTTATAATCCAGGGTTCCATCGGGGAGAATATCCACTTCCACGCCTTTAAGCACCCTAAAGCCCTTCAATTTTGCATTTAGCTGGTCGATATACTCGAGCTCTTTTAAGAACTCCTTCTCGGTTTGGCCGCCGGCGACCCGGGTAGAGACCGTGTGATCGGTGATGGCGATATAAACGTAGCCCAATCTTTTGGCTTCCTCCACCATCTCTTCGATAGTGTTGCTGCCGTCCGAATGCCGGGAGTGCATCTGCAGATCCCCGCGGATGTCCTTAAGCTCTATCAGGTCGGGAAGCTCTCCCTTTTGCGCGGCTTCGATCTCCCCGCGGCCCTCTCTGAGTTCGGGAGGAATGTAGGGCAGACCGACGGATTTGAACACCTCTTCCTCCGTTTCTCCCCCGATCCTCTTTTTACCCTTAAAAACGCCGTACTCAGATATCTTTAGGCCCCGCTTTACCGCCATTTCGCGGATCGCGATATTGTGCTGTTTGCTGCCGGTAAAATAATGCGCGGCCGCGCCAAAGCTTTCGGGTTCCAAGACCCTGAGATCCGCCTGCATATTGTTCTTTAAGATCACCGAGGATTTGGTGGGCCCTTCGGCCAGGATGCGGGCAACCTGGGGGAATTTGACGAAAGCGCTCATGACCTCGCCCGGATGGGTAGAAGTGACCAGGATATCAATATCCCCGATGGTCTCTTTCTGCCTGCGCAGAGATCCACAGGGCAGGATCTTATCCACTCCTTTTACTTTCTGCAAACGGGAGACAATGGCCTCGGCGTACGAGCTGGCCTCGGAAAGCAGGAACCGCCCGGCGACTTTCTTCTTAAGCTCCAATCCCTTCTTGATGTTCTCGATCTTTTTTTCCTTAAAGCCCGGCAGGTTCTTAAGCAGACCCGCCGCGGTCGCTTTTTCGAGCTTAGCAATACTGTCGATCTTGAGTTTTTTCTTTAAAAGCAAGGCGGTCTTGGGGCCCAGGCCGGGCACCTGCATGAGCTCCACAAAAGATGCAGGGAATTCCTTGATGAGTTCCTGGTATTTCTTGACCTTGCCGGTCTTTATGAGTTCCTCTATGTGCTCGGCGATAGCTTGGCCAATACCGGGGACTTCTTCAAGGGCTTTTAGGCCGCCTTTATTGTAGATCTCTTCGACGCTCTGCGAAAGCCCTTCCAAATTCCGGGCCACTTTCTGGTAGGCGCGGATCTTGAAAGGATTCTCCTCTTTGAGCTCCAGCAGCTCCGCGATCTGCCAGAAAAGTTTGGCTATTTCAGAATTTTCCATACTGCCTCTCCGAAAGCCGTGGCACTGCCGGGCCCGTCCGCGGTCACGATCTTGCCATCCACTTCGATCCCCTTGCCGGTGTAGTGTGCTCCGGCCGCAACCACCTCGTCTTTTACGCCGGAAAAGGAGGTAACGGTCTTGCCTTTAAGGATCCCAGCCTGGGCCAGGGTGTTCACCCCGGCGCAGATGCCGCCTATCACTTTTCCCAGCTTTTCCGCTTCTTTCACTATCTGATGGGCCTTTTTGTCGTGATGGAATTGATAGGAACCAGGACCGCCGATAAATAAGACCGCATCATAATCAAGAACCTGAATTTGATCCAGGGTTATGTCCACTTTCGTCTTCAGGCCCAGCTTTCCAACCGCCGTTCCAATTTTTGTGGAAGCGGTGACCACTTCCGCGCCAGCTTTTTCCATTACCTTTTTCGGCTCGGCGTATTCTTCATCCCGGAAACCCTCAAAAGCGATGACCATCAAGACCTTCATGTTTTAAATCCCCGCTTTATATTCCAAAAGTTTGACTATATCCCGCTGGGAGAGGATGCCGATCAGCCGGTCGTCATCGATCACCAGCAGGCGTCCCACGGAATTGCCGGCGATCTTCTGCAGGGCGGAGGCGATCTCCTCGTCCTCGTGGATCAAAAGGTCCTCCTTTAATTGCAGCATGACCTCGGAGGCGGATCGCTGATACCACTCCCCGCGGGGGACCTCTTTTATGTCGTGAAAGGTGATGAGGCCCATTAGGGTATCGTCGCTTACGACCGGGAACGAAGCGAAGCGATACTTGAAGAAATATTTTTCGACCAGGTCGGAAAGCCGGATATCGGCCGGGACCGAGACCACGCTGCGGGTCATAAGATCGCGCACCTTAAGCCCGGTCAGGAACCTCTTGATGAGCACAGACCGGTAGCTCAATTCCGCGGCTTCGTTCAGGAACAGGCCGATGAAGATGAACCACAGTCCGGAAAGGAAGTTCTGGGTAAAAATGCCCAAAAATCCCAGGCCGATCAAGATATAGGCCACACCCTTGCCCAAACTGCTGGCGATCATGGTGGCCCGGCGCAAATCGCCGCTTAAGCGCCAGATGAGCGAACGCATGATCCTTCCGCCATCCAGTGGAAAGCCCGGCAGGAGGTTGAAAATGCCCACGCCGAAGTTGAGGTACGCCAGGTAATCGGTGATGCTGAAGAGGAACTTGGGAGCGCCCAGGCTGTAAAGGGTGGAAGTGAGGATATAGAAAAATATCCCCAGGACGAAGCTCATGATGGGGCCGGCGATGGCCATCTTGAATTCCACTCCCGGATCGTCGGGCTCGCGGGTTAGGTGCGCCACCCCGCCGAAGACGAACAGGGTGATGCCCGAGATAGGAAGGTTATTCATTTTGGCGACATACGAGTGGGAAAGCTCATGGGCCAAAAGGCAGATAAAAAGCAGCACCGCGGAGATGAGCGCCATCAGCAAGCGCAGGGGAGCGGAGATCTCCGGGGCGGCGACCGGGAAATATCCTGCCGCCAGGGTATAGACCACCAGCCCGAAGATGATGAACCAGCTCAGGCTCACGGTGACCGGGATGCCCAAAATGGTGATAAGTTTAAATGACCTGGTACGCATCTAAAATGTTATATGCCCAGAAGATGATGGCGAACACGGTTACGACCCCAAAGACCACCAAAAAGAGCCCGCCGGAGATCATAAGCGAGGCATAGAGCAGGGCGGGCAGCGCAAAATAGAAGAGCAGCATGAACTTGACGGCCTTTTCCCCTTCACCCTTGACCAGCTGTCCCAGGCCGACCAAAAAAAAAGAGCACAGCACCGGGAGCCATTTTTTCATGGTTTACATTATATATGATGGGCCCTCTCTGTCAACAATCGGCTTGATTTTATTTATGGCGGAGAGGATAATACCAAAAATATGGCGAACGACATTGAGAGAGTAAAAATATACATCCTCACCAAGCGCTTCGTGTTGTGGATAAATTTGCCGCTCATCATCCTGATGGGCTGGTTCAAGGTGATGACCGGGGTGCCTTTCTGGGCAGGATTTATCGCCACGGTTTTAGCCCTGCTGGACAACGAGCTGCTGAATAACCAGGTAAAACGCGGAGTTTACCGCCGCTTCATGGTTTATCTCTCTTTTCTGGCGGATTTTACTATCATCTCCTTCGGGCTTTATTTTTTTGGCGGGGCGGAGCACACCTGGTGGTTTTTTCCGGTGTTCGTGATCTTCACCGTGGGCTACGTCTTGGACCTCAAAGCCGCGCTGGTCTATGCCACATTCCAGATCCTATTTGTGATAACTCTCTTCACGCTTTTGTATTTCGGCCTGGTTCCGCACTATTCGATCTTCGGCTTTACCGCCAATTACTGGAAAAATGTCCAATTTCTCTCCCAATATGCTTTCGGGATGTTCTTGCTGTATTTTGCGGGAGCCATTATCAGC
>Ga0315285_10007530_pt1 | contig 11178 bp, 11 predicted proteins | sample YL17G09_36_MG_FD_203698 | JGI IMG/M metagenome (GOLD analysis project Ga0315285, IMG submission 203698) | Sediment microbial communities from Yellowstone Lake, YNP, Wyoming, USA - YL17G09_36 | ecosystem: Environmental > Aquatic > Freshwater > Lake > Sediment | place: USA: Wyoming | collected... | reverse complement strand
CGGGCACCTGTGGGCCAACCGGTTCTACTCGACGGCGCTCGACGAGGAGCACCTGTGGACGGCGGTGAAGTACGTCGAACTCAACCCCGTGCGAGCCGGCCTGGTCGAGCGGGCGGAGCAATACCCATGGTCCAGCGCGCGGGCCCACGTCACCAACACGTCCGATCCGCTGCTCTCAGCCAATCGCCCCTTCCCGGATGCCGAGCGCGTGGGAGACTGGGGGGCGTGGCTGGCGTCGGGTTTGGACGAGGCCCAGGAGAAGCTCATTCGCGGGAACACCTACACAGGCCGCCCGACGGGTGAGGCGAGTTTCGTGGAGAGACTGGAGAAGCTTCTGGGGCGACTCCTTCGTCCGCAAAAGCGTGGGAGGAAACCCAGAGGAGAGGGAATAGAATAACCTGTCCCCTATTTGGAATAACCTGTCCCCTATTTTGGTGATTTTCAGAGGAGAGGGAATAGAATAACCTGTCCCCTATTTTGCCCTATTTTGGGGACGACGGTGACCTTCTATTTCGACGGCGCGGCGGTCGCCTCCGACACCAACGCCAACAACAACAGGAACCTGATTGACTCCGGCGACCGGTTGCTGATCGGTTGGTATTCCGGTGCCGTGATGGACGACCTGCGCGCGCTGCGCAAAGGCCTGAGCGCGGCGGAAGTCGGCTCGATCTACAACTCCGGCGCGGGCACGGCGGCGCTCGACGGGCCCCAGTGCACCTGGGACGCCCTGAACCGCCTGCGCGAGGCCCGCGACCCGAGCACCGGCGCGCTCGCGGCCAGCTACCTCTACGACGCCGACAACCGCCGCGTTAGGAAGACCCTGGCGGGCGCGCTCGACGGATGCGGCGGAGGCGGAGCGGTGGGAGCGGGGGCGGGCGGCGCGACCGGCGCGGCCACCGACTACTTCTACGACGGCTGGAGGGTCTTCGAGGAGCGCGACGGCACGCCCGGCGCGGAAGTGAAATCCCGCTTCTCCGGGATTCCTATGCTCTTTGCTCGCCCCGTTCGCGCTTGAGCACCCACCGGGCCGCGTCGAGCAGGTCCTCGGCCACATAGGCGGGCGGCGCGTCGAACTCCTTGTCGCCGCCCCCGGCGCCGGTCTTGACCAGGATGCCCGTCATCCCGGCCCGGCGCGCCAACTCCATGTCCAGGGTCCGGTCGCCGATCACAATGCTATGGGCGACGTCGAGATTCAGGTCCTTGCGCGCCTGCTCGAGGAGGGCGGTGTTGGGCTTGCGGCAATCGCACTCTTCACCGAAGCCGTGGGGACAAAAGTAGATACGGTCTATGACCACGCCGTGCGGCCGCAGCGCCCGGAACATGGCGCTGTTGACCTTGTAGAAATCGCGCCGGGTGAAGTAGCCCAGTCCGATCCCGTTCTGGTTCGTGACAACGACGATTCGGTATCCCATCTCCCGGAAGCGCTTCATGCCTTCGGGCGCGTTGGGCAGCAGCTCGAACTCCGCCGGGTCTTGCAGATAACCCATTTCCTTGTTGATGGTGCCGTCGCGGTCCAGGAAAACCGCCGGGGCCATCTTGGGCGGCGGGAGCTCCATACAGACGGTGGGCGCTTCGCCCTCCTCCGCACCGTCCACCCTGTCCACCTTGTCCACACCGTCCACCCTGTCCACCTTGTCCACACCGTCCACTCTGTCCACTCCCCCCAACGACGCCGCAGCCCTCCGAATAATCTCCGTGGTGCTAACCGGGTTCTCCACTGGAATAAGAATCACCCGCCCGCCGTGCCGTTCCAGAATCCCGGCGCTCGTGAGTTCGGACTTGTCGTAATCGCCCGCCTTGATGTAGAAATCCGGCCGGACCGCCTCGATGTTCTCCGCGTTGCGCCGCTCGGAGAACAAAAACACATAGTCCACCGCTTCGAGCGCCGCGACCAGCTCCGCCCGCTCCCGCTCCGGCACGATGGGACGCCCCGGACCTTTGTAGGCGCGCACGGACGCGTCGCTGTTGACGCCCACCACCAGGATATCGCACGTCGCGCGGGCTTTTTGCAGATAGTCCGCGTGCCCCGCGTGCATCAGGTCAAACACACCCGAAGTGAAGCCGATCTTTCGGCCTTCTCCGCGCGCCTTGCGGCAAATCTCCGCCACCTGCTCGCGGCTGAGGATTTTCTCTGCGGTGGAGCGCATACTGTCATCATCCCTCGAAGGTCTGGGGAACAAAACAAAACCCCCGGGAGGCACTATAACCGCCTCTCGGGGAAGTGTAAATCGGAAATTTCCGGAGGAGAACTATCTGGGCGCATCTTGATGGAGCTGCCACGAATCCAATCGTAGGATGGGCCTTGGCCCATCGATCGTTAACGCCATGTCACGTGGGCTTATTCAGAAAAGGCACTGGAAATGATGGGCCAAGGCCCATCCTTCGGCTTTTTGGCAGCTCCATCAAGATACGCCCGAACTATCTCCTGAACGTGCTGCGCTTGGTCTTGATCTGTTGCATGAGGTGGATGGAATCCAGCTGCTTGCCGGCGCCAAGGGCGATGGCCGTCTCCGGGTTTTCCGCGATGCGGACCAGCAGCCCTGTCTCCTTGTTGAGAAGCGTGTCTATCCCGCGCAGCTGCGAACCCCCGCCGGCCAGGAGGATACCCCTGTCCACGATGTCCGCCGCGAGCTCCGGCGGCGTGCGCTCCAGCATGCTCTTCACGGTGTCCACGATAGCCTGCACGGGTTCGCGCAGGGCTTCGCGCACCTCCTCCGAAGTGATCTCGATGGTGCGGGGCAGGCCGGCCACGAGGTCGCGCCCCTTGATAATCATCTTCATCTCCTGCGGCAGAACGTCCGCCGAACCGATCTGGATCTTGATCTCCTCGCTCGTCCGCTCCCCGATCATCAGGCGGTACTTGCTCTTGATGTGCTGGCTGATCGCGTTGTCCATCGCGTCGCCCGCCACGCGAACCGACTTGCTGACCACGATCCCGCCCAGCGAGATCACCGCCACTTCCGTCGTGCCGCCGCCGATGTCAATGACCATGCTGCCCGAAGGCTCCGTGACCGGCAGCCCGGCCCCGATCGCGGCGCACATCGGCTCCTCGGTGAGGAACACCTCGTTCGCGCCGGCCTGATAGGCCGCTTCCTCCACCGCGCGCTTCTCCACCTCGGTGATGCCCGAGGGAACGGAGATGACGACCCGGGGAAAAACAACGGGCAGAAACGTCTTGCGTCCCGCGCGCACCTTGCGGATGAAGTGCTTCAGCATCTCCTGCGTGACCTGAAAGTCCGCGATTACGCCGTCGCGCATGGGCCGGATGGCAGTGATGGTGCCGGGGGTGCGGCCGAGCATCTGCTTGGCTTCGGATCCCACCGCCAGGATGGTGCGGGTCTGGGTATCTATGGCCACCACCGACGGCTCGCAGAGGACAATGCCCTCGCCCTTCACGTACACGAGCGTGGTGGCCGTGCCGAGGTCAATCCCGATATCCAGGGAAAAGAAGTTGGTCCAGAACGCCATATATCGGGCTCCTTTAGAGGGATGGACCTTACTTGATTTCCTTGTGGAGGGTGTGTTTTCGCTCGTATTTGCAGTACTTCTTGAGCTCCACACGCCCGGTGGTGTTGCGCTTGTTCTTGATGGTGACGTAGCGCGAGACGCCGGGCTTGCCGCTCTTCCGGCATTCGGTGCATTCCATAATCACCTGCACACGGTTCAGTGCCTTGGCCATTCTTCGAGTTCTCCGTAAACGAGTTCAGCGTTCCGCGCGCCCCCAAGACCCCCAAAATCAACGCCTTACGGGCCTTCCTGCGCGTGCAAACACCCACTTCTCCCGGAGCGCACGCCCCAGGAAGCACGAGATTTCCATAAATGTCTAGGATTGTCAACATGGAAATACGCGCAAAAGAGCGGAGATGAGGGTCTTGCCAAATACCATACTCCCTCACCAGTCTGTCCGTGTTCGTCCGTGCTTGTCCGTGTCCGTCCATCCCACGCCCTGATAGAACCGCCCACGGAACCCATATCGCAAGACACTCAGCCGAGATCGGGCGGCGGGACACACAAAGAATCTGTTGATATGCGCCCCGGCGGGTTTTATCATCCCATCGAGCCGGAAGGCAACGAAACGGGAAACGGCCCAGTACTTGGAGTAGAGCCATGAAAAAAGAATACGATTTCTCAAAAGGACAACGTGGGAAGTTCTACAAGCCCGGCGCAAAGCTGAACCTGCCCGTGTACCTGAATGCGGAGGTCCGGAAATTCGTGGAGGGGATTGCGGAAAGCAAGCGCGCCGACGTCTCCATGGTCGTCAATGAAATCCTTGAATCCGACATGCGCCTGGCTGATGTCATAAAGTAAGCAGTAGACAACAGCACAGGACGCGCAATACGGAAATATATAACCCGTCCCGATGCGTAGGAGGAGTTGGCGAAGATGTTTGTTCGTCTCGACGGAGGGCCAGGCAATTACGACCAGAGCAAAGTGTCCCTCTCTCGCTCCGCCAACTGGTATGGCGGCCCAGCTCGGCGACTCCTACTGGCTCTACGTCGTCTGGGATCCGCTGGACAACCCCAGCCCGGAGCCCTTGCGCATTCAGAACCCCGTGAAACATTTCGATCACATAAAGCGTGATATTGTAGCCGCAAGGTATTAGGATATACCTGTTGAAGAGGTCCATCCGGCGTCAAGGAGAGACAAATGACCTCCCAAGCCCCATCCTCAGGTGAAAGCAAAGTACCTAATCATGTCCCCCGCAGTGGGACTGTCTGGCGGCGCGTAGACCTGCATCTTCATACACCCGCTGTGGACAGTTTCTCTCTTCCGCCCGGCTCTGACATCGGGACCGAAGAAAGCCGACGGCGAATAGCACAGGTTTATGTCGAACAAATCGCAAAGACCAACATTTCGGTTTGTGCTCTCACCGACTATAACAGAATAAACGGTGAATGGTTCTCGCTCATTCGAGAAGCCGCCGCCCCCCGCCGAATAGTTGTTTTTCCAGGGGTAGAAATGGATTTTGAGGTCGCCAAGCACGGTCTTCACATCCTAGCCATATTTGACCTAGATGCTCCGTTTGACCAGGTCAATGATCTCATCAGATCATTCAGCCAGGACTTCCCCACGCCGCTTGTCCTCCGCTATAGCCGCTCTCACCAAGGCATCAAGCCCAAGACGAACCCGGCTGACTGCCTAAAGGAACTTCGGCAGCGCTTCCCCTGTTTACTGATCCCCCCTCACCCAGACCAGACGAACGGGTTTGCGAAGAGCTTCGGGCCGAAGGAAGCCGCAGGCTTTCTTAAGGAGATTTCCCCAGACGCGATCGAGCATTGCCCGCAATCGGAATTTGCGAAAATGGCCTCAACAGGGGTTCTTACTGAAAGATACTTGAGTGGGCTTGCTCGCGTTGAGTTTTCCGATCCGAAACGAATCGAGGACATTGGAACCAAGAGCAGCGCGACGAGCGAACTACCCAGAGCCACCTACCTTAAGCTCAGCGCCGTTGACCTGGACTCGTTGCGGATCGCCCTCCATGACCCTGAGACGAGGGTGGCTGTTGGGCACCTGCCAGTCCCGAAACACGCGCGAATCCGTGAAATGCAGGTGGAGGGCTCCGGATTCCTTGGGAACCTCTCGATCGAGTGGAACGATGATCTCAGCGTCTTGATTGGAGGACGCGGGACCGGGAAATCGGCTATACTGGAAACCCTCCGCTACGCCTTGGACATGGAACCGTATTCCGATGAGTCATCCAAAACCGGTCTGGTGCGTTTTGCGCTCGGGAGCGGGGGAAAGGTTGCCCTTTTCATTGAGGGGCCCTGGCCGGATGGCAAAGTAGATCATTACAGGATAGAACGCGTTCTTGATGGCGAGCCCCTTGTATATGAACTAACAAATGGTCTGGAGACACGCTTGTCTATTCCGCCCTCCGACGTCTTTGGACCCCTAAACGCCCCGTGTGTATTTGGCCAGCGGGAAATCTACTTCGTCTCCGCCAGTGAGGAATACCGTCTTCGCCTCCTCGATGATCTAATAGGTGAAAAGGCCCGCCAACACGCTGCTGAAGTGAGAAAACGTCTCGAGGCCTTGGGGGAGAACGCGCGTGCCATTACGGATGCAAAAACCAAGCTTTCAAAGAGAGACGAGCACAAGCAGCGCCTGGCTTCGGTTGATCACGAGATATCCCTTTATAAAACCCGCGGGATTGTGGAGAAGATGCGCGCCGCCACGGACCTCCAGAGTGATGGAGACAATCTGCGCAAGAGCGCCAAGGTTCTCGATTCTGTGAGAACGACCTGGCACGAGGCGTTCGGGAGCATAGGGGATGAAATCACGACAACATCCGAGTCTCTGCGCAGAGGCAAAAGCTCTCAGAAGGAGATCCTTCGAGAAGCAGCGGACATTTTCGAAAAACTCTCGTCCTCGATTGCAGACCTTCAGAAGAAAGGGAATGAGTTACTGAGTCAGGCCAAGACTAGTCTCGACGCTTTGACGGCGCGCTGGGCCGAGGCCGTTCGTCCCTCGCAGGAAGAATTAAACCGGATCAAGCGGGAAATCGGGTCTGAGAAACTAGATCCGGACAAACTCCTTCGCCTCACGAGGGAGCGAGATGCTTTGCTTCCGGTCATCGAGGGATTGAATCGGGTGGAAGAGGACCTGAAAAAACTCCGCAAATGCAGGGACGATCTCCTGCGTCAGCTCCAGGAGAAGCGCCACGAGGAACATACACTTCGGAGGGAGCGTGCTGTTGCCATCAGCGACCTCCTCAAAGGACGTGTGCGTCTTTCTGTCCGTTACAAAGGCCAGAAGACGGAATACCGGTCGCAGCTGGGTGCTCTTATGAAGGGATCTGGCATCACCGGAGACGCTATCGAGAAGATAGCAGAGCCTGAATCTACGGATGGTCCAAGCCTGGCTAAAGCTGTCAGAGCGGGTGCCACCGACGTGAAGGCCGGTTTCCGTCTTACAGACGGAATGGCGCAGAAGTTGGTGAGCTGGCTGCTTCAAGACGAAGTTCGCCTCTTCCAGCTGGAAACTCTAATCCCGGACGATTCGCTCGACATTGAGCTCCGTCTGGATACGGAATACCGGCCCCTGGATCGGCTATCGGCGGGCCAGCGCGCAACGGCGATACTCCTGCTTCTATTTGCTCTCCAAGATCGCATACTGGTGCTGGATCAGCCCGAGGACGATCTTGACAACCAGTTCGTGTATCAGGATATCGTAACGATCCTGCGCGAGCAAAAAGGACTAATCGAAGGAAGCAGGCGGCGCCAGATTATTGCCGTCACGCACAACGCAAACATACCGGTTCTCGGCGACGCGGAGCTTGTGGTGGCTTTGGACGTCGTCGTCACGGGCGAGCGCGCGCACGCCCACGTCTTGAACACCGGTTCTATAGACGACAAGAAAACCCGCGATCTCATTAAGAAGATTATGGAAGGTGGAGAAGAAGCCTTCCGCCGGCGCGCGGAAAAATACGGCGCAATCATCTGAAAGGGAAACGTAGTCGTGGACATCACCGAACTCAGAGAGAGAATCCTTCGCTGGGAGAACTTGCACACGGACTTCAAGGAGAGAATCTCTTCTCCCGACGAGCTCGCCAAGGACCTTGTTTGCTTCGCCAACACGGATGGTGGTCAACTGATTATCGGCGTCGCGAAGGACCACACTAACAAAGGGGTTGATGATCCTGATAGCGTGAATCGGGACGTGGACAATGTGGCCTTCAATAACTGCGAGCCTCCCATCACCGTTGTCCAGGAAGTCCTGGATGACAACGGAAGAAAGGTTGTAGTGGTAAACATCCCGAAGGGGGATCACCGTCCGTACCGGACAAACAAGGGGCGCTATTACGTTCGGACAAGTTCGGGTTGCCGCGACGCGTCTCGTGAGGAGCTGCTGCGCCTTTTCCAGGCAACGGAAAGCCTTTACTATGACGAGACGCCGCTCCCTCGCTTGGGTCTTCACGATCTCGACATGGACACCTTTGAGCAGTACCTCGAAAAGGTGGGCTTGGCCGGTTTGGAGATCGATCCCTCTCGCCTGCTCCAGAACTGGGCGCTAGCCTCTGACGATCATCCCACCCTCGCCGGGCTGCTTCTCTTCGGGCGAGTGCCCCAGAAGCATATCCCATTTGCCCAGATTAACGCGGCTCGGTTTCCGGGTACCGACAGCGCTGAGGAGCCGTTGGATCGAAAGGACCTTACAGGTCGCCTACTCGACATCATCAGCGAGGCAGAGCGATTTCTCCGCCTCCACCTTCGGACCCCACACAAGATTCAGGATTTCAAGCCCGAGCCCAAGCCGGAGATTCCACCGGCGGCCCTCCGCGAAGCCGTGGTCAACTCGGTGGCTCACCGAGATTACACTGTCCAAGGACCTGTGCGTCTGTTTGTCTTTGAGGACAGGGTAGAGATTCACACTCCTGGGAAGCCGCCCAATACCGTGACTGAAGAGGCGATGCGTGCAGGTGTACATGTTGTACGGAATCCTCGGATTTATGCCCGTTTGGCGGACGCGGGTTTGGTTACCCGCGCAGGCACCGGCATTCGGCGCATTGTGAATCTCGTCCGCAAAGAAATCGGACAGGACATAAGAATCGAAATCACGGATTTCGAGGTTCTGTTTGTCATTCCCCGGCGCATGACGCAGCTATGACCTCTAATGGGAAGCCTCGTCCACAGGAATAGGACGTGCGATGGACGACCGCAGACTGATCGAAGACTACCTGCCCATTCAGGAGATCTCGGCGGAGGCGAGCAGGGAGAAGTCCGTGCGGAAGGGGCATATTTCGACGCTGCATTTGTGGTGGGCGCGGCGACCGCTCGTGGCGTGTCGGGCGGCGGTGTATGGAGCGCTTGTGCCGGCCGACCAGTGGGTGCAGGGCGTGGAGCCGAAGAGTCCGGAATCGGAATCGCAAATGAATCGGCGGACACCAAAAATCGCAATCGCAATCGCATACAATCGGGGGACACAATACCCAATCGGGGGACACAATCGCAATCGGGGGACACAATACCGATATAATGCAACAATCGGGGGACACAATACCGATATAATGCAACGCCATCTTGACAGACCTGGTGAATAGCACATTTTGCACCCGCGCGATCTCGGTTTGCTTTGCGGCGACGCCCTGAACAGCTTGACAACGGAGGCGACTTTCGATTAGATGAAAGGGTATTACCAGGACGGCGCGGGCAACCGCCTGAATCTGATGCACAAGTCGGCGGCGTATCTGAAAGAAGGAAACTGCAAATGCAATGGATTCATAACAGCAATCGGTATTATGTCCCCCGACTGATGTCCCCCGACTGATGTCCCCCGGCTGCGGACCTTTCTGCCGGGCTTTTTCTGCCGGAGATCGCCACCAATGAGCACTCCTACCTTCTCCACAAAAGCCTCGGAGCCCAAGGGCCGGCTAGTCCGCTCGTGTCGGCGCAAAGCCGCCAACTCCTCCGCTGGTGCATCATTCTGACAGGTATAAGTATGGCGTCTCCCGATTGTGCTCGATTGCGATTGATAATGAGGACGCAACCGCTTGACCCGCGAGACGATTTGTGATTGCATGAACCCGCGCCGTCCCGATGGAATCACACGCGCAATATCTCAGCAGAGACAAAGACAAGGAGTGCACAAGTGTACCAGACCGACTTCAGCCCACAGGAATTTCAAGCGCGCCGGCAGAAAATATGCGACGCGATCGGAAAGAACGCGGTGGCCCTGCTGCAGGGAGCCAGGGAACCGAAGGGGTATCACCCGTTTCACCAGTACAGCGACTTCTACTATCTCTGCGGCATCGAGACGCCCCGCTCCTACCTCCTCATCAATGGGGCAAACGGGCGGACCACGGCGTTCCTGCCTCACGAAGCGGAACTGGAGAAACAGTCCGATGAAGAGCTGTTGTGCGCCGAGAACGCCAAGCTGGTCTGCGAGACGGCCTCCGTGGACCAGGCGCTCGGAGTCGAAATGCTCGGCCAACGCATAGGCTCCGCGTCCGTGGTCTATACCCCCTTTGAGGATGGCCAGGGCATTGGCGTGAACCGCTACCACTGCCGCTCCTGGGCCGCTATGGCGTCCGGCGATCCCTGGGACGGCAGGCTTACCCGAACTACGCGCTTCATTGATCTCCTCCGCAGGCGCTTTCCGCACCTCGAGATCAGGAATCTCTCTCCGCTCCTGGATGAGTATCGCCTGGTCAAGTCACCCGCCGAGATCGCGCTGCTCCGCCGGGCCGGCGAGCTTACCGCCATTGCGATCCGGGAGGCCATCCGCTCCACCCGCCCCGGCGTGATGGAGTATCAGCTCGATGCGGTGATGCGCTACCACTACCTGGCCGGCGGCGCAAAGGACCGGGGATACCAGGCCATCATAGCCGGCGGCGCGAACGTGTGGTACGCACACTACAGCAGGAACGACTGCGAGCTGAAGTCCGGAGATCTCGTGCTGTGCGACTGTGCGCCCGTCTACCGATACTATACCAGCGACATCGGCAGGATGTGGCCCGTGAACGGCAAGTACTCGGCGGTGCAGCGCGCCCTCTACGGATTCGTCGTCGAGTACCACAAAGCGCTTCTGCAGCGGATTCGGCCGGGCCGGATGCTCGCCGAGATCCATGCCGAAGCCGCCGAGGCGATGAAGGCCGTAGCCGACCGCTGGAAGTTCGCATCGCCGGTGCATGAAGCGGCCGCGCGCGCCATGTTCGAGTTCCGCGGCCATCTCTCCCACTGCGTCGGGATGTCCGTTCACGACGGCGGCGGCCACTGGGCGCGCCCGCTCGAACCCGGCATTGTCTTTACGGTGGACCCACAGATGTTCATACCCGACGAGAAAGGCTATGTGCGCGTGGAAGACACCATCGTCGTCACGGAAAACGGCATTGAGAATCTCACGGCCAAAGCGCCTCTTGAACTCGACGACGTGGAAACACTGTGGCGGGAGAAGGGCCTGCTACAGACCTTCCCGCTGGCCTAGCAGGTCCCGCGCGATTCCGTAATCCCGCGGACGCTTGTCTCCTCCGCGCGCATCGGCGCTCCTCCGCGCGCATCGGCGCCCCTCCGCACTCCTCATACCAATATGCATTCAAAGTGACACAACATGGAAGAACTCACCACAGAGACACAGAGGCACAGAGAAACAACCACAAAAACCACGAAGACACAAAGATCCGGGGAACAAGAGGGTTTCTTTCCACCTTTCCATTTGATGCTTTCCTCTGTGTCTCTGTGG
>Ga0315285_10007526_pt1 | contig 11182 bp, 10 predicted proteins | sample YL17G09_36_MG_FD_203698 | JGI IMG/M metagenome (GOLD analysis project Ga0315285, IMG submission 203698) | Sediment microbial communities from Yellowstone Lake, YNP, Wyoming, USA - YL17G09_36 | ecosystem: Environmental > Aquatic > Freshwater > Lake > Sediment | place: USA: Wyoming | collected... | reverse complement strand
AAGCGGGGATCCAGGAGAAGAAACTGGATTCCCCCGCATCAAGTACGGGGCAGGCTTAGTCAAGCCCGGAATGACAACCAATGTAAAGGAATTTACGACGCAGTACACTAGGTAGCTGGGTGGTTTGAAAGAAAAGGTAGCCAGTAGTCAGAAACCGGTATCCGGATGAAACTGAAAATTAAAATCGTCGTTATCATTCAAACCATATTATTATCAGCTATTTCGATATGTTACGCTGAAAATCTTAAGGTAGATCCTAAAATATACTGGCTCCAAAAAAACCTGCTGAATCTCAAGGCCGGATCCCCGCCAATATTTTTTGCTCCTCCCGGCAGATCCGATAAAAACCTTGGCGAGTCCGACCAGTTATCGGTTTTCATTTTTCCCCGGGACCAGGGGCGGGCGATAAACGAAATACTTTTTTATGGCGGGAAGATTCAAAAGGTAACCCCCGACCTGATCGCCGCCCGGGTTGATTTTGACGCCATTTTCAACCTGGCCGGTTCGGATTCAATTGCTTTTATCACCCCGGTTAATTCCCTGAAACCCCAGCTCGATGTGGCCCTGCCGATGATCGGGGCCGACCGGGTTCAACAGGGGTTGGATACCGGGGGGATACCCTACCTGGGGAAAAACGTGGTCACCGGCCTGGTGGATACCGGCATTGATCTTTTCCACCCGGATTTTCATCACCCCGACGGCTCCACCCGGATTCTCCGGCTCTGGGACCAGACCCAGAAAAACGGTCCGCGCCCGGATGGTTTTGATTACGGACGGGAATGCGATTCCAACCTGATCAACCGGGGCGGGTGCGGCGAGGAGGACGGGCTCTTCATCGACGAAATAATGACGCTCGGTCACGGGACCCATATCGCGAGTATCCTGTCCGGGAGCGATCCCCAGTACACCGGAATGGCTCCCGAAGCCCTGATCATCGCGGTCAAGGCCAAGATGGACGAGTTATCCCTGCTCGATGGCGTGGATTACCTGCTGGCCAGGATTGCCGAGCTGGAGCTCCCGGCCGTGATCAATATCAGCCTGGGAACCAACGAAGGGGCCCACGACGGCAGTTCCCCGCTGGAAATCGAGCTGGCCCGCCGGCAGGGCCCCGGCTTGATCTTCGTGGTGTCGGCGGGAAACGAGGCCGCCGATTTCACCGGGCTTAACCTCATCCACCTGGGTTACGCCGCCACTTCTCGGCCAACGTATTCCCGGTTATCCATGGATTCGATTGATCTCGGGAACAATCCGATCATTATAGAGCTTTGGTATAACCCGCCGGCGCCGGATGATTTTCTCCAGCTTGCCCTCGGGGCCGAGAACACCGATCATCAGGAAATGTTCGACCAGACCGAATTTTCTTCCGGTCAAACCGAAACCATCGAAACCGACCTGATGAATGGAATCCAGAAGATCGCCCGGATTTCAATCGATACCCCGTGGGAAATCAATCCGATCAACTTAGCCCGCCAGGCCCTGATTACCATCTCCCCGGCGGATCCCAACGCCATGTTCAGCGGGCTCCGGAACTACGACTGGGTCCTGGTCACCCGGACCGAGGGAGGAGGAAACCCGATCTCCTTTGATGCCTGGGTCAGCTCCGACAATGCGGTTTTTTCCTCGTTTTCTGGCCTAGGCCCGGAGGATTCGCCCAGCCCCTCCCTTAATTATATCGGCGGAGATGACAAGAAAAGCCTGGTGATTCCCGCGACCGCCGACGGGGTTTTCAGCGTGGGTTCCTTCGTTTCCCGGACCGAGTGGGTGGACCTTGATGGACAAACCGAGAGGAGAAGCGGGCTGCAGGTCGGGCAGATCTCGAATTTCTCAAGCCGTGGCCCCACCCGGGACGGACGCTTAAAGCCGGAATTCCTGGCCCCGGGCGAGATGATTGCCTCCGCTTTTTCCTCCCAGGTGGCGAATATTTCCGGGCTGATGGTCGACTCCTATCACTCGGTTCTTTCCGGTTCCAGCCTGGCCGCTCCGTTCGTTTCCGGAACGCTGGCCCTGATGCTGGAAAGATCACCCACCCTGGATTTTGGAAAAGCCTTTTCCCTGCTATCCCAACACGCGATTTTAGACGCTTTTACCGGATCGGAGCCGAATCCGAACGGCGGTTACAGCAAGCTGAATCTCGACGGGGTCTTTGCCGATCCCGGATTCCCCGAGACGCGGATTCCGGATACCTCCCTCCCAGTTATCTCCGACATTTCGACGGAAAACGGGGAAACCTCGATCTCGATTACCTGGAAAACCAACGAGATCTCCGGTTCCCGGATGAAAATCCGCCGGGAAGGTGATGCGACGGCGGACGATGTTGGAACCCAGTCCTTTACCCTGGAACACCTGGTTGAGGCCACCGGCCTGTTGCCGGGGACCGATTACCGGATCAAGTTAATCTCCCGCGATCCCTCCGGGAACGAAACCGAAACCCAGGAGATGGAATACCGGACCCGGGGGGAAGGGGACGGCTGCGGCTGCGCGGTCGGCCCGAACCATCCCGGCGATCCGCTGGGCATGATCGGGCTTGTCCTGATCGGGTTATGGCTTGCGTTAATGAGACGCAAGGTGCAGGGGGCAGGGCGAATGAACAAATCCGCCGGAAGGAATAAAAGATGTCATCCCTGCGAAAGCAGGGATCCAGGAAATTTTTAGAAACACTAGATTCCCGCTTCCGCGGGAATGACAAACGAGGGGAACTTATTCCCTCTGAAGTTTATTCCGCACTCTGATGCGGGGCGGGAATGACAGACAGGGAGTAGGAGCAAATGTCTCATTTTTTAAAAATCATTAAAATTTCTCTTATCATTCCGGTTGTTATCCTGGCCACGGCTTCTTCACTAAAAGCCGAAGGATTGATCTTTTCCATCAACGGCGGGATATCCTATAACGTCGGGCCGGGCGCTTATGAATCTTACTGGCGTCCCATCTTCAGCCTGGGCGGCGGGGTAGGGTACCAGGTGGCTTCCTTCATCGTACCCCAGGTGTATGTTGATTACTCACTCTTTAGCCTGGACTCCGGGAGCTATAAAAACACGCTGGCCATCTGCAGATATGACAATGTTAATTGCTCCGTTAGCGGCGGAAACCTGTCGTTCACCACGGTGGCGACCACGGTGAAATTTTTCATCCCCAGGGGCAAAACCCAATTCTCTCCTTATGCCCGGCCCGGTTTCGGATACAGCCGGGGCGTGAAGGACAAAGTCACCGCCCTTTACACGGGCGACATTACCGACAATTATCCCTCGCTTCCGGTTGAAGATGTCTGGGGGCGCGACACCATCAACGCCATGTTCCTTACCTTTGGCTTTGGCCTGGATTATTACCTCGCGCCGAAAGCCTGCTTTTTCATTGAATCTGAAGTCACCGTAGGAATTTATCAGATGAGGGGAACCGGGTTTGTCCCCATCAAGCTCGGGATGTCGTTCTGGATATAAGAAGACAGCGGGAAAGGGCATAGGGCAAAGGGCCAGAAGAAATGACGATTGCAGATTGACGATTGACGAATGAAAACCAAACACGTAGGGCAAGGCTTTAGCCTTGCAAGAAACAGCAAGGGGCAAAGCGCAAAGCAAGGAATATAGTTGCCCGATTCATCGGGCTGAAAAGAGGGCGGTTACTGAAGCCGCCCTCTTCATTATTAAATCAGAGCAGGGGGGATTTTCAGCCTTTAGGCTGCGCGGAAGATGTCCGGGCGGGGTTCATCCCCGCCTTTTTTTTCATGATGCTTGTTGGGCATGGTAGTGGTCGAGCTTGCTCGACACAAATTCCGGCAAAGCCCGAAGGCGGGCGCAATTAATTGCGCCCCTACATTATTGATAAAGAAGGGGTAAAATTAAACCGTCAACCCCCTGACATTTGAAACCAAAATATCCGGGGCGGCCGAATTGGCCGTTATTTTTTAAAAAAGAGGATTGGGTCTGAGTTGACTTTTCTTACTATATTTAGTAAGAGTATTACCAGTAAGAAAAGGAGGATAATAACATGCGCATAACTTCAAAGGGCCAGGTTACCATTCCGCTCGAGATCCGGGAAAAGATCGGCCTGCTTCCGGACACGGAAATCGAGTTTAAACTGGCGGGAAACAAGGTTTGGCTGCAAAAATCGGCGTCTCGCTCCCAGCGGGGCCGGAACCTGGTGGCCCGCCTGCGGGGACAGGCCACGGTGCAAATGACCACGGATGAAATAATGAGTTTAACCCGGAGGAAAGCATCCCGTGGAAATCCTGGTCGATAGCAATGTGATCCTGGACGTAATCACCGAAGATCAAAGATGGCTTGGCTGGTCTTCCAAAATGCTGGCGCTTTACGGAGAAAATCATACCCTGGTTATCAACCCGATCATTTACGCCGAGGTCTCGATCGGCTTCAAGCGGATTGAAGAAGTGGAGGAAATTCTATCCCCGGCGTATTTCCGGAGGGACGCGATTCCCTGGGAAGCGGCCTTTCTGGCCGGCAAATGTTTTTTGAATTACCGCCGTGAAGGCGGAGGGAAACATTCGCCTCTCCCGGACTTTTTTATCGGCGCCCACGCGGTTGTGGCCGGAATGCCTTTGCTGACCCGCGATCTGACCCGCTATCGGACCTATTTTCCCCGGTTGAAATTAATCGCTCCGGATCAGAAAGATTTTTAGTGCTTCCCCGCTTTACAGTCTTCAAGCCTTCCAGAGTTTTTTAAAATTGGCGGTCCTAAGCAGTCCGGTTAGGAACCCGCTGGGCGATTTTCTCCGGGAAATAAACAGTCTTCGAGGGCAATTCACCTCCACCCACGAGGGTGAAAACCCTCCAGCCCTCGGAAGTCCAAGACAGAATACCGAGAGAGAATAGAGCCATAGTTTATTTAAACTATGGCCAGGGGTTGGCGGGGGAGAAGGTTAGAACTGAGATAATGACTAGGAGGGATGGCTGGGGAAGGGGAAGGGAAAGGGACTGGGGGAAGGCTAGGGGAAAATGATTGCTGAGGACTCGCTGCTCGCTGATATGCCGTAATGCTCGCTGGCATCATGGCATTCGCCCTCAAGCTTCTGACTGGGAAGAATTTGAAAGATAGGGGAGGTATTACCGGAGGAAGGAAAATGGATCTTCTTTTTGATAATCTGCTGACCGTTTATCCTGGGCAGGTTGGCTGAGACGGCAATAGCCGGAAAGCCAGATTGCCATGATATTTACTCCTTAAGAAGTCATGCGTCTAGAAAAACTTGCTGAATATTTAGTATTTGCCAAGACGGCACGATGCCATCGTTATCCATCCAAAAGCCGGATAAAAAGGGGTTGCAGGAGGATTTTAAAGGGATTGAATTGATGAATGTAGGGGGATACTCTCGGCCCTGGACTCGCTCTGCCTCCTTGCTGTCCTTCTTCCTCGGTAGCAGTTGCCCTTTTGCCGGGGTATTTGGCTGGCAGGGGGGGCTGGTAGCACGATGGCAGGGAAGCGGGAAATGGTAGCTAAAGAGGAGACCGTGGGCTATCTCTGGCTCAGTGGTTTGGCAAGATGGTAAGCCAAAACTCAACTTCTAATTTATTCGGGAGAGAAGCTCCGCACCCGCTGGCTTTTGACTGTTGTGATGTAATAAATCTGATATTCAGGAATTGTTCTTCTGACACCGAGGGGCATTATATAGCTTCTGTCCCCTTTAAATTTGGCAATAAAAAAGTATTTTCCTTCGTAAAGCGGCATATTTTTATTGACGATAGTGCCCCAAAAATCTTGCCATTCCTTGAAATTGTCATATCTCCACAAAAGATCGGTTCTGGCGAGGAATGAGTTTTCGGAATTGACTTGCCATACTTCAGCGGAGAGGCATACGAATTCGCCCGGTTGCGAAGGAAGCCCTGCTTTTGTATCGCTAATACATTTAAATTCCCAGAAAGAATCTTCCTGTTTAAAAGCAATTCCTACAGCTTGCTCCCAGGTTTTCGAGGAAATGATGGCATTTTCTTTAATCCGGTAAGCGTGTGATTGGGCGTCAGAGTAGCCATATGCTTGTGCTTGAGTATAATCTTCGAGAGCGCCAGGATAATCTGAACGATTTTCCCTATCTTTCCCTCTTTTAAAATACATTTCTCCGATGTGAAGTTTAAGGTTTGGAAGGCCATATGCTTGTGCGTAAATATAATCTTGGAGGGCATCAGAGTAATTCGAGTGATTTTCTCTATCCTTTCCTCTTTTTAAATATAAATCTCCGACTTGCTGCCTAATTTTCCCGACGGTAAAATCGTTCAGCTTCATTGTAAAGATTTCATTACCGCAACTAATCTTAATGCCAGAAAAGTTATTAGAAATATTTGTCCATAGGGCTGTAGCTTCTTCCGGTGATTTATTTGAAAAAGAATTCATTAAGCTGGACATTTGAGGTTCTAAATTAAATTTAGCATTACCATTTTTCAGTATGACCTGAAATATGTCACTTCCTACGGAAACATTACACATCCCCTCAAACGTTTGATCCTGGCATACCGGGACGAAATCCTTTTGATTGGTGCTTTGTTTTATTGGTAGTTCCTCCTTTGAATCGGTGGCGCGGAAAGCATCTATGATCCCAATGGCAGGCCAGGGGAGAAGCGCGAGAAAATAAGCTGGTTGCTTTTGCCATATGGCGGTTCCGATGAAGAGCGAAGAACCTAGCACTCCTCCGAGAATCAAACCTTCAATATAATTCTTTTTATTGGAGATTTTTCTTTCGGTGATTTTATAGACGTGGTATTTATCGGTTACTTCATTCCAACATTTGCTATATGATCTCGCCTTAATATCAATCAAGTTTTCTTTCTCCCAATTGGCTGAAACTTCGATCTTTCTTTCGGAAGCCTTTGGGTTCACAACTTTGGCATCTGGAATTGGGATTTCTTCCGTCCGAACATTGGTTTGTATTTGGGCGCAACTCAGGGAAAGAATGAAAGCTGGGATGAGTAAATAAGCGAAAGCTTTTTTAATTATCATTTTTATCCTCCTTGCCTTGGCGTTTTTCCCCAGCCCCCATAAATAAAAAAAACGGGCTGGAGCCTCAAACCCACCACAGGCAAAAGACCCCAGACCCGCTTCCTATCAAACAGGCCGAAGCCTGCTGACGGGCTGGTTTTTTGTGGTGGGTTTGAAATGATTTTTAAGTTAAATAATTTTCTCTATTAAACCTCCTCAGTTAAAAGTTCGATTTATTATATCCTGAGTCTCAGAAAATTAAAAAGAAAAGGATTCTTAATTGTTTTTCTATCTAACCTATACTTTAGTAGATTTATAGTATAGAATAATACTAGAATTATGATAAATAAAGAGGATAAGAGAAAATGAAAAAAGAGAATGAAAGTGGAGCAGTTTTAGAGGTCGGATCAGGTCTTTCTATTTTGCCAGTCCAGTCGGAAGGCTCAGGTTTAAACCGTGTTAATGGATCCGTCCGAAATTTGATTGAGGATTGGCTGAGAGGCATGGGCCTGAAAACTCGGGAAGCTTACCAGGGGGATTTAAAAGACTTCTCCCATTTCCTCGGGCTGAGATCACCGGAGGAAGCAATCAATAACCTGGTCCAGTCCGGCTCGGTTAGGGCAAACGAACTTACTCTCAAATACCGAAATGACCTTAAGGAAAGGGGATTGAAAACCAGCACCATCAACCGGCGGATTTCTGCCATCCGCTCGGTGATAAAGCTTGCCAGGATTTTGGGATGGGTAAACTGGTCTCTGGAAATTGGAGGGGAGAGAAAGGAAACCTACCGGGATACCTCCGGGCCTGGAAGAAACGGCTTTAAAATGATCCTCGAAAATCTCAAAGCCCGGAAGGATAAAAAAGGTATTCGGGACTTGGCAATCTTGAAGCTGCTCCACGATCTCGGCTTGAGGCGGGGGGAAGTGGTCTCGCTAGACCTGAAGCATCTTGACTTAGCTGGCGGGAAAATCCTTATCCTTGGAAAAGGGCGGGAATCGAGAATCCCTTTGACCCTTCCTGAGTCTACCCAGCAAGCCCTGGCTGATTGGCTTTCTATTCGAGGGAGTGATCCTGGGCCGTTATTCACTTCCCTTGACCGGGCCAAGAAAGGGAATGGCAGGATAACCGGGGAAGCGATTTATTACCTTGTCCGGGGCCTGGGGGAGAAAGCCGGGATAAAGACCAGGCCCCACGGAATTAGGCACCTAGCAATAACCGAAGCGCTAGACCTTACCCAGGGTAATCTCCGGGCAGTCCAGCGGTTCTCCCGACACCGGGATGTTAGAATCCTTAACGTCTACGATGATAACCGCCAGGATTTGGGCGGGGACGTGGCCCGGATGGTAGCCGAGACTGGTATTTAGGAAGTTTACTTAAACTCTAATTATCGTAAACTAAATAATCGGAAAGCTGGGGGAAGATGTAGGTAGGGCTGGGATTTGGGTAGAACACATAAAATAGCCCAGTTTTAGAAGCCGGAGAGTGTGTTTTTAATGGGAAAACGGGGGTAAATAAAGGGATTTTCAATGGGTCTACTCGAAAAACTCTATGACCTCATCGGCACGATGGATAAAGAGAATGCTGAGGAAATCGCCACCGAGGCGAAGAAGCTAATTGACCAGGCTGAAGGTGAGGAAAAAATGGCTATGATGGGGAAGGCCGAGGAAATAGGAATGTTCATGCTGGCCTGCGGGATTGAATAAGGAGAGGAAAACTAAATGGAAAAAACTGTTATTAGAAGGAAAAAGGTTGAACCGTCTCCCCAAGCAGAGGAAAAACCTGATGGGAAAATTAAGATTGCCTTCTATCTTCCCAAAGGCTCAGCCGAGACTCTTGAGGAAATTCGGCTTCATCTTCTCCGCCAAGGACGAACCCGGAGGGATGCCAGCCAGAGCAATCTGGTTGTCGAGGCTATTGGTTTGCTAGGGAAAAAATATCTGGAAAAAGAGGTGTAGTTAAGAGTAGTGAATTTTAAAAATCATCTCTTCCTTCCAAGGTTAAATTTAGGAGAAATGGCCTTGAAAAAGAACAGAAGGCGTCATCTTTTAAGTGAGAAGGGCTTCAGGAAAAATTCGTCAGTGAGAGTCTTATATTCAATGCCTAAATTACGAATAATTGCGCGAAACAGTTTAACTAAATTATTATTGGCGGAATCAGAAAATATTCCAGCTATATTTAATTCCTTATGAAATATTTCTAAAGTATTTAGAACTTTTTCATCATCGTGAAAAACGATAAATACTTCGTTTAGAGCCTCGAAAAATTCCTTTTTAGAACTTTCATTAGAATCAGGGACAAGACAGTACCTAGAACCAGCTAACCTTCTTAGTATATCGAACTTCATTTTTTTCCTGTCATACCGACGATAATAATAAGTAGTTATAAAAACACTGATCAAGCCTGACAGAAGCGAAGAGACAATAGTTACCGAAATTGCCGTGGCATTCATTTTAATAACTCCTTAATAATTATAATTCTTCCTCCGATGGCCATATTTTTAGGTAGAGGTACTTCTTTATTTATTACCTGGATTTATTGATTCCACTTTTCCTTTGGGGACTAATCTGGGATGCTTATATGCCTCAATATCCCAGGGGCCTTCATACCGCATTCCTGCTGGGATTTTCGGGATATTGATATCGGCGATGCTAGATACTTGTGTAAGACAATGATATAAGTGACCGCGCAGCATCTCCAAGGCGGAGAAATACGCCTGAAGGTTATTCCTTTCCGATCTGTTGTTTGCCATTTCGGTGAATCCAGATGTGGTTGGGTGCAAGGTCTCCTCAAAAGTAAAGAACTGGCGAATTCCCTCAAGCATTAATTCGAGAATAATGAATAGAGCGCCATCGGACTGCGCTGATAGTTCAACCTGTTTATCGACGAGGAGTGACCGAATAACTTGAAGGGACGCAATGGCTTTCTCTATGCAACTATCACAACACTCGAATGCATTTAATACACGTTTGTCCGCTAATCTTATAACGATCTCGCGAGCAATTTTCTTCTCAATATCGTCTGGTCTAACCGAAAAGCTGACGAAGGGAAGATTGATCGTGACACCGTCAACTTGCTTATTGACGTAGCGTCGGGCCTTACCTATAAGCGTAGACACATCAAACTGGAATGGTGGCGATAAGTTTCTCATTCGCTAGCTCGATTATTGAATATATTACTTCAATCGAATACCAGAGGAAAGATGAATTTTAGTTGGAAGAATCAGATGAAAAAACCATTTAGATTCTGACCCCCCGGGTGGCTGATTTTCGGAAGAGATAGTTTACACCGAAACAAGAGGCTGGCCCGCCATCTGACCGCATGAAGTTTTAAAAGTTCCTGCCATCGTGGCAATTTAGCCTTTGCCCCTGAAATTTCCTGGGCAATCGCCTAATTTGCACATACGATATTGTATTACTTGACAGTAATATTTTGTTATGGTAATAGATATTTATGGCAATTTTTAAACTATAATAACTTACAGAAACAGAGGGAATACAAAATGGAATCGAGTGAGATCAAATCAATTATTAGAGGATTACAGGAGAGTAAGCTTTTTGGTTATATTAATTCTGGTGAGCTACCCCGGTTACATTCCGGAATTTCGCCAATAAAAAATATTTTTGAAAAAGTATTTAGTACTCGTTCGGTAAAAAAACTCACCTCATTAACGAATAGGAGACTGACCGACTGGGATCATCGAGGGGCACTTCCAGTTTATAGAAATAATAATGCCAGATGGCGCAGGTATAAGCCCTTGGATATTTTCACCTTAATGATTTGTTCCGAGATACGCGAGAAATTCGGGACGCCGGTCGAGAAAATTAAATATATCCAAGACATGATTTTAAAAAAAGAGCCCAAATGCCTTGAAAAGCTTTTCCTTGCTGTCCAGATATTCAACCTTCCGGTTTACCTGATCACAGACTTTGAAAGCGTTCTATTAATAAAGCCGTTCCTTGAAATAGCTGACATGATCCAAAAAACCAAACTCGACGGGAAAGATTACGAAAAGCTGATTTTTCTGAACATTAGTCAAATAACGAAAAAACTTTTCTCTGAAATCGGTGTTCCTGAGCGAACGGATTATTGCGATGGATCAGAGGCTGGCTATTTAGTGTATTTAGCAGAAAGAAATTTTAAAAGCACTCAGACTCCAGAAGAAATTTTATTTCTGATGCTGGCTTTGGATAAATGCCGGCGTTTATTAGACAAAGAGGACTCAGGCATTAATGATGAGGGAGTCGAAAAATTAAGAAAGGAAATGTAT
>Ga0315285_10007525_pt1 | contig 11183 bp, 11 predicted proteins | sample YL17G09_36_MG_FD_203698 | JGI IMG/M metagenome (GOLD analysis project Ga0315285, IMG submission 203698) | Sediment microbial communities from Yellowstone Lake, YNP, Wyoming, USA - YL17G09_36 | ecosystem: Environmental > Aquatic > Freshwater > Lake > Sediment | place: USA: Wyoming | collected... | reverse complement strand
TTGGGAACGCCACATTCACTAGAACAAAACACATATCGGCAATAGCAAGTGGGTCAACTGTGTCCGGAAACTTGCCTTCTGCCACGACTACGGGTGTATCATTCTCCGCGTGTATGATCTCCAATTTGGCAGATGAGGACGGGCGCAAGCCCGTAACCGACACAAAGACGGCCATCTTTGGGTGGATGATGGGGCATTTCCCGAATGTCTGCAAATTGCTAAACAGGCCGACAAGGGCCGTCTTGCCAGTCGATGGCTCTTGATAAATGTCATCGCAGATGACAAGGGCGATGATGCTCGGCCTAACTGTTGGTTCTGTCATTGTTTATGCCCACATTCCCTTTATCGGACGTTTCGCTCACATCTTTGGTCGAATGCGCGTTTTCGCTCGGCACCCGTCCTGCGGCCCTATGCAACTGGATGCGAATCCACACAGACAGTTCCTGATTCGCCAGGTCAGCAGCATACTTGAACACCTTCTTTTCGTCGGCATCTACTCGCAGATCAAGGCGTTCGCATTTTCGCCATTTCTCGTTCTTGCGCGGTCTTCCTCGTTTCGCCATCACAGCATTGTACACACGAAAAAACTTTTGTCAAGCATTGACTTTTGTTTTTGTGTGTACAATAAATACGGTGCTTGGACCTTGGTGCTTGTTGTTTGTTCCTTGTTTGGGATTTGGTGTTTTGAATTTGTCTCGTATTTCGTGCTTCTTGAAGGGCAGAATGTTCATCATTGCAGATTTGCTGCACTACAGGGCTGGACTCTTCACGCCTCCCCCCCGCCGCCACCGCACTACCGCCCGACTTCGGCGAGGTAGTAAACGTACTGGCGGGCGGTGCGCCGGCAAAGCTCAGCCAGGGGATCTTCGAGGCGGCGGAGGTGGTCCGGCGAGAAGGCGCGGGCGATGCAGCGGTCCAGTTCGCGGCCAAACGTCGCGACGGCCAGCCTGGCCCGCGCGGAGCGGCCGCGCCCGCCGGCCCGTGGGGTAAGAATCTTGCGGACGGGCTCGACGGCGGCAACGTCGGCGCCGGTCAGTCCGACTGCCTTCGCCGCGGCCAGTAGGCGCCGGCTGACGGAGTCGGGCTCGAGGAACGTAGGGCTCATGCCGGCCTTTTCGAAGAACGGATGCACCCGCCCCATCGCCGCAAGGGCCTCGACCAGCGGCGTCTGGGCGGTGGCAAGCGCGTGGCGGACCAGTCGCTCGGCCAGGCCGCTGCCGCGATAGGTCGGGTGGACGATCACGCGCGAGATGCATTCCACCTCGCGGTTGAGCCGTCTGGTCGCCTCGCGGCGGTCGGCCCCGGAGTAGCGCCCTGCCGTGGCGATGTTGCGCCCGCGAACGGTCAGCAGCGGCGGCGAGACCACCAGCACGGCCGCGAGGTCCGCGCTGGCCAGGTCGCGCCAGCGGCGATTTCGCCCGGTGTGCGGGCGGCGGACGACGTAGACCCGCTTGTGGCACGCCGGCGGCCCGGACAGGTAGTGGAAGCCCGCCAACTCATGGTAGTCGCGGATCGTCCCGCGGCCAATCGGCCAGCGGAGCACTTCGTCGCCGCGCGCCCGGCGCGGAGCATCCAGCATGCAGGCCGGTGCGCCCAGCGGTTTGAGGATCACCAGGTCCGGCTGGAGGTCCGGCACAAGCTCCGGCCGGGGCATCGCGGCCAGAAACGCCAGCCTGCTGCCCGTCACCAGCCTCCGCACGCGCCGGCAAATGCCTCGCGCCGTCTGGAGGTCCAGGGACGAGCAGAACTCGTCGGCGATAACAAGCTCGGCTTGGCCAGACAGCCGGGCCGCGTGAAGCACGCGCGCCAGCGCCAGCCTCGCCTGCTGGCCGCCGGAAAGGAAGCGGGCGGGCGCGACCAGTGCCGTCACTTCGGCCAGGCCGCAGCGAGAGAGCATCTCCAGCCTGCCGGCAAGGGACCCGCCTTCGAGCACGTCGACGGCCGGGCTGTCGCACCCCGCCAACTGCTCCGCATCCAGCCAGGCAGCGCCGCGAACCTGCCGGGCGACCTCCCGCAGCAGCACGCTCTTGCCTGCCCCTGAAGGCCCGGTTACCACAACTATCATCCCGGGCTTGATCTCGAAGGGAAACTGGTCGTACAACGTCTCTTCCTGGCAGCCCGACAGGCCGAACATGGCCGCGACGGCGCCCGCATCGCTCGACGCGTGGATCGGGCGGCGGATACGGGCGTTGACGATGACCGACCAGCCAGGTTTTTTGGCAACGGAGCCAACAGCCCCAACGGCGGCAACAGCGGCAATAGAGGTCATGGCGATGCTCCTGATGAAGAAGGTGTTCTTCGAGGCGATTCGTTCAGGCGGGAAAACCACTACGCTTCGCTACTGGCGGCGGCGCCAGGTTAGGCCGGGCAGCCTTCAGACAATCCGCGGGCTGGGCAAGGTCCGCATCGACGAGGCCACGTGCGCGGAACTCGACGACCTGACCGACGCCGACGCCCAGGCAGACGGCCTGGCCGACCTCCAGGCCCTCAGGACCGCCCTGCGCGACTTGTATCCCCCCGCCCGGCGCAAAGGACGAAAGCTCTACCTGGTGCGATTCACTTTGGAGAAAGACGAAAAACAAACGCAGTCGGCCAGCCCCCTACGATCACCCGAAAAGACGAAAGGCCGAGGCGAGAATGAAGGCTGCCGCCCGGCACGATCCCACGCCCGTAGTACCCCGTTACACGTTACCTGCTAAGATTACTTACCATCCTGAAATTAGCCTGATCACTAATTGAATCTTGATTTCATAGCACATGAACCAACTGACCAAAGCCAAGCGGGTATTGCCCTACCGGCTTGAAACTTCACCACGATCAAAATGCCCAACCAACGCGTATTATATATGGAATACTTGGCATGTCAAATGATTTCTACAAAACTTTTTATTTCAGTTTTCTTGTATTTCACTTGTCATATCCGAGGCAGGAAGTGATAATTAGTTTAGGAACGGATGCCTATTCGGAAGACGACAGGAGACTGGCCATGAGCTTGGGTTCTATTATTCGAAGCAGGCGGGATGAGCTGGGATTGACCCAGGAGATCGTCGCCGCGCAGGTGGGCATTTCCAAGCCGTATCTGTCGAACATCGAGACCGGGCGGGCCAAGAACCCCCCTTCCGACGGCGTGTTGCGGTCGTTGGAGCGGGCGCTGAGCTTTCGGCCGGGCGAACTGGTCAGGCTGGCGCACCTGGTTCGCACGCCTTCGGACGTGCGCGAGAAGTACGAGCTCTACGAGGCGGAGGTCCACAAGCTGCGCGGCGTTCTGCGCGACCTGAATCGCGACTCGGCCGAGGAGGTCGAAACCGGCGACTTCGAAGGTCCCGCGGCCTCCCAGGGCCGGGGCGAGATGGGCATTTCCATTGGCGGGGTCGTGCCGGTCATCAACAGCGTCGCGGCGGGCTACCCGCGCCACTTCACCGACCTGGATTACCCGCCCGGCGTCGCGGAGGAATACATCCGCTGCCCGGACGTTCACGATCCGCAGGCGTTCGCGGCGCGGGTGGTGGGCGATTCGATGGAGCCGGACTACCGCGAGCGCGACATCGTGGTCTATTCGCCGAACACGCCCGCCCGCAGCGGCGATGATTGTTTCGTGCGCTTCGAGGAAGGCGAGGGCACGACATTCAAGAGGATCTACCATGACGACGAGGAGTCGATCCGCCTTCAGCCCCTGAACCAGGCCTACCCGGCGCAGGTGGTCCCGCGAGAGAAGATAACTGGCCTCTGGCCGGCCATCCTGCGGATACACCGCATCCGCGAGGCTTAGCAGTCCCGGCGCGCCAGGATAGCCGGGAGCCTGTAGCCGGGAGCCGGGGGATGCACCGCGTCCGCGCGGCCTTGCTATCCGACGACCATCACGGAGTTCAGCGTCCCGTAGGGATTCAGAGCCCAGGCGCTGTTGTCGGGGTCCACAAGCCAGTTGCCGTCGATGATGAACTTGTACTCGTAGCTGCCGGGGGCGACCTCTACGTTGGCGACGAACGAGCCGTCCTTCTGCTTTCTCATTCGCACGGGCTTCCAATCGCTGAACGAGCCGACCACCGCGACGTTCCTGGCCCCGCTGTCGGCCCGAATGGATAACCGAACCGCGCCCGTCTTTTGCCCTTTTCCGTACATTACACTTCTCCTTCCCGGGCTCACCGAGCCGCGCCTCGGATGCGCCAACCCGCTGACCCGACAGAACACTTATACACGCGCCGGCACCAAATCAGAAGCGCGCAACCGCGAATTTACAAGAATTCGTTTCCTTTTCGTACAATTCGTACAATTCCTGGCCCTGTATTTCTTCTCCGTGCAGCGCAACCGGCCCTGCAATCAGACGTTGGGGCTCAGCAGCGTCAGCTTGCCCGCCTTTACGCCGCGGGTGGAGACGATCGCGTCGGCGACGCGCCGCAACTGCTGGGCCGGGCCACGCATCAGGACAACCTCCAGGCAGTTGTGGTCGTCCAGGTGTACGTGCTGGCTGCACAGGATGCAGCGGTGGTCCTTGTGCTGGATCTCGGTAACTTCCTGCGCCAGGTCACGGGCGGCGTGGTCGAATATCACGCTCACCACCGCCACCATCGCGGCCTTGGGATCCTGCCACTGCTGCTCGACCAGCGCCGCGCGGATCAGATCCCGCATCGCCTCGGAGCGGTTGGTGTACCCCCGGCCGGCCATCCAGGCGTCGAACTTCTCCAGCAGGTCAACGTCGATCGCCAAGGCCGTGCGCGTCAGTGAGCCCATGTTCGCAGTCCTCGAATCGTCCGGCCGAAGCTTCGAATCGTCTAGTCGAACCCTTTGGCCAATCCAACAACGTGCCGTGTACGCTCCAAGACGATACCCGCCCGCGAATGTCATGGCAAGCCCCCGCCGCAAGGGGCCCCGCCGGAAGAGCTCAAGCCCGCTGCCGTGGATTGGCAAGCATAATCCGTATGGTGTCCCCGGATTTGCCGGAAGAACTCAAGCCCGCTGCCGTGGATTGGCAAGCATAATCCGTATGGAAATAGGGGACAGTCACCCATTTCTGCATCCGCCCGTTGACAGTCGCCAGGGCGGCGTGTAGGGTGTTGTCATGCCGCGGGGAAATAGGGGACAGTCACCCATTTCTGCATCCGCCCGTTGACAGTCGCCAGGGCGGCGTGTAGGGTGTTGTCATGCCGCGAGTCGCCAGAATCGTCATTCCGGGCTGCGCTCACCACATGACGCAGCGGGGCAACAACAGGCAGGACGTCTTCTTCGTCGACGACGACCGCCGGCTGTACCTTCGCATCCTGGCCGAGGAATGCCAGGCCCACGGCTTGGACGTGCTGGCGTACTGCCTGATGGCCAACCACGTCCACCTGATCGCCACCCCGGCCGGCGAGCAGTCGCTGGCCAAGGGTTTTGGGCGGACGAACTTCCGCTACGCCCAGGCGGTCAACAGGCTTCATGGCCGCAGCGGGCACCTGTGGCAGAACCGGTTCTACTCGTGCTCGCTGGACAGCGACCACTTCTGGCGGGCGATGCGGTATGTGGAGCGAAACCCGGTGCGGGCGAAGATCGTCCGGGCGGCGTGGGGGTATCCGTGGTCCAGCGCGGCCGCCCACTGCGGCAAGGAGCCCGACGAGACCGGCCTGCTGAACATGGGCAAGTGGGCGGAAATGTCCCGCTGGTGGAACTGGCCGGCGTGCCTCCAGAGCCCGCAGGACGAGAAGGAACTGGCCGGCATCCGCCTGAGCACACACCGCGGCCGGCCGCTGGGCGGCGATTCATTTATGGGCAAGATGGAAGCCCTGCTGGGACGGCGCCTGCGCCCGCTGCCGGTCGGCCGGCCGAGAAAGAAAACGAAAGAGACCGTGGCCAGTCCAAGCGACGCGGACAAAGGCAAGGCCAGGGCCAAAGGCAAAAGAACAGTAAAGAAATAGGTGACTGTCCCGTATTTCGATGGAGCTGACGAATCAACCGTATGTCGACAGGTAGAGCGATTGCTACATAATATCGAATGGGTTTAGGACATGGAGTGGCTCGAACGTGCTTCGGCCTGTATAGGATCTATTAGGGAGCTGGCTAATGGGAAATGCAATTATCGGAACCAAAGATCCTTCAGGTAATGTCTCTAAGTCGATCTGCGTTGTGCCACCGTTTCGTTGCCTAGGCCAAGCGGCAGACATGGGCAAGTGCATGCAAATGCTTACCATTGGCATGTCGCTGTGCATTACTGGCATATTGGGCTGTGGGAGCAAGTCGGCAGCGCCGCCCTTTATCCAAGCGAAGCCAAAGGCGGCTGAAATAGTTGGCGTGTGGGAATTCAGCAAGAATACCCAAGGGTATCTGAGTAAACGGGGCTACATTGTCAGTAGCACGTATAGGCTAATCTTGCGAAGTGACGGGACATTTGAGATGACTGGTATACCAGACTTGTGGTGGTCTGTATTTGGAGGGCCGACGACACGATGGCGATCGGTTAGAGGGGAGTGGATGTTTGAGTCGCCCAGTGAGGCGGGATTCGGATGGAAAATCAATCTTAAGGCGTATAACGGGCAGGTCTCCACTGAGAACGGTCTCTATGTGCGGGGGGACAAGGCACCTTTTCTTCTCTATGCCGCTATCGGCGATCCCGACGACCGCGACTGGGAAGGTCTGTACTTTGATCGAGTGAATGCCGTTCCTGAAAATAGTGACGCTAACCATTTTTGACCGCGATGCCAACCCGAACGCGAACGACCTGATAGACGACCCCGGCGCGCCGGGAGTCGCCACGTACTCCTACGACCCCGCTTCGCCCCAAGGGCTACGCAGGGCAGGCGGCCAGAACCGGCGGATTCGCAAGGTGGTGGCCGGCGGCGACACGTACGATTACTACTACAACGAATCATGGCAGGTCCTGGAGGTTCAAAAGGCCGGCAGGACGAACAAGACCTATCAGCAGTCGGTCTGGGGCATCCAGTACGTGGACGCACCCGTGGTTCAGTTCCGCGACACCGCCGACGATGGGACCCTCGACGAGACCCTGTACTACACGTACGACGGCAACTTCAACGTTACAGCCGTGATTAAGCCGGACGGCACTGTGGCAGAGCGGTACACCTACGACCCGTACGGCCAGGTGACGTTCAAGGCCGCCGACTGGTCCGACGCGGCCTCGCAGGCCAAGTCCGCCTACGACAACGAAATCCTCTACTGCGGCTACCGCTGGGACCCGGAGAGCGGCAACTACATTGCCCGCCGCCGCTACCTGACCCCGCCGCTGGGACGGTGGCTGACGACCGACCCGATCGTGTATGGCGATGGGATGAATTGGTATCAGTATTGTCATAGCAAACCGGTAGTCCTAACAGATTCTGATGGCAGACTTACCGGGTACGTGCTTGCCGCCATAGCCGTAGCGACGTATGTGTGTGGCAGCCCGTTTCAGGATGAGGCACATGAACGATATGAGAATCGCACAGACAAGTTCCGCCATTGCTGGGTATCGTGTAAAATGTCAAGATGGTGTGGGGGGATGATAGCCCAAATGGGTGGGTTAGGAAAGGAGGCCAAAGATTCGGCACTCCGAATTATCAATGAAATGGATGGTGGCACAGGAGACTGGGGCGACAGCTTTTGGGATCTTGTTGCCAACAACCGGTGCATGGGATGTGAGTCATTTCTAGGTCTACCCGGAGCATGGATCGGAGCGATATTTAGAGAGTCCTGTGAATGTTGCTGTAATCGGTACTATAAATAGCAACAATTATCGACCTGTCGCAGCTAGTCGACGATACTCGGTTTGGTGGAGATTCATATGAAATCACGACGGGCATGGTGGTTAACTGGAATTGGCATTGTCCTAATGCTTGTGGGACTGGTTACCTATTTTGCCATGATAGTGTCCTATTACGATGGTGTGGCGCCGAAAGGACGAGACTTCAGGGGTCTTGTTGACGAGGTCGAGATCACCAGCGTTACGAAGTGTGAATTGCATGGATCGGTATATTACTTGTGCACCGGGGCTCGTACCCCTGGTTATGTTATGGCATCGGCATCTCCCGTTTACGTGTTTGACGGTAAAGGCCATTTGCAAGAATGGATAAGGGACAGTGGGGACCAGCCCAAGGCTATGGCACGATGGAATTCAGGTAATCGGCAGAATATTGCAGTTAAGCAAGCGTTGAGAGAGATATACGGAGTTCCCTAACAGCCCGTTTAGAAAGTTAAATCTGGGGACACCTTACAATGGCCCTAAGTTAAGCATCTTTCTCTCGCAACGGCCCGTGGTTCCTTCAGATACGAGAACCGCCGCCGGTCGCGCTTGACCATTCGCGGCTCGACGCGATTGAACGGGTGGTGATTCCGTTGCGAAGCGATCATCCTCAACATCTTCCCGCGCAGGACCGGCTGCTGCAAGGCGGACGGAAAACGGGTCAGAACTATTTTATCTGCAGTCGTGCCAGGTAGTTAGCGAGATTGTCGGGGCACCATGCATATTAAGTGTGGGGCATGGTGACAAAGAGCATGCAGGACCACGAGGCCGCCGCCGGCAGCGGCGACCCGAACGTCCAGTACGCACACGAGGACGGGATCGCCAGCGTCGAGGCGAAATATATCCGGCCGGCCTCGGTAACTTATCCTGGCCCTTCCGCCCGGCGGGTGGTATACTATAACTATCCGACGAGCGGCGTGGGCGCCGCGCTGGGCCGGCTGGACAATATCGCGTCGGTGCAGAATACGAGCACCGCATCCGAGAAATTCGTCGCGTACAGCTACTTTGGAGCCTCGACTGTGCTGAAGGTTGCATATCCGGCCGTGACGGGCGGGCTGGCCCTGACCTACGCGGGCTCGACCTCGGGCGACTACAGCGGCTTCGACCGTTTCGGCCGGGTCGTGTGGCAGCGCTGGCTGCGGACGGACGGCTCAGCCGCCGACCGCTACTTCTACGGCTACGACCGCGCCGGCAACCGCCGGTGGCGGGCCGAGCGCGCCGACCTCAGCAACGCCGGCAGCCGCGACGAGGCGTACGTGTACGACGGGCTGGACCGGCTCATCGGCGCCAAGCGCGGCATCCTGCCGGACAAGCCGTACCAGGCCCCGTACCCCGCCGACGCGGATATGGACGGCGTCGTGGACGCCGGGGACTACATGACCGTCAAGGGCAACCTTGGCGGTTCGTCCATGCTGTGGACGCAGGGCGATTTCGACGGCACTGGCACTTGTGACTGGTCCGACCTGCAAATCCTGATGGCCAACTTTGGCAACCCCGCCGAGTCCATCGCCAAGCAGTGGCTCTGGACGCTGGACCCGGTGGGCAACTGGAGCGGCTTCAAGTCGAGCGGCGCGACGACCCAGCCGTGGGACCTCGACCAGGCCCGCCTGCACAACAAGGCCAACGAGATCGAGGACACCGTCAACCAGACCCCGAATGCCATCTCCGGCACGCCCGACTGGGTTGACCCCGCCTACGACCTGGCCGGGAACATGATCGCCGGCCCGCAGCCGCGCTACGAGACGGCCGACGCCAACACGCAACTCTACGTGTACGACGCCTGGAACCGCCTGACGAAGATATACCAGGATGCGAACTGCAACGATACGATCGACGACCCATCGGAGCTGGTCGTGACATATTCCTACGACGGCCAGAACCGCCGGATTCGCAAGGTAGTCGAGGCTGGCGAGTCGGACATCACGTACGACTACTATTACAACGAGTCGTGGCAGGTGCTGGAGGTCCGCAAGGGCGGCGACACCGACCCGTTGGAGCAATACGTCTGGGGCGTTCAGTACATTGATGCGCCGATCGTTCGGTTCCGGGACGGGAATGTCGACGGCGACCTCCTCGACACGCAGAACAACGTGGACAGCACGCTGTACTACACGTATGATGGCAACTTCAACGTGACCGCCCTGGTGAAGCCGGACGGCACGGTGGCCGAGCGGTACACGTACGACCCGTACGGCCAGGTGACGTTCAAGGCCGCCGACTGGTCCGACGCGGCCTCGCAGGCCAAGTCCGCCTACGACAACGAAATCCTCTACTGCGGCTACCGCTTCGACCCCGAGAGCGGGAACTACCTTGCCCGCCGCCGCTACCTCACCCCGCCGCTGGGAAGGTGGCTGACGACCGACCCGATCGTGTATGGCGATGGGATGAATTGGTATCAGTATGTGGGGGGCAATCCTATGAAGCATATAGATCCCTTGGGGTATGTATCAATAAGCACCGACTCAACTGGAGTCACGACAATATCAGGCGATGGATGGTCTGGATCATTCGGGCCAAATGGCGGTACTGTGTCCTATTCAGGAACATTCCTTGCATTTCATTTTGGTGGGATAGATTTGGATTTTCACGGGTCGCTACAGTTATCCGCCAAAGCAGTTGCGCTGTCACGTGCGGCGTGTACCAATATAATACCGATCTTCCCAAGCATAAGCATACCGTCCTTTTCCATCAACTGGTTCCCGCCCGGGTTTACTGCAACCATAAACGTCAATTTTGGAGCAGTGTTGTCGCATTCAGCAGAAGTAGAGTACCTGACCTATGTCTATAAAGAGGTAATCAAGAATCACTTTGTGGACTCCGTTACTTTGAATGTGTGGTCATGTGGTGTGTGTGTACAACTAAGCGGTAGTGCCGATCTTTATAGTGAAGAAGAAATCAATAAACTGGAAGTTGGCGCTGTAGTCGTTGTGATTATCCTTGCTCCAGAAGCCATTGCCGCGCCGATAATGCCTGGCTTGCGAAAGCTCGCGGTGGGCATGTGACGTCCAACAACTAACGACTATTAATCTACTCACACTGAGCGTTTTCAAAACTGCGAGACGGCGAAGGTGTTTGGCCGGTGGCGTAAGCTGCTGGTGGATAGGATTTTATCATTTCAGCCCCAACTGGGCGAAAGTGAGTGTGCGACTACTTTGCTCTTGTCGATAATTCGGAGTGCTCCCTTCGGAGCTGATGGGATAAGCGATTATGGTCTTTGGGCTTACGCGACCGACTAAACGCTATCGGGCCTTAAGGAACGGTCAGTGCGAACACTGTTAAGGAAGAATACGATGGAATATACTGTTAGGCGAACTGTGGAACTATGGAATTCGTGGCTGCTTGCCGTCTACACTAGGCCCAAAACAAGCGTATGCCGGCTGGCATGAAAGCCCCCAGAGCGGCCGGGGCGGCGGCGCGCGGCAGGCCCTGTCGGCCTGTCAGGCCATCAGGTGCTTTGCCAGGTTGTCTCTCTTTCATG
>Ga0315285_10007524_pt1 | contig 11184 bp, 19 predicted proteins | sample YL17G09_36_MG_FD_203698 | JGI IMG/M metagenome (GOLD analysis project Ga0315285, IMG submission 203698) | Sediment microbial communities from Yellowstone Lake, YNP, Wyoming, USA - YL17G09_36 | ecosystem: Environmental > Aquatic > Freshwater > Lake > Sediment | place: USA: Wyoming | collected... | reverse complement strand
CTCCACCTTATATCGCCTATTGTTGCCGATGTCGTAAGAACCTTTCTTCAGGCCATCAAGTTGCAGGTCACGGAACAAGGCAGCGGCCTTGACCTGGCCTTCCATATCAAATCTGGCGAAAAAGAGGCCAGGTTTTATCTGCACAACCTGCTTCTCGAGATCGCAACGATCGACAGAGATGAAGAACCTTTGAGGTTTGACGAAAGGCTGAACGATTTCGAGTCCTTTCTGAAGAAGGCAACCCATCTTACCTCCGGCAGATTGTGCATGCTTTTACGGCTGCTCGGCGAGGATGATCTGGACAAGGCCGTCGAAAGCATTTGCGCCGATGCGAATCAGTACGAGCGGATTCGCATCTGGAGGTTTGACCAGAAGCCGAGATGAGGTGCTAACAGTGACGCCCGCAGAAATTTCGGGTACCTACTCACATCGAAAAGACCGAATCTTAAACATCACCTTATTTGGAGGATTAACCTATGATTGAGAAAACAGAAACCATACAAGCAAAAGTCAACCCGAAACTACTTTCCAAGGCCAGCAGATTGTTCACCGGAACCCTGGATGGCCGGATCATTGAAATCCTGCAAAACGGAAGGCGTGCAGGTGCAACAGAAGTGGAAATTACGAATAAAGATGGATTTGTTACAGTCCAGGACAACGGCAGTGGTATCGAGAATTTTTCGATACTACTCGACCTGGGAAACTCAGACTGGGACCAGACAATGGAAAAGGCAGAGGACCCGGCAGGCGTGGGTGTTTTTTGCTTATCGCCACGGGAAGTAACCATCTGCTCCAAGGGCAAAAAGATTGTCATTACCAGGAACGGCTGGACCGGCGAACCGGTAGAGATTCAACAGGACGGCAGTTCTGCAAATGGCACGAAACTCGTATTTGCAGATGAGCCATGGGAATTCTCCACAGTTGAAAAGCATGCCGTCTTTACCGGCATGATTGTTTCAGTTGATGGTCAGGAATGCGCGAAAGAGCGTTTCTGCTCTCAAGATGCGGTTTTGCATCCTGCTCTTGGCTGTAAGATTGAGGTGCGCGAGAAAAAGTCCCTCAATAAATGGCACGGGGAGTTCGGAAGAGGATACTATTCCAATGACGTATTGGTCAACTTCCACGGCCAGGTGATAACCTTTGGATATTTGCCCGTGATCGAGCCGGAACTTGCCTTTTTAGTGAATATGACGGGAGAGCCAACAGAGATTCGAATGATGCTGCCGGCAAGAACCAGGCTTATTGAGAACGAGGCTTTCGAAAAGCTCAAAGCTGCCATTGAAGTCGAGGCTTATCGTTTCATCCAGAAACGAGGTTCGCATAAGCTTCCCTTCAAGGAATACAAGCGCGCCGAAGAGCTCGGTATCAGCCTGCCGGAGGCCGAACCTGTATTTAGCGTGGGTCTTCTCGCCGGTGATACACCTGAGCCAATAGAGATTCCAATGCCCAGCGATTTTCCATTGAATAAGTGTTACCGGCTAAGCAAGGATTGTCAGGATGGCTGCGAAACCGATGAGGCGAACGTGCACCTGCTGGCGGCAACGGGCAAATTCAAAGAGCCGTTCGTGCCGGTAAGCATTTCGCCTTGCTATGATGGATACGGCTGGGCTGACCTGCCTACAGTGGATAAGGTCGAGGTGGCAGTAGGTGATGAACTCGGCTCCGAATGTGTCTGGAATGAGAGGCTTGTTGCAGTTGATTCGCTGCAAATAACAGCACATACCAGTGACGGCAGGGTCTTCAAATCAGATGTTCTTATGGCGGTGGTTGAACAACAGAGAGACAAAAGAAGCTGGTACTGTATGAATGTCTACGTCACGCTTGAGGCCAGAAACCAGCTAAGCCCTTCCGACATATGGTATCACTGCGGAGGCTGGAATGACGATGGGGACACCTATGATACACAGTTGTATTGCTTCGAGCAGGACCTGGAACAATTCTGGGCGGCTGTCATCGGCCCTGGTGAGTATCTACGGTCAAAGATACGGGGTTGCCTTTTCGGTGTCATTAAGGATTGGCAGAGGGTAACCATCGAGGCAGATGGCACTGTTTCGGTCCTGTATAAGGATGGAACAGAAAAGGTGTTCAAATCTCCATAGAGGGGTTTTGCTGCCGTTTAGCTTCAAATCGACGTTTTGTAAACTCTTTACGAATAACTGATTTTACCGGATGGCACGCTCGACAGGCAGGGCGTGCCATCGTATTTACAGAAAGGAAGGTGGTCAAAATGGCTTGGAGACCAACCCAATATTTAATTGAAGGCGAACTCGATAATACCCATGCTGGCAAGGTCACAGGATGGATGCAGTTCGCCGGCTTGAAAGACAAGGTGACGCTTGATTTGGAAGGCAACTTCCACAGAGATATCCGCGGAGCCAAGATCCGCTTCAAGGGAGATGCAGCCGGAAGTGAAGCTGATGCGGAAGACTATATGCAGGGCTTTGCTCAGCATCAGACCGGCAAGGTAGGTGATATGACGGCAGGCCTGCCGCCGGCAGATTATGTATCAGGCTATTGCTATTTGGAGTGGTATGGCCATGCAAACGGCAGAGTAGTCATCGAATTAGAGCAGGCCCAGGTAGAGGTTATTGGAAGACCCATCCCTGCAATAGAATCTGCCCCAATCTCCCGGGCAGAGCAGAACCGCAATATGGCAGAGTTCTTGGGCGGTCTCGCACAGGAGCTAAACATCCCCAACGAGCGGGCGATTTGCGTAGGTGGCGACAGAGTAGTCACAGCCGACAAGAGGGCTGCCAATAATCGGATCCGTGGCATGAAACTGTTGCCCGAAGAAATCCGCAAGGTATTGCCACCATTGTATTCGCAGGATGGCAAGGGCGGCAAGGCAGTCGCCTATCTGAAGCTATTTACGCCAGACTCGAGCTGGACCTGGCGGGCAGTCGAAGGCAGTCCAATCACAGACGAGAACGGCCAGGAAGCGGACTTCCAGTTCTTCGGGCTTGTTGATGGCCAGTTTAAAGAGCTGGGATACTTTAATCTTTCAGAGCTTGAAAGTGACAGAGGTCCAATGGGATTACCTATTGAACGGGACCTACATTGGCAGCCGAAAACCCTCGAAGAGATTGCTCCAGAGATGTTCAAAGCTGAAGAAGGAAGAATAGAGAGGTGACACATGGAGAAATACTGCCAGAATCCTCTCTGTGAGAGCGAAGCTGTCGAAGAAGTACCTGTATCGGTTGAGCGTTCATTTGACCAACTAAGGTCACTATGTGCCACCTGTCACGAGGCGTACATCTGGGGTGTTCAACATGGAAGAATCTCCTCATCACGATTTGGAATTGATCCCCCGCCCGAAGACGAAGGGCCCGAGCCTATGTACCGTGTTGTATATATGATTGACGTTAACGCCCCGAATCCTCAGAAGGCCGCAAGATGCGCGTACAAAATCATAATAGACCGGGCCTCTATGCGGCCGGTTCTGCATGTCCTTGACTGCAAAGGTCGCAGCACAAGAGTTGACCTGTCTGAGGATGAGCAACTGCGCTAGAAGCGACGGATCAGCAACGACAAAGGGAAGAACGGCAACCACAGAAAGTTGAGGAGATGGCCATGCTTAACAGAGTCTATGATTCAATCGAAAAGGTTCTTAATAGCCTCGATACCGGAGGCGAGCAATCACGCCATTTCGCTGAGGAAATCAAAATGCTCAGAGACGTCATCGGCTATCCACCGCCAGTCATAGATGTACTGGACGAAGTTCAAAGGCGAGGCCAGATAGTCAGGAAACTGCGAAGATTGGCGGTCGAAGCAGAAGGCTTGACGGCGGAGTTACCGACCTTGCCGGTGAAGAAGTGGCTGGATGGCACTGTAGCCGATGCAACCGTGGACGTGTACTTTGAGACTCACGACCTGGCGAAGCTGCTCAGATTCATCGCAGACGTTGGGGTTAGTTTTGAGGATTAAGGAAAGGGACCACCATGAAACTCTACGAAGTAAGAACAACTGAATACAACGGCGAGCAGGAGTATTCAAACAGCCATTTGTTGGCTGCGAAGAACCTCAAGCAAACTCAGATGCTCGCCAGGGCATACTTTGATAAATGGTACGAGGATGGTAAAGGACATCATGCCAGCCCGGATGAGCCCGACAGGTTTGAATTCGTGGATGGCTGTATCACCCTGAAGATCAAAGGCATTACCGAAATCACGCTCGATGACTGGAAGAATGAACAAGTCGAGCTCTACAGTATCAATAAGCTGCCGAAAGCGGTGCTATCCTGCAGAAGATGTCGGGCTTTACTTATTGCCTGCGAATATATCCGTGACTGCCTCGATGTAGGTGGCGAGCAGTCCCGGCAGTTTGCTGAGGAAATCGCATACCTAAGGAAAGTAATAAGGGAGGCCCACAGATGATCTACAAGGTGCAGATACAAATCCAGCAAGTTGATGAAGAAAAAGCAAGCTGCCTTGCGGTGGGCCGATCTTACGAGGCTGGCAAGTTCCATTCGGAAAAAGCAGCAAGAAGGTTTGTAGAGAATGAGCTGATGATAACAAGAGAAGTCAACATGAAGCTGCGAGATGCCTGCCGCTCCACGCTGAGATTCCTGGACACGCTTGGCACAGCCAACCTGATGGCTACACTGAAGAGCCTGCAGGTCTGCCTGAGGATGATGAAAGAGGCCATGAACTCTAAAATCCCAGCAATTGATGATAGCTGCCCGAAGTGCGGTGCAGGCTGCGACCGGAGGGAATTGGCAAAGCGAGACTTCTTAGACGTCGAAGCCGTTCATATGCACTATATCTGCAATCGGTGCGGCAGCGAAATAATCGAGGAGTTCACGCTGAGCGATGTCTTTATTGACAAACCCACTATCTGACAGCACATCTTTTGCCACCTGCCGTATCAATAACGTTCCCTTAAGCCCGTTTATTAGATGAAAGAAGGATATCATGCAAGACGGAATAGACCCTGCACGCGTTCGGCATGAAAAGTGATTTAGGTGTGTCGGCATTCACGCTCTCGATGCCGCAGGAATGCAAACATTGTGGATTGAAAGGAGATGCAATGCAAGATGAGAAAGAAATTGCGAGAATAAACAGATTCCTGTGTTTTGTATCGCCCATAGTCATTGCCCAGGTGAAGATGCTGCTTCAAGCGGCCGGCATGGATATCGAGCAGGAGGGGCACGGGCTTGATACCGCCTTTTGCATCAGGTCAGGCGGGAAGGAAGCCAAGTTCTTCATGTACAATCTTCTTCTTGAGATTGCGACCATTGACAGGGATGAAGAGCCGTTAAGGTTTGACGGAAGGTTGTGCGATTTCGAGTACTTCCTGGCAAAAATGACCCGCCTCCTCCACGGCAAGCTCTGGATTCTGCTCCAAATTCTGCGTGAAGAGGACATGGAGGCAGCCATCCAGAACCTGTCCAGGAACGCGAGGCAGCACGAGCGGATTCGGATATGGAGATTTGACGATAAAAGACCAGCGTCCGGTCCTCCCAAATCAGTCGGAGCCGACTGAGTCAGGAAACCCAAATCGTTTAACCGTTCGTACCGCATTTCAATCGGAGGAATAGCCCATGTTCGTACCACTCAACCAACCTATCCCAAAGAAGACTATCGAGCTTTTAGCACAAGAAAAAGAAGGCAATTACCAGTTCAATGGCAGATTCGTGGCAACGCGGGCAGCTATCAAGAAGTTCGGAGAAGCTGTCATCGTCGCCGCCCACCTCACGCTTCAGAAGGAGGTCAAGCGAAGGGGCGGTCTGGATTACCTGCAGGTTTTTGATGTCGACGGCGAAAAGCTGTGGTTCATCGACGACTTCACGCACGTCACGTGTTTGTTACCCGGTGATTACTGACTCATATCTGCTAACCTTGTTTGCCTTTGAAAGGAGGAACAATCACGTGAAAGAATATTGTGAAAACCCGCGTTGTGAGAATCAATCCGTCAAAGAGGTGCCCGTATCCGTGGAAAAGACATCCGATCAGGCAAGGGCGCTTTGTGCTGCCTGTGATGAGGCTTACACCTGGGGTGTGCAGCAGGGCAAATCGGTATCAAAAGGCCTGAAGATAGATCCTCCGCCCGAAGAGGATGGCCGGGAACCTCTGTATCGTGTCGTTTACGCCATTGATGTAAACGCCGCTGATGCTCACCAGGCAGCCAAATACGCCTACGAGATAATGTCAGACGCTGATTCCAGGCAGCCGGTGTTGCAAGTCATCGATTCCAAAGGCAACGGGACAGAAGTGGACTTATCTGAGGACGATGCGAGCCTGGAAGACAGTGCGAAAACGGCCAATTGCGGTGCGGCGGCCCAGTATCTTGCCGACCATGGGCACGAGATATTCACCGGCCGCATGACCGGGGGATTATGGAACGGCCGATGCCTGCGTGCCTGTATCATGTCCAGCAAGCAAGGCGACGAGGCTGCCTACGAATTCCTGATTGAGTTTGGGGATCAGCTTGCCTCAAGCTTGTCCGCTGACCAGCAGGGCCAATGGCAAGTTATTAAAGAGCGGGCTGCCGGCCTGTTGAAAGAGGGCCGAAAGAACACTTCCGGAATCTGAAAGGGTTCATCATGGACAAGTTCACGAAGATAACGGTCGGCTTTGTCACTCAAACGTATCAGAAAGATGACAAGGGCCGGTTTATTTGTACCCGGCAGGAGTTCATCGCCGGGGACCAGTGCGACTACGAAGATGCTGAAGGCAATCCCATCGAGCCGCCAGACCATGAATATCAGCCGTACAATATGACTCTTTGAATCCGGAAGGCAAATAATTAACCGATTTAGTCTTTTTCCTGGGAGATAACAGTGAGAAAAGTGACCGTAAAATTGGAGATGCGTATTGTCATGTTAGTGGATGAGGGTGTTGAGATTTCAGAGGTAATCAACGAATTGAACTACGAGGTAAATGACACTACGACTGCTGCGGATGTTTTAGATACTGAAATCACGGGCTACGAAGTTGTGGATAGTAAATAGTCCGCAAGAGAACGAAAACTTACTTTTCAATCGCCCCACATGCTCGTTTTGAGCAATAACTTATTCAAGTACTTATTCAAGTTAAAGGAGATGTCACTATGCCACACTTGAAAACAAAGTTTGCTTTAGTTGTCGATGAACGTGAGCTGGCGACCATTCTGGCTGCTTTGCGGTTCCACCAGGATGAAAACCTTCAAATTAGCCCCGACATTCCCGACCAGGCCATCAAGGATATCGCTAGCGACTGCGGCTCGTTGAAGCCGCTAAATTTCGGTGACGTCAGTAAGCTGTGTGAGAGGATAAATTTATGCGAAGAAAGCCACCTCAGCCTGCACAAGGAGGTTTGGGTGTCGCTCGTAATGGATAGAAATAGGGTAGTTGATGCACAGGCATACGATAGCAAATTTCAAGCTGAGAAAGCAATATTGTGCTACCTGCGTAATCACTGCGGCTATAAAGGTCAGGACGGCGTTGCCGAGGCCCGCAACTGGGTTGCCAAACGAAAGGGGGCTTTGAGAGTAGAAACTTGTCTGGTGAAGGTGGATTGCTCCGCCGCTGTTTCATCGTCGATGGGTCTAATCATCGCGCCACCGCCTGAAGAAAAAGGAGATGAACCCCTGTTCCGTGTTGTGTACGTTATCGACGTGAACGCTGGCGAGGTCAACGAAGCGGCCGAATATACTCACCGGATTATGTCCGACCCGAACTCTCTACCGCCGGTACTGCACGTCATCGATCACGAAGGCGAAACTACGACCGTGGACCTTTCCTCTGGTGGGCACGGCCACAAACGCAGGTCACGTCAAACGTGACAGTGTTATTTTCACACCCAACAGCCGTTGAGTCCCATTCTGATCGTTTTACCCGTAAACGAGAAACCTCACGTGAATTCAGAAGGAGCGAAGTCATGCCCAAGACCAAAGAAAAGATCAATATTGCCAGGATAATCTATGACGCTTATCCGCACGCCGATCTGCTGCCCATTGACCCTGAGCAAGACTGCTACACCATGCAAAGCCTGTTGGCCAAGGTCACCGGCGAAAACATAGGAGACAGCCTGTTCAAGTTCGTGGTCGTTGAAATCGTCGAGGGTGGTGACAGCACCCTGGATGGAGGGATCCGGGTTCTGGAGCGGGCCAAAGCAGACGTGGAAACCGTATTGCAGGCCCTCCGAGACGCGGGCGCAGACCATATGATATGACGTTGTGGACCTGAAAGTGAGGCGATGCCTATGATTGTGTAAAAGTCTCTACCAGACAGTTTGTTTTGGACAGCCTCTCGCACCGTGCAGGAGGCAATTTTTTTGCGCACATTTTGAATATGGAAAGGGGTTATGTCATGAAGGCGTACAGACATGGTGAGATGGTACTGATACCTGTGCCGGAGAACCTTCAGAGCCAATGGCAGGACCTGTATGAGCAGGCAGGCCAGAAGATGAAGAGTCCACGAGTGATAGCGGAGGGCGAAATCACCGGCCATAAGCACGAGCTTGTTGGCGGCCAGGTCGATGCGACTACGCTAAACGAGGATAGCGCAATGGCAAAGGGCACAAAAACTTCAGGCTATGTATCCAGGAGAAGCTTTCTGAGGACTCTGGGAATAGGGGCTATAGCCGGGCCGGTGGTTCTGTTGAAGGTAGCAAAGGCAGCAGCCTTGAGACATCCCGAACACAATGCCTTGAAGATACCGGCAGGCGGGTATGTAGCTTATGCACAAAGAGAGTACGATGAGACGATGGCAAGAAGGGTGGTTGACTGACCATCGTGCGGAGGGAGAGGCATGTTTATCAAGAGAGGTGAATACCATGGAACTATTAACGCTTAAAGCCGGATGGGGTAGGAACCGAAGGTTTGAGGTCAAAGATGGACACATCCGAATATTCAAAAACGGGCAGGATACAGAGACTTCATTAACCATAAAAGACGGACAGATAGTGGAGATACAGGACATAGAGCATCTTGGCCAGAATAGGAGCGCCAGGATTGTGACTACAAAGGCCTGGGATGAATCCAAGAGAATGAAAACAGATGCAGTAAGGACAATCCAGAGGTACGACACATACTCCAACCTGCCGTCCGAGGGAGCTTTCTACGAGGTAGCAGGGGTCAGGATAGGCAAACATAAAGGCGTACTCCTCCAGATAGCCAAACGGGCACGATTCATGCGGGAAGAGTTCTTATACGACAATGGACAGCAAGCTTACGTATGGACTCCGTACAGGAAAAGGTTCCAGGTGTATCGACCGAACGGAAAGCCGTGGATGCAAGTGACGGCGAAGGTCAGGCGCCCATGGAAGCGGACACAAAACTTATTGCAGAAGGTGCAAGCCACGTTGGGCAATATAGCTGGCGATGAATACAGATGGAGCGATGAGCCAAACTACGAGATTAGATTGCATGATGGACAAGGAAGGCAGTATGGTTACGGCAAGATCGAAAACCACCAGCGGGTAGGTTTATGGCGGCATGGCAGAACCAATCACTACTTTATGATGGGAATGGCCGTGAGTAAAGAGCTCTACTATGCAGGGCCTGATGAGCTGGACCCACGCGAGGTCTTCAAGACAGAGAACACGCAGTTAAGAGCAGCCCTGATGAAGAAGATAGGGCCGGAAAGGTTGCTCAAGAAGCTGCCGTTTGTGGCCTGTGACGCAGATGGGGATAACCAACTGTTGAAGGCGGAGGTGAGCAAGATATTTACGCCGGACGACCAGGCAATGGAGCAGATAAGAGTAAGTAACAGGCTTGATGAGCAGATAGCCATAGCAGTGCTGAAGTGCCCATCGACCGGGCAGTTATACTACCTCAGGGTGCCGCCGAGGCTCAAAAGGGTGGAGCATGCCAGGCAATGGCTGTGCGGTGTGGATATCGAAGGCGTTGAAGAAGAGTACATTCGAGATAGGTGGATGATGGCAGCTGACGCAGGACGGCGGGAGTTATCGCCATCAGAACAGGAAGCGATGAAAAACGAGATTGCCCGCTCGAGGCAGCAAGAGAAGCTGGAGTTTGTAACTGAGGCGTGAAAGCAAGAAGGGAGGACAGCATGTCAAAGACACTAACCATAATGTTCGAAGACCTGAATAGCGAGGCGCAAAAAGAGATTCTGGAGTTCTACGGTTACGAGACTGCGGTGGAAGGAAACCTTGATGTAGTACCCTTGTTTGTGTTGGAAAAGGAAGAGCCGGAGCGAAAGGAACAGTAGCATGAATATTTACAAAGTCTGGATTCAGATTGAGGAAATCGATGAAAGCAAAGACCATTATCTGAGCATAGGCGAGCCGTATGAAGCAGGCAAATTCGACACTGAAATAAGTGCGAGAAAATTCGTCGAAAACGAGTTGGTGATAATCAGGCCGGTGAAGCTGGATATGCAGAAGCTCTGTCAGGCGGGATTGAAGTTCCTGGACAGCCTGCCCCCAACCGAGTTGAGCACCGGGTTGCAGAACCGAGAGGCTTTCCGCAAGATGTTGACCGATGTTCTCAGTCAGAATGCGCCCATCGTTGATGATAGTTGTCCAAAATGCGGTGCCGGCTCTGATGAGCGAGAGCTTATAAGTAAAGACTTTTTGGGCATCGAGGCTATACATATGCACTATGCCTGCAAAAGATGCGGCAGCGAAATAATCGAAGAATTCACCTTGAGCGATGTCTTTATTGACGATGGGAGGTAAAGGCAAGCAGGCACCACACAGAAAGAACAATCCAGAAGTCACGAGGTCATAGAACCTCGTCAGTTTCAGCATTACCCCAAACCTCTTTTTAAGTGAAAGGAAACCAGATTATGAAAAGACAAGGATTCTCTGCGCGCGGTCCACCCAGGTAACAAACCGACTGCATCGTCTCACCTTCACCAAATTATTGTGAACGCTTAAATCTGAAAGGAAACAAAAATGAAGATTCTTTTTATCGACAACGATGGCGGCGGTTTCGCCGATTACGTCGAGTCGGTCCAGGGAACGACAGTAGACAAGTTCTTCAACGAAAAGATGCCTGGCAGAAAACCGGAAGACTACCTTATTCGAGTCAACCGTCAGCCGGTGCCTAAAGATTACGTCCTACATGATGGCGACAGGATCACGATTACACCTGTGAAAATCGAAGGAGCAAAATCCTAAGCTCCGGCATTAGCTGCCGATCAGGGCATCTGTCTATCCTTGTATCGATGGGCAGGTGCCCTTTCTCTTTTTGGAAAGGACCAAATCTATGGATGAGAAAAAGAAATTAATAAAAATTGCC
>Ga0315285_10007523_pt1 | contig 11185 bp, 11 predicted proteins | sample YL17G09_36_MG_FD_203698 | JGI IMG/M metagenome (GOLD analysis project Ga0315285, IMG submission 203698) | Sediment microbial communities from Yellowstone Lake, YNP, Wyoming, USA - YL17G09_36 | ecosystem: Environmental > Aquatic > Freshwater > Lake > Sediment | place: USA: Wyoming | collected... | reverse complement strand
CTATGTGCTCAAGGAATAGTAGGGCCAGAAGTGCTTTTAAAACTGCGGAGTGGTTGGGTCCAGAGGGCTAGATGGCTGAAATGTTTACCTCCGGGGGCATAAATTATGCCGCTGGGTTCCTATGCGAGACACGCTTGCATTTCGTGCATCCGGGTCGGACCGTGAAATGAGAGGCGTTTGTTCAAAGACAACTTGTGGTGGAATGGACGCCGGTGTTGACGCTTTGGACGGCGGTGGTGGCTGAAGTAAAGTATTGGGGTTCGCGCATGATGAACCGCTGACCATCGGGGAGGGCGGGGACCAAATTGCTTTTCGGGGCCATCGGCCGGGGCTATGAGCATCACAGCCTCATGCTGACCACGAACTTGGCCTTCGAGGAATGGACGGAGATCTTTGGCTCCGAGCGACTCACCGGTGCCACATCCTGGGAGCGAATGAGGAAAGGTACTGGCTGCGATAGGCCAGGAAAAGATCTAACTGGAAACCCTTATCACGGCAGGACTCAAACCCAAAAGAAAAGGACAAATAAGGCCCAACCCGCGCGAGACTGTTACCACCGGCGACACTATCCCCCCCTATCACCGATTTGGGTTACCCCCTCATGATCGGAAAATGGGACGACGGACATAGTGGTAGGGAGAAGCTATCCGGCACAAATAGGGAGGAAAGATTCCGCCTCTTCTGATAGCGAATAGAAGGCGTAAGGTTTGCCTGCTTTAGATCGGGTATGTTTGTTCCCCTAGATGGCTCCTTTTGTTTGTACCAGCCAACGACGGTGGACCAGGCGATCGATCATGGCAGTGGCAAGGGTATTATCGTTGGTCAGGATGATCTTGCAATTGCGGAGGGTTCGATTCGTAGTAACCACGATGGAACCTGCTTGATACCGATTGAAGAACACCTGGAGGCATAGCTCAACCCCTTGCTTGCCCATGGATAAACAGCCCAGTCCACCAATGACGAGTGGCCGGGGAATGGAATAAAAGGAATCAAATCAATCAGAGAAATTATAGGATCAAGATGAAAAAAAGAAAAGATTTTTTCTGCCCCCACTGGAATAAAAGGAATTAGAGGGGGGCACCTTAGATCGGTGATAAAGGGGGAGAATTAACTCGGTGGTAACACGAGACAAACTGCGGATGGCCGGAGGTGGGCGGTGAGCGATTCTCGAATGGAGCTCATGAACTGGTTCGGGTCGGACCGCGACATATGGGTTCGATTTCTGCAGGATTTCACCCGCATCGATACTTCCAACCCGCCAGGCGATACCAGGGCTGGGGCATTCTTCCTCCAGCGTTTCCTGGACGAGCAGGGACTGCCCTACCGGATCATCGCGCCCCAGGAGACCATGCCCAACCTTATCAGCACCTTCGCATGCGGTAGTCCTGGCCGCCACCTAGTGCTGAACGGGCACATCGATGTCTTCCCCCCTGGAGACTTGAGCCTGTGGACCCGTAACCCTTGGTGCGGCGATATAGTTGAGGGGAAAATCTTCGGGCGGGGAACGGTCGATATGAAATGCGGGACGACGGCGTCGGTTTTCACTTATGTCTATCTCAGCCGACTGCGCAAACGACTGAAGGGCAGGCTTACACTCACTCTAGTCTCCGATGAGGAGACGAAAGGACGCTGGGGAACAGGCTATTTGCTGGAAAACTGCGCCGAAGAGGTCATGGGAGATTGCGTGCTGAACGGAGAGCCGAGCAGTCCGCTAACGGTCCGCTTCGGTGAAAAATCGAGGCTCTGGCTGATCTTTCGAGTCAAGACGCCCGGCGGCCACGGAGCCTACCCTCACCGGAGCGCCAGCGCTACCAGGATTGCCGCTCACTTGATTTGTGACCTAGAAAAGCTCGAATCCTTGGAGCCAAAGACGCCCGAGAGGTTGGTTCAGCTCCTCAACCGGCCCGAGACTCGGGCGGCGATCGACCGCGGCCTCGGTGAGGGGGCGTCGGAAATCATCCACCGATTGACGGTCAACATCGGAGTAATCCACGGCGGGGTCAAGGTGAACATGCTTCCCGGCGAGTGTCTCATCGAGGCTGATGTGCGGTTGCCCGTTGGATTGGACAAGGAGGCGTTGCTAGCCGAAGTTGGGGCCATCTTGAAAAAGTATCCTCAGGTCAGCCTTGAACATCCACCCGGCCTTATGCTCAACGCCACCTGGTCGGATCCGGATCACGAAATGGTAAAAATCCTTCAAGACAATGTGGAGGCCTCCTTGCGTTTCAGGCCGCCGGCCATTATCAGCTTGGGGGGTACCGACTGCCGATTCTGGCGGCTCAAGGGGGTCCCGGCCTACGTCTACGGACCTTCTCCCGAGGGCATGGGGAAGCCGGATGAGAAGGTCAGCTTGGAGGAGTTTTTTCACGTTCTCAAAATCCATGCCCTCTCCGCCCATGACTACCTCAGCCGTGGGTGATAAATACCCTCCAACTCCTTTTCTATTTGCAACATTTTTTATATATATAAAGATTAATGCTTTCCATGATTCGTCCCGCAGAAAAGAGAGAGTCGCCATGGGTAATGGGAATCCGATTCCTAGCATAAAAGAATAAGGTGGTAAGCGTCTTGGATTGCTAGGAGGGAGAGACCCGATTGCCCCTACTCGGGAAACAAAAAAACTCCCAAAAACGCGCACAATCCCTCCGCAAAAAAGCCAAAACAATCAAAAATATATTGACAAATTCATTCATTTTTTATAAACTCCCTTCCCAGAAGCTAAAAAACGCAAATCACCCTTATAGAAAGTTAAAGTATAGAGAATTGAGTAAGGAAAAGATAATAAGCAGATATGAAATTAAACTTTCGTCCAGCGAAGGTTTAAAATAAACAACCTTTTTCAGAGGGCCCGGCTTTCGAAAAATCGAAGCCGAGTATTTTAAATTTTGCATCAAATACTCATAGCGGAAAGGAGGATAACATGGAGACAAAAGATGAAAAATTGTTTTCAGCTCCAATTACTCGTCGTCGATTTTGTGAGAGATTGGGTATTGCGGGGGGTATTTGGGCAACATGGAACCTACTTAACACAAAGATAATTTCTCAAGCCTTTGCAGCTCAACCTAAGAGAGGGGGGGTATTAACTTTTGCGATGGCTAGTACTCCTGATGGGTTTGACCCGGCATACACGAGAGCCTACGAGCAGTACCATGTCGCGGAGCTATGCTATAATCGATTAGTCTTGATGACCCCAGATTTGAAGTTGGCTCCAGAACTCGCCGAACGCTGGGAACATAGTAAAAAACCAAATGAATGGACCTTTTATTTGCGAAAGGGTATCAAGTTCCATGATGGGAAGGAATTAGAGGCCAAAGATGTGGTAACCTCTTTGAATTATTATCTAGAATGCAAAGGTCCTTCAGCCAGCCAACTGGCACCTGCAGAGAAATTTGAGGTAATCGACAAATACAAAGTCAAAGCTTCCCTGAAAACCCCTTATGCTGATTTTCCCTACAATTTGGCCAAGCCTCAAACTGTTATAGTTCCCCATCATATTCCCCGCGAAAAGTTAAAGAGTACGATTGTCGGAACAGGGCCATTCAAACTCAAAAGGTTTGTACCAGGAGAACGTTTTGAGGTCGAGCGATATGCTGATTATTGGGATGCGAAAAATCTATACCTTGATGCGGTGAATGCGGTGATTATCCCTGATTTTGCTACCACAATGAATGCATTAATTTCTGGGGAAATTGATGTAATGTGGGATTGTGAACCTGAACAGTTTTTTGCATTAAAGAAAAGGAAAGGTCTTGTTGTACACCAGGTTCCAGGTATGACTCATCAAGATATCGTTATGGATACGAGTGTTAAGCCGTTTGATGACATACGGGTCCGTCAAGCTTTCAAAGCCTGTTTAGATAGGGAGCAGTTTGTGACAGCCGTTTTGCAAGGATTAGGAAGCCCAGCCAACGACCATCCAATAGCTAAATTCCACAAACATTACGCCGATTTTCCGCTCAAAAAAAAGGATTACAATTTGTCCAAAAAACTGCTTGCAGAGGCGGGTTATCCTCAGGGCGTTGAAGTTACTCTTCATTGCTCGGAAGTAAGGTCTGGCATGGTACCCAGTGCTCTAACACTTAAGGATCAATGTAGCCCGGCCGGGATCAAAATTAACGTGAAGGTCGCACCATCAGACAGCTACTGGAAACAGGTATACCGGAAGGTTCCGTTCTTTCTGGATAACTGGGGGGGCCGAGAAACCACTTACAGTAACCTTTATACTTGGCACCACAGCAAAGGAAGCCATAACACAGCAAAGTACTATAACTCTTTGATTGATAGCTGTTTGGATGAGGGCGTTTCGGAAACAGAACCTGTTAGAGAAATGAAGCTCTATGTGGCTGCTCAAACCGCGATTTCGGAACTGGGCGGGATGATAATTCCATATCTTAGAGACTATACAATGGCACATAGTGATAAGATCCATGGCTACCCTCTTTACTTTAACAAATGGATGCGCTGGATTGGCGTGTGGAAGGGTTAGAATAGGCAGGGGATGCCTTGCAAAAAGTCCTTAGCAAGGCATCCCCTGAATCAAGGGGATCGAAAACCATTGATTGCTATTTTACGAGTATTACCCCAGAGACTTGCAATTATGATCTTAACTCTTTTTTTAGTCTCTGTGGTTATCTTTAGCATAACCCAAATTCTTCCCGGCGATGCCGCTTACACAAGCTTGGGGCAATACGCGAGTGAAGAAGCCGTAAAAAAATTGCGAATTGAGCTTGGTCTTGATACCCCAGTATGGAATCAATATATAAATTGGTTAGCCGCCTTCGTCAGAGGTGATTTTAGGGAAAGCCTTATTCTAGGAATCCCGATTAGGCCCATATTGCTTCAACGCCTTGGCAATTCTTCAGTTCTTGGCCTTTTAGCTTTTTTGGAAATTACTTGTTTGGGGATTTTTTTAGGAGTCCTTTGCGGAATTAAGAAAGATAGTTTGCTTGACCAAACGGTTTCAATCTTTGGGTTTATTTGGCTGAGTATACCTGAATTTGTATCAGGATCTTTATTCATATTATTTTTTGCTGGGACGTTCTGGAAAATCTTTCCCGCAGGGGGATATGTTGCAATTTCTGAAGGGTTTTGGCCTTGGATAAGTAGGCTCATTCTTCCAGCAACGACACTGACTCTTATACTTCTTGCTTATGTTGCTCGCATGACGCGGTCCTCCATGATCGAAGTTTTGAGAAGCAACTATGTCCGTACAGCTCGGCTCAAAGGGCTTGATGAAAAGAGGGTTATCTTGCGTCACGCCCTACGAAATGCTTTAATGCCAACAGCAACTCTTTTAGCTAATAATTTTGGCTGGCTCATGGGTGGAATTGTTGTAGTTGAATCCGTATTCTCCTTTCCTGGGTTAGGCAGACTCACCATATCCGCAATTCACCAGCGGGATATACCGATGATTCAAGCTACTGTGTTAGTTGTCGCGGCATTATATATCTCAGCGAATGTTGCCGTAGACCTACTGTATATGATTTTAGATCCGCGAAATAGACCGGATTGATTCATAAGGCAAATACTATGAATTTGTTATATACCGCGTTGAAAAAAATAGGCTTATTTTCCTTTAAGTCATATCAGCTATTATTATTGAATAAGAAATTCTTAGTAGGTTTAGTCTTAGTATTGTCTGTTATTGCAATAGCAATCATTAGCCCCCTAATCGTTCCTTATAATCCGATTGAGTTCAATATTTCAAAAAGATTTCAGCCCCCATCTACCACTCATTGGTTTGGAACTGACAATTATGGCCGAGACATCCTTTCGAGAGTGTTAATGGGAGCTCCAATAACTTTGCTTTTGGGTATTAGTTCTGTTGCTATCACTCTTGCGATTAGTGTTCCATTCGGGCTTTTCACCGGATTTTGGGGGGGGCGAATCGACGAAGTCTTGATGAGAGTGAACGACACTTTTATTGCGATTCCATCCCTCTTTATGGCATTGCTTCTCATTTCAATGAGATCAACATTAGAACTATATCTAAAAATACCTACGACGTGGTGGTTCGATCCTTACCCCGTCATCGTTATTGGGGTGACGATGATTCCGAGGGCGACAAGGGTTATTAGATCAGCAACTATCGGATTAAAAAACGAGGAATATGTCCATGCATGCAAAGCTCGAGGGGAAACAGCATCCTATATTGTTTTTCGAGAGATCCTTCCAAATATTTGGTCAACTATTATTGTTGAGGGAGGCATAAGAATCGCTTATGCCATAATTATGGGGTCAACTCTCGCATTTCTCGGCCTTGGAGCATCCCCACCGGCACCAGCTTGGGGTTTGATGATATATGAAGCAAAAGCTTATCTTTATTTATCACCATGGTCATTAATTTTTCCTTCGTTGGCTTTGTCATTAATGATTGTATCATTTAATTGTTTTGGAGACGGACTGCGCGACATATTAGATCCCAGAAGCCGCAGATCTATTTTGGTTGAATAGGTTATTCTTGATTAGGAGAATGTACTCGGGTGAGCGATTCTATATTAAAGATAAAAGATCTGTATGTGAAGTTTTTGACAGTTTATGGCCCAATATATGCTGTAAATAATCTGAACTTGAGCATCAAGAGTGAGCAAATTTTGGGCCTCGTTGGAGAATCGGGATCTGGGAAATCCACCGTTGCATGGACCATTATGGGTTATTTGGGAGAAAACGCTAGGCCTTCAGGGGAGGTTCTTTTTCGGGGAAGGAACCTTCTATCCTTAAACCCCGATGAATACGGAAAATATCGAGGAAAAGAAATATCGATGGTCTATCAGGATCCGATGTCATCTCTAAATCCATCGATGACAGTGGGTCGTCAAATTCAGGAGGTTCTGGAAATTAATCAAAGGGGGAGCAAAAAGGAAACCTGGGAAGCATCAATCGATATGCTAGAAAAGGTTAATATTGTAGACCCTCAGTCATCGGCTAAAAAATATCCACATCAACTTTCGGGAGGGCAACAACAACGCGTGGTAATTGCCATGGCTCTTGCGTGCAACCCAGCTGTATTGATTCTTGATGAACCGACTACAGGTCTTGATGTTACTACAGAAGCAACAATCCTTGATTTTGTTCAAGATTTGAAAAAGAAATATAGGTCTGCAATTCTTTTCATTAGCCACAATCTCGGTGTGATTGCAAAAATTTCCGATTTTATCGGCGTCCTCTACGCGGGGCATTTGGTGGAAGAGGGGCCTGTTCAAGAGATATTTTCGAATCCTTTTCACCCTTACACGCAGGGATTGTTGCGCTGCATCCCAAAAATTGAACACACAGAAGAAGAGCTAAGGCCAATAAAGGGAAAATTCCCCAATCTTTTAAAATTGCCCGAGGGGTGTATCTTCCACCCTCGTTGCCCCTTTATGGTTAACAGATGTAAAAATGCCGTTCCAACCTTAGCGGAGGTTATGTCCAACAGGAAGGTCGCATGTTTGCGGTACGAAGAAATACACGATAATAATGCGAGAAAATTCAGCTCTCTGGAAGCCGAACATCAAAAAGACAGGATAAATCGTCAAATATCGGGTGAGGAAGGTAAAGAGCTGCTAATCATCAAATCTATTAAGAAATACTTCGGGGGCGTAAGTATCTACGAACGCTTAATTGGGCGGAGGGGGGAATATATTCATGCAGTTGATGGCCTATCCTTAGAAATCGGTACTGGTGAAGTGTTTGGTTTAGTAGGGGAATCTGGGTGCGGTAAAACAACTTTAGGACGAATGATACCAAAATTATACCGAAACACAACTGGTTCTATATATTATAAAGGAAAAAATATTTGGCAGTTAGATAAAGAAAATAACAAAATATTTCATAAGGAAGTTCAAATTATTTTCCAGAATCCAGATTCTTCATTAAATCCGAGGAAAACAGTTGCGCAGATCCTCGCTCGGCCTCTAAAAATCTATCGTGGGGTAAACGGCAACGCTCTGGATGGGGCGATTTTAGATCTTTTGGATATTGTCAAACTAGGGGCAGAGTATAGGAATCGCTTCCCGCATGAACTTTCCGGGGGAGAAAAGCAAAGGGTCGGAATTGCTCGAGCTTTTGCTGGAAATCCAGAACTAATTATTTGTGACGAACCGCTTAGCGCCTTAGATGTTAGTGTCCAAGCGTCCATTCTAAACTTGATTATAAGTCTACAAAAGAACTTTGGTGTGGCTTTATTATTTATAAGCCACGACCTTTCGGTTGTACGTTATATATCGCATACGGTTGGAATAATGTATTTGGGGCAACTGGTCGAAGTAGGACGCGTAGAACAAGTTTTTAATCCTCCTTATCATCCTTATACTGAGGCTTTGTTGTCCGCTCTGCCAACTCTGGGTCATTCTAGATTTCCAGAAGCAATCCGCTTGGTTGGGCCGGTACCCTCGGCTAAACGGCCCCCTTCCGGCTGTCGATTTCACACTAGGTGCCCACGGAAAATTGGAAAAGTTTGTGAAAAAGAAATTCCCAAAGTTTCTGAACTTGAGCCTGGGCATTTAGTTTCTTGCCATCTTTATCAAGAAAATACATTTATCTAGTTTGTTTTTGATGAAATTATTAGTCTATATGAAAAAGAATGCCGGTAGATTTAAATTGCTTGGTAGATGGAATGCTGCTGCGGTGTACTTTGCCTAGGTGGAATGGGGCCAGTTGGTGGTGCCTATATGATAGGAGAGGAACATATCTTAATATGCAGGCTTGTTGATCGCACGGTGCTTTTGGCGACTACAATTCATAAACTGGGTGCTGGAGTATGGGAGGGGTAAAAATGGAGGAGACAAAAAAGCTTGCAGAGTTTGCTTTAAATCTCCGATTGGAGGATTGTGCCTCGGGGGTTATCCAGCAAGCCAAGCGGTGCACCATAGAAACCATGGGCTGTGCTCTCGGTGGAGCCAAAACACCACTAGCCCAAGTCGCCGCGAAAGCTGTGGGGAGATTAGGGGAGGGGGGTGCCGCTACCCTTGTGGGTTTTGGGCGCCGATCCGCGCCCGATAGAGCCGCTTTTGTTAATGGTGTAGCTGCTAACGCTCTGGACTATGATGGGGGGGTCGTCATGCTGGGGCATTACGGGGGAACAGTTATTTTTTCAACTTTGGCAATAGCGGAGCTAACAGGTGCTAGTGGTCGCCAGTTTCTAGAGGCTGTAATAGCTGCCTATGAAGTTACATCCCGTATTGGCGAAGCGACAAGACCCTCGCCGGAACACAGGCGTTTGGTGGCAGGATTTGGCCCGCACCAAGGGTATGCCGCGGTTGTTTCAGCAGGGAAATTGCTGGGATTGGATACGGAACGGATGATTCATGCTTTTGGAATATATGGAGCCTTTGCCCCTGTTCCGAGCGCTGCCCAGTGGAACTGGCGGAACCGTCCTCTTTCATGGACGAAAGATATGGTGGCTTGGCCATCGGTCTGTGGAATTAATGCCGCGCTACTGGCAGAATCCGGATTCTTGGGTCCCCGAACGATCCTTGAGGGTGATCGGAGTTTTTGGAGGATGGCAGCATCCGATCGCTTTTTTCCCGAGGCACTTCTGGATGGCCTCGGTGAGCGATTTAATATTCTTAACCTCTACTTCAAGGCCTATCCAACCTGCCGTTGGAATCAGGCGGCTCTGGATGGGATTCGGCAAATCCTTAGTCGTCGTGGATGGACTAATGCAGACGTCGCATCGGTAGAAGTAGGTGTGGCAAGGGCGCTAGTCGATCAGCAGTTCGAAGACTACGACCCACATAACCTAGTGGATGCTGAGTTCAGCATGCCCTACGCCGTTGCCCTGATCCTACATGGTGAGAAGCCTGGGCCTCACTGGTATGATCCACCTCTATTTCATTCTCCAGTCATTCGCCAGACAATGCGTAAGGTTACCGTGCGGCTAGATACTGATATGGAAAAGCTTTTCGTCGAAAAACGAATGGCCGCAGCAATTGTTCGGATGACTGGGATTAATGGCCAAATCGAAACCGCACGAGTAGATCATGCCCACGGCAGCGCCGAGTGGCCGATGAGTGACAGCGAACTAGATGAAAAATATCGCGGTTTAGCCTCGGTTGCTTTGAAAAAGCAACTAGCTGAACAGCTTCTGGATAAGATTCACAATTTAGAAAAAGTTGAACATGTCTCAGAGCTAGGAGAACTAGCTGCTGGGTCTGGAGGCTGAGTGCCAGATTTTACAACGTATATTTTTCGAAAATGGGGGAAAACGCACTTTTTCGGTGGCATTCTGGGTTTTAAAGCGAGACAAAAGGAAAGCCCGCTGGGCAATTCGTGAAGAAATAGAAGGCTGGATTACGGTGGAGATCTCGAAGGGACTCGGAATATGGGCACTACGGTTCTTTGACCGCGAACGAGGAAATTGCGAAGAGATATCCAACTGGATCGGGTGTCATTTATGTGAATAATGTTCCGATTGCGGTCTCGGCGGGCTCCGCTGTCTATGTTGAGACGCGGGTCGTCCATGGCATTGATTCCTTAGGAGAGGAACCTATGGGCGTCTATTGGCTTTATGGACCGAAATGGCTGGACAAGATAACTCGTGGACTCCCATAGAGGACGCCTACAGGGAGGTTCGGTGGAGAAAATAAGCTAGATGTTTACGTCCCGAAGGAGAATAACATGGGTAAAGATGAATTAAAGCACTTGGTGATAGAAGAAATCAGGAAGAGAATGCCCGAGTTTAAGAAATTGTTAGGAGACATTATTCGTATTCCCACCGATAATCCTCCTGGAGACACAACCATGGCTATTAACTTTATTGCCGAGCATTTGAAGTCCAAAGGATTAAAGATCGATATATATGAACCTAAGCCCAAAAATCCAAACATAGTTTCATATATTAGGGGCATTAGGAATGGACTGAATCTGGTCTTAAATGGGCATATTGATCAATTTCCGTCGGGAGATGAAAAGCATTGGTCATATAACCCCTATTCAGGAGAGTGTAAGGATGGCAAAATTTTAGGAAGAGGTGTTGCGGATATGAAGGCAGGCTCAGCAGCATCCCTTCTATGTTTTGAATTAATTCATGAACTTGATATTCCCATCAGAGGGCAGTTAACTCTAACTCTGGTATCGGATGAAGAAACTGGGGGGAAATGGGGTGCCCAATGGCTTTTAGAAAATGTTCCTTTCACAAAAGGAGATAGTTTGTTAAACGGAGAGCCAAGCGGACTTGACACGGTTCGGATAGGGCATAAGGGAA
>Ga0315285_10007520_pt1 | contig 11188 bp, 6 predicted proteins | sample YL17G09_36_MG_FD_203698 | JGI IMG/M metagenome (GOLD analysis project Ga0315285, IMG submission 203698) | Sediment microbial communities from Yellowstone Lake, YNP, Wyoming, USA - YL17G09_36 | ecosystem: Environmental > Aquatic > Freshwater > Lake > Sediment | place: USA: Wyoming | collected... | reverse complement strand
AACGCGCACCTGTTGTCCGATGCATACCGTTGCACCATCGCGTCCCGCGATTGCACCGAAGTCGTCGGCACCATCCGCTCCGCTTTCGCGTAAAACTCCGGCGTCACGCGTCCTGCCATTTTCAGATTACGGTATTCCGTGAAATAACATTCCAGTGCCTCGTCGCTGAAAACGGGATCCGCGTTCAGATACGCTGCCACTTCTGGATACACGGCTCTTACGGTGTTTGACACAACGCCGTCCACCGCGCAACGCCGCAGTAATTCTGCCCGTTCCGCGTCCGTCCCGCAATTCATCCAAGGCGCGACCCGCGATGTGGATTCGCCCGAGCAACGCTCAATGAGCTGCTTGATGTCCACACTGGACATTATTACGTTCGCTTCCTGTATAGCATCCCTGCGTTCGACAGCATACACCGCCGCGTCATCCAGCCAATCCGCAGCGCCCGTGACGTATGCGGAGCGAAAGTTGACGACAGTAACCCCCTCTTGCCCCGTGACACACTTAAGGTAACCTTCATTGGATGCGACGTGTTTTACCAGCCAGAACGCCGCCTCGCGTTCCGCACCCTTACGTGCGTCAAACACGCGCAACACGCGTTGTGCGACTCCACCTTCTGGAAAGAACAGCGTCTTAAGCGTTTCCGACAGCTTGGCTTCCGCACCTTCTTTACCCCTCCCACACAACCACCGCAGGGCATCTTCGGACAATCCCGCATCGTCCACGTCGTAAAACACGCGGGCGAAGTCCCGCAGACACACAACCTGTCGCACCTCGGCGCTTAGCCCCGCCAATTCCCGCCCTTCCGAGGCAACCACAATCCGCCGGACAGAGTTGTCGTCGGGATGTTCCTCGGTGTATCGCAAATACTTCTGAAATGTGTCGCACGCTTCCGGGATGTAGGCTACCAAATCGGCCCCCACCAGCATAACCTCCGTGCGCCCCGCGCTTCCTTTCCCTGGCTCGGTGGCATCCGTCAACCGTGCGGACCGGATGGATGCGAACTTCGGCGCAATCTGTTCGGGCTCAATCTCAATGAGTTGCTTCCCCTGTCGGTAGCGCGGATTGGCGAACACGTCCTTGAGTATTGTTTTCGTGCCGTCATCGCCCCGCAACAAGCAGACCGAATCCCGTCCGGAAGCGCCGTCCACCCATTCGCGTAAAGCAAAAACCGCAGCCCGCTTGTTCTCGTCCGTCAATAACGCGAGATAGCCGGGCATCCCCAGCAATACCACTGACTTGCCGCTCGCGACCTGTGCCGTCATCGCATCGCGTACCCGTTCGAAGACTTCGTCCGGCATCGGTAGCCACGCGCTTTCTCTTACCAGATCGCTCAACCGTAACTCAACGTCTCCGCGCTCTTGGCAAAACCGGCGCAACGCCGTCCAGCTCTCGCCCGGAGGCATGGTCACCACACGCATTTTCGCCTCCGCGAGGGGATTCCTTATGTATTCGCAATACTCGACAAGAGTCATGGTTTCACTCCAGCACCGAAAGTCCGACATCCGGAATTCGATCGATCAGGTTCAGGAGCAGTATCTTCGCCTCGGCATCGGAAAGCATCTGCACCTTTTCCGCAGCTTTCTTCCGCGTATGAGCGTCATACCCCTGCTTGACGAACGCCTCGGCCGCTTCCTGAAGCCCTCCGTCCATCAGCCATCGGCTGGGTGCGTCGCCCAATGTGCGGCACAGCCAATCGGTCAGTTCGGCAACAGTGCCCCCGATCTTCTGATAACGCGCAGGCAGCACCCGCTTGAGGAATGTCACGCCAGCCGCGGCCGCATCCACAAACGCGCCCTCTTTTTCAAGTTCGGCATGCACGGCCTGCAAGCGTTCCGCCGACACCCGTCCCGGATTTGCGATTGCATCGACGATGCTCTTGGCGTCATCCACCGCCAAGACGCATTCGGCGGGCAGCGCGTGTTTGCGGCTCCACTCGTCAGGCGACTCGGTGCCTGTGCGTTCGCGCCACAGCGCCGCCACCAGCTTGGAAACAAGCGTTCGGCTGTATTCTTCAATCTTGCCGCGCCCCTGCGCCTTGAAAGTCTGTTCATCGGCTCTGGCCAAATCCGGCGGGAAGGCATTGTAAAGCTCGCGACTTTCCGCGACCGCCATCGGCCAGACCTCCCCGAAGATTTCCCGCATTGCACCCAGTTGCCGCGCTTGCGCTACGTCGAAGAACACCTCGCGGATAGCCGCGCCTTGCTGTTCCAGCATCTCCTCAAAAGCTCTGACGTCCTCGCCGGACAGCAACGGCCTGTCGAGCAGTTCAAAGAAGCGTTGCAGCGCCGGATGTTTCTTGGCCCAGAACTCAGTCGGCACCTTGTTCTCGCTCAGCACCGCACTGCGCAAGCGGTTCAGGGCGTCCTCGAAACTCATGTATCCCGACGCCCCCGCGAGCTCGCGGATGCGTTCCGCGCACAGCGTCTGCCGGTAGACCACCTCCAGTTCGGCCTCCGCGTCGCCACGCTTCCACAGCCATCCGCTCGCCGTCGTGAAACGGCTCTTGACGGCCCCGCAATAGGATTGCGACGAACCGCCCATGCGCTCCGTCGCCGCTTTCAACTCCGGCTTGGCGCTATCGACATACCGCTGGAATGCCGCCTCGAACACCAAGGGCGTCATGTATCTAGCCATCGCCTCTGCCAACCCCGGTGTCGCCAGCAGAACCTCGCCGATCTCCTTCACCTTGTTGCCGCGAGTCTCCGTGTCGCCTTTTGAACTGATGCTGTTTGCCGCGCACAGCGATTCGATGACTCTACCCATCACCTCCGCGCTCGGTTCGGCCTGGGCACGGATGTGCTCCGGCAGCACCCACAGCGGCACACGCTGCGAAACCTGCTCCAACCGAGTCCCAACTGCGTTCAGCGCCGCCTCCACGGTTCCGTCGGCAAGACGGCTGCTACCGAAGATCACGCTGCTCTGCGCGATGAATGCCTTCTCCTCCTTCGACAGGCGGCAGATCAGCTTCTCGTTCCTGATGGCGTTATTGCCGTCGTCTTTCACCACCGCCTCGATAATCTCTGCCAGCGCCGCCGCGTCCAGCGCCTTACTCGTCACGCCGTTCGTCCACTGAAGTTTGCGCTGTCCGCTTAGCCACGTTTTCAGCACGAAGCCCAGAACGAACGCCGAATGCGGCACCCCCAGCAGGCCGAATGGTGGTCGTTGCAAGTCAATGTAGAGCTTGCGTATCGAACAGTTGTTTCCCGCTCCCACAGTGTTGTCCTGCCATGCCTTGCACTTGTCCCGCAACTGCGTCAGCGGATGGTTCGGATTCGCATCAAACCATGCTTCTTCGCCCGCGATGCCGTGTTTCTGCCACGTCGCCACCACGGTCTTCCACGCGCCGGGTTTCGCACACTTGTCGAACTCAATGCCTGCCAGTGCCCAGCTTTGCAGGGCACTCGGCGCGGCGAACGCGCTGATGTTGAAGCCACACAAATCGTCGGTATAGGCACCGAACATCTGTTTCGCATAGCCGGTCAGCCCATCTTTCTTCAATTGCCCCCACGTCATCTCCTCAACAAAGGGTTCCCCGTTTGGATTGGGTTTGTACACCGCGAGTTTGGCAGTGCTCATCACTCCGGAATGCCACTTCGTCTTGGCGCTGTTGACCTGCGTCTCGAACACCCTCCGGCTTGCGCTATCGCTTGCCAGCGCGAGGCGGGCGCTATTCTCCACGAATTCATTCCAGGCCTGGGCATCGTCGCGGCAGAAACTGACTTCCGGCAGGGAAACAAAAAGCATCCGGTGGTCTTTGAACTGCTTCGCCAGTTCCTTCGCCTTGTCGGGGATGCGCAACTGTTCCTGTTCGTCCCGCGCCAGAATGAACTGCACAAGCACGCGGTTCCCTGTCTCACCAAAAGTCTCGCGATTCGCGATGCGTGACGCCGAAAGACCGCCGACTTCCCCCGCGCGCACATCAAAACGCAAGCCGAAGTTGACTCCCTTCAACTGTTTGCCCAGTTCCGTTTCGGTGTCTTTCAGAACGATGTCGCCGAACTTGCCGGCCAGCACCGCCTTCTTTTCCTCAATCTCCTTCGTGTCCGAGCGGTCGCGGAAGCGTTCGCAACGACCGTTCACAATCGTGAAGCAGTGTTTCTGTTCCAGATTGCGCAGAATCATGTCCGTACCCGTTAGAGCGCCGTCGCCCTCGAAACTGCGATTGATATTCTCTACCGTTACGCTCAGGAGCGGATGCCCCGCCCCCTGCAACTGCTCGACCATCCCGAACAGCAACACCGCCTTGAAGACGCGCCGTTCGTCCGGCTGCAACTCCGCTTCCCGCCGGGCGTATTCCGTCCGCGCTTCCTGCACCACTTGGCCCGTGCCCAGGTCGTCCCGTTCCACGAAATACTGCCACAGATGATCCACCGTCAGGAACTGATGACCGGCTACATCTAGACCGCCCTTCTCAATGAACGCCCTGAACTCTTCGCCGTTCAGGAACTCGAACATGCTCCGCTGGTTAGCGCCGATCGCCACCGACAGATGTTTCAGCAGGAACGCCGCCATCGGATGCAGCGGTAGGATACCCTTGAAATCCGCCGCCTCGATCCCCGCCTTGTTGGCGGCCATGTAGGTCTCAGCCACGCCGTTCACATTGTGCCACAGCACGTCGCGCTCTTGCGTCCACTCCGTTGCCTTCTCCGGTCTGACAACGAAGGCGGATGCCGCCAACTTCAGTGCGGTTTCGTTCGGCAGGTCAATCCGCTTGAACGTGAACCGGTTGTTAGCCTTTTTCGCGCTCTCAGACCCAGCCGCCACATACGACGCAATATCCGTGTGCGTCACCGGCACGAAGTAGAAACGCCCCTGCTGCGCCGCCTCAGCCAACTGTTCCAGCGTTTTCAGTTCCGCGCGGTTGCGATCCATAAAGGACGAGAATTCGTCCCAGACATAGACCAGTTTGGAAAGACCGTTCGCCTGCAAGGCCGCGTCTACCCATGCCAGAAAGTCCTCTGCGCTCACGTCCAGAAAGATGTGCCGCGCTTGCAGCACTAGCATCGCGTCGCTGACCAGTCCTGCCTCCTGATTCGCGTCACGCAGTTTCTTTTCCAGCGCGTCAGCCGTCCTGATCCCCGCGTTCAGATGCGAGAGCCGCGCCTGCATCGCGTCACGCTTTGCGAAGAAATGCGTCTCGTCCTGCCGGATGCGCTCGATGACTTCATCCAGTTTGCCTTTCAGCGGAATCGTGTGCCCTCCCGTCTCCAGTGCCTTCGTGATACAACGCTGCAATCGCATCAGGAACTGGCTCTTCGCGTCCACGCCGTCCGCGTTCACATCATAAACCACAAGCGTCTTGTCGTTTCGCCTCTCCATCAAACCCTTGCGCACGGGACCCGGGATCTGCGCTTCACGCAGATCCAGCCATTTCAGGACGCGTGCATCGTCGTCCGTGAACAGTTTTTGCAGCACCAGCGACGTGTGGCTTTTGCCCGTGCCATACGCGCCCGTGATCCACAGCGTCTTCTTTCCTCCGCCTAGACTCTTGAGCAGTTCCCGCAATATCTCCACGAACGAATCGTGCGGATAGAAACCCAGCCATGTCTCCGGCGTCTTGTTGATGTCCGCCAGCGTCATGCACGGCGCGTAATCGGGTCTGATCCCGAAATAGTCTTTGTAGAGAGCCATGTCCTTTATCCCTTGTTGCAGGCTACTTTCCCAAGATCAAGCAAACCACGTCGTCCCGCTTCTTCGTCTCCGGGAACACCCGAACCTCATCCAGCCCCAGCGTGAAGCTGCACGCGATGAAGTCGGGATGCAAAGCCGCCAACCCCATGCACTGCCTCTTGAACTCATCCGGTGGGATACCGAACGCCGCCAGCGGCGACACAAACTCCCCATCGAACTCCGCCGTCATCATTTGCCGCACCGTGAACGCGCCACGGCCAGACTTCTCCCCCATCACGTAAAGCCCATAGAGAACTGCCAGCGGATCAACCGAACGCGACCTGCGCTTGAGCCCGAGAGTAAGCTTCCCGTTTTTCAGCAGCTCGCACACGCTGTTCTCTCCCGCGCCAAACGGAGTCGAGACCAGCATGTTCTTTAACGCTTGTATCCCGCCTTTCTTGGTAACATCCTTGATGCTGGTTCCAAGCAAATCAAACAACTCGGCATCCGAGTAAGACACATCCAGTCTTAGTGTGCTGACAAGCCATTTGACTACCGGTGCATAATTGGACAACCCCACCCAAACGCAGTCCCATGCCAACAACTCCTCCACGCCCCTCTTATCGAACACGTCGAGCAACCTCGTGGGCGCCGTCGTCTTTGGGTCCATCAGCAAACCCTGACGGAACCACGCTTTCGCTGCCGGAACCTGCTTGGCACGGTTGAGCCGCGCAGTCTGGTCGAATGCCTCCCGTTCAGCAAGATAGACAGAAACGAATTCGGTCCGTAGCCCGAAGTTCTTATAGACGTTGATCCCATTAAGCGTTGAACCGCTCGTTTCTGGCACTCTCATAGAACGATACCTCCAACATCCCAAATCTATGCTGTGACACCGCAGGCAATGGATACAACTAGCTCCGTCAATTGTCACCGTGCCTGTGGTCGCATGTATCGCGCCCGTTGGGCATTCCGCTTCACACGCCTGGCAACCGCCAACACAAGCTATGGACTTCTGCAAGACGGTCCGAAACACCGGCATGAGCCGCTTCCGTTCCGCATCGTCCAGAAATGACACCCTGACATTCCCATCGCCGTTTCCGGAATCGCAGACCTTGAACGAAACGCCTTCACTCCGTCCACTCTTCAACACCAACCGGAAGCAATCATCGAATTCGGTTGTCAAGACATTTCCCACCGTTTTCAACCATTCCAAGAACGATCCGGCATTCAATCCGTCGCCGTGCCATTCGACGTTCAACCCATCATGTTTCTCGACGGGCCGCGAAAGATGCTTCCTAAGCGCCACACCGCTCTTCCTCGCCTGCCAGTTTGAACTTCCCAAGAAGTCGCGCGCCTCGTCTTGAGAAGAAAACTCTTTCGCGCTGGTTTCAATAATCGCGTCGCTGTATGGTTTGATGGCTTCCGGATAGACTGCATCCACGAACCAAGCGTATCTTTCAGAGGATTCCGGGCACATCACGCACCCGACACGGGACAGTCCGTATCGGTAGGCGCGGTTGACCAGCAAGTCGTTTGCAAACAGATACAGCCACAACTCATGCGCTCCCCAATCCAGGATCGGCATCAGATTGGCCTGGCACGATGTCTTGACGCCATCGCCAATGTCTTCGTAGGCGGAACGGCTCAAGCTCTCTTCGCCGCGTACACCCAGAAACGCCGCCGCCTTGACCGATGTTATACCTAGCCGCTGTTTGAGTTCGATCAGCACGGGCGCGCTCTTGTGAACAGCGCAACACCATCGGACAGACCGCGACGGCGGGCCGAAGAGTCGCCAGTTTGTCAGTGCGGGGTTCTTGGCGGTGACCTTCAAGAACGCGCGGCCTTCGTACCGGCTTTGGATGTCTTCCCAGACGCGGTACGTATCCGACAGTTCCATGTCCGTGTCGCTGAACACAACAGGCACGTCCAGCGGCAGAACCTTGTGGCAGAGGTCGAGCAGAACCACCGAGTCTTTGCCGCCGCTGAACCCGATATAGACCGCGTCGCACTTTCCCGCGTAGGCGTCGTACATCTCCTTTATGCGCTTAAGAGTGTCCGCCACAAGCGCGGTCATGATGCCGCGGTTCTTCGCCACCATCGCCCCGACATCAACCGGCACCAGCTTGACTTTGCTTCGTGTCTTCACGCGTCCGTGCGAGGCATCCTCCCGGCACAACGCCCCCTTCCATTCGATGTCCAGGGACTTGCCGTAGCGCGTCTTGTTAAACTTCGCGATTTCCTCGCCGAAATGCAGATACACATTCTGCTTCGCCCAGAGGAGCGGCCGCCGCTCCGCCGGATCGCACGCCAACCGCGCATCCAACCCCGTGAGAGCCAGTTCTTCCGCGAACACTGGGCGGATTTCACTCGCCACGAATTTCCCAGTCCTCGTTGTGAGGCGGTATCCGCCCGTTCGTCCATCCCACTCGTAGCTATACATCCGCGCCGCCCTCCGGCCTGATGCCGTTGGTTTCACAAACAAGAAGATAGCGACGACGATTCTTGATGTATTCCCTTACCGTCGAAACCATGAGACCACTCTCGTGTGCAATACTCTCCACGCTTTCCCCGTTCTCGACGCGTCGTGCCCACTTCGCCACACGCGGGTTGGTGCCGGCACTCTTGAACGCGCGCCATGTTGCGGGTTGTAACGGCTGCCCCTCAAGGCCTATGATGTGGCTCTCCGCCCCCCGCACCGCAGCAGGCGGCGGAAGTTCCTTTGTCTGATGTACATCCGGGTTGCCCTCCCGATCCAACCGCAAGCGCCGATCCCAAAGAGTCTCGCCCTCGTAGCTGAAATGGCAGAACCCGTTTGCAACAGACACATTCAACAAGTGCATCGCCAATGCCGAAATCGCCCATGCCTTGCCGTCGTGTTCCACTTGATTGGAGTCATCGAGCACGATGCACGTTATGTGACTGTCCTTTGTGAAAACCAGCTCCACGCCGACCGGTACACCCAGATTGCGGAAGCGAGTATTCGGACTTCGCACCCGCTTCCCCGGCGACGCCAAGTCATTTGGTCTTCCCCGGGTTCTCTCCGTATTTGGAAAGACATCGTTACCGCCTTGGTAGTGTCTTGCGCAGACGCGCATGAACGCACCGTTTTCCGGAAGGCCGTACTCTTCTCGGAAACGGATGCCGTAGAACAGATTCAGCGCGAATTCAACATTCGTTGCGGACACTTTCTCTCCCAGCGCAACCAGCGTATCGACGGCGGTCGTCAGTTTCTCGGCGAAATCCTCCGGCAGAGGGATCGCCTCCGCATTGCGCCAGCAGGGCACTCCACCGACTTGCGTCCGATGGACTTCCGGAAGGAAATGCCCGCGGACGCCCTCCAGCGCCTCGGCGGTCAGGAGTGGCATCGCCTCTTCGATTTCGCTGAAGGCCAGCGTGCCGTCCGCCTCTTCAAGCAACTCGGAGATCGTTTTCGAGATCTCCGCCAGACGCTCATCCAGACTGGGTGGGGGGCGGAAACAGAAGAAACCACTCCTTCTCCACGCAGCCACCGTGAAACCCAGGTGCCGCAGAAAGGCTGCAAGATTCTCCGGCGTGGCAACATGGCGTAGAACGCCGCAGAAGTCGTCAAACAGCCGTTCGACAGAGAAGCAGCCTTGCTCCGACAGCCATGCCGTCACCTGTCCACGGAGCGCAAACTGCGCCTTCTTGTCCGAGATCATCTCGCGGGAGAACCACGGTCCGTCGCCCATTTGGAACATCTCGGCTTTCAGGCCTTCGATCTGCGAGTCCTCCAATGGGATCTTCTGCCGCAGTAGCCGCAGCGTCATCGGAGCGAACGACACGCCGTGTGGGCATTCCCGCAACAGAGCCTGCATCACCTCATCTGTCCTCACGCCGCCCACTCCCCTTTCCAATCGGAGAACGAACGTCTGGTGCCAGGAGAACTCGAACTTGATCCCTCAGCCATTCTCTTGTCCTTCCGTTCCTGCCTTGCCCTGCCGAATCCACTCATCGACCTCGGTCGCTTTGAACTTCCAGAGCTTCCCGAGCTTGTGGGCGGGCATCTGCTTCCGATCAATCCACTTGTAGATCGTGTCCCGATTGACGCCCAGATGGACGGCAATCTCCTCGACCGAGAGCCACCGTTCTTGTTCTTGCATGGTCTCCTGCTTCCGCCTTCGCCCTGCGGGGCTACGGTGCGACACACCAGCCTTCGCCTGCTGCATTGCGGCGCGGCACGCCCGATACAACCAGTTGAAGATGCGTGCGCGTGACTATAGCAGGCGGCACCCGCTCACGCCAGCAGAAACCGACAGAGTCCACCAGGAACTGGATCAGTATGCAATTCCGGGACGTTTCTCGGCTTCGGGAAGGGCCGAAGCGCGTCGAATCGGGGGTCGTGTCGCCAGCCGATACGTCTTCCGCAGCAGGATCACCCCTGCGGCAGGGCCAAACCAGACGTCGCGGCCGGTCGGACAGGGGGCGTCCGGCAACTCGACGGGCGAGAGGAGCCAGTCGAGTCGCACTGGGCTTGGGTAACCACGCTGCCCGGTGCGCAGGCATCCACTCGGGCGGTGCTGGAACTGGGCCATCGGCGATGGGCCATCGAGAACGAGGGGTTCAACGAACTGAGCACGCGTCAGCACTCCGATCACGTGTACCGCCACCATCCACAGGCGATGTTGGTGTTCCTTCTGCTGTCGATGATATGCTGCAATGTGCTGTTGGCGTTCTATCAGCGGGACCTGAAGCCGGCGTTGCGCGATAGCGTGAGCATGCTCCACATCTCGCGGCTGATACCGCCAGGGCAGCCGCTGCCTTCATCGATGGGTCCCGGATGGCGCTAATGCGCGAGGCGATCAGGCCGAACTGCTCAATCGGCGCCTTGCCGACCAGGTCCGCGGCCGAGAGGCCCAGGTGGTCAAGCTTGCCGGTACCCCGCCCGTCGGCCAGCGCTGGATAACGCCATTGTCGGTCGGGACCATCACGATGTTGACGCAGTGGCCGACCACGCGTCACAGCCCCCGCACGTCGGCGTCCAGGACGAAGACTGGGCCGGGAAAGACGGTCACGGGGACCCGGTGGCCGACGGCGCCGGCTTTGGCGGGTTGAATGCCGGCACGGATGCAGGCGTTGAAGAGTGTGGAGCAGCCGCAGCTGCCGTCGGCAGGGGGGTGCCAGCACTCGCCCAGGGCAGCGACGGCTGGGCGCGAGAGCTTGACGGCGGCGGCGGAAAGGGTGTGCGGGTGGACTTCCTGGCCGTCCGATGCCCCGACGACGCGAGGGCCGGTTACGTCGGCCTGGCTGGCCAGGAAGGGCTCGCTCTCGGCCGTCAGGACGATGTCGTCGTCGAGCATGACCAGCCAAGGCAGGGCGCATTCATCCAGAAACCACCGGAAGATGCCGTTGCGGATGGCGAAGATGCCCTGCCAAGTGGCAGAGCCGGGGAACTCGCGGTAGCGGGCGACCGTCTGGCCGAAATGGCGCAGGTGGCGGTTGACCGTCGGCCGGCCACGGAGGACCGCGAACTGGATGTTGGGCCAGCGCTCGCCGGCGGGGCTCATTCTTCCGGCTCCCACACGCCGTCGCCCCAGGTGGCGTCATCGTGGCAGCC
>Ga0315285_10007516_pt1 | contig 11190 bp, 11 predicted proteins | sample YL17G09_36_MG_FD_203698 | JGI IMG/M metagenome (GOLD analysis project Ga0315285, IMG submission 203698) | Sediment microbial communities from Yellowstone Lake, YNP, Wyoming, USA - YL17G09_36 | ecosystem: Environmental > Aquatic > Freshwater > Lake > Sediment | place: USA: Wyoming | collected... | reverse complement strand
GGTTCTTTTTGCCGTGTCATGGCAACTACTGATACATTATCCTTTAGTAAGTTGGTCAGCAAGTGTCTGCCCACAAAACCAGTAGCACCGGTTAGGAAAATTTGTTGTTTTTCCATTTTATCAACCTCACTAAGTAGAAACCCCACTTTTTTCATTTTTTCCTTTTTAAGTCTCATTTGGTCAATTCCTTGTATAAGCTTAGCAAAGTTTTGGTGTATTTTTCAATAGAATACTCTCCTTTAACTTTTTTATAAGCATTTGATGAAACTAAACTTCTAAGCTCTTTGTTGTCCAACAACCTCAGAATTGCATTTGATAATTCTTCAGGGTTTTCAGGTTCAACAAGAATACCATCTTTACCATCTTCTATAACCTCAGGGATCCCACCAACTTTTGTAGCAATAATCGGGACTCCAACACTCATTGCTTCTAAAAGAACTAATCCAAAACCTTCCCATCGGGAAGGTAAAACAAAAATAAAAGCCTTTCTCATAAGTTCTAAAACATCTTTTCTAACCCCTAAGAAATATATATACTCATTTATATCATACTGCAAGGCAAGTTCTTTTAAATCGTTCATAAGACTTCCATCTCCAACTATTGCTACTCGCAAACTCCTATGATATTTTTCTTCCAGAATTTGGATTGCTTTAAGAAGTATATTAACACCTTTTTGTTTCTCCAGACGCCCTACAAAAATTATATCGTAGAGCTTTTCCCCCTCAAAATTTGATTTATCACTAACTGGTATTGCATTCTTAATTACAATTACCTTACAGGAAGTTTTAGGACACCACATTATTAACGCCTTCTCAACCTGCTTACTAACACAAACTATTTTATCGTATCTACTATAGGTAAAACTATCGATAACTTTGAAAAACTTAATTGACCTTCTTCTGTTATAATCATTGTGTTCACTAAAAATAAATTTAATTCTTTTCGGTAAGAAAAGCGAAGAAATAGCCACAAATATATCTGCAGGAAAAAGATGTACATGAATAATATCATAATTTCCTCTTTTAATAACATTTAAAATTTTAAAGACTCCAATAGGATTATATTTAAAACCCAAATCAAGGTTATGAATCTTTATTCCGTTATTTACTAGCTCTTCTTCAAAAATATTTCGTGAGTATAAAGTACAAATCTCAATTCCAAAGTCTTTATATTTCTTTGTCTCAATTAGAAAATTCTTAATTAATGACTCAGCCCCGCCAGCATACAGGGAATCAATTACTTCTAAAATCCGTACCCTCTTGCTTTGATTCGTATAAGGCAACCCGGGTTCGTAACAATAATTATTCTTCGTCACTTATCTCGCTCTCCCATCAGAATATTTCCTTACCATAAAAACCCAATATATACTAATCCACGCCCTATTCTTGACACAATCTATCTCCTTCTTTTCAATTATGTCATCAGCATCATTCACTAATTCAGGAAAACCCTTACATAAAATAGTCTATTTTCTCTCTGAAGATGCTACCGATTATATAAATTTCTTTTCCATCGATATAGCAGATAATACAAACTCTTCCCAATATATTTCCCCAAACCAAGACAAATTAATACCAAAAGACCTAAACCAGAAATCCAATAAATTAAAAACTTAGTTTTTCTAAAACTACTTATCGCACCTAAAAAGACATAAAAAGAGAATGTTTTTTTTAATAACTTTTTAGCATATTTTTCCTTGCCTTGAATCAGATAATTTACTGCACATCTTATTTTATCTATACTTCTTAAAAATTCATATTTATTTAAATTGCTTTTAGGAATATTTATATTATTAACTTTTGTTGACAGATAATAATCAATTACTTTAAAAAAATCTGCTTGCTCGGTGCGTAAGTACCTAGAGTAAAAACTTCCTTGTGTATTGCTAATCCGATAACCCATTAATTTCTCGTCTATAATAGCGATAGGTTGTCTTTCTAAAATTCTCAACCACATATCCAAATCTGCAGATGTTACAAACTTTTTTTCATTAAAAGGCATTAATTCTTTATATATTTTACCCCTAACCATAGCACTTGAACATATTAGAAAATTTAAGTTACTTAATATAGAAACAAATATTTCAGGAAAATAATAAATTCTTTTATTTCTTAATTCAATTGGTAATTTGCTTTCACCAACTACTTTACCATAGTTATTAATAAAATTAGCACAAGCAAAGACAGCCCCTACAGAAGAATTCTCTTGAAAAGTTTGTACTTGTTTTTGTACTATACCCGGCATATACAAATCATCAGAATGAAATATAGTAATATATTCGCCATTAGCTAATTCAATACAACGATCAAAATTTGCCTCTCCACCAATATTTTTTTCATTCCGATAATATTTTACTTTATATTTTTCTACATACTCTTTTACGATTTTTTCAGTTTCATCAGTAGAAGCATTATCGGAAACAATAATCTCTTTATTTGAATATGTTTGATTAACTATAGAATCAAGACATTCCCTTAAAAATCTCGCACTATTGTATGTAGGGATACAGATACTAACTAATGGCTGGTTATATAATGTTCTATCTATCATTGTATAGTCCTTTTTTATAAATAATTCAAACCCAATACTAATAAATAATAAGAATTATTTTCTTGCCAATATCAATATTGGCATCATCCTAAAGCTTCCCGAATATAGCGAGCACCGCTATAGTTCTGGATTGCAACTGAAAGTTTAATATTTTTATTCTTGATATTATCCTTCTCAGGCATCAATTTCCTCCTACTATCTCATTCACAATCGTCTCCGTGAAACACTCCGCACTGAACGGATAGATTTTGTCACTTCTAATAAAATCCTTTATAGCATCAAGATAACTTATATATTCTTCATCAGACATATTCTTAAGATAACTATAAAGCTCCTCATATGTTTTGAAGTTTCTTTTGTCAATAAAAGCATTGGCTGGAATATGCTCAGTTATGTTTGGTGCACCCCGATAAACTGGTACACAACCGGCAAATAAACAATCGAATATTTTTTCCGTAATATAGCCAGGAATATCTCTGGCATTTTCGTAACAAATAGCAAACTTATATTTTTTGTAAACCTCTTTTTTTGATTCAATCGATCCTTTATAGGAAGGGTACCTTGGTTTTAATATTTTCCTCAAAACGTCAAATCTATTTAACCTCAACAACTTACCTTTAAAATAATACTTATCCCAACCTATACCATACAAGTCAAAATCTTCTGAATGATTTTGTTCGAACCAGCGAATTGCTTTTATTCTTTCTGTGTATAATTCCAAATGATGAGATTTTAATTTATGTCCTGCTATCATGGTGCAAAGTTTATTTTTTTTATTTAAAATAAAATTTAAATCTGTAGGTATTTTGCTAGAGAAGTTTGCCTTGAAATATTTTTTATTATCTACAAATTCATCATGCCAAGTAAAAACCTTCTTAAAATATTTGTGGTTTTCTATATTCCAATTATCCGGTCGTATAAGTTCGGATTCAAAAATTAATAAATACAAATTTTTAAATCCATCATTAACCAATTGTTTAAAATATTTATTTTTAAAAGTAGGAAAATCCATAAACACTATCGCATCAAAATTTCTAATATTATCCATATCGATAGTATTTATCTTATGCCCATTTTTTACTAAATATTCCCCCATATAAACAGAAGAGTAGCATAAATCATCACCTATTGGTGAAGATTTATCTTTAAACATTTTATTTTTATTGTAAAATTTATAATAATTATAAAAACCTATATACATATTTATTACCCCTTAAATATCTATTATTTATAATATTCAATTACTAATATTGATAAATTCTTCAAATTTTTTTATTATATACTCAATTTCTTTTTCGCCTATTCCTGGCCAAACCCCTATCCAGAATGTGTCCTTCATAATTTTATCTGTATTTTTTAATTCACCAAATACCTTATAACTTATCTCGCTATTTGTAAATGCTGGTTGTTTAATCATATTTCCCGCAAACAAAAGCCGTGTTCCAATTTTATTTTTCTCTAAAAATTCTATCAACTCTTTTCTATCAAAAGAAGTATCAACTTTTATTGTCAATGGAAAGCCAAACCAACTTGGTTCTGACTGAGGTAACCATTTTGGTAAAATAAAATATTCATCCAGACCTTCTTTTTTAAAGCCTTCATATAATAATTTAAAATTTTCTTTTCTCCTTATGATAAATTCTGGAAGCTTTTTTAATTGTGTAAGTCCTACCGCTGCTTGAAAATCTGTAGCCTTTAAATTATACCCTAAATGAGAATAAATATATTTATGATCATACCCGAAAGGTAAATTTCCAAGTTTCCAATTAAATCTCTTTTTACATGTATTATCTTTTCCCGGAGGGCACCAACAATCTCTTCCCCAATCTCTAAAAGAACATATGATTTTATAAAGCTCAAAGTCATCTGTTAATACCGCTCCACCCTCTCCCATGGTTATACAGTGGGCCGGATAGAAGCTAAATGTTGAAATATTCCCAAATGTGCCGGTATGTTTCCCACCATATTTAGAGCCTAAGGCATCGCAATTGTCCTCTATTAACCAGAGACTATATTTTTTTACTATTTCCATTACTTTTTCTACATCAAAGGGATTACCTAAAGTATGTGCTAAAAAGATAGCTTTTGTTTTCTCTGAAATAGCATTTTCTAATTGATCAACGTTTACATTATATGTTCCTATATTTACATCTATAAAAACAGGTATAAAGTTATTTTGAATAATAGGAGTAATAGTAGTAGGAAAACCTGCTGCCACTGTAATAACTTCATCTCCTGGTTTTAGCTTTCCTTCTCCTAATTTGTAAGAAGTAAGAGCAGATATTGCGATTAAATTCGCTGATGAACCGGAATTTACTAAAGCACAATATTTTCTCCCTGAAAATTTTGGAAATTCTTTCTCAAACTCTTCAGCAAACCTTCCTGCTGTAAGCCACATATCTAAAGAGGCATCTATTAGATTAAATAAATCATCTTCATCAAGAACTTTCCCTGATGCTGGAATTTTATCCATAGGCTTTTCTTTATGAAAAACCTTAAAATATATACTACTCGCATACTTGGTAAAAGCCCGAAGTATTTTATCTAAGGAAACCTTTTTTAGACTTGCTACTTTTTGATAATCGATAGGAGAGATAGTAAATAACTTCTCTATCATTACTATTCTTCTATCTCTTAATTCCCCTTCTTCTAAATCATCATTTGCAATTTCTATGCCATTAGTTCCCTTGCCTATAAGGGTACATAATAATTCTGTGTCTTTTTTATCTAAAACCAATAAAAGCTTATCTGGGAGATCTTCTATTGTAGGATCTCTTACTAAAATAATATCCCCTACTTTAATATCTAAGCTCTCCATTATCAATACCCACCTTTTTGTGCATATTCGATAATCTGGCTTACTGTAAAATCATATAATTCTTTATCCTTAATACCTTCATAATGTTTTTTATACCACCCTAATGTCTTTTTTATGGCTTCGTCTACATTGTATATTGAATGCCATTTCACTAAAGAGTGAGCTTTACTGCAATCGAGTTTTAATAAATTTGCCTCATGAAAATTCTCAGAAGATTTTTCTATCTCATAACTTCCGCTTCCCCAATAATCTATAGTTTTTTTAGTGAGTTCTCCTACTGTTAGAATATCATAATCAGTAGGACCAAAATTCCACGCCCCACTGAATTTTATTCTATCTTCAGACATTTTTAAGGCAAGAAGAAGATAACCACTAAGAGGTTCCAATATATATTGCCATGGTCTTGTTGCATTTGGATTGCGTATTTTTATTGCTTCTCCTTTAGATAAGGTACTTATACAATCAGGAACCAGTCTATCCTCCTGCCAGTCTCCACCTCCTATCACATTCCCAGCCCTTGCAGAAGATAGTGCTATTCCTAAATTCTCAAAATAGCTTCTTCTATAAGCAGAAACTATAAGCTCTGCACATCCTTTACTTGAACTATATGGGTCATATCCTCCTATGGAATCATTTTCTCTGTAACCATATATCCATTCTTTGTTTTCATAACACTTATCGCTGGTAATAATAACAGCAGCTTTCACACTTTTACTCTTTCTTATCGCTTCTAAAATATTTACTGTGCCCATAACATTAGTTTCATAAGTTAATCGTGGTTCTTGGTAGGAAAATCTCACTAACGATTGAGCAGCTAAATGAAATACGAATTCAGGTTGATATTTTTCGAATACAGAAAGCAAATGTTTTTCATCTCTAACATCACCAATAATATGAATTAGTTTATTTTTCAAATCTAAAGATTCAAAAAAACTTGGTTGAGTGGGAGGATCCAAAGAATATCCTATTACCTCTGCCCCAAGTTCTTTAAGCCATAAAGATAGCCACCCTCCTTTAAAACCAGTATGTCCAGTTACGAGGACTTTTTTGCTATTATAAATATTATTAAATGTATTATTTTGCAAATTAGTATTATCCTCCCTTATAAAAATCTAAAAAACTCACTGTAAAATTTCTCGCTATTGCATATAAAAATTATAAAGCTTACTAAATCTTTAACGAATACATGAGTATTTGCAACTTCTTTCATTTTTGCTCCATTTAGTCAATAAAGTCATCATTATTAAATACTTCAGAATAAGGTACTGGGAGTGGTTTACCATATATTTTTTTTACCACATAGTCATTAATAAATTTTCTGTCCTCTGCAATAAGGCAGGTATCAACATATTTACCAAAATATTTAATCTTCAAACCTCTTTCAATAATGTCTTTTAATGATTCCTCAAAAAAATTACCCAGTGAAACTTGAATATACGGACATGGCATCACGTCGCCATACTTTGTAATAGACACCAATCTTTTAACTGCTATGCAGCCTAAATTAAGACCATACGCTGGAGTTAAATGTGTAAACACATTATATTTTTTCTCGAGTTCTCTCCTATAATCCATATCATCTCTATCGACAAGAACATCATAATTACCTTCCCATTCTCCAACAGGCTTTGCATAAGTTACAAACACTCCTATTCCTTTTTCTTTCGCAAATTCCAAAAAATCAATGAACTCTTGTGATCTAACTCTTTGCTTTGTAACTACAGTTTGTATAATAAGATTTAATCCGGCATCTAAAGCTGCATCAATAGCTCTCAGACATCTTTCATGCGAACCCGCTTTGCATCTAAATTCATCATGTTCAGCCGCCGAAAGGCTATCAAGACTCAGTTGGATTTTATCAACGCCTATACTTTTTAAATGTTTTGCTCTTTCTGCATCCAAAAACCATCCATTAGTATCCGAAACTATCCAAAATTTCTGAGGGTCAATAGCCTTAACTATCTCATCAAAATCCGGAAATACTAATGGTTCACCGCCTGTAATTACAATTTGCGCAAGCCCCATTTCGTCAGCTTGCCGTGAAAGCTCTTTGATATCACTAATTGTAAAAAATCTCCCTTTCTTTTTCCCCTGAAATTTCTTTACTGAACAATGTTTGCAGCGAAAATTACACCTATAATCGTATTGAAATTGAATTATAGCAATGCTCTCTCCCCTTTTAACTTTCTCATCAAATTTCATAATTTTTTCATAGACATACGGCTTTTCTTTTTTCAGACGGTTCCTTTTTTCTATTTCACTTTGTTTTAATTGTTCTTGTTGAGTTGTCATAATATTTATCTCCTTAATGAATTGCTTCAATATTTATGTTGTAGCATAAAGCACGGTTTCGCTTATAAACGAAGTATAGTTTCGCAAATAAAATTTATATCCTAGTTGTAAGCTTTCAAGATAGAACGGAATGTCCCATATGTGGTTTGGTGCGTGATATACACATACGGCAAGGTCAGGTTTATTTTCCTTAATCAGCATTTCAGTGCCCTTTAGCGCTTCCAATTCCACGCCTTCTACATCCATGCTAATAAAAGTTGGCTTAAAACCTGGTATTACATGATCCAGCGCAACACACTGAATGAAAGAATCGCCTTGATCCGAGATTACACTGTTAATCTTGTTGCCACCTGCAAAATGAAGTTGTGTATCATGGCTAAAGACACCGCACGGAAAGGCAATCACGCTTTGTGCTATTTCTTTATGTTTGCTACATAAATACAGTGTCAACAATTTAAAATTATCAAGATCCGGTTCAAAGCATGCTATCGCGTTGATCTTACCATATAAAGCATTTAACTGCATCACTGTATCACCGTTATACGCTCCGCAGTTTACAAATCGTGAATATCCTTTACTCAAATTGATATCTTTTGGAAAATATTGTTCTTCCAGAGAACGGGCGGGTATTTGGATCGGTTTTCTCTGCATATGCGTTTGAATAAAGCAGGTGAATATTCCCTGGCTTAAATCATCAGAAAAAAGATCAAAGCATGCTATAATCTGCTCTCTGTTATCTAAATAATAATTAAACCCCTTCTTTTCAAGTTCCACTGGTGCATGATGAAGATGATACTCATATATATCACTCGCCAATATTATATTCTTAAAACCTAAACTGCGAAGGCAATTGAATATTTCTTCATAATATTCTTTTTTTCCGACGGTAACTACAACTATTGCATTTCCCTTTTCTTCATCTGTTGGCTTATATTCAAGAGGAGAGAATGCAGGAATTCCATAATAGCTATCGCCGGATTTAAACTTATGGTCAAGCACAGTATATGCCTTGAGTCCATATTTTCTTAAAACAAAAACTAAAAAAGTGATACAACCATCCCCCCCCGTATAAGATTATCTTTTTATTGCCAAGTAAATCATGCACGCAGTTTGCTGGATTATAAGGAAAAGATGTTAGCTTGAATAATTCTGAAATTGTTTCTTTATAATTACACATTCCTTTGATTCCTTCCAATATTTAATATTCGATAATATCATACCGTACGAATCGTAAAAACTCAGATGGTAATGTTAAACAATCTCCAATCCAAAATCTCTCAATATGGCAATATTTATTTTTCTATCAAACTTCTTTCTTATAATCCCTGCTACTTCATCCGAGTAACTAGCCGCCATAACAATAACCGCATCTACAGGGTCTTGGACAAGTGCTTCAGGAGAAACTATGGGGATATGTGTGGCTGGTGTATATTTACCCTGTTTAAATGTTGCAGAGTCAACGACATACTTAATTTTGTCGGCTAAATTTATTAAAGAAATAATTGCAAATGCTTGATGCCCGGCACCCCATATTGCTACCTTTTTATCTTTAAAACGACGAATATATTCTTCTATTTCATTTTCAAGTTGAGCCTGATGTTTATAAAAATGCGATATGTCTAGCTTTTTCCTTTTCTTCACAACGGCAGAAATTATGTAGTCGTACCACTCTTCATTGCACTCAATAATTTCAAAACCGTTTAGCCTTAGTGTTGTATTTAAAGTTTCCCTGGTAAAATAAAATAGATGATCGCCTATAAATTCAGAGAAAAGTTTCTTTCGCAATATCATGTCAAAATTTGGCACCTCCACAAGTCCTACAGCGTCATCTGTCAAGTTGTTATATATCCCTCTAAGGGTTGAATTTGGATCAGGCAGGTGTTCAAGAAAATTCAATATAAAAAATGCATCAAATGGGGCATCATTTAACCTATCAGCACTGCACTGAATAAATCCTTTTGAAACCTTTAACCCATTTTTGATACACTGTGTTACCGATTCTGCCGAATACTCCAAACCGTAAGCCTCAACACTGGATTGCTGTATAATGGACAAGTACTCTCCACGGCCACAGCCGATCTCAATGATTTTTCCCCCCTTGAGCGAATATTTTTGTACGAAGCTCTCGAATTGCTTACTGCGGAAATCTGTCATTTCCTCCGAAATAGCAGCGGCGCGTATAACCTCTTTATAATAAGGGACGGGGTCATTGCTTAGCTGTACCAGTCCGCAGCCCGAACACTGACAGACTTCCAGATCAACCCCTTTATCGCTTTCCAGCGACTCTGCGTCTGGCAAAAATTGAGCAGCCTTTGGCATATTTTCATAGTGCAATAATGGTTCTTCAAAAAATTTATGGTTGCATACTCTACACTTATTTATTGTCATAAAAATATTCCTTATATATACTTCCTATACATTTCGTGCACTTCTACCATGTTCTCAGGGCAAGAATCATGCCACATAAGATACCCCTTATCAGTGTTTGTTAACCCTGTATTCGTAGGGATAAATTTACTAGAAAGAAAGCACTTATATAATATTGATATAAAATGTCCTCTCGTATCGTGACTGCAGATAATCTGGTTGATTGCAATTGGAACAGGATCAAACTCAACCACAGTACCAATTTCTGTTTCTGCAACTTTCAGAACTCTTTCTTCTAGTTTTTCCTTGAATCGTACAATACCGCCAGGTAAATGCCAACCTGCACCAGCAAATGAATCGTCTCTCCATGATAAAAGTGTCCGTCCGTTTTCATCTTTTATAAGGAGATCAACATTTACCATTGGAGTAAGTCGGCTAATAAAGAGAAACAACTCTTCAGGTAATCCTGATGAAGGGTTTGAAATCTGCTTATCCAAAAATTCGATTGCTTCATGTATATTCATAATTTATCCTTTTCAATAATGTGTTTATTAAAATCATACCAATCATATAAAGCTTTAATTGATTCATCTATTGAAATAAACTCAAAATCCTTTAATTCTTTCAAAAGCAATGTGTTGTCTCCACTATACTCTCTACCAAGGCCTTCTGTTTTAATATTTATATCCAATCTTTTGCCGGATATTTTAATAATTTTTTCAGCTAAAGTTTTAAAATCATTAACATTGCCGGTACAAACGTTATATACATTCTTCTGGGTTTTATTATTAATAAACCAGTTAACAATTTTTATTAAGTCATCAATATACAAATAATCAAAAAATTTATTTTGATTTATACTAATGGGCTGGTTTAAGACTGCTCTACAGCAAGTATTTGGAATAAAACGATATCGCCAATCATCATATTTACCAAATAACCCAAAAAGCCTAAGATTATATATATTACTGTTTAATTGCGTATATTTAGTCATTATATATTTTGAAAAACCGTATTGATCTGCTGGAACATGTCGATCAAAATAATCTTCTTTCATTTTAGGTATCCAATTTTCACGGCCAAACTCTGCACCCGAACCAAAATAAATCATCTTGTCAAAATAATCTTTACACCTGACAAGGTTAAAAAACATTTTCAAATTA
>Ga0315285_10007515_pt1 | contig 11192 bp, 6 predicted proteins | sample YL17G09_36_MG_FD_203698 | JGI IMG/M metagenome (GOLD analysis project Ga0315285, IMG submission 203698) | Sediment microbial communities from Yellowstone Lake, YNP, Wyoming, USA - YL17G09_36 | ecosystem: Environmental > Aquatic > Freshwater > Lake > Sediment | place: USA: Wyoming | collected... | reverse complement strand
TATATAAGATCCGACGGTCACTTTATGTCAATCTCACTAACAGGTGCACCTCCAATTGCCATTTCTGCATAAAGCACGGAAAATCGGGCGGATATGTCGCCGGCCATTACCTGTTCTTGAAATCTGAACCCTCTTCGTCCGATGTGCATGCCGCCATCGATAAGGAAAAGGACTACGACGAGGTCGTGTTCTGCGGCTTGGGCGAGCCGACTTTGCGCCTCGAGGAAATACTTGAAATAGCTGACGCTCTCAAGAAGCGACAAATCCCGGTGCGCCTCAATACTAATGGACATGGTAGCCTGATCAATCAGATTGACCTGCCACGGAAACTTAAGGGGCGGGTAGACAAAGTGTCGGTCAGTCTCAACGCGCAGGACGCCGATACCTATGCAAAGCTCTGCCGCCCTGATCGGGGCATGGATGCTTATGAGGCGATGCTGAATTTTATCAGGGGATGCGTGGCCAATGGCATCGCCACCGAGTCCTCCGTCGTTGACCTCCCCGAAGTAGATATCGATTCGTGCAGGCAGCTGGCCCAGCGCCTCGGGGCTGCCTTTAGAGTGAGAAAATATCAACGCATCGACCAGTGAAATCGGTTTTTCACATGGCGTCCGCAAAAAAAAGATTCGGACAGAATTTCCTGATTGATCCACGCAAGGCGGATGGCCTCGTGGCAGCCCTCGATATTGCCGAATCGGACACCATCGTCGAGGTCGGACCCGGCACCGGTGTCTTGAGCGAGCGGATTCTAATTAAGGGCGCCAGGCTGATATCTGTCGAATTGGACAAGGACCTGATTGGACCCCTGAGGGTTAAATTCGATGATAATGCGAACTTCAAGCTAATCGAGGGCGACATTATTAAATTCAATCCTGGGCAATTTGCGCCCAATGATTTCAAGCTAATTGGCAATCTCCCATACAACATAAGCGGTGCCATGATCGAGTGGTTGATAAATTATCACGATATGGTAAGGCTGGCCATTATCACAGTTCAGAAGGAGGTCGCCATGCGCCTCAGGGCCAGCCCGGGCAGCCGCGATTACGGCTCGCTTTCGGTAATGGTGCAGTCGTTTTTCGATATAAAGCGCCTGTTCGATATTCCGCCTGGATGTTTCTCGCCGAAACCCAAAGTTTATTCGACTGCCCTATCGCTAACCCCTAACAAAAAAATCCCCGACGATATCGAGTATCCTCGTTTCCGGGATTTCCTGCGGGCCTGCTTTGCCCGGAAACGAAAGACCCTGGTAAATTCGCTGGGGGCCGCCGACGAGCTTGCCATGAATCGGGCTCGAGTCGATAAGGTCTTGGCAGACCTCGGATTCCGCCCCGATATCAGGGCCGAGCAATTAACCTTGTCGGATTTTCTGAAATTGTATAGTATTATCGGGCTGTAATTATGAAGCGCGTCAATCTGCAAACCGTTGTTCTGGCTTTTTTATTTTTATCGTTTTCCGTGTGGGCCGATGTCAGGCTCGATTTCAACCGCAGCAACCAAACCTACAACTGGCTTACCGCAATAGATTACAACATTAAACGCGACGGATTCGGGTTTCAATCGAAATTTAACGGTGAGTCCAATCTGGTCAAGAACCCATCTAACCGCTGGCAGGAGAACGCCACAGCCGGGTTCATATCGGAAAAGTCACTCCTTCGGAACCTTGACCTCGTCACCTCAGCCCAATACGGTGTCAGTGGCCTCGACAGGAGGCGTGTCCGCTCTTCCGATCTATCTTCAGGGATATCTTACTGCCCATTCGAACCGGCCGAGTTTCGCCCGATGGTCCGCATCGAACGGATTAGGCGCTCCGACCTGGATAGGCTCAAAAACGACCAGGGAGTTGGATATGGGCTTGACGTATCGCTTGAGCCCACGCCGGTCGCCTTCCTCAACCTGACCAGCGACATTTCTTTCGTTAATTCGAAACTCTCGAATATTCCATCAAACGAGCTGCATGGCACAGCCAATGCCTCGGCCAGAATCTTGGGGAGCGACACTCTTTGGCTATCGGTAAAGGGACAGGAGGGCGCCAAAAAATATTACAACCCCGCGGGGGGGGCCACTAATATCATCAAGCAGATCAAGCAGGAACGGCAGGCCAATTTTGGCGCCGTCTTGTCTTTGCCGGCAGCGTCGAAAATCCGGGTTGATGGCAATGCCCATTTATCTCGATACCTGTACCGGCAAGGCATGACAGACCAATTGGCCGCCCCACAGAGGGACAATTACGGTCGAGGCGGCGGATATAAGGTTTCGCTCACCGGCCACCGTGGTGAATTCACCAGCGCGTCTATTGGCTACGCCTGGACCAAGAGCAGCCAGGATTTCCAGGGCCTGGTGCTGGACCAGGACCTCGAGGCGGGAGAACTATCATTCCATGGCACGGCTAACCTATCGAGGTTTGATTCACTATTAGCCGATCTTGTGGTCGGTGTGACATCATACTCAAATCCCAACATGGGCTCAAACCAGCAAGACCGGGATCAGCAAACCCTTGTTATCAATGGCCGCTACTGCCATGTCTTAAGCCGATACTTCTCATTGGGCGTTTCCGGGGGTGTCAACAGCTTTCACCAGATCTATGTCTCCGGAGTGCAATCGGCCAACAATGGCCGTAACGACACTTACATGCTGACACCATTTTTCAGGTGGATTCCAATCGACCGGCTTCTCGTAAACCAGTCCTTCGATATCCAGGCCAATTACATTACTTTCGATTTTGACCGCAAACAGCTTGCAACCCGTAACAGAATCTTCAGGCGGGCTTCATGGCAGACGGATTTGAAGCTGCTGCTCACACCGAGACTCACCTGGCAACAAACCTTCCTGTATCGTTTCGAGGATTATGGCCAGCTCCTATGGAACGATGGCTGGCAGCAGGCTGTCAGTTGGGATCGCAAGAAGGGCGGCCTGGAAACCAGAATCACATACGCCCCCAACCGGATAGTCCAATTCTCGCCGCAATTTGCCTGGGAGAAGACTGGCGACTATAATCACTCTGTAAGATTCGATGGCTTGAATTCGGAGCCGGAGGAGATCAGGTACCTGGCCGAGGAGCAGGTCAAACTTCTTTTCGGGATAGAGTTGGTTTTCGACTGGGACGATGCTCGACGGCTTAAGATCGACGCCTCCCACCGCGTAAGAGAATTTAAGAATCGGCCCCGCGAGGTTAGCGATTACGCGACCCTTTCTCTGGAGTATCTATTTTGAGCGGGCTGGTGAAATATCTCCTACTTTCGGGCGCCATGAGCGTGCTTATGCTGGCGTGTGCCAAAAATCCGTTTTCAACGCGTGATACCCAGCCGCCTCTCGGCTCTGGAGGAACATGGGAAACTCCCCACTCCCCCGAGGTGGCGGTCCGAAACCTGCTCTTCGCATATAACGAGATGGTTATCTCCAATTACCAGCTTTGCTTTTCCGAGGCGTTCGTCTTTTCGGCCCCCGAGGACTCGATTGACGCCGTCAACAATGGACGGCCCGATCTTTTCGCCGACTGGGATAAGATGACCGAAATCGGCACGGCCACGAATATTTTCTCCACGTTTTCCAGCACCGACAGCCTGAGCCTGTTGTTGACATTATCTTTTTCCTCACCCGACCTGGTTGAGGATTCCATCGCGATCCTCTATCGAAATTATACCCTCAGGATCCTTTCCGGGCACGGAGGCGAGGTCGACACTCTCATCGCTGGGGGTCAAGCCACATTCCACTTGGCACAGGAGCAGTTAAACTGGTGGACAATCGGCTGGTGGGAGGATAAGCCGATTCAGGCCGGTCTCTATGACTGGGCCGACTTCAAGGCGGGGTATAGGCGATGATGCATAGATATATCAAAAATGGATTTGTGCTCGCGCTGGCAACTGCGCTTGGTTGCGCTAATCCGTTCGCGCCTCCCAAGGCCGGCCCCGGGTCTCTGGCCCCGATTCTACCGCAGAACTGCGCCGAATGCCCCGATTCGGTCAACGCCTATAATGTCCTATCTAATTTCCGATATGCCTACGAGAACAGGGATATCGACATTTACGAGAATTGCCTCGACAACAATTTCGTCTTTATCTATACCGATCAGGACCGCCAGGGCGGGATCGAAACCGTTGAAGTCCCGCGTGATGGCATCTCCGGAGATATCTATCGAACCAGGGGCCTCTTTGAGGCATTCAACGAGATCCGCCTCGATGTTTGGAACCTCGAGAGACTCATGCCTGATACCGTCATCGCTTCAGACCAATCCGTAGAAATTCGGGAGTCATGGCAGGTGGTTTTCTATTTGTCATTGAGGGATTCACAGGGGACATATAATTATCAGCAATATGAGGCCAGCGGCCTGGCCGTCTTCAAGATCCGCAAATCGGCCGATGGCTTATGGAGAATAGTAGTTTGGGAAGATCACTCATTTACAAGATAAATGCGAAATTCGGATAGACTTAGCAGAAAAGATCGCCGACACTGGCGGTTGACCCACCTGATGGCGGTCATATTCGGCCTCTTGATTGTTGCGGCCGCTATCCTTGCCATCCGAATATACTGGGAGCCGGATATTTCCCCCCAGCGATCCTCCAAGAAGGTAATTCCACCTCCGATGGAGTTCCACGTAAGATGCGATTCGCTCATAATTCGCGCATATACCAGATTCGGCCTGAGCCATATAATCGCGCCCGGGCAACTGGAACAGGGCCGTGGCGGCGGAGACGCTTACCGGGCATTCAAGCAAGGTTGGCCCGAGGAGTTACCATTCCTGGCCTTCGCCGATAAACTAAGTGAACTGGCCATCGCGGATAGTTTGGGATGCGACTGCTTGGAATCGACAAAAAGGGGTTGGTTGGACTGCTCCCTGATATCAAAGGGCGCCGTAGGGGCCCGGATCACGCTAACGGCGGATGCCGCTACTATTTTCGAGGGCAGGGAAATAGCCCTGGTTTTTGAAAATCTCGCAAGCCTGAATGCCGACAAAATCACAAGCCTTTTGAAAAGCGGCATGGCCCTTTCCTACATCACCGGGCCGGAGACGTACCCAACCGGAAAAGTGCGCAGCTTGATTATCCAAAGGGGCATTACTGCCATACTTCGCCTGCCGGCCTCAGAGAAGGGATGGCGCGAGCTTTCCGAGATCGCGCGATTAGGCCAGGGGGCTGACAAAAGGGCAGCCGGGGGCATGCCAACTAAGTCTTTGATTGATGAGGCCTTAGAACGTCACCCAACAGCCAGGCTCATATATTTCGATTTTTCGGACGGGGCCGATTGGGCAATTGTACAGGCGGTGGCGGAAAGGGCCAAGGCCAAAAAAATCGGGTGCCTTCTCACCCCGGATCAGCCGCAGGAGCTGATAAATGCTGTCGGCCGGGCCGGGATTCAGATCTACCTGGCGGAAATCGATCGCGCACTTTCAGGCAAGGCTCTTCCCGGGTTGAAGAACGATCTGCTGAAAGACCTGATCACGGGGGTGTCGGCAAAAAAGAAGATCGCCTGCCCCGATGCTGCTGGGCTGACTCTCGAGGAGCTATGGCAATTCAAGACTTATTTTGAGAAACTGGGGGTTAAGTTTAGACCTCTCATGAGGTTGGTAGAGCCGTACGATGGTCCGAGGGTGCCCCCATCATAAGGGGTCGATTGTGAGTTGACAGAATGCCGCCTGCCGCAGGTCGGGAAGGCGTTGCTCTATGAACATTTGATCACTTAACCATGTGCGAAACCTATCAGCCAACCCCTGGGAATCCAGGTCCTCCTGCCAGCAAAGCTCGAGAAACTCCACCGTTGTGTTTCCGATAATGGCATCCTTCATTTTAAGGCAGAATCTGACCGTCACAATTTTGTTGTCGGCGTCATAAGATTTTTCTTGACAACAAATTGAATGGTTTTATATTTGACTTGCAACCTTGTTTAACTTCTTGGGGAAAAAGGAAATCAGGACTTAGGGCCGTGAGGCAATCCCCAAGTTCTTCTGTGAAAATCTTCAGCGATAATGCACCGTGAGGTGCGTCTTAGAAATTTTGTTCTAATTCTGAATTTGAGAGAGTGTCTCCGAAGTGGCACGAAGGTTAAAACTGAATATGAGAGTTGCAATGCGATCTGTGTTGATGGCCCTCGCTGTTCTGCTCCTATTATTCTCCGTCGCCGAAATCAAGAGAGCCGAGGCTTATTACTATCCTCCGTACAATATCCCGCCTGGTCCACCGCCAAATTATAGCGAGATTGACACCTTGTATTTCCTCGGTGCTCCGGTCCTGCCCGATCCCCCTCCCGACTCCGGCGGATTTTATATTTGGGTTGACGCGACCGGTGCCTGGAATATTGCCAGCCATCTGTATGTGCGGGGAAATAATATCGAGCAGTATCACGGCAGCATTTTGGCCCTGATGAGCTCGCCACCGGCACCCGGTGTCAACGTTTTCGCCACCAATTTCGAGCTCACCAGCAGTGGTAACCCCTCAGGATGCTATAGGCAAAATGATCGCTGGGGATGGTACCAGTGGGACGAAAACCTATATGAGATATGGTGGGACGTTTCCACCAGGGAGTCCGGGGGAGATGCCAACGATTTCATGAAGGTGAGAGTACTCGGCTGTGCCATCGATTTCAACCTCTGGTCCTCGGGACATGACCACGGTTTCAGTGCCGGCGATATCTACCTGGGCGAATCGATGACGAGGCTAATGAATATCTCTGGGTATTATGATTCCTACCCTGGAATTAGCGACCCCTATGAATATCAGCACTATCAAAACAGGAATATCTCTTTTTTCAATAAACTAGCTGGAACCGGGCATAGCTACAACAATGACGGCCTGATCATTCCCGGACAAACCTATCCCTGCGGCCCCATCGATGACGGGGGGCTGGTTAGCTGCGGCCAGCTTTATGGAGACCGTTTCTCCGGGGCATTTGTTTACGAGGGAAATGGTATACAATTTTCCGCAACATGCGTACACGATCCATGCCAGGATAACACGGCTCCGCAGCTTCAGGGGCCCTTTGCTTACAGCGTATTTCAATGCTCGCCCACGCAATATTGTTTTGATGTCAACTATTTCGATTTTGAAGATAATTTTCATCACTTCGAGCTGCTCTCCGGCCCCGGCACGATCGACAGCCTGAGCGGCCTGGTCTGCTTTACGCCCGCTGGCGGAGTCAGCGATTACCTTTTCACCGTGATGGCAATCGATGAATGCGGCATGGCTGACACCGCCGATTATGCCGTCGAAATAATCATCAATAGCCCGCCGGTGGCCATCACGCCGCTCAATCAGATTATTCCGGCGTGCAATCTTGGACAGATTTGCATTCCGGGCTTTACGGCATCAGACCCGGACAATAATCTTGTATCGAAAACGCTTTTGGGCGGCACGCTTCACGGCGATACCGCTTGTTTCACGCCCGTTGCGGGCGCAAATACCCTCAAGCTCATCGCCACCGATAACTGCGGAGCGGCAGATACATCGATCACGGTAGTGACCGTAGATCTCAACCGGCCGCCCGTCGCGGTGACCCCGTCTAATCAAAATATGTTTGTCTGCAACCTTAATCAGGTTTGTCTGCCAGGCTTCTCGGCCAGTGATCCGGACGGTAATCTCGCGAGCACGATATTAATCGGAGGAACGCTCCAGGGCAACAATGCCTGCTTCACCCCGGTGGTCGGCCCCAACACACTGACTTTAATTGCTACCGATGCGTGCGGGGCGGCCGATACCAGCGTAACCGTGGTAACGGTTACTTTGAACCAGGCCCCTGTGGCCACGGTCCATGTCGACACGTCGTATTTCCTCTGCGCCTTAAGCCAGATTTGCCTGCGGGGGTTTTCGGCAAGCGATGTCGATAACAATATCTCGACCGTTACGCTTATTGGAGGGACATTATCAGGCGACACGGCCTGTTTCACGCCCATCGCCGGGATAAATACGATAAAGCTGATTGTCACCGATGCCTGCGGTGCTGCGGATACAGGCGTGGCCAGTATCACGGTGACCTTGAACAGTCTGCCGATCGCCTCCAGCCCGGCCGATACATCTCTCTCGCGCCCCGACCTCTCGCAGGTTTGCCTCCCCGGATTCACGGCTACAGATCCCGATGGAAACTTGGTATCGAGGGTGATTTTGGGGGGAACCCTCAATGGCGACACGGCATGCTTCACACCGGTTCAGGGGCTTAATATTTTGACTCTGATCTGCACCGATGCCTGTGGGGCGGCCGATACCTCGGTGACAGAGGTTACTGTCAATCTGGCGATCTCGCTTTCGATTGCCGGCGCTCCGCCGGTGTTTATCGAGGAGGTTGCCGATTCATTCCTGATCGCGGTGACCGGAGGAGATCCTGGCTCGCTCGCATTCGTGACAGATTTTACGGCCCATGCCGGAACGCCGAGCCGCTTCTCGACATCCTACAACAGCCCCAACTTCAAAACCGTGATTACCTTTGATTACTTGGGCGAATTTTCGTCGGCTGAATCTTCATTTGCATACCGGGTGATCGCCTCGGACAATTTCTCGGCCGATACGCTCGACCTTTCGCTCGTGGTCAACGACAACAACCGCCTTCCCGAAATAACGGCCGACTCCAACTACACGGTCATTGTAGACCACCCCCTAAACTTCATGGTCTCGGCAAACGATCTCGACACCGATAACATCCTGACCCTTGTCAAGGCCTCAGGCCCCGGCACCTTTGCCGGCGCGTCCGGGCCGCCGCCTGTTTCCGATATTTTCTCATGGACACCAACCGACGCCGATCTGCCGGGCTCGCCGTACACGGTCAAATTCGCCGCTGGCGATGGTCGCGGCGGAGTCGATACCGCTATTGTCACTATCACAGTGTCCCCCGAGGGCGCGCCTACAATCGGCCTGGTCTACTCCCCGAGCACCTTCTACGAGGGCAGGCTCGATTCGATTGTCTTCACGGCCACCGATCCGGAGGGGGATGCCCTGGGCGGATTCGGCTATAAATTCCTGTCTCCCGAATCGACCTTCACAGGCGCCTCTTTCGCGGTCAGAAATGATACCGCCTTTCTGCGTTTGACATTTAATTACCTCGGCAATTGGTCGTCGACAGGTTCACCGTTCCCGCTGAGATTGATGGGATATTCACTGATAACCGACGCTGATTCGGCCTATCTGAACATTGCTGTTGTTGTGAGCAACACGAACCGCAAACCCGAGTTGACTGTCACCGGCCCCAATAACATTGTGGCCGGCAACAGCGTGACGCTCAATGCCGTGGCTACTGATCTCGATACGGATGACCTCATGACACTAACGGCTTCCGGGCTTCCCCCAGGATCGAACTTCAGTGATTTTGGCAATAGAAATGGTCAGTTTTCCTGGGCCACAACCTTGCCCGATACAGGGATGTATACTTTCCACTTCTTTGCCGACGATAATCGCGGCCAGGTCAACAGCCGCGACACCGTCCTCTGGAACCTGCACGTAACACCTCCGGATACGGGGGAAGCTCCTTACGGGCTGGATATTCCAGGTGTTATCGATACCATATCTTATGAATCGGATTGTCGGCTAGTACTCCCCGGTACGAACATATCAGTGCCGGTTACCTATCACGTTGCCAACCCGTCTCCCGGTCCCGATATTAGTGCCGCTTATACTGGCGGATTTGAGCTTCTGTTGAGATGGGATCCATTGGCCCTTACATATACGGGGGCGACACCGGCTCTGCGCGTTAACGACGGGAGCGAATACTTCAACGTGATTCCCAATCCTGAAGGCCCTGGAACGGTAAGGCTCTTATGGGTTGCCGACATTAATAACGGTGTCCATACGCGGCCTGCCTTGCCCGATATCGATGCTGATTTCTCCAATCCGTTCGTCTACCTGAATTTCTATGTGGCCTCTAATCTTCCGTTTGGGATGATGATTCCGATTGAGTTTATGTACACCGGTGATTTTACCGATAACACGATCTCCGATTCGACCGGGTACACCCTCTTTACGCCCCCACATGACAACGGATGTATTACCATATATGACCCGGCTCTATTGAGGGGTGACCCGAACATGAATTGCAATAACTACGAAGTAGCTGACGCTGTAATTGTCGCCCAGAGGCTTATCCAGGGCCTTACGGTCTGGACAAATGACGATTCGTGGGCTGATGATGGAACGCATGGCGAGCAGAACTGCCCCGAATGGAGACATACGGCCCTCTTCAACGGGGCCCAGGAGGCTGCTGCCGACCTCAATAGCAATGGTTTTGCCGATGTTGGGGACCTGGTTGGATTTATCAACATTCTTAACGGCATCTCATTCCCGCCAAAGTTAGACCCTGTTACCGGCACCGTCGGTATCAATTTGAGCAATGGTGTGGTGACTATCAATTCCGCTGTTGAGATTGGGGCGGCATTGGTCAAAATGGAGGGTGAGGTCGGCCAGGTTAATGCGGGCGGCATGAATGTCATGACGCATTCGGCTGATGGTGTAACTTCCGTGCTGGTGTACTCGCTGGCCGGCAATAGAGTTTCGGCTGGTGTCAGGACGCTGTTTACCTTCAGTGGTGAGGGCGCCATCGTGGAGGTTTCGGCGGCCGATTCCTATGGTCGTCTGCTTGATGTTTCGGCTCGGCCGACTGCCCAGCTGCCAACCGAAACCGGCCTGGGTCAGAATTACCCCAATCCATTCAACCCGGCGACAATGCTTAAGTTTTCGTTGGTCGAGGCTGGTGAGGTTCAACTTATCGTCTATGACATCGCAGGGAGGAAAATCCAGACACTGGTATCAACAAGGCTCGAGTCCGGTTTCTATGATATCACCTGGGATGGCCGCAACGGTCGGGGTGAAGATGTCGCAAGCGGGGTTTATTTCGCCCGATTGGTTGCAGGAGGCAAGAGCGAATCGGTCAAGATGTCGCTTGTAAGATAATAATCACTCGAAATATCGATGGAGAGGGAACCGGGGCGCGTGGTTGTTTTGTTTCCATTCGCCGGATGGAATTAAAGGAGCAAAAAGATAAAAATTAAAATTGCTGTAGTTGCGGGTGCTCTTGCTCTTTCGGCGATTACCGCCAACGCCCTGGAATTAAAATCGCGCATAGGCTTCGACCCCTCAAAAAGGAAAAGCGCTTCTGTTTCCGTGCCGATCATCGCGGGCGGGGGGCATTATAACCCGATTACCATTTTAACATCACCCGGTATGGCCCTCGGGTCGACTTATTACGATATACAATCGAACGGCTCGACCGGCAATCGCGTTGCG
>Ga0315285_10007513_pt1 | contig 11192 bp, 10 predicted proteins | sample YL17G09_36_MG_FD_203698 | JGI IMG/M metagenome (GOLD analysis project Ga0315285, IMG submission 203698) | Sediment microbial communities from Yellowstone Lake, YNP, Wyoming, USA - YL17G09_36 | ecosystem: Environmental > Aquatic > Freshwater > Lake > Sediment | place: USA: Wyoming | collected... | reverse complement strand
CCTCCTCCCGTCACGTTCTCCACATAAAGTTTTCCCCCCAAGTAGGGGTTCGCAAAACGGGCGAGGGCTCGCGCCATTACGTCGGTTCCCCCTCCCGCTTCAAAGGGGCAGACAATACGGATTTTTCGTTCGGGATATTTCGCCCAGGCGAAAGGCGCGCCGATCTCCAAGGACAAAACGATAAAACACAGAACCGCTGTCCAGATCATTCCTTTTTTCATTCCCTGCCCCTCCTTCGGTTTTGCATGCGTTTGCCAGAATTGGAACGGGCCCGTGAGAAGGAATTATTATTGCCCTCCCCCGACCCTTACGCCTCATCGTCATTTCTTTTCGGGCCGGCCTCAGCTCTTTATAACATGCGGATTGGCGGGATAGAGAATGGCGTAGGCCGCGCTTTTCCCGGCCATGCCCCCGACGACGACGATCTCCACATGCTCCGGCTTCTGGTATAGAGGAACCATCGCTTGCGAATGGGCAACTTCAATCCACTTTCTCTCTACGGGGCGCTGCGCGGACCTCCAATACTGTTCCGCCGGAACGGTGCAGTGCAGATGAAGGTACTCGCGAACGTCATTCTTGGTCCAGCCGTCGCGCACCAAAATTCTGGCGTGATCCGGGGCCAGTAAAATCAACGGGCGGTAAATGAAAGGCATATGGCTGATGATCCCGGCGATCCCCAGCAGATACCGGGCAAAGGCGTTCATCAGTCCCGCGGCGCTGTCACTTTCCAGGTCGCGCATATCAATCAACGAGACGCCGTACCCGCAGCTGACGGTGCTCTCTTCGGCCTTGAATCCCTTCTCCACATGATAGGGTTCCCAGGGGTTGGCCTTCTCGTTTTCGGCCAGAACCAGGCTGAATTTGGTAGGGGCGCCGATGGTATCCTGGTCCATGATGCCGGGATAGCAATTCCCCACGTTCATCAAGGTCAGGCGCACGGCGCGTCCAATTACCACGTTGGCAAAAGACAGCCTCTCCGGGCCCGCCGGGCCCAGGGCACATAATCCGGAGTTGATTTTCAGTTTCTCGGCGATCGGGCCGTTCACCACGAAGAGCGGGGCATGAGGCCCGGTCGACATGGTTACCACTCGCAAGAGGATGGCCGGATCATGCATCGCCTCTACGGCCGTGATCACCACCGGCAGAAATTCTGGTTTGCACCCGGCCATCACGGCGTTAATGGCGATGCTCTTTACCGTGGCCCGGGCCATCCCGGGGACAAACTTTTCGATGACCGTCTCGTTGGCCGGCCTGCGGGTCCCCTGGAGCATCTTTTGAACGGCCTCTTCCGTCGGGGGGACGATGGGAAAGCCGTCGCTCCATCCCCAATCCAGGAAGGAATCGTTCATCTTTTCCAAGCACTCGGCATAGTCTTTCCCGGTGAAATCCAGCACATCTTCCTTCGGCCCGTGCGTCGTAAGCCTTTGAACGATGCCCCCTTTGGATTCCGGCAAGGACCGGGTTAGGCCGGTAATGATCTCTTCAAAGATTTTATCGACCTCCTGGCGGGTCTGCTGGGCCGTCAGGCTGGTGAATACATAGGGCGTCACGGCCAGGACCGGGTTGGGCAGGCGAAAGGCCTCCCCCGTTGCTTTGGCATCGTTCACAAAGCTATCTTGCACGATCGCCACTGTAGGAATTCCCTGTTCTTCTATGCCCACGAGGTTACGGACCAACCCCGATGTGCAGGACCCTCAGTCGCCGGTGGCGCCAACGACGCCCGCAACCCCCTTCTTTTTAACATCCTCAAACCATTCTTGGGGCGCTTCCGCCGAAACGGCGGTGTCAAACCATTCAAAAGACAAGCCCCCGAATCTCTCCTGCAATTTTTCCTTAACCCGATCCAGCGCAACATTGCCCCGGGCTTTATGGTTCCAATATAAACCGATCTTCTTGTGGTTCAGGTCCTTCAGCCGGGGGGCCGGCGACAAAGGGGTAAAATTCAATTCACCAACGGGATTTAGGATTCGAAGCTTGTGGCCCATTTGGTCCTCCTCACTTTTCTCTTGGCAGATTCTATAACAGGGAACTTATGATGAAGCCGTAAAAAGTCAGCAGAACGATGGTTTCGTAAAAAGCTCCATATGCAAGGCGCGCAAAGACTGAGGAGTGAAGCGTACTTACTCGTACGCTGCAACGACGAAGTTGAAGCGCAACGCAGCAGATGGACTTTTTACGAAACCATCAACTTATATTTTCGCCCGATTCGCCAATAATGGCAATGCAGTCCCCCACAGAAACCTCCGAGTCCCTGGGCGCTAAAACCTTAAGCAGGATCCCGGAACAGGGGGCCTCAATTTCGACACTGGCCTTGGCCGTCTCAATCGTGCATAAAGGGTCCCCTTTCCGTACAGGTTCTCCCTCTTTTTTAAACCACATCCCGATACTACCGTGGGATTCTTTCTCCCCGGTATTGGGAATGATGACTTTTGTGGCCATCAATTTTCTCCTGCCCGATTGATGACGAATAACGCCCGAGAATCCACCTTTCCCTCCCCCTTTAATCAGACGGGAAGCGATTAAAAGGGATCGTTTTCTGGAATTACAAAGGGGGATCATTTGTCCCCATCCACGATGGAAATCAGCTAAAATTCAGCCGGCGCGATCCCCGGCTATCCTTCCGCCGATTCGTTGAATCCCGGCCTTCTTAACCAAAACCTGAAAGACTGTAACTAAGGTGGGCCCCTCTGTCAAGAAAAAACCGGAGGGGTAGTTCTTCTGGATCATCCCAGCCCAATTTTTTGGGCCGTTCCCGCCGTATTCAAATTGCGGATATTTCGAGTCGCGGATTAACCCTTGGGGATTCGCCGCTGGACACTCCGCTTCAGTTGGTCAATTCCATGTCTTCAAAAGGAGCCGTGAACCATATGAGAGGCTGAACTTTATAAGGATTCCCTTTCACTCTGGGGCCAAACGCCGCCGGCGAATTCGTGTCGGTAAGAGGAATGAACATGGTTCTTTCATGGATCAGATTCTGGATACGCCCCATCAAATCCTTTCGAACCTTCGAATTGACCTCTGTTTGGTATTGATCCCACAATGCTTTCATATCGGGATAATTGCCGTAGGAAGTCGGGCCAAAAAGGTAGCCCAGGCGTCCCCCGATGGTCGCCAGGGGTGCCGGGTCGATAAAGAGGGCCCCCTTCATTTTTCCCCCCTGGCGATTGGCGAACCAGGCCGGTCGGTCTAAGAGCACCGTATCGACATGAATGCCTACCGCTTTCCAATAGGTCATAACCTGCTCCCCGTAGGGCCAATAACCCCCTTGGTACGGATAAAATTTACCCCCAGCGAAGCCTTTGGGATATCCGGCCTCAGCCAAGAGCTTTTTCGCCTGCTCCGGGTCGTAAGGGTCTGGCGGGAAATGAACCCCAGATTGATCCCCTTCCATGGCGAGCGTTCCCATCGGTTTACACCCGGGCATAAAAATGTCGGCTAAACTCTTGCGGTCGATCGCCAGGCTGGCCGCCTTGCGGACCCTGGCGTCAGCCCATGGAGATTTGGGATCAAACTGCGAACCGATATATACAATCCAGGTCACTGGGCTCAACGGATGGAGCAGGCGAAGCTTGGGGTCTTTTTTTATGTCTTCATAAAAAACCCCCTGCATGAGCGTAGCAATATCCACCTCGCCCCTCCGAACCATGGCCAAGCGGGTAGCTGGCTCAGTTACGATGAGGAACTCGAATCTCTTGATATGGGGGGGTTTTCTCCAATACCCTTCAAAAGCCTCCGCCACAAGCCTTACGCCCGCCACAAATTCCCCAAACTTGTACGGGCCGCATCCGATGGGATTTTTCTTATACTCCGCATCCCCTACCTTTTCCACATACTTTTTGGGCGTGATCCAGCATATTCCACTGCCCCCGGGCAGAAAATATTCCAGAAAATCCGGAAAGGGATCCTTGAAGTGAAAGCGCACCAGATAGGGATTTACAGCTTCCACCTTTTCGGTCTTCCCCTGGATCGTCTTGGCTTGAGCCGCTTTATATCGCCAGAAACTGAATACCACATCTTCCGCAGTAAAAGGGTCCCCATTGTGAAATTTCACCCCTTTGCGCAACTTAAATTCAACCACCTTCGCATCGGGGCTGATCGTCCACGATTCAGCCAGAGAAGGGGTAAAGTCACCTTCCGGCATGGGTTTCAGCAAAGCGTCATGAAACAAATAAAGGGTGAGGTCGGAACTGATCAATCCCGGATTGGTGGCCGGATCCAGCCAATCTGCTGAAAGGCCCCAATGGATCGCTTGCTTTAATACCCCCGAGGGAGCCGCGGCTGGAACCTGAACCGATGCCCCAAAAACCATCCCGACAACAGCCGACATGACCAACAACAAGTGCCTTTGAGTTTTCTTTGCTCTCATGAAATTATCCCCCTTGATGGTTTCGTAAAAAGTCCCTTTCCCCCCTTCTTTCCCTTAACCAGCTTTGCGCCTCTCTATTTCCCCTTCTGGCCGCCTCCTGCATATCCCGAATCGCCTGTCCTTGCTTGCCGAGCCGGAGATGAGAGACTCCGCGATGGAAGTATGTCCAGGAAAAACCCGGGTCGATAGCCATTGCTTTGCTCAAATCATCTATGGCCTTATCATACCGGCCTTTCATTCTATAGGCGACCCCCCGGTCGAAGTAAACCCAGGCATAATTGCAGTCTAGGGCTAATGTCCGGGTAAAATCTTCCGTGGCCCGGTCATATTGACCCTTGCGGCGCAGGATAAGTCCGCGGTTGTAGTACGCCCAGGGCAGATCAGCGTCTACGGCTAAGGCGTTGTTGTAATCCTCCATTGCCCGGTCATATTCGCCCTTCGCTCGCCAAGCTGCCCCGCGATGGTAATAAGACCATACATGATGGGGGTCTATGGCTAAGGCCCGATCAAAGTCTTTAATCGCTGGGTCATATTGCCCCTTCAGCCGATAGGCAATCCCCCGGTTGTAATACGCCCAGGCAGAATTGCGATCTAGGACAATGGCCTTACTATATTCTTCAATTTCCCCATCATGGTCGTTCTTCCATATTATTTCAGCAATGAAGCCGGTGTGAACAAAATCCGGGTCTATGGCCATGGCCTTGCTATAGTCTTCCGTCTCCCGATCATAGTGGCCCTTGCGGCCATAGGTAAGTCCGCGAAGATGGTAGGCCGGCGCATAATTCGGATCGGCGGCAATCGCCAGGCTGTATTCTTCAATGGCCCTATCATATTCGCCTTTTTTACTGCGCACCAGACCTCGGTAATAGTAAGCCGGAGCATATTTCGGGACCAAGGCACTTGCCCGGTCCAGTGTTTGCAGTGCCTCATCATATTCATCCCGGAGATAATGGTTTCTGCCCTTTGCCACCCATTCCTTTGCTTCGGATGAAATTTGGTCACTACCCGTCACGCCGGCCATTTGACCCTGAGGGGCTACGCAAGCGGACAAGAAAAGATAGAAGGGAAGTATGAACATCCACGGGAGAGGCATTTTTAACCTGTAAACGGGACCTATGGAATATATAAAATTTGGAAACTGCGGTCAAGAAGAAAAGGAAAGGGGATACTTGCGCTTGCCGTCCTTGCACTTCACACGGGCCAAGCCATTATGCCGGTCGCCGGTCCGCCCGGTTAGACCGACTTGGCGAAGGGGACGTTGGGGTCAGGCAGGGGTGTATTGAAGGCCAGGTGAACGGTCGGCTTACTGCTGCCGTTCCAGTTGCGGTGCCGCACGCCGGCAGGGAAGATGATGAGCGAGCCGGGAGAGCAGTCATACTGCTTACCCTCGATCTCGATGCTCATCGTGCCCCGCAGGATGTAGAAGATCTGATCGACGTCGTGGACGTGCATGCCGGCCGGGGAGCCGCCGCCGGCGGGCGTCTTGATGCAATTGATCGTGCAGGTCTTGGCCCCCGACGTGTGATCGAACAGATTCTGGGTCAAGCGCTCGTCGGCGTCGCTCTTGTCGATGGCCGCGAAATCAACTGTGCGAACGTATTCCATGGGGGTTCCCTCTCGACATCACCTTTGATATGAACTCTCCCTTTCGTGGTTTGAGTATATGAACAGGGTGTTTTTGTGTCAAGCGAATTAAGCGACTAGATATGTGGGCTTTGCGCCCGTCGAGCGATTCATCAACGCCCCTGAAAAGACTCACCCCAAATACTATATGCCAAAAGCCCGTTATTATTCATGACAGAAAAGGCGGCTGGAATTAGAATCCAGCCGCCAAAAATGAGCTCCAGATAAAGGCTTACAGTTTACAGGGTCAGGGCAGTGAAGAAAGTCCCCTCTCCCCGCTTGACGAGCAGGAGGAGGGAATCCTTGTCTTTGGCTTTGGAGATGGCCTCCATGGCCTCTTTAACCGCGCTTACCGGCTGGCGATTGATCCCCAGGAGGATGTCCCCCTGATGAATGCTCGCCAGATCCGCAGGGCTCCCCGGCTGCACGCTGGCCACTAGAACGCCACGGTCGGTCTTGGAGGTGGACTGGCCGGACATCCCGGGGTTCAGGTCCTGGAGCCCGAGGCCCCACTTTCCCTGGGAGGGTTGTCCGGACCCTTCCGCCTTCGCTTCTCCAGAATCTAGCTTTTCAACCTTGACAGCAAGTTGCTTCCTCGTCCCGTCGCGGAGCACAGTTACATGGGCTTCCTGACCTACCGGGGTTCTGGCCACCATGGAGGATAGGTCTCGAGGCTCTTCAACCGCTTTGTTGTTAAAAGCAACAATCACATCGCCCGGATGGATCCCGGCCTTATCGGCAGGGCTTCCCGGCACTACATCCGCAACGAGAGCTCCTTTGCTATTCTCCAACTTCATCGCCTTGGACAGTTCCGAAGTGATGGGCTGGATGCTGACCCCGAGGTAGCCACGAGTTACCCCGCCCTTAGATATCATCTGCGGCACCAGCGGCTTGACCTCATTGACCGGGATGGCAAACCCGATCCCTTGCCCGTTGGAAAGGATCGCCGTGTTGATCCCAACCACCTCCCCTTTCATGTCGAAAAGAGGGCCGCCGGAGTTTCCCGGGTTGATGGGGGCATCGGTCTGGATGAAGTCATCATACGGCCCGGCACCGATGACGCGCCCCTTGGCGCTCACGATCCCGGAGGTCACAGTATTGCTCAGGCCGAAGGGGTTCCCGATCGCCAGAACCCAGTCGCCAACTCTCAATTGGTCGGAGTCACCCATTGCCGCCGCAGTCAAAGGCTCCCTGGGGTCGATCTTCAAGACCGCCAGGTCCGTCCTGGAATCTCTACCCACGACCCGCGCTTTATACTCTTGTTTATCGGCCAACGTTACCGTCACTTCTTTTGCGCCTTCCACTACGTGGTTGTTGGTCAGGACATAGCCATCACGGCCAATGATGACTCCCGAACCCGCTCCCTGCATCCGGAAGTTTTCGGGATGCCGGGGCATCTCCCGAAAGAACCGTTTGAAGAGGTCCCCGTAGGGCCCTTCTGAAAATGGGGACTCCTGGGAGAAGCCAACCTTCTCCACCTTGGTCACCTTGATATTGACGACCGTCGGACCCAGCTTCTGCGCCAGATCGGCAAACGAGCCGGGCATCCCTGGCGTCGCTGCGGAGACCTGGGCCGTGCTGCTGGCGGCGCCAGCCTCTAAGCGGCTTGTCAGGTGGAGGGGTGAGGCCACTAAAAGGCCTGCGAAGAGAAAAGAAAGGGCCACAGCCCCCATTGCCGTCAACCGAAACCGTTTCTTGTCCCAGTACTGCTTTGCCCTGTTGAACATCGTAGTTCCTCCTTTATTAATTATTTAGCGAGCCATCCCTCACCTTGGAGGAATGTCCCTGTGCATCTACCTTTCAAATATAAAGGAGGAGTATTAGAAAGAGATTAAACGAAGATTAGAAGTTTTTAATGGAAGGCAGAGAGAATGGAGACGGATGGCTGATGCAAAACTTTCAAGATTGGGTTGGAAGAAGAACCGTGAAAGTGCTCCCCCGGCCGGTAGCGCTTTCGACCTCGATTCTTCCACCGTGGGCCTCCGCGATAGACCGGGCGATGCAGAGGCCCAGTCCTGCTCCTCCTTCCCCGCGCGAACGGGCCTCGGCCGACCGGTAAAATCTCTGGAAGATGCGGGCCTGATCTTCCGGAGGGATCCCCATCCCTGTATCCCCGACCCGGATAGAGGCCCATCCACCGCTGGGTTGCAGGGAGATCGTCACGTGTCCGCCGGGAAGGGTGTACTTGACCGCATTGTCCACGAGGTTGAGGAGGAGCCGCCTCAGGTGCGCGTAATCCCCCTGTACGGAAATGGGCTCCACTGGCCCAAGGCGAAGGTTGACCGAGCGGGCTTCGGCCAGGATGCGGGTTTGCCCGTAGACTTCTTCGACGAGCTGCGCCAGGTCCGCCGGCCGGCGGTCCATGCGGAGCACCCCGGCATCCGCGCGGGCGAGGAGCAGGAGGCCATCTACGAGGCGAGCGATCCGGTCAATCTCCTCGAGGGCACTTTTCAGGATGCGTTGATATTCTTCCGGGCTCCTGGGTGAACGCAGGGCGACCTCCATCTCCCCTTTCAGGATCGTGAGGGGAGTTTGCAGTTCGTGGGAGGCGTCGGCGGTGAACTGGCGCATCTCCTGGAAGGCCGCGTCCAGGCGGCCGAGCATCGCATTTAGGGTTTGCCCCAACCGATCCAGCTCATCGCCGGCACCCGTCTCATCCACACGTCCGGTCAGGTGTTCCGCGCTGATTCGGCGGGCGGTCTCCGTCATCCGGTCCACCGGCCTGAGCGCCCGGCGGGCCAGCATCCACCCCCCTCCACCAGCCAGCAGAAGAGCGATGGGCAATACGGCAGCCAGAGCCAGGAGAAAGCGCCGTTGAGTCGCGTACACGTTCTCCCGTGACATACCCACCTGAACCAAACTGATGACCCGGCCGGCCTTGATGACAGGCCAAGTCAGGACCCGGACCGGATACGGCCCTAATCCTTCCATTGTCTCGAAGGTCGGAAGACCCTCTGATGCATTCTTCCGAGCCTGAGGACTGAGCGGCAGCTTCCCGGGGCCAAAGGGCGGCTGTCCTGGATCCAGGCGGCCAAAGGGATCAAGCCTCTCAAAGTACCGATCCATCGGGGAGAATCCGAAAAAGCGGCGGAATAGATCATCGATGTCAGGAGGAACGAACCCGCCCACTCCGCCGCCTTCCCGTTCGGCCAGCGCCTGGGCGACGCCGCGAAGCGCGGCATCGGTTTCCTTTGAAAGGCTATATCCCAGCAGGCCGTATCCCACACCCCCCAAAAGGATGAAGGTCGCAGTCAAGAGACTGGTGTACCACAGGGTGAGGCGAGCCCGGATGGAACGGATGCGCATGGATCACTCCGCTTTCAGCACGTAGCCTACCCCCCGGACCGTGTGGATCAACTTTGGCTCGCGGCCGCTGTCAATCTTTTTCCGCAGGTAGGCTACGTAGACGTCGATGATGTTGGTCATCGTATCGAAGTCATAATTCCAGACATGTTCGATCATTAGGGTCCGGGTCAGCACGCGCCCGGGATTGCGCATGAAGTATTCGAGCAGGGCGAACTCTTTGGCCGTCAATTCGATCTTCTCCCCGCCGCGGGAGACGACCCGCCGGGCGGGGTCGAGAATGAGATCAGCAACCTGGAGGAGCGCCGGTTCGGCCTCCGCTCGACGTCTCAGCAAAGCTCGAACCCTCGCGACGAGTTCCTGAAAAGCGAAGGGCTTGGTCAGGTAGTCATCGGCGCCGGCATCCAGGCCCAGGATCTTGTCTTCGATGGTTGCTCTCACCGTGAGGAGAAGGACGGGGATATTCACCCTTTGCTGCCGAAGTTTCTTGAGGACCTGGAGGCCGTCCCTTTTGGGAAGGGAGATGTCGAGGATGATCAGGTCATGCACCCGGTCCAGGGCCATCTCCAGGCCCTTCTCACCATCCAGGGCCACATCCACCGCGTAGCCCTCTTCTTCCAGACCCTGTTTGATGAAGCTCGCAACTTTCTTTTCGTCTTCCACGACTAAAAGACGCATCCGCGCCACCCCTCCAGGAAACCTTGCAGCGGGGAAACGGCCCCCCGATTTTTTCCTGGGCTCATTTTTCTTATTTTACACGATATTTCATGAATTGGGATAGCGGAAGCCCAAAGATTATGATCGTGGAGATTCGCCCTGGAAACTCCAGATTCTATGGCTGAAATGATTCCCCCGATCTTGGATGAAGGTGTTATCGGGACAGAATTGGCGGCAGAATTTACGGCACTTGACAAGCGATCAGCGCAAAGCTAAGATTTGCCAAATTGAGGGGCAGCCAAGGAGCCAAGACTGGGAGGCTCCGAGAAACGTTTGCCGTGTCACCGTCAGTCCAAAGGGGCGGACAGCAAATAACCGCAGAAAGGAGATAAATATGAAAAAGATGCCCCTATGAGGACTCAAGGGGATTTTTTATCCCTTTGAGTCCTCTCTGGTTCTTAGCTTTCCTGATGTCTCAACGAAACAGCCTGCAAAAAATTGAAAGGAGGTCATTAAAATGCGTACCATTTACGTCATCGGGGCCATATTTCTAGCCTTTTTGGTGGGGCAAGTATTCGCGGCTCCTACGGGAAAGTACCTTATAGACTCAACCCCGGGGGAAGATGTATTAATTAATCTTGATCAATGGTTTTCGACGCACGCGATTAAACAAGGCGAGTTGGGCCGTTCAGATACGGTTTTTCAATCTCCTCGCGCCACTATGAATATCGGTAGCAATAAAGATACCAAAGGCATCGGGAGGCACATTCACCTCACTGTGGATGAAATTATTTTTATTTACAAAGGGGAAGGTGAAATGTATATCAACGGCACATGGGTCCCGGTTAAAGCCGGCGACCTGCATGTCTGTCCTCGTGGCGTGGCCCATGCTACGCGCGCCCTTCCTGGAAAAGAATTATGGTCCTTTAATATTTTTGCGCCCCCGCAGCCCAAGGGGGCTCATGACCGGGTGATGATCGACGAATAAGAACAGTTTCCCTGTCAAACGGGTTACGCACCGCATCAGCGGCTTGCGGGTTATGGGGCCGCCCGGGGATGAACGGTGCCCCCACTTCCGAAGAGGAGGTGGGGGCTTTTTATTTGAGTTCATGGAAAAATTACCGATAATTCTTGATGTTCTCGTAAAAAGTCCTTTTTATCCCACTTTCGTCATTCCCGCGAAAGCGGGAATCCAGTTAATTCAAGCAGTTCTGGACTCCTGCTTTCGCAGCAGTGACGGCTT
>Ga0315285_10007512_pt1 | contig 11193 bp, 9 predicted proteins | sample YL17G09_36_MG_FD_203698 | JGI IMG/M metagenome (GOLD analysis project Ga0315285, IMG submission 203698) | Sediment microbial communities from Yellowstone Lake, YNP, Wyoming, USA - YL17G09_36 | ecosystem: Environmental > Aquatic > Freshwater > Lake > Sediment | place: USA: Wyoming | collected... | reverse complement strand
GAGAAGGTATAGAAGGTGAGGTAGGTAATGCCGATCTCTCTGGCGGCCTCGATCGCCTCATTGGCCGCCTTGACGCCCTGGCGGTGGCCCGCCATCTTGGGCAAACCACGCTCTTTCGCCCACCGGCCATTGCCGTCCATTATGATCGCGACGTGTTTGGGGATGTTATCTTCTGCAGGCATACACAGCTTGTTGGGTTTTTTGCGTTTATAGCGTCTTTAGCGTTTATGGCGTTAATCCTCCGAACGCTAAGAACGCTACAAACGCTATGAACGCTATAAACTCTTTTCTATTCTCTCGAAAACGTCTGCTTCCTGTCAGATCCGACCGAGATGAGGACGATCTTCGTATCGAGGATCGTCTGGATCCTCCTTAAGTACGCTTTCGCATACTTCGGCAACTTCGTATAGGAGATGACCTTCGTGGTATCTTCCTGCCAACCCGGGAGTTCTTCGTAGACAGGTTCGCACTGTTCAAGGATACGAATGTTCGTCGGAAAATTCTTGAAGAACCTCCCTTCGCACCGGTACCCCACGCACACCTTGAGCGATTCAAGGTCATCAAGGACGTCGAGCTTCGTCACGACGATCTCATCGATACCGTTGACCATGACAGAGTGCTTGACGACGATGCTGTCGAACCACCCGCACCTGCGCGGCCTGCCTGTCGTCGCGCCGAACTCTTTTCCCTTCTTGCGGATCTTCTCCATGAGTTCAGGAGGAAATTCGGTCGGGAACGGCCCTTCGCCTACCCTTGTCGTGTAGGCCTTGACGATACCGATGACCTTATCGATCTTCGTCGGCCCCACCCCTGTGCCGGTTGATGCCCCTCCGGCCGTCGCATTCGATGACGTCACGAATGGATACGTTCCGTGGTCGACGTCAAGGAGCGTGCCCTGCGCGCCCTCAAAGAGGATCCTCTTGTTCTTCCTGATCGCCTCATTCAGGATAACGACCGTGTTGCACGTATATTCACGCAGGCGCCTTGCATAGTCCGTATATTCCCTATACAGCGCATCGAATATAAAACCTTCCGCGTCATAGATCTTTTTGAGTAACGCGTTTTTTTCATTCAGCGTATCGGCCAACTTCTCTTTCAACACGTCATCATCGAGGAGATCGGCTACCCGGATCCCGACGCGCGCGCACTTGTCCGCGTAACAAGGCCCTATCCCCTTTTTGGTCGTCCCGATCTTACCCTTCCGCTCCTCTTTCATCTCATCGAGTTTCCTGTGATAAGGGAAGATGATGTGCGCCTGTTCGCTCAGGAAGAGCCTCCCCTTCACGCTTATCCCTTTCGATTCGAGCATCTCGATCTCCTCGAGGAGCGCCTTCGGGTCGACGACCACGCCGTTACCGATCACGCATATCTTTCCCTTGTGAAGTATGCCGGAAGGTATGAGGTGGAGGATAAATGAATCTTTGCCGATGACGACGGTATGGCCGGCGTTATTGCCGCCCTGATACCGGACGATATAATCCGCCCGCGGGGCATAGATATCGATGACCTTGCCCTTCCCTTCATCACCCCATTGGGCGCCTACGATGACGATATTTGGCATAAGGGTCCTTATTTTCTCGGAGGAGACGGCGGCGGTGCGGGCGGCCGCGGCGGCGTTGCCGGAGCTCTTGGCGGCGTGACAGGCGGAGTTCGTATGTTTTGTATATTCTGCATACGCTGGATATTCTGCATATTCTGTACGGCTTGCTGTGTGCGCTGCATGTTCTGCACCTGCTGTATCGATTCTAATTGCCGTTGGATACGTTCATTCCTTAGCCTCGCAACGCAATTCTGTACCGCCGAAAAAAGCTTTCGCAGGTCTTCCTCTTTTAAGTTCTCTAGCTGCGTATCTTGGCCTTCTATTGCATAGGTGATAATCGTCTCGCCCTGAACGCCTTTTTTCTTCTTGAGGCCCGGGATGTACACAAGTATCTCATCCTCTGAGTCTATGTCGTCTCTGATCATGGTGAGCAGCTCGTCTCTGGTGAACTCTTTCGACACCTCTGTTCTTGCATCCGCTCCGCCTTCCGTTTTCACAGGCACCGTTGCGGGGGGCGCAGTTTTTTGAACCGGCGCTTGTTTCGGCACAGGTTGTATCGCCTCTTTCACTGGCGCGGGAACGGCCTTCTTCTTCGCAAATCTGTTACGGAGCTTTCCGATAAGGCCGCCCTCGTCTTGCGCGTACACGGCCGAGGACGCGATCATCGCGCCTGCTATCATAATTGCTATCATGCCCGCTTTCTTCATGCAACCGCCTCCTTTTTATCAGTAACGTTATAAAGGATGCTGGCTTATTTTACACAGATGATCACAGATCGTAGGGTATAGATTCGTCTTCACAGATGATCGCAGATGCAGTGGTATCTGTGTCCATCTGTGAAAACGCGTCGATTGACTAAAATCTGTGGTCATCTGTGGATGCATCAGCATAGTTAATTACAATATCCACCAATGCGCAACAACACTATGGGGACATCGTAAATATCTTACGCGCGATCTCCGGATACCGGGCGATGAACCTGAGCTCATCTTCGGTCAGAGGCTGTTGGGTGTGAACGTTTGCGTACCTCACCAACTCCAGGATCTTCGTCGCCTCTTTCTCGTCCTTGAATTTTATCTCAAGCCGGTCATAGACATTGCGGAATCCTTTGATCCCCGAGTACTCGCCCGCGGTGATCTGCCTGCCCGTCTCAACGATCTCCGGCTCGCCCCTGCCGAGTTCCTCAAAATCGTAGAGCTCGTAGTTACGTCTGTCTTTGAGCGCGCCATCAGCGTGGATACCCGATTCGTGCGCAAAGGCGTTCGCCCCTACCGCGGGCTGATTGATCGGCATGGGGATGCCGAACGCGTACGACGCGTACTTCGCGATCTTCCACGCATGGTTTAATTTGATCTTCTCGTCGAGAAAATATTTATCCTTGAATCCGCTTGAATATTTGACCGCAAGGATCGTGCTGACAAGATCGGCGTTTCCCGCGCGCTCGCCCATGCCGTTGACCGTCGTGTTGATATAGGCATCGACGCCTGCGTCGACCGCGGCCTTGGCCCCGGCAACAGAACAGGCCACGACCATACCGAGGTCGTTATGACAGTGGAGTTCGATGGGAAGCTTGATCTCTTCCGCAAGGACCTTTACCCTGTTATAGATCGTGAACGGGTCGTCATACCCGAGGGTATCGCAGTACCTGATCCTTTCGGCGCTGTGTTTCTTGGCGGCGCGGGCGAATTTGATGAGATAGTCGAGGCCGGTCCTCGATGCGTCCTCTGCGTTCACGCCGACATATTTCACCCCTAACTTTCTCGCCGCCTCGACCGCGTCGACCATCATCTTGATGACATCGTCACGCGTGACGCGCCCCTGGAACTTGCCGCCGATCATCTGGTCGGATGTGGAGATCGAGAGGTTCAGGTGCCGCACCTTTGTCATCTTCACTGCCTTCTCGACGTCTTCCCTGATGGCCCGTATCCACCCGCTCAAGATGATGGGCTTGAGGACCCCGAGCTTTTGAAGCTCGACGTTCGCATTCAGATAGTTCGTCTCGTGGTGCGTCACCGGGAAACCGAATTCAGACTGGCTCACCCCCATCTCGTTGAGGTAGATATTGATCATCGTCTTCTGCAGCTTCGCCAAACCGAGCCGCGATGTCTGCACGCCGTCCCGGTTGGTCACGTCGACTATGTAGATCTTATTTTGCTTCGCCATCGTTTCTCCTTATTCTACGCACAGATTATCACAGATCTTACGCTGTAGCTGCGTTTTCACAGATCATCGCAGATATGACTTTATCTGTGATCATCTGCGGCCTTTCATCTGTGCCCATCTGTGCATGCTACAGCTTTACCAACTTCACTTCCTGAATATTCTTCGCCTTTCGTATCTCATCCAACACTTTCTTCGGCGCTTCGCTATCGATATTGAGCACCGTGATCGCCCTGCCGCCTTTATCCTCGCGGCCGAACGACATGCCGGCGATATTTATCTTGTTCTCTCCGAGTATCGTGCCGATCTGGCCGATGATGCCCGGCACGTCTTTATTGAAGATGACGAGCATATACCCCTGCGGCACACAGTCGACATAGAACTCATTGATCTTGACGATCCTCGGGTCGACCTTCGTAAAGAGCGTGCCCATGATGGAATTATTCGTCTTGTCCGTCTCGACCTCGACGCATATGAGGCTCGTGAAGTCATGCACCTCTGCCGTCTTTGTCTCGACGATGTTGATGCCACGCTCTTTGGCGATGACGAGCGAATTGACAAAGTTGACCGTCTCCTGCAGTATCGGCGTAAGCATCCCTTTCATAAGAGAGACGGTAAAGGGCGAGAGGTCGTATTTGAGGAGCTCACCGACATATCTGATCTTCACCCGTTTGATATGGCCATCGGCGAGCTGCGCGTGCATCAGGCCGATATTTTCCGCTAATGACAGATACGGCTGGATGATCTTGAGTATCTCCGAATCGACGCAGGGCACGTTCACCGCGTTGCGTATGCAACGGTTGAGGAGGATATCCCGCACGGTATTCGCCACGTCGATGGCGACGTTCACCTGCGCCTCTTCGGTTGACGCGCCGAGATGCGGCGTGAGGACTATTCTTTCGACCTTCAAGAGTTTCGCGTCCTTCGAAGGCGGCTCATCCTCGTATACGTCGAGTGCCGCGCCGGCGACCTTGCCCGATTCGATCGCCTTTATCAGCTCCGCCTCGTCGATGATACCGCCGCGCGCGCAGTTGATGATCCGGACCCCCTTTTTCATCATGGCGAATTCTGCCGCCGATATGATATGTTTTGTCTCGTCCGTCAAAGGGGTATGCACGGTGATGTAGTCCGCCTGCTTGAGGATGGTCTCCAGGTCTACCGATTCTATGCCGAGCTCTTTCGCCTTCTCGACCGAAAGGTAGGGATCGAAGGCGAGGACCCTCATCTCGAAGCTTATCGCGCGCCGCGCGACCTCGGTCCCGATGCGTCCGAGGCCGACGATACCCAGCACCTTCCCGTAGAGCTCGACGCCCATGAACTTCTTCCTCTCCCATTCGCCGCGCCGCATCGAGGCGTCGGCCTGGGCGATATTCCGCGACATGGAGAGCATGAGGGAGAGCGCATGTTCCGCGGTCGAGATCGTATTCCCGCCGGGGGTATTGACAACGATGATGCCCTTCTTTGACGCCGCTTCGAGGTCGACGTTATCGAGCCCCACGCCCGCGCGGCCGATGACCTTCAGTTTATTCGCGCCGGCAATGGCGTCTTTCGTCACCTTGGTCGAACTTCGCACGACAAGGGCGTCATACTCGGGAAGTGCTTTCTTGAACTCCTCGGGCGTCATCTTGGTATTGACGTCGACCTTGAGCTCCTGCTCTTTTTCCAATATCTCGACCGCTTCCTTTGAAAGCGAATCACTGATAAGTACTTTAAATGGCATCGTAATCCTCCGCGTTCGATATGACAATGACTCTTATTGACTCAGGGGCTCGGGTCTCGGGTCACGTGGCACGTACTACGAGACCCGTGCCCCGAGCCCCGTGACCCTAACTCCTATTGCGCCAGCGTCGCTTTCGCTGCCTCTAACGCGGCGCCCGCTTTGAACGCATGCCCGAGTTTCGCAAGCGCAAGCTCGAGTGCTTTGATCGCTTCGAGCGTATGCTCTTCGTCGATGCCGCCCATGTGCGCGACCCTGAATATTTTGCCCTTCAGATGCTCCTGACCGCCTGCAAACGTCACACCATACTCGGTCTTCAGGAGCTTGATGAGCGCGTCCGCATCGATCCCTGCCGGCGTGCATACGCCGGTAACCGCAAACGACGGCGACTTTGAGAAGAGCCCAAGCCCGATCGCTTTACATGCCTCGCGCATGGCCCTGGCGTGGGCCTGGTGTTGGGCGATGACGGCATCAATACCCTTCTTATTGATCGCTTCGACCGCGTGCTTAAGGCCTATCACGAGAGTAATCGCCGAGGTGAACGGGGTATCGGTATCGGCGTACGCCTTCTGGTATTTTTTGAAATTGAAATAGAACTTCGGCAGCAACGACCTCTCGACCGCCTTCCATGCCTTTTTGCTCACCGAGCAGAACGATAATCCCGGTGGTATCATGAGCCCTTTCTGGGAACCGCAGATCGCGACATCGACGCCCCATGTGTCATTCTCAAAATCATCCGCGCCGAGGCCGCTAATGACGTCAACGACTAAGAGCGTATCGGTGTTTTTCACGATCTCGCCTACTGTTTTTATATCATATACGGTCGCCGTCGATGTCTCGCAGAGGGTCGTGTACACGGCCTTTGTCGTTGGGTTCTTCTTCAGCATATCCCCGATCACCTCGGGCTTCGGTGATGTGCCCCACTCAACATCTATGGGGATTACTTCGACACCATAGGCCTTGGCTATCTCGCCGAACCGTTCGCCGAACTTGCCGCCGCGCACCACGATGATCTTATCGCCCGGCGAGCATATGTTGACTATAGAGGCCTCCATCGCACCCGTGCCGCTCGACGTGAAAGTAAAGACATCGCCCGATGTCTTGAATATCTTCTTCAGGCCCTCTGTCGCGTCTTTAAATATCGCCTGGTATTCCTTCGTCCTGTGATGGATGATGGGCTTGGCCATCTCCATCCGTATCTCTTCGGGGACCGGCGTCGGGCCGGGGGTCATTAGATAATTTTTATTCGCCATAGCAACTCCTCAATTTTAGGTTACATCAGGTTACGTAAAGTTACGTGATGTTACATAAGGTTACAAAAACAACCCTTCTATAGCGGTAACCTTATGTAACCTTTGGCAACGTTAGGCAACCTTATGTAACCTTCTTATCGTAACCTTTGGCAACGTTAGGCAACCTTATGTAACCTGAACCATCTATTTTTTCTTGCTTATGTTTTCTATCACTTCATCGACGATGCCGTACGCCTTCGCCTCCGGCGCCGACATGAAGTAATCCCTGTCGCTATCCTTCTTGATCTTCTCGAGCGGTTGCTTCGTGTGTTTGGCGAGGATCTCTTCGAGCTTCGCGCGAAGCCGCAGGATCTCCTGCGCCTGTATGTTGATATCGGAGGCGGCACCCTCGACCCCGCCCCATGGCTGGTGGATCATGATCCTTGCATGGGGAAGCGCGTAACGCTTCCCCGGTGTACCCGCTGCCAGCAACACTGCCCCCATGCTCGTCGCCTGGCCGACGCAGTAGGTGCTCACGTCCGGCTTGACGAACTGTATCGTGTCATAGATTGCCAGTCCGCTCGTCACCGAGCCTCCCGGCGTATTGATATAGATGTTGATCTCCTTTTCCGGGTCTTCCATCTGGAGGAAGAGGAGCTGCGCGATGATGATATTCGCGACCGTATCGTCGATCGCCGTGCCGATAAAGACGATCCTGTCCTTCAGCAATCTCGAATAGATATCGTACGCCCTCTCCCCCCTGCCTGTCGTTTCGATCACCATCGGGACCAATATGCTCATGAGACCCTCCTAAGATTAATTATTATACGCACAGGTTACATCAGGTTACGTAAAGTTACGTGATGTTACATAAGGTTACAAAAACAAAAACTGCTATCGCGGTAACCTTATGTAACCTTTGGCAACATTAGGTAACATTATGTAACCTTGCTATCAGTTACTCTTCTCCACCACGTCCGCGTTCTTCAAAAGGAACGCGATCGTCTTCTGCTCGCGTATCTTCTCGCGTAAATTGTCGACAAGATCCTCTTTCTCGTAATACGCGCGGACCTCTTTTTCGCTTCTTTTCGTCTGCGCGGAGATCGACTGATACGCGGATGTCATCTCGTCATCGGCCGCTTCGATGCCTTCCGACTTCGCGATCTCATCGAGGATGAAGAGGAGCCTTACCTGCCTGACCGCGTCATCTTTGAACTTCGCCCTGAATTCGGCGTCTTTCTTATCAAGCTCGTCCTTCTTAAATCCCTTGCTCATAAGCCGCTCTTTGGCGTTCTCCACCATCAGCTTCAGCTGTCGCTCGATGAAACTCGCCGGCACCGCAAAAGAGTTCTCTTTGACGAGCGTGCCGAGCAGCTGATTCTCCATGTCGACGTCCGCGTTCGCTTTCGCGCGACGCTCGAGCTCAAGCTTGATCTGGGCATGCACCGCCTCGAGCGTATCCTTCCCGAGGTCTTTGGCGAATTCGTTATCGAGCGCGGGCAGCACGCGCACCTTGATCTCTTTCACTTTCACGCGGTACACCGCCGGCTTCTTCGCGTATTTCGCGTCAGGATACTTCTCGGGCAGCATCACGGCGATCTCCCGTTCCTCAGCCTTCTTCATGCCCGCCATCTTTTCGTGTAGCTCGGGGATCAGGCCGTCCTTTTCAACCGATACCCATGCATTCTCTCTCTTCTTATGGACCGGCGCGCCATCGACCATACACTCGAGGTCGGCGACGACATAGTCGCCAAGCGCGACGGGCCTATCCTCTACCGCGACGTATTTCGCGTTGATCTCCCGCAGGTTCTCGAGCGTCTTGGCGACGTCCTCGTCCTTCACGGCAACCGTCCTCTTCTCTACTTTGATACCTTTGTAGTCCTTTACCTTGATCTTCGGCCTCGTATCGACCTTCGCCTTGAAGAGAAGCGGGCTCTCGTCCTTCAAGTCCACATCGGTTATCTCGGGCAGGCCCATCGGCTCTATCTTACCGTCCTGCACGGCTGTCTTGTACGCCTCGGGGATGAGCCGGCGCAGGACTTCGCCGTGCGCATCGCCCGCATACTGCTTCTTCACGAGTTCAAGCGGCGCCTTGCCGATCCGGAAACCAGGGATGTTCGCGACTTTCGCGATCTCTTTGTAGACATCGACGAAGGCCTGCGAGATCGTCTCCTTGGGGACTTCGATCTCGAAAAGGACAGTACATTCTTCGGCATTCGCCTTCAGTTTACTCTTTGCGGCCATGTGTCTCCCGTAAAATAGAGCCGATATTATATCACAAACCCGCTACATTGTAAATTTTTCACCGAGATAGATCTCGCGGGCCTTGGGGTTCGCTATGAGGTCTTCCTTGCTCCCCGAGATGAGGATCTTGCCGTCTGCCATGAGATAGGAGCGATCGGTGATCGTCAGCGTCTCCCTGACATTGTGGTCGGTCAGGAGTATTCCCAAGCCCTTATCGCGCAGTTCCTTGATGATCTCCTGGCATTCATTGACCGCGATCGGGTCTATCCCGCTGAACGGTTCGTCCAAAAGGATGAAGAGGGGGTTCGTCACGAGGGCCCGCGTGATCTCGACCCGCCGCTTTTCGCCCCCTGATAAAGTATATGCCATGGACTTACGCAGATGCGCTATCTTGAGCTCATCGAGAAGTTCATCGCAGCGCCTGGCGCGCTCCCGGGGAGAGAAGCCGAGCGTCTCCAGGACCGACATGATATTTTCCTGCACGGTCAACTTCCTGAATATCGACGGTTCTTGGGAAAGGTATCCGATGCCGCACCGCGCGCGCATATGGAGCGGCATCTTCGTGATGTCCCGTTGGTCGAAGATGATCTTCCCCTGGTCCGGCGGTATGATGCCCGTCACCATATAGAACGTCGTCGTCTTCCCCGCGCCGTTGGGGCCGAGGAGGCCTACCACTTCGCCGCGCTTCACATTGATGGCGACCGAGTCGACGACCCGGCGCTTGCCGTATTCCTTCACCAGCCCCTGCGTCTCGAGTAGATGCACGTTCCATGCTCCTTAATTAATACCCAGCGATTATAGCGGTTATCAGTATATCAGGAAATCAGGTTATGGATATCAGGAATCAGGATATCAGACATTCCTCCTTTAACCTGATACTCTAATATCCTGATGACCTTCCTCCTGATCTTCTGATACCCTGGTACGCGATTTGAAAAACCTTCATGTACTGGTGCAATATTCTTTACTTCCCCGTAAATTTGCTCTCGATATTACCGTCACCATACACAACGAGCTTCGGCCTGCCGGTGAGGATGACCTTCTTCTCCGCCTCTATATAGGTGGCCTTGTCGCAGAAGCTCACGTTGTCCTCTTTCGCGATCTTGACGTTCCCTTCGGCGACGATATCGCGGATATCCTTCGACTTGGCGTCGAGGTTGACGGTGATCTTATCGGCGGTGATCTCGCCGTAGTCGCTCACCACCCGCACATTCTTATTGAAATAGGCAAGGTTGTTCTCGTACTCGAATTGGACTTCGCCGTCGCAGGTGATCGTCGTCTTCGACTTCTTCTTCTGCGGCGGCTCGGCCGCATCCGCTTTCTTGGCGCCCAGGAGCGCGCCGGAGATGTCGAGGTAGTCCTTGGCGGAGCTTTCCGTCTGCTCGATCGTCGCGCGCACGTTGTTCTCGAGCCGTACGTTGTTCTTCGCCTTATCGTAGATACCCTTATCGGCAACGATCATCGCCTCGGACTGGGTGCCGTACGATTTCGCGACGATGTTCTTCATCCGCACCTCGCTCTCGGAGACCGCCTCCGCCGATTCGCCCACGATATCCCACTTCTTCGCGCCTTTCTCCGTAAACCCTTCGAGGTTGAACGCAAGCACCTTCTGCTCGACGGTATTGCTCGTGCCTTGAGCTGTATCGGGAGCCTTCGAAACCTCCTTCGGCTTCGGCGCATCCACCTTCGCACAACCCGATGTGCACAAAATTAAAAACATTACAGCAATTACAATAACTTTATTCATAACTACCTCATGCTCATGCCAAAATCGGTTATCAGAATATCAGGACATCAGTGAGTGAATATCAGGATACCAGGATATCCGGTCAACCCTGAATGTCACAAAACTGTCTGATATCCTGATCCCCAGATACCCTCTATCCTGATCTCCTGATAACCTGATATCCTTATGCCTGCTTCGTCTTCCACCGCCGATGCATCCACACCCATTGTTCGGGATAGCGACGGATATATCCCTCAAAGATATCCGACCACCGCTTGGTATTGATGAGGGCATCGCTTTCTTTATTGCCGGTATCTACAAGCTCTATCGGCTCCTCGAGGATGAACTCGTGATAATGACCTTTGCGTATCAAAAAAGTCGGCATGAGCGCCGCGCCGCTCGCCTTCGCGATCGCCACAGGGCCTACCGGTGTATACGCTGCCCGCCCGAAGAAATCGACGAAGACGCCCTCGATTGAATCAACATCCTGGTCGGCAAGCACACCGAGGATATGATTACTTTTTAGCACCCTCAACATCTTCTTCGGCGACTCATCGCGGTAGATGATATTGAC
>Ga0315285_10007510_pt1 | contig 11194 bp, 7 predicted proteins | sample YL17G09_36_MG_FD_203698 | JGI IMG/M metagenome (GOLD analysis project Ga0315285, IMG submission 203698) | Sediment microbial communities from Yellowstone Lake, YNP, Wyoming, USA - YL17G09_36 | ecosystem: Environmental > Aquatic > Freshwater > Lake > Sediment | place: USA: Wyoming | collected... | reverse complement strand
AGGAGCGTCACAAGGCCGGCAAGAAGTTCTTCGATCTCATCAAACTGTACGGGCCGGGTTGGGGGTTGGTGGCGACGTTGATCGGTCAGATCGGCATGTTCGGGCAACTCGGCGGGAGCATCGAGAGGATGGGGAAGATGTTGGCCCTCGCGGTGACGGCGACGATGTACGGGACGCTACTGGCCAACGCGGTCGCCGGGCCGATCGGGGATAAGCTCGCCATGCGGTCGTCCGAAGAGATCGTCAACCGCGAGATGATCCTGCAGGGGATCCTCTCCGTGCAGGCGGGGGACAACCCGCGGGTGACGCTCGATCGAATGTTGGCGTTCATCCCGCAAGCGCACCGCGGCAAGTTGAAGGCCGCCGCGTAGGAACAGAGGTCTGGAGCGGAACGTGTCCGAAGCCAAAGAGCACACCGAAAAAAAGCACGGCGGCGGCGGGCATGGCGGGGGCCACGGCGGCGGCAGTCACGAGGAGGCACACGAGGGGGCTCCGGAGTGGCTCATCTCCTTCGCCGACAACGTCACCTTGATGATGGGGTTTTTCGTCATTCTGCTGGCGATGAACCTCAAGCCCGCCTCCAGCGGAGCAGCCGGCGGCGACTCCAAGGAACCGGGAAACCCTCCGCCCACTCCTGAAATCCTGGACATGGCCATTGCCATTCGCGAGGCCTTCAACAACCCCGTCGATCCCGATTCGTCGAATCCCATCGACCTGCCGTTGATTCGGCGCTTGCTGGAGCGCAGCGGGTCCAGTCAGGCCGAGCGAGACGGTCAGATCGGACGCGAGCACGACGTCCAGTCCATCCGCCCGACGGATTACTATAGCCCGGCCGGTAGCGTTCCCTTTGACGAAGCGTCCACGTCGCTCAACGCCGCGGGGACGGAGGCGTTGCGGCAAATGACCCGGACCCTCCGCGGGCAGAATCTGGTGATCGAGGTGCGCGGTCATGTCAGCGCCACGGAATCGTTCGGCAAGCCGGATCGCGGCGTTCGCCTGTCGTACGAACGAGCCCTGTCCGTCGCGGGAGCCTTGGCGGCCCAGGGAGTCCCCTGGGCCCAATTGCGCATCGTCGCCTGCGGCGACGCCGAGCGCCTCGTCCCCATCGCCCACGACGCGGCCGGGCACCGCACCAATCAGCGCGTCGAGCTGATCGTCACCGACCAGGTCATGAAGGACCACGCCGACGAGGACTCGGCGACTCCTCCGAATCCCCCTTCGCGTCCCGGTCCGCCGTGATGCCGCGGATTGCTTTGTTCGCCCCCTGCAAGAGGGCGCGAATCGGCGTACGATAGCGGTATGGCGTTGATCCACGACGAGGCCGTAGTGCTCGGCCGAGTCGATTATTCGGAGACCTCGCAGGTCCTAGTGCTCTTCACCCGCGAGCATGGCAAGGTCCGCACCATCGCCAAGGGGATCAAACGGGGAACCAAGGCACGATTCGCCGTGGGCGTCGATTTGCTGGACGTCGGCCATGTCGTGCTGAGCAGTCGCCAAGAAAGAAGCGAGACGCTCGCGATCTTGACGGAGTGGAAGCAGTCGCGAAGCCTGTGGGGTCTTCGCGAAAAGCTCTTCCGCATTCAGGCCGCGCAGTACGTAGCCGAAGTCACGGCACAACTGACCGAAGACTGGGACCCGCACGCGGAACTGTTCGACGCCCTCGCAATGACGCTCGCGGCCCTCACCGCGGCGTCCGAACCGCTCGACGCTGCGACGGCGTATCAACTCGCGCTGCTGGAATCCATCGGGTCGCTGCCGCGATTCGATGCGTGCGTGCTTTGCGGACGCGAAGAGGACCTGACTCACTTTTCCTCGTTCGAGGGCGGGCTGATCTGTCGGCACTGTGAACCGGGACAAGTCGAGAAGCGGGAGATTTCGGCGGCAACGGTGAAGACACTCCAGGAATCGCTCTTCCCCGAGAACCACTGCTCGCAGAGCAGCGGCACACCCCCCTCGGACGACCGCCGTTCGCAGAGCAGTGGGACACGTGCGGGCGCGTTTACGGTGTTGAACTACCACGTTTCCCACCTGATGGGCCGCGAGCCGCTGCTCGGATCGGCGCTTGTGTCCCGGGAGGCGCAGCGCGTGGTCGAGTAAACGCGCGATTCTCGCGCACCTAATCCTGCGAGTAGGTGTGGCCCAGCCGCCCCCGGCTGGGCAGTAGGGCACAGCGGAGGGCCGCTGTGCCACAAACAGCCGAACCCCAAAGTTTGGCTGCGACCGAGCACTAGAGCAGCCTTCGCGAATCGAGTAGGATGCAGACCGGGCCGGCATTGACGGATTGGACGTCCATCATCGCGCCGAATGAGCCTCGTTCCACGGTGAGACCGCTTCGGATGAGTGCATCGCAGAACAACTCATAGAGGACGCGAGCGCGGTCGGGCGTTGCGGCTGACTCGAACGACGGTCGCCGCCCGTGCCGCGCGTCCGCTTGGACCGTGAAGGCGCTGACCACGAGCAGCTTGCCGCCTGCCTGGGAAACGTTGAGGTTCATTCGATCCTCACCATCGGGGAAGATGCGGAGGTGTCGCACCTTATCCACGACGTACACGAGGTCCGCGTCGCCGTCGTCCGCCGCAACGCCGAGATAGACCAACAGTCCACGCTCGATCGAAGCGACAGCCCGCCCTTCAACTGCGACCGAGGCTCGACTGACCCGCTGTACGACCGCACGCATTCAGTTGCCCCGCCTCACGATTTCCAATTGCCCATTTCTAATTGCCGATTTCCCGATGAAACGACTGTTCGCTCTGTAGGTTAATTGGCAATCGGAAATTGGCAATCGTCAATTTCCCCCTCTGTTCAGCCCGTCCCCGTGATAGTAACGTTGCATGCGCTCCGCGTGTCCGGCGACTTTCTCGCGCAGTTCCGGCGGTTCGAGCACCTGGGCTTGATCGCCGTATCCCAATACCCACCAGGCGATCTCGTCGATCCCGTCGACGTCGGCCTCGAAAAGCAGCGCCCCGTCCTGCTCGAAGGTCGCTCGCTGCGTCTTGTGCCAGAGGATTTCATCAACGTTTCCCGCCACCATCTTGAGAAACCGGATCTTCACGTGGTAGCGCTTGTCCCCTCGGAGCATCAGCCAGGCATTGCCGAAGTAGTCGTCGAGCGTGAACTTGGGATCCGGGCGATATTTGGCCTCCAGAACTTTCAACTGCAGGATGCGCTCCACCTTGAAGGTCTGCACTCGTGACACCTGCTCACTGTAAGCGACCAGATACCATCCCCGATGGATGTACGCGAGGCGGTAGGGGTGGAGCGTCACGTCGATCACCTTTTGCTCGAAATAGGAATCGTAGCGGACGAACGCCTTGGAGCGTCGCATCAGCGCGGTCTGAAGAATGGGCAACGTGTCCACAATGGACGTAGGGTCGGAAGCGGGTTCGGGCCGTATTTCCGTCCGCTCCAGCAATGGACCGCAAAAGTCGAGAATGGCCGGCGGCAACATGCTCTCCAGTTTGAGTCCCGCGGACACGGCCGCCGCTTGGTCGGGCACGAACGGACGCGTCACCAACGAGCGTGCGGCCAACATTAGCGCGAGTGCTTCCGCGTGGGTGAGGGCGACAGGCGGCAGTAGCGAGGTTCGCGTCGCGGAATACTTCTTCGTCACGCGGTCAAAGGTGTAGGGAATACCCGCCCGGGAGAGTAATTCGATGTCGCGGAACACGGTGCGCCGGGAGACGCCCACGAGACGGGCCAGTTCCTCGACGCCGGCGGAACGGCCGGACTGCAGGACCTGCATCAACTTCAGCAGCCGTTCGACCCGACCTGTCCGCACGGATGTGGATCTCCCGGCCCGCCTGAACTACCCCAACCGCGACGCGAACGGCACCATCCGAATGATGATGAATCCCGCCGTCGAGACCACGGCCAATACCGTCAACAGGTGAAATGTCAGGCGGCGCAGTCGCCGCGAACACCACAGCATGACCAGGACCAGGAACAAATGGGCCGAAAACCCGGCCGTGATCCGTCCGATTGAATGATCCATGCTCGCAATAGAGGGCAACCGAGGCCAATAGGTCATCAAGGCCCCGGCGACCAGCGCGAGGGCGGCGCTCAGGAAAGCGAAACGTTTGGCGTGTGGAATCAGTCGACCGGCCGTCGTCCAGGCCTCACCGTGGTCGAGCTGTTGGTTCCAGACGCACGCCAGCCAGGTCCACAGTCCGGTGGTGAAGGTCAGTCCGACGATCATGGCGTTGAACATCATCGGGTACCGGTCGGCCAGTGAGATTGCCTGGCCGGGAACGGCGAGCATCGCCAGTCCACAGAAGCCGAAGGACGCCAGACCCAACGACGCGTCCGCGAGATTTCCGTTCCAACTACGTCCCAACAACAGGAAACCTCCCCCCGCGGCGACGGCGCTCGCTAGGGAGGCGATGAGCGTGGATCCCCGAAACCCTCCCCAGGTCGCCCGTAGGGGAACGAGCAGATGATAGCACGTCAATACAATAATGACCATGGCCAACACTCCGCAACTGGCGCGGAATCCCGGCGCGCCGCTGCACGGCGTTGTCAGAGCGTCGGGGTCGGTGCGGATGAGCCGCCGTCTCCGCCGATGCTCGAAGCCCCCGTCGATCACGATGGCCCCAGTCAGTACCATTGACAACGACGCAAGCAGCAGCAGCGTACCGGCCGTCCGTTCGAAAGCGCCGGAGGGGTGAATCCGGAATGGAGGAACCAGTAGACACGCCCAGAGTGTGAGCAATATCGCCGTCCACAATTGAACCGTCGCCAGGCGACGCTCGCCCGTGGAGAGAAGTCCAACCTCACAGGACAGGAAAAGAAGGGCGAGACTCCATGCCCCGGGCGGTCCGAATCCATAGTCCCGCCCGCCTTCCCACGGGTAACCGTGAACGAGGTCCACACCCACATAGATCATCCGCATGACCAGGACGACGGATTGGATAATGGCGGCCACGACCCCGAACAACACTGCGGCCAAACGACCGAGCGAGATGAAGGAGAGTCTCGGCGCAGCCGGACGGTCGGTGTCCCGTCTCTGCCTAGCCATCGCCGTCGCCGCGGCGGCCACCACGGACCACAAGAGGCACAGCGAAGCGCACAACCAGGCGACGTGCTGCGCGGGTGGTTGGACTGAGCTGCGAAGTCGGATCGACGCGGTCGCGGCCGCCGCGCTCACGAAGAAGACAAGGCCGACCCATGCGCCGCCGCGAGGCAGCCGGCGTGCACCCACGACGCTCAGCAAGGCGCCGGCGAGAAGCAGGACGGTAAGCGGCCCGGCCCACTCCGCCGCCCAACCCTGCGCGTCCGCGACGACCATCACCGATGGGAATCCTTACGTCGGTTTGGAGGGTCGTATCATGGAACGGAACTGGTTGAAGCGCGCCGGGAAGCCAACTTCGGGGCGTTCTTGTCGCCCTTGTACGCCGAGAGGATCGGTTGCTTGGCGTCCATCGTTTCGCGCAGGAACTTGGCCACGCCCGGCAGCACCGATTCGGGCGGCGGCAAAGAATCGACCCACAGCTTCGGCCACTCGAACACCAGGTACCGGTCGTAGATCAGTCCCTTCAACAAATCGATCTGACGCTTGGCCTCAACGTCCCCCTGACCGGGCGGCGTGTAGCCCAGTAGCGCGCCGGCCTCATCGAACTTCCCGTCACAAACGTGGATCATCCCAATTTTGTTGCCCAACCGCGGGATGGAATTGGTGGCTCGCTCGCCAATCGCCATCGCGTTGCATTGGTTCCAGCAGCATCGCACCGCCGGGCGGCCGACCGCGTCAATCAGGAACCACAGTTCCGCGCTTCCCGGAAAATCGCCGCCGTTCTCCACTAGCAGGGTGACGCCCAACCGCGACGCGATGGGCGCCAGCGAAATCAACGCCTGGGCGATTCGGGCAAGGGCGGCCCGCTGATTGTCCCAACGATCCGCCTCGCCGACGAAGATTCGCACATAGGGGCAGCCGACCTTGTTGGCGAGCTCCATGAACTCGATCGCCACGCCTTTTTGCCTGGCGACCTCGCGGGAGTCTTTGGACGACAAAGTGACCGAAGCTCCCAAACACACGAGTTCAATATGGCTCTCCGCGAACAGGCGGCGTACGCCCTCGGGGTCACGGGAAAGGTCGGGCACGAGGGGCAGATGCAACTCGCCGCAAAGACCTCGAAGCTCCACCCCCTGGAACCCGAACTTCGCCGCATTGACGACGATCGTCTCCAGATTCCACGTGGGGCAGACGAGTGAACTGAATCCGATCTTCATGATGATTCTGCCGCAGTCTGCTCTGAGACCGACTTTCGAGTCGGTCTTATTGAGCGAGCGTAGCACAAGCAGGCTCGCCGTCAATGGAAGGCGCACTACGCGACGTTGGCGTTGCCAAGTTGCACGCTGACCCGTGTGGAGACGCCCGCCTCCTGCATGGTGATGCCGTACAGCCGGTCGCCGATGCTCATGGTTCGTTTCGAGTGCGTGATGATGATGAACTGGGCCTCGCTGACGAACTCCTTGATGATGCGGTTGAAGCGGTCGTTGTTGGCCTCGTCCAACGCGGCGTCCACTTCGTCGAGGATCGCACAGGGCGCCGGCCGGGTCTTGAAAATGCTCATCAGCAGGGCGATCGCGGTCATGGACTTCTCACCGCCGGACATCAGCGAGATCGCTTGAAGTTCCTTGCCGGGCGGCTGGGCGACGATCTCGATGCCGCAGTCCAGCACGTTGGCCGGGTCTTCCAGAATGATGTCCGCCCGACCGCCGCCGAACAGCTTGCGGAACAGGGCGCGGAAGTTCTCCCGGATTTGCTCGAAGGCGGTTTTGAACCGCTCCTGCGACTCCTCGTTCAGCCGGGCGATGAGTTGCTCAAGCTGACGGTGCGACTCGGTGAGATCGTCACGCTGACCGGCCAGGAAGGAATGCCGCTTCTCCAATTCCTCCAACTCGGCGATGGCGTCGAGATTGACGTTGCCGAGACGCTCCATCTTGCCGCGCAACTCGACGATCTCGGCCTCCACCTTCGCCCAGTCCTGCTCCTGATGCTCGTACTGTATGTAGCGCTCGGAGAGGTTGACGCCCAGTTCGTCAATAATGCGGGCCACAAGTTCGTCGCGGCGGACGGTGGTCTGGGCGAGGGACATCTGTTGTTCGTGCAGGCGGGCTTCCTCGGCGGCAAGCTCGCTGCGAACGGTCTTCACCGTATGGGTCAGCGTTTCGAGGTTCTGGCGGAGATCGTCGCGCTGCTTTCGCAATTCCACCGCAGCGGTTTCGAGCTTCTGGATTTCCGCCGTGAGCAAGGTCGATTGCTCGCGGGCGAGGGCCATGGCGTGTTCCGCGTCGGCGATTCGCCCCTCACATTGTTCGATGTCGTGCTTGGCGGCGACGACGGACGTTTCCATCTCGTGGATGCTTCGCCGGAGAGTGTTGATGGTCTCGGCGGCGGCGGCCCGCTTCTCGGTGAGTTGTCCGGCGGAGACTTTAGCCTGCGTGACTTGCTCCTGCACTTCGCGGCGAGTGCCCACCACGGCGTCGATGCGGTCTTGATGCTGGGTGACCAGCCGCTCCCGCTCTTTGTTTTCGGCCTCGATCGCTTCCAGCGATTTCCCGCCCTCGGCGCTCTTCTCCAACACCTCGTTGATCTGCTGCTCGATGAAGGCGACCTCGCGGGCGATCAGCGGTTGCTCGTTGGTGAGGCGTTGAACGGTTTCCGCGATGTTTTGTAACGCCGCGTTGGCCTCAACCCTCGCGGTGTTCGATTCGTAGATCGCGGTGCGCAATTCCTGTTGCACGCCGTCGAGGTGGCTGACCTCGGCCTCATTGCGATTGAGTTGGTCCGTGAGGGTCACGATCCGCCCGTCGATGTCGCTCAACTGCACCTCGATGTCGCGCAGCTCGCTCTTCCGCGAGATCAGCCCCGCCGTGGACCCCGACGGTCCCAGACTGACGCGACCGTCGGGTTCGAGCACTTCGCCACGCCGGGTGACGAAGCGATGACCGAACACGTCCGACCGCGCCATGGCCAAGGCGTCATCCAGCGTCTCGACGACGATTGTCTTGCCGAGCAGATGGCGGGCGACCGTCTCGTGGGCGGTAGGAAATCGAACCAGCTCGATTGCGCGGGCGACGTATCCCGGCTGCCCCGAAAAATCGCGGGGGTTGACCACCGGCGGCAGACGATCCTCGCAGAGCACGGTCAGCCGGCCCGGCAGGTCGGCGAACACTTTCGGATGCGTAAGGAACGCCTCGCCCTCGGCGATCACGAGGCATTGATCGCAATCCCCCAACACGGCCTCGATGATCGGGGCGTATTGCACGTCGGTGTCGATCAGGTCCGCGACCAAACCCACCACTCCGTTGAGGGCGCGGGGGTGGTTCTCCTGCCGGCTTTCGTCGAGCAGCTTCCGCACACCCTCGCCGACGCCGTCCATCTTTTGCTGCAAATCGTTGAGCAGGTCCTGCCGGGAGAGCAACGCACTTCGCCGCTCCTTGGTGTGGGCGAGTTCATCGACGAGCCGTTGCCGCACGCTATGGACGCGGGCCGCTTCCAGCTTCTTTTCTTCGAGCCTGCGGGTCTCCTCGGCGATCAGGGCTTCGACTTCGCGCATGCGGAGGTCGAGTTGGGCCTTCTGCTCCAGGGCGGACTCCAATTCGCCCGCGATCTGCACGTCGCGCAAGGCCAGCCGACCCTTCTGGCCGACCAGCGATTCGCGGTGGGTGTTAAGCCGGACGATCTCGTTGTGCGTCTGGGCGCTCTTCCGCAGCAAGTCGATGATGCCCGCTTTCTCGTCCTCCAAGATCGCCTGGGCTTGGGTGAGGTCGCGGGCGAGCGACCGGTCCTGTTCGTTCAGATCGGCGATACGGGCGTGGAGCTGATGGGTCTGGCTCTGCAGATCGACGGCCGACTCCTGCACCTGGACGAGTTCGCGTTGAGATTCATCGAGTCGCCGGGTCTCCGATTGTAGTCGCTCCGCAGCGCGGCCTCGTTGGGTCTGTTGCTCCTCCGAGCGGCGGCGGGAGGCTTCCATCCGTTCTTCCTGGGCCGCCAGACTCGACTTCGCCCGAACGACTTCGTTGTCCGCGTGATTGATCTGCTCGGCCAATGCGTCGAGTTGCAGCGTGACTTGCGACTCGTCGGCCTCATGGCGATCAATGTCCGTGCGGAGGGCGGTGATCCGATCGTTGCACCCCTGCGTTTCGCCGCTGACCCGGGCGATCTCCTCGGTGAAGCGGTGGTACTCCGCCATTGCGTAGCTGGAGCGGAGTTCGTTGAGCCGGGCCTGATACTCCTTGAAGCTGCGGGCCTTGCCCGCTTGCAGCTTGACGCTGCGCAACCGCTTTTCCAGTTCCTCGATCACATCGGCCACGCGGAGGAGGTTCTGCTGGGTCCGTTCCAGCTTTCGCTCGGCCTCGCGCTTGCGGGCTTTGTATTTGCTGATCCCGGCGGCCTCTTCGAAGATGATCCGCCGATCGACCGGGCTGCTCTGTAGAAGCTGGTCCACCCGCCCCTGCTCAATCACCGAATAGGCGTCCACGCCGATGCCCGTGTCCATGAACAGCTCTCGGACGTCCTTCAGCCGGGCCACGTCCTTGTTGAGCAGGTACTCGCTCTCCCCGGAGCGATAGAGCTTTCGCGTGACCGTAATCTCGGTCTGGTCGATGGGCAGCTTGCGGTCGGTATTGTCGAAGACCAGATCGACCTGGGCGACCCCGCTGCTCTTGCGGGTGCTGGACCCGTTGAAGATCATGTCGGCCATCTGCCGCCCGCGCAGGGAGCGGGCCGATTGCTCGCCGAGGACCCATTTGAAGGCGTCCACGACGTTGCTCTTGCCGCACCCGTTGGGGCCGACAATGCAGGTCACCCCCGGTCCGAAGTCGAAATCGACCGTGTCCGAGAAACTCTTAAAACCGCAGATCGTAACTCGTTTTAGAAGCATGGTTTCGGGTACCTCCGTGCGCCCCGTAGACCGCCCTCCATAGCGGTTGAAACAGGCATCGGTCCGCGGCCCTGCGGGCCTTTACCGGAAACTTACCCGATCCTCGGGAGGGATGCAACCAGTCGGGACCACCTCCGAGCCGCCCCCTTCATGGGGCGGATTTCAGCGGCGGAACGTGGTCTCTTGGACCAACCGCCGAGTGTTCTACGGACCCGTGAGGGCTTGTACGAACAGCCTCCAGTCGTTCTGGTCAACGTCGCCGTCACCGTCGAGGTCGACGCAGGTACAGTGCGGCGGAATCGGTCCGCCGTTCGCGCCCGTGTAACAGTTCTGGAAGTGGGCCACGTCGTACGCATCCACGCGGAAATCACCGTCGCAATCGCCCGGCGGCGGCTCGCAGAATGTGTCGTAGGAGATCTGCAGGACGCCGTTTCCGGCGGAGCCGTCCCACCCGGCGACGCGAATCAGGTAGCAGCGGTCGGCCGTGGCGCTGAAGGTGACTTGAGACGGTCCGCCGCCGATTCCGCACGTGTCATCGCCGCAGGTCAGAGGCGATCCGAAGATTTGTGAACAACTGCACGTCGTGCCTCCGCCGTACACCGCCAGGATAGTGTCGAAGTGAGTGGCTCCGCACAGACTCGCCCGCACCGTCCCGGTGCACGGGGCCGAATACTCGTACCAGAGGTCGGCCCTGATGGATTCATTCGGAGCGTCGCAATTGATGGTCGAGGGTCCATCAGTCGTCGCACAATGGTTTTCGAAGGGAACCGTTACGTTCGGGTCGAACGGAATGATGGTCCGATTCGCGCAATTGTCATTGGGCGCACCGCAAATCACATCGCCGCACGACGTACCCGTTCCAATGAACAACCCGGCTACGGCTGTGCATCCACTGGACGTGGTGAACGAGCACGACCCGGTGCACTGGCAACACGCCCCTTCGCACTCGTCCGGGAAATGATCTCCATTCGTGTCCTGCGACGACCCGCTGCCGATGTCGCACGAATCGGGAACACCGTTCAAGTTGCAGTCCGGCACGCCCGCGTCGATATCGCAGAAATCCGACCGCCCGTTCTGGTTGCAGTCCGGGGGGTTTTCGCATTCATCGGGGATGAGGTTGTGATTACAGTCGATGCTAAAGCCCGAAAAGACGTCACAGATATCGTCAATCCCGTTGTTATTGCAATCCGCGGCGGCGGTCACGGCGTTTTGATCGCCGGAGCTCACGTTGTTGTTGCAGTTCGCAGGGATACGCAGGAAGTACACGTCCTGTTCGCCGTTGAAGGTCGCCGCATAGGCGATGCTCA
>Ga0315285_10007509_pt1 | contig 11194 bp, 8 predicted proteins | sample YL17G09_36_MG_FD_203698 | JGI IMG/M metagenome (GOLD analysis project Ga0315285, IMG submission 203698) | Sediment microbial communities from Yellowstone Lake, YNP, Wyoming, USA - YL17G09_36 | ecosystem: Environmental > Aquatic > Freshwater > Lake > Sediment | place: USA: Wyoming | collected... | reverse complement strand
TGAGCGAATCCGAACATATGACATTGCGGTTTCAATCGACTCGAACGGAGTCCTCATGGACCGAGCCGTGGTCGAATCGCTCAAACGAGCGGGCGTCGCGTCTGTCGAACTCAGCCTCGACTCCATAGATCCTGGAGCACATGACCGATTCCGTGGCCTTGACGGCGCCTTCGAGAAGACTCTCAACGCGCTGGATCTTTGCTCGGAAGCAGGCATCTTCACAACTGTAGCCACGACCACCACAGCCATGAACTACGCTGACAGCAGCAAACTCATTGCTCTCGCGAAAAGCCACGGAGCAGACAGGGTCGTCTTCTTTGACCTCATCCCAGCCGGAAGAGGACGAAGTATTGAGCAACTTAGGCTTTCGCAGCGCCAACTCGTCGACCTGATGGCGCTGGTCAAACGAGAGTCCACGAGAAACGGAATCGAAGTATTCACCGAACTCCCACAGTTCGTTGTCTACTCATCAACCGATGACGAGAAGCACATTTCGAATCACACCGACAGATCATTGTCTATAGAAAGGTTCACTGTCAGCACATTCTTCGATTGCACAGGACGAAACAACGCCTACAGAAGATTCGCGCCATACCTTGGCGGCTGCCCCGCTGGAAGAATATACTGCAACATCCAACCCAACGGCGATGTGACCCCCTGCATGTTCATGCCAGAATATCCCGTTGCAGGCAACTTAAGGAAACAGTCGTTCAAAGAGATCTGGAACAGTGAAACTTTCCAAACGCTGAGAGACCGGACGCGCCTCAAAGGAAAATGCAGAGAATGCAAATTCGCGATTGTGTGCGGTGGATGCAGAGCAAAAGCAGCTGCCCACGAAGGCGACTACTTGGCCTCTGACCCAACCTGCCCAATCTACGATCGAAGCGAGTAATTTTCCGTGGTCCGAAGAGCGTTCCCGACAGTAATCATGTACGCATTACTGGCGATGCGAGGTTCTTTTCAAACGTGTTTCGCACGAAAGAGTGCCGTTCCTGATCACGTAGAGCGGTTCAGAGTGGTACACAAATGCCTCTCTAAGATCTGTGGCGTTCAGTACGACAAGATTTGCAGGTTTTCCTGCCTCTAGCCCATATTCCTGGATCCGCATTATCTTTGCAGGATTAACAGTTATCATGTCATACAGAAGTTCTCGATCCTGAGGCATCATCATCCATAACAGATGCGATCCGAGAAATGCCACCTCGAGCATATTGCATCTCCCATACGTGTAGTAGGCGTCATACACGTCATCTTGCCCAAGCGCCACCGTGACTCCTGCATTCAGAAGATCCTTCACTCTCACGTGTAGCGGTCCAGTATGCGGATCGGAGACTACACCCACCTCACCCCTCTTCAGCAGCGCACATAGTTTCCTGTGGTGCACCTCATTGTACAACGACGTGGCTCTGGCATGACATGCCGCCACCCTGCCGACCCATCCGTTCTTAATCGCCGAACTCGCAAGATACTCCGTGGTGCGTAGTTCGGGATCGCCGGCGTCGTCGGTTAGCATGGCGATGTCCGCGTTGAACTTCCTCGCGATCTCAAATGCGATATCAATGTGCTTCTTCGAGTCTTCGTCTGTGTACTCTATCCACGGGATCCCTCCAACAACATCTGCACCAAGCTCCATGGACTTGTGGAGGAGTTCCTCTGTGCCGGGTTCTCTGATGATTCCATCTTGTGGAAAGGCCACGACCTGGATGCTAATGCGATCCTTGAATTCCTCTCTAATCTTCAAGAGGGCGCGGACCCCGGTCAACATAGCCTTCGTGTCGACATCGGCGAAAGCCCTAATGTGGCTGACACCGTAGAATTCCGCGTCCGCGAGGACTCTGCGAACCCGATCTAGGATCTCCGATTCACGGTACTGCTCCTTCACTTTCGAGGCCATCTCGATCGCACTCATCGCACCTGCCATCGAGGACTCCTGATACTGGCGTAACGCAGCCCCCTCTGCCAGCGATCCCGTCATGACCTTGTCCAGGTGGAGGTGAGCGATAACGAACGTCTCGGTGACCAAGTTCCCGTGAGCGTCGATTTCCTTCGACGAAGGGCCTTTGGTCTTTTCGGAGATCTCCGCGATTCGAGCTCCAGATATGGCAATATCGCAGGTTCTCTTCGATCTTAGTTGAGCGTTCCGTATAATGAGGTCATGGCTCATACATGCTGGTAAGGTAATGATCGGATTTCAGGTTATCTCACCAGGGGTCGTGATTAATGAAAGATAAGTGCTTGGCTGAGGCTGATCATCCACCAAAACCCAGAAAAGCAATAGAACAGGTTACTTCTTCCCCCAATAGCTCGATGCTGTGAGCTATTCCGCTTGAAAAGTCTAGTCGAGTTGGAGGTGAACTAACGTGGATAAGATGGCAATAGCTCTACTCATAATTGGTCTGGTCGTCGGAGCAGGCGGCGTGTACGCAGCTCAGTCAAGCCAATACTCGACGCTCCAATCACAAGTCAACGACCTTACAGCCAAGAACGCCCAACTTGAGACGCAGATCGCGGCATTGCAAGGCGGCCAGACAAAAGAACTCAAAGTCTTCGCAGTCTTCGCGACACCCATCGAAGAACCCTGGGATAACGCAATACACCAAGCCCTGATGAAAGCCAAAACAGAGCTTGGAATCACATACGACTACAGTGACAAGAACGGCTACGGACCAGACTTCGAGAAAGCTCTGAGAGACGTGGCGTCGAAAGGATACGACATAATCTTCGGTGACGCATTCGGCAACGAGGAATCAGTTCGCGCAGTCGCCAGTGAGTACCCACAGACTCAATTCGTTTTCGGATCTGGAGGTGGACCAGCCCAGCCCAACTTCTCCGTATTCGACAACTACCTGCACGAACCAGCATACCTTGCTGGAATTGTTGCAGGAAAGATGACGAAAACAAACGTGCTCGGCGTGGTCGCTGCCATGCCAGTTGAGGAAGTCAACAGAATCGTCAACGCGTTCATTGATGGAGCGAAGCAGGCCAATCCAAGCGTCAAGGTTAGAGTGAACTACATCGATTCATGGTTTGACCCCACAAAAGCAAAGGAGCTAGCTCTCGCGCAGATCGATGCAGGTGCTGACATACTATACGCAGAACGAGACGGCGTCATTCAGGCAGCCAACGAGAGAGGTAAACTCGCGATTGGCAACATGCTCGACCAATCCTCAATCGCCCCTGACACAGTCATTACCAGCACAGTCTGGGACCTCTACGGATTGGTTAAGCATGTAATCCAACGGGTCAAGGTCGGAATAATCGAGGCAGCCAACCTCATGGACTATTCAATGATGTTCAATGGCGGAGCCTATCTCGCTCCATTCCGAAACTTCGAAGACAAGGTCCCGGCTGACGCAAAGTCGATGGTCGCTGACTACACTCAGAAGATACTGTCTGGTCTATTCAGAGTTCAACTGAAGGAAGGCGCACCGATTTCAGACTAGAACCGGTACTTAACATCCCAATTTTCTTTTTGGGTCGGATCCGTGCAGAGGCACGTTTGCGGCCGGAGGATTTCCGGACTGAACCATTCCCGTGAACCCATTCAGATCCGACGAACGGGAGGCCCACGATGAACGAGAAAATCGTTGAGATGAAAGGCATCACGAAGAAGTTCCCGAACACTCTCGCAAACGACCACATTGACCTAGAACTCCGAAGAGGAGAGGTCTGTGCTTTGCTAGGCGAGAACGGCGCTGGGAAAAGCACACTGATGAAGATTCTGTACGGGCTATATCACGCGGACGAGGGACAGATCCTCATAAGAGGACAAGCCGTCAGCATAGACTCACCAAGAGATGCAATATCGCACGGAATCGGCATGGTCCATCAACACTTCGCGCTAGATGAGAAACTGACAGCAGTCGAGAACCTTATTCTCGGAACAAAACAGGCAAAGATCCTGCTAGACATGACAGGAGCCAAGAAAGAAGTCAGTCATCTCTCCAAGAAATTCGGGTTGGAAGTAGACCCCGACTCGAAGATCTATCAACTTCCTGAAGGCATGAAGCAACGAGTCGAGATCCTCAAGACCCTGCTAAGAGGCGCTCAGATTCTCATATTCGATGAACCAACGGCCGTTCTGACACCGATCGAAACCAAGGACTTGTTCAAGACGATCCATGCCCTAGCATCGCAAGGCCATGCCATCGTCTTCATCTCTCATCACCTTGAAGAGGTACTATCAATCAGCGACAGAATCGTAGTTCTGAGAAATGGAAAAGTTGTCGGCGAAAAGCGAGCTGGAGAAACAAACGAAGCCGAACTTGCCCAGATGATGGTCGGAAGGGAGATAGAACAAATCACGCGCCTCAAAGGGCGCGAGATAGCGCAGACGGTTCTGGAAATATCCGGACTCTGTGCGCTCAATGACAAGAAACTCGAAGCTGTCAATAACGTTTCATTGACCGTGAGGAAAGGGGAGATCGTAAGCGTAGCCGGAGTATCAGGAAACGGTCAGAAGGAACTGACAGAAGTCATCTTGGGAATGAGGAAAGCAACATCGGGGAAAGTCATCATAAACGGAAAAGACGTCACCAACAAACCGACGAAGACGATAATCCAACAGAAGCTTGGATGCGTCGCAGAAGACCGAATAGGATGGGGTCTCCTCATGGACCGCCCAATCGCAGAGAATCTTATCCTAGGTCTTCACCGTTCAAGTAAGCTCTCAACCAAGACTCCCGTCGCGAACTTCCTCAAGACCAAAGAGATCCAAGACTACACACAGCAATTGCTTACAGAGTTTGACATAAGAGGAACTGACGTGAACGCCCCGGTCAAGCTCCTATCAGGCGGAAACCTCCAGAAGATCATCCTCGCTCGGGTGCTCTCGCAAGAACCTGAGATCCTCCTGGCGTCGCAACCTACACGAGGGCTCGACGTAGGCGCAACCGAATATGTTCACAGACTTCTCCTTGGACTGAGAGACAAAGGAATTGGAGTCCTCCTAATCTCTGAAGATCTAGAGGAGATCCTAGCGCTCAGCGACACCATCGCTGTCATTTTCAGAGGCGAGATTGTTGGGGCCTTCCCCGCCGAGTCGGCAACTGGCGAAAAACTGGGACTCCTGATGGCCGGTGTCAAGGACACGGAGGGAGCCAAGCAGTGAAGTTTCCATTCAGATTGGAGAAGGCCCCACCTCCCAGCACGCTAAGAAGAGCTCTCTTGCCTGTTAGAGCCCTAGTTGCCACATTTCTCGCGGGAGCAATCCCGATCCTCGCTGCTGGCGCAAACCCACTCACCGCTTACTACCAGATGGCGGCGGGGTCTCTTGGGGACATGATAGCGATCACAGAAGTATTCGTGAGAGCGGCCCCACTGATGTTGACCGGCCTGGCCATCGCGATAGCGTTCAGGGCAAAGTTCTGGAACATAGGAGCCGAAGGTCAACTCTACGCCGGAGCAATTCTTGGGACTTTAGTCGCGGTAAACTTCCCAGAATTGCCTTTCTGGATTCATATCCCATTCATGATCGTCGCGGGCATGATCGGTGGAGCACTATGTGCACTGCCAGGTATTCTGAAGATCAAGCTGAAAGTGGGCGACGTGGTCATTACGCTGATGCTGAACTTCATAATGATAATCCTCACCAGTTATCTGGTTCAGAACGTTCTGAAAGACCCGTTCACACGGTGGCCTCAATCCCCACCCATAACAGATTCTGCGACGTACCCGATCCTAATACCGTTCACAAGATTCCATCTCGGAATAGTTATCGCTCTTTTCGTCGCTTTGGTAGTTGGCTACGGCTTGATCGAGTACACCGCGCTGGGCTACGAGATCAAAGCAGTTGGATCTAATGAGATCGCCTCACGCCTAGCTGGAATCAACCCGACGGCTTTGACAATAAAGACCGCGATAATCAGCGGCTCCTTCGCCGGACTCGCCGGTATCGGGGAGGTCGCGGGCATTCGCCACCATTTGATCGCAACACTGTCACCTGTACCAATAGGCTACGGACTGACGGGCGTTGTCATCGCAGTCATATCAGGACTCAATCCTCTATCGGTAGTTCTTGTTGCCTTCCTTTTCTCCATAATCATCAACGGTTCCCAGACGATGAGCAGGCTGACTGGCGTTCCGATCTTCCTGTCCGAGATCTTTCAGGGCCTAGCGCTCGGATTCTCACTGCTCTTCATCTTCCTTGATCAGTACCGGATAAGGAGAGTTCGATGATGCAAGCAGAACTAGTCACCTTCGGTTTCGTCATCGCCATGGCCGCGGCCTCGATCAGAATTGCCACATCCCTCATGTACGCAACGCTTGGGGAGATGATCACAGAACGCTCAGGGATACTGAACCTGGGAATAGAAGGACTGATGATCCTTGGCGCGATGACCGCCTTCATCACCACGTATGCAACGCACAACCTAACGCTGGGAGTCTGCGCCACAATCCTCGTGGGCCTAGTGGAAGGTCTCGTCATGGCAGTTGTCTATGGAAGGATAGGAACCAACCAGCACGTGTGGGGAGTCGCGTTCACCATAGCCAACTTTGGACTCGCGTACTTCATCTACCGCCTGTACTTCGGAGGAACGGCCGGCGTGATGTCGACGATTATCCCGTACGCTCCTGTCAGGATTCCATTCCTCGCCGACATTCCTATACTGGGACCGATACTGTTCGAGCAGTATGCCTACACTTACGTCGCCCTGATTCTGTTCGTGATCTTCGCAATCGTCTTCAAGTACACAATTTGGGGGCTCATCATCACTGTCGTAGGAGATAACCCGGCCGCCGCAGACACGGCGGGAATCAGTGTCTATCGAACCCGATACATCGCCGTCACGTTAGGGGCGATATTCATGGCGCTTGGAGGCTCCTTCCTCTCTATCGCTCAATTCAACGCGTTTCTCTTCGAAATCGTCGCCGGGCGAGGTTGGATTGCTATAGCTCTCGTAACAATCGGCAACTGGAAGCCCATGAGATGTCTGTTCGTCGCGATACTCTTTGGCTTCATTGACGCCCTCCAACTCAGGCTACAGGCACTCGGAATGAACGAAATCACGTTGGCGGGAACCGCCATAACGATTCCATTCCAGCTGTTCCTTGCGCTGCCATACGTGCTGACGATCCTGTTCCTAGTGATATCGTCGAGAAAAGCCGACTACCCGACCGCGCTCTTGACACCATACAGAAGGGAAGAGTAGGCGAAACAGTGCAGATTCGGCGGCTACGCAGGCAAACACCTGTGCGTCGACCTCCCATGCACAATGAAGACGATCCCCCTTCCGGAAGAGTCGACTCTGCAATTCCTTGGCGGAAACGGATTCGGCACGAAGATCATCTGGGACGAAGTGGGTACCAACGTCGATCCTCTAAGTCCATAGAACAGGTTGCTCTTCGCAGCAGGCCCGTTGACTAATGGCATCTTTCCGATAGCTGGAATGCTCAAGGTCATCAGCAAATCACCTCTAACCGTCATCTACGATGACGCGAACGCCAGAGGATACTCAACCCCGGAGTTGAAGTGCAGTGGCTTCGACATGATAGTCTTTGAGGGAAGAAGCCCCAAGCCGGTCTAGCTCGCGGTGCGCAACGGAGAGGCAGAGATCCGTGGCGCATTCTACGTTTGGAGAAAGGGCGCCCAAGAGACGCGGACCATTCTCCGAAGCGACATTGGAGACAAAGTCCAGTACCTGTGCAGATGATTGCCATGTTGCCCCCATTGTTTCTTCAACGGAGTCGCGAGCAAAAGCGCAAAATCGGTTCCCAAAGAAGTCGGACGCATGCGATGTAGTGGTGAGCGACGAGGGCTATAGTGTTTTATAGCCTGACTGTTCCCTCTTCTGAGCCCCCCGAGGGCTTGGCCACTTGGCATTCAAATTCGGAGGATATACGGGAAAGTATCTTCGCGTCGACCTGACGACCGGCAACATCAACGATGCTCCGCTTCCTGAAGAAATGGCCAGAGACTTCCTTGGCGGAAACGGTTTCGGAACGAAGATCCTCTGGGACGAAGTAGGCTCGGATGTTGATCCGCTCGGACCAGAGAACCGTCTCATCTTCGCAACAGGACCCCTGACGGGAACAGTATTTCCGACCGCGGGAAGGCTTGAGGTAATAGCGAAATCTCCGTTAACAGGAATATATGGCGACGCGAACTCTGGCGGGCACTTCACTCCTGAACTGAAGCGTTCAGGTTACGACATGATAGTTATCCAAGGTCGATCTGAGACGCCTGTCTATCTTCGACTGCAGAACAACCATGCGGAACTGTTTGATGCCTCATTCCTGTGGGGAAAGGGCACACATGAGACTGAGACACTGATCAGAGAAAGACATAGAGACAACAGCATTCAGGTCGCTTCAATTGGCCAGGCAGGGGAGAACCTCGTCAGATACGCGGCAATAATGACACATGGCTGTGCGGCAGCCAGAGCTGGAATCGGTTGCGTAATGGGTTCCAAGCGATTGAAAGCTGTTGCAGCCCGAGGCGACCTAAAGACACCAATCGCCAAGCCTGATGAGTATCTGAAGACATGCTTAGATTCTCAACGCGCAATCCTGAACAATCAATACACTCCGAATGTCACGCGCTTCGGGACTCCGCAGCTTTCTGTCCTGATGAGCGAGGTAGGAAGGTTCCCCACGAAGAACTTCCAGATGGGACATTTCCCGTATGTGGAAGACATAAGCGCCGAAGAGATCGAGAAGAATCATTTCGTCAGAAGGATTGCATGTTTCGCTTGCCCCATCGGTTGCCACCATGTCATCGAAGTCAAGGAAGGAAAGTACAAGTCCGTGGATCTTGTCACCGAGTATGAGACTATCAACTCACTCGGAGCCAGAGTCTGGAACCGAAACCTGCCCTCAATCGTGAAGGGAGGATTCCTATGCGATGATTACGGTCTGGACACGATATCAACCGGATGCGTGATCGCATTTGCGATGGAACTCTATGAGAAGGGAATAGTCACCCGGAAGGACACAGATCTCGATCTCACATGGGGTAACCCAGACACAGTAATCGAAGCAATAAACAGAATCGCATACAGAAAAGAATTCGGAAACGTATTGGCTGAAGGAGTTCGCCGAGCAGCTTCCACTATAGGAAAAGGATCCGAATACTACGCGATGCACATCAAGGGACAAGAGATCTCTGCCCAGGACGGCAGATCTCAGCAATCAATGGGCTTGGCGCAGGCCACGGCGAGCAGAGGGGCGGATCACCTCAAGGGATTCCCCACAATCGACGAGACCGGATACCCTAGCGAAGCTGTCGAGAGGTATGGACAGCAGTACATGCCCGAGATAATTGACGGCATACAGACGAAGTACAAGGCCATGGTAGTGAAAGACGGAGAAGAATTCGGCGCCATCGTCGACTCCATTGGCATATGCAAGTTTGGGACATTCTTCCCACCAGCCCTATACTGGGAACACCTAGCAAAGGCAGTTTCACTCATAACCGGAATGAACCTAGATGTTGCCGGTCTTAAACAGGTAGGTGAGAGAACCGTCAATCTGCAAAGAATGTACAACGTGCGACACGGAATCACGAGGAAAGATGACAATCAGCCCCAACGATTGCTGAAGGAGAAATCTCCGTCAGGCCGAGCTAAGGGGCACGTTGTATATCTTGACAAGATGCTTGACGAGTACTATGAACTGAGACAGTGGGACAAAGCCACAGGACTCCCGACGGAACAGAGACTGAAGAACCTGGGACTAGAGTACACGGTAGATGAGCTACGAAACGCACACGCTAGGTTGAAGTAGGTACGATTGGTCTCCGAGCAGACTTGACTTCTGAAGCGCGGACTCTGACACAATCCGCGATTTTTCCCGGCAAATCAGATATACCAGCGGACCTGTGTAGCCCGTTCTGTCTGAAAAAGGAATAACGGATGGATTGTCGAAATGAGTGCCAGAAACGCAAACAGATGGATGCTGATTGTCGCTGGATTCATAATCAATCTGTGTCTGGGGACAGTCTACGCTTGGAGTGTCTTTAGGCCCGCTCTGCAAGCAGCACCGTACGGTCTCAAGCCGGCAGAATCCGTAATTCCGTTCAGTGTATTTCTCCTGCTCTTCGGTGTTACTTTCGCGTTCTCAGGCAGAATGATAGGCAAAGTCGGACCGAGAAGGCCGGCCCTGATAGGAGCCTTCCTCCTAGGCGCTGGATATCTCCTATGCTATGCGATAGCCTTAGCGCCGAGTTCTGCGCTCTGGATTACAATCGTAGCGTTTGGGCTTGTGGCGGGAACTGGGTGTGGTTTCGCATACAACCCGCCGATAGCGGTTGTTGGCAGATGGTTCCCTGACAGGAGAGGCCTCGCATTAGGCTTGACAGTCATGGGCTTTGGCTTGTCTGCCTTGATTACTGCACCTCTGGTTACTTTTCTCATCTCGACAATGGATTTGGCTAACACGTTCCTCATTCTGGGAGTAGCCTTCTTGGTTCTCATGGTTGCTCTCGGATTAGTTCTGAGGTTTCCCCCTACTGAATGGACACCACCCGCTTCGCAGAGGACCGCGGCCCCTAAGCCTTGGGCAACTGGGGCCAAGGACTTCACAACAAATGAGATGGCGAGAACGCCAACTTTCTACTTGGCCTGGATCATTTTTCTCGTCGGCGCCGGTGCAGGTCTCATGGTCATTGGTTATGCAAAAATCATCGCAACAGACATCACCGGCCTGAAGGGTAGCTTGGAATGGATGGCCGTCCTTGCGGTTTCCGTTATTGCCGTCGCGAATGCGGTTGGGAGACCGTTTTTTGGTTCGCTCTGTGACAGGATTGGTCCAAAGAAGACCCTGCTCATAATGCAGGTGATTCAGCTACTTTGTCTGGTGATTCTGTTCCCGAACTCCCAGTCCGTGCCCATGCTCTATCTGACTGTGATCCTTTTTGCGGCAACCTTTGGCGCGTACCTAGCTGTAATGCCAACTCTAGCGTCGTATTACTTCGGTGCCAAGAATGTTGGACCAAACTATGGCCTGTTCCTTAGTGCCTACGGCGTAGGAGGGGTCGTCTGTCCCATGCTGATGGCAGGCATCCTGGGATCAAAGCCCTCATACGCCAACTATGTCCTAGGATTCTACGCAACGGCAGCTCTTGTAGTGGTCGCAATCGTGCTATCGCTGATAATGAAACCACCAAAGATCGCGGACAAAGAATAGAATCGTAATGATGGTGACTGCTCTTGACATTCAAATCTAGCAGCCCGGTTGAAACGGCGATCTTCGACCT
>Ga0315285_10007507_pt1 | contig 11194 bp, 12 predicted proteins | sample YL17G09_36_MG_FD_203698 | JGI IMG/M metagenome (GOLD analysis project Ga0315285, IMG submission 203698) | Sediment microbial communities from Yellowstone Lake, YNP, Wyoming, USA - YL17G09_36 | ecosystem: Environmental > Aquatic > Freshwater > Lake > Sediment | place: USA: Wyoming | collected... | reverse complement strand
AGGGTAGATAGGGCTTAGATTATGGTCAATATGTGATTGTAAATGTGCGGTTGAACTGATCTTCCTGGTTTAAATGGCAGCTTTAGACAGGATTTCGTCTTTTATGTGATTTTTTCAACACCCTCATCAGGATTGTAGAAAGTAATACATCTTTTTTGTAACTGCTCAGCCCAGTGTCATTCTGCCTGCCCTGGCGGGTTTTGTCAGGGAGCCGATGCGTTCTTTGCAGCGGCGACCACGAAGCGCCGCTCGCCCCGCTTGACGGGGTGCCTGTGGCAAGAATCTCCTCGTTGTCGTCGACAAGTTTCTTCATTGCCAAAAAATCGGCGACTCAACATAACATGCTGAGTAATCGCGTTTATTTTTCAATTACTCATTCAGACGGTTTCGTTCCATCCATTTGACAGCGAAATCGACCAGGGATCGCTGGGGGAAGAACAGCGTTTCCGCCTGCCAAACCTTGCCGTGGATATGCTTTCCCGTTTCCCTGGCAAAGTCAGCGCCGATCTGTTCGAAATCTTCATCATTCAGGAAGATATCCTCATACTGTATCCATTGAAGGACACCATCAACCAACACCGGAGCACCCAGGGTGATGGTCTTTTTTCCCGGAAAGTTCGCCCGGTTTCCGCCAGGTGCAGGGAGGTGTTGTTGGTGTGCCCGACCCCCAGCAGCAATACCAAGCTATCCAAGTCATATAAACGTGCCAGGGGTGAGCTCTCACCCAGGTTGAATTCCAGGCTGTGGTGGTCTGTGATGTATCTGGCGTGTTTGCCCCAGGCGGCAAATGAGACCTGGGGATGTTTGCTTCGTATGACTCCTCTCTGCTTGCGTAACGTCTCCGGGATGCATCCCACGCCACGCACTGGAGTCAGATCGGGATCAAAAGCCGGCATGGTCTGCCGGATCGGTTCCCACCATGCCTGCGGTACCGGCGGGTGCTGCCATTCAGCCGGGTCGGAGAGATCACCAGAGTGGGTTAGCATGACCAGGGTACCCTGCGGGGTGAGCACCTGCTCCAAAGCCTGGATGACGGCTACGGCTCCTCCACAGACCCAGCCGATGCTGCTCAGCGAGGCATGCACCAGCAGGGTCAAACCCGGATGGACACCAAGGGCACGAAGGTCAACGACTAATGTATCCACCGAGGACATTTGGGTGGTACTGTCGATCACTGCCTGTTCACTCATAATTGTCGTTTTGTGTCTTTGACAAAGAAGGATAAGACGCCAGCAGTGACCAGCCCGCCAACTGCGGAGGCGATAAAGGCGGCCGGGTAACCCCGCAGGTCCGCCAGCCAGCCGCCGAAGACAGGGGCAAGGATCGCCACGGGAGCGACCAGCGTATTTGAAAGGCCGATGTAAAGCGGGCGTTCTTTTTCTTCACCAAACTGGACTGTCATGGTAATACCAATCGTCCAGGCACCGACGCCTGCCACGCCGGCGAGAATGAAAGCGGGATAGAGCCAATCCAGGGTTGGAGCCCACCACGCCAGAAGAGCGCTCAAGGCAGCAGCCAGGGCACCGATCAACATCACACGTCGATGGCTCCAGTGGTCGCCCAGCCAACCCATCACCGGACTGGCAACGATCATGGATGCCATGTACACGCCGGTGATAATGCCGGCTGCAGCCTCGCTCATTGCAAAACGCTGCACGGCGTAGACGATATAAAATGCATATGCCATCATAGCGTAAGTGAACAGCATCCTGGCGAGAACGAACCAACGAAAATTGGCATCCCGCCTGAGCAGGGAGCGGGCACCTGACCAAAACGGTTTTGGTTTTTCAGGGATCACCTTGGCGCAGTCTTCCGGTTCGCGTGTCAACGCAAGCGCGATCCAGGAGACGATCATCAGGAAACCTGCGATCAGGAAACACAGGGAAAAATCGAGAGGGGAGGCGAGACGCTCGAGCAAGAGTCCGGCGATGACCGCACCGACGCTGGAGAATCCGTTCGCGGCAGCGGCCTGGGCTCCAAAAAAAGTCCCCTGGTACTCATACGGGATGATCTTCGCGATCATACTGGTCCACGGATTGGCGGTAAACCCGGCGCCCAAACCCTGCCAGATGAGCAGAAGGAAGGTCAGGATGAGAGTGGTCCTCGTTCCAAGCAGAGGCATGAACCAGGCAACGGCTGCCAGTCCCAGGAAGGGCAGCCTCTCCTGGGCAGTCATCGTCACTACGAAAGGTTTGTAGCGGCGCATGCGAGAGACCCAGCCGGCTGTGAATAGCTGGGGGAACATCCAACCTACACTGTGAATGGCTGGGATCAGGCCGATTAACACCGCCGAGTGGGTTAAATGGCTGACAAAAAGTGGAATGATGGTGACGAAGGATGCAAAACCGATGGAAAAACCGAAGAAACCGCCATCCAGCATATTGACTGCCAGGTTGTAGCAGAGGTTCTTACGAACTTCCTGCTCGATCGAAGAGGGGGAGGCGGCAGCTGGCATGGCATGATTCTACCCAGTGTAACCAACTCCGGATAGGGGTAAAAATGTGATATATATCCTGATTGACAAAATGGATTAAATATATATAATATAAAACGAACGTTCGTTCAATATTCAAGTAGTTCAGATGAAAGAAGAGACCCACTCAAAAGGTGAACGGGCACGCATGTCCATCATGGATGCGGGCTACCAGCTATTTATCGAGCAAGGTTATCATGCAACCTCCATGCGCCAGATCGCCAGGGGGGCTGGGTTGGCTTTGGGCAGCATTTACAATCACTTCCCGGGCAAGGAAGAGATCTATAAGGCGATCCTGGCAGACCGGCATCCTTACCATCAGATTCTGCCGGTACTGCTGGCAGCGGAAGGTGACACCGTGGAAGAGTTCGTCCACAATGCAGCCAGGGCACTGATAGACGAATTAGGCCAGCACCCGGATTTCCTGAACCTGGTGCTGATAGAGATTGTCGAGTTTGAAGGGCGGAACGTGCCGGCATTGTTCCAGGCGATAATCCCAAATATGATGGGGTTGGGCGAACGGTTCATCCGGGTAAAGGGCAGAGTGAGACCGATCCCAATGCCGGTCCTGCTCAGGGCATTCCTGGGAATGTTCTTCTCTTATTACATCACTGATATACTGGTGGGTGATGTCATGCCTGCAGATATGCATGCCAATGCTTTTGACCAGTTCGTAGATATCTTTCTGCACGGAGTTCTTACCAGCCAAACGGAGTGACTATGCACAACTCTCGCCTGCTGTCCATCATCCGTAAAGAGTTCATCCAGATCTTTCGCGACCGCCGGACCCTGATCATCATCCTCATCATCCCGATCATGCAGCTGTTCCTGTTGGGATACTCAGCCACCAGCGATATTCGAAACGTACCCCTGGCGGTGTGGGACCAAAACCGGAGCATGGCTTCGCGGGCACTGCTGGACGCCTTTCGCTCGGCAGATTATTTCAAAATAGCATCCTACGCAGGTTCGGAGAGCGAACTGCGGACCATGATCGAGAAGGGAGAGGCGCGCGCCGGGCTGATCATCCCACCGGATTATGACCAGCGCCTGGTGGATGGGACCGCCCAGGTGGCGATGGTGCTGGACGGTTCCGATCCAACGGTGGGAACGACCGCGCTGTCGGCAGCAATCATGATCGGTCAGACGCACGGGACACGAATATTAAGCGAGCGAATGGCTCGCTCCGGGCGGCCGTTCTCGCTCAAGCTGCCGGTCGAAGTACGCACACAGGTCTGGTACAACCCTGACCTGGTCAGCGCCTATTTCATGATCCCGGGTGTGATCGGGATGATCCTGTATGCCATCACATCCATCCTGACGGCGACCGCGATCGTACGTGAGCGTGAGCGCGGCACTATCGAACAATTGATCGTTACCCCCATCCGTGCCTGGGAACTGGTTGTCGGCAAGATCCTGCCCTATGTCATTCTGGCTTTCCTGGATACCTTCGAGGTGCTGGCGATAGGGCACTGGTGGTTCAAAGTCCCGGTGCGGGGTGACCTGGGATTGTTGATCGCTACATCCGGCCTGCTATTGCTCTCCGGGCTTGGCATCGGATTATTTGCCTCAACCATCGCCAACACCCAGCAGGAAGCCATGCTGACGGTGTGGATGACGCTGCTGCCCGGGATCTTCCTTTCCGGATTTTTCTTCCCGAACGAAGCCATGCCAAAATTCCTGCAATGGGTATCTTACATCATCCCGCTGCGCTACTACCTGGTCATCATCCGCTCCATCCTGCTCAAGGGGGTGGGATTTGCTGCGATCCAGACCGAGGTCCTGGCATTGGCAGTGTTTGGGGTGGGGATCATGGGCGCTGCGGCTGTGCGCTTTCGCAAGAGACTTGATTAAGTTTTAACAAAGGAGGAAAACCATGCAACATAAACGTCCCCCAATACCTGTGATCATTCTGCTGGTCGTGGCAGTCATCATCGGCGGCTGGTTCCTGATACAGACAGTGAGAAATGACAACAATGTTGCGATCAAAGCATCCGGTACGATTGAGGCAGTGGTTGTGAACATCTCACCTGAACTGGCTGGCAAAGTGGCTGAGGTTAAATTCAACGAAGGTGAAACGGTCATGCCAGGTGACGTACTGTTCCTTCTTGATGATATGCTTCTCCAGGCTCAGAGAAGGGTGGCAGCCGCGGCTTTCGAGACTGCAAAGGCTGCTGCGAATACAGCTCAGGTGACACTGGAAGCTGCCCGCACGCAGTACACCCTGGCACTGGATGCAGCCCGGGCTGAAGACCAGAATTCACGCATCATCGATTGGTTCTATTCGAATCCGGATTACTTTGATAAACCTGCCTGGTACTTTTCCCGCAGCGAGCAAACCCAGGCAGCTCAGGTTGAAGTGGGGGTTGCCAGGTCAGCATTGGAGACCGCCAGGGCTGAACTGACAAAAGTCGAACAGAGCGTGGAAAAGACCGGTTTCATCACGGCCGAGAAGCGCCTGCAGGAGGCCAGGATAGCCTACCTGGTCGCCCGCGACCTGAACAGCCGTGCCCAGGTATCCGACCAATCAGGGGTCTATGAGGGCAAACTTCCCTTCTCCTTGCCTCCCTGGATGAGCAAATATCGCCTCAGGATCCAGCTCGGCCAGGAAACCGAGGCAGACCTGGTCAATGCTTCACAGGACATCTACGACGCTGCCAAAATAGAGCTGGATGCAGCCCAGGATGCCTATAACGACCTCCTGGACAGCGGCCAGGCTGATGATCTGCTTGAGGCTCGCGCGGTGGTTTCGGTGGCGCAGGAGCGGTATGAGATCGCACAGGACCGTCTGCGGATGCTGGAACTCGGGAGCCAGTCGCCAAGGGTGACAGCCGCGCAAAAAACCATCGAACAGGCGCAGGCGGCGGTGGATCAAGCCCTGAAAGCGGTCGACCAGGCTGAAGCGCAATTGAACCTGGTCGATGTCCAGCTTGAGAAATTGAGGCTGCAGGCTCCGATAAAGGGTGTCGTTCTCAACCGGAATATCGAGCCGGGTGAAGTGGTGCAACCCGGGACGATCGCCATGACCCTGGCACGCCTGGAGGACCTGACCATCACGGTATACATTCCTGAAGACCGCTACGGTGAGATATCCCTGGGTCAACAGGCTGTTGTCACAGTTGATTCGTTCCCGGGTGTAACTTTCAGGGCGACCGTTGTGCATATTTCCGATCAGGCGGAATTCACCCCGCGCAATGTCCAGACCATGGAAGGCAGGAGCACGACCGTGTATGCCATCAAGCTGAAAGTGGATGACACTGAAGGTAAACTAAAACCAGGAATGCCGGCGGACGTTGTGTTTATTGGGAGATAGGCTGTGACCATCCCGCTCCAGTGGCGCCTGATGAAGATCGGACAGAGAGTCCATCGCCTGATGTATGCAGCCGGCCTGGGGCCGTTAATTGGACAGATCGTCCTGCTGCTGACCACCAGGGGAAGGAAAACACGCAAACGACGTGTTACACCGCTTCAATACGAGGAGATCGAAGGTGTGATCTACGTCGGCTCGGCAAGGGGACAACAGGCGGATTGGTTCCGTAACATCCTTGCCGATCCTCAGGTTGATGTACGCGTGAAGGACCGTTATTTTCAGGGCATGGCAACGCCCTTGACCGATCCCGGGCGTATCGCTGATTATTTGGAGACCAGGCTGCAGCGGCATCCGCGCATGCTGGGTGCGATGATGCGCATGCATAAACTTCCTGCCAGACCCACCCGCAGCCAATTGGAAGAACTCGCGGCACAACTGGCTGTAGTCGCGATACGCCCCCTTAATGGGAATAATGAATGACAGGAGCAACACTGATCGAGGCAGTCGACCTGCATAAATCCTTTGGAGAGAAGAAAGCTGTGGATGGCATCTCGCTGCACCTCGCCGGGGGAGAGATCTTTGGGCTGGTCGGTGCGGATGGTGCCGGCAAGACCACGACATTACGATTGCTGGTTGGCGCTCTCAGACCAGATGCGGGCATGGTCAGGATATGCGGCTTCGACATGGCAAACCAGGTCGAACAGGGGCGGGCGCAGCTCGGTTATCTCTCGCAGCGCTTCTCGCTTTACGAAGACCTGACCGTGCTGGAGAACATCCGTTTTTTCGCCGAGGTGCGGGGGCTGACCACCAAAGAATGGCTGCCGCGCAGCCTGGAAATCCTTGAATTCGTTGGCCTGGCTGACTTCAAAGACCGGCGCGCCGGGCAGCTCTCAGGGGGCATGAAACAGAAACTCGGCCTGGCATCAGCCTTGGTGCACAAGCCCAAGGTGCTGCTACTGGACGAACCCACCACCGGGGTTGATCCCGTCACCCGACAGGATTTCTGGCAGTTGCTGATCAGGCTGGCATCCGTCACCGGACCGGGCGAGGGGAAGGACGATCGAAATATCGCTGTCCTGCTTTCCACGCCTTACATGGACGAAGCCAGCCGCTGCAACCGCCTCGGTTTCATGCGCCAGGGACGGTTTATGATGGAAGGAACGCCTGGCGAAATTAGGGCTGTTCTGGATGAGCGCATCGTCGAATTACGCGGACAACCGATTCAACTTCTCCGTAAGATTGCCCAGGAAGATCAAGATGTGGAAGACGTGCGCCTCTTTGGTGACCGCCTGCATCTGCGCGTTCGCGAAAAAAGAGCCAGATCGGTCATAGGACATCTACCGGCTCGAATTCAGACTTCGGGAGGCTCCCTCATCGATCTACGCCAGGTCCCGCCCTCGCTGGAGGATGTCTTTATCGCGCTCTTGGAGGAAAATCCATGAAGGTGGTCCTTGACCTTCCCGCAGCCCATGTCCGGGCGCTTGAGGTCATCCTGAGGAGAATCCCGGCGGGTGAGGTCCTGTGGGTATTGACCGGCAGCGCCGGATTGCGCCTGCAGGGTGTGGATATCCCGGTCAATGACCTTGACCTGCAGGGAGATGCTGAAAGCGTGTACATCATCGAACAGAGGCTGGCGGAGTTCGTGCATACGCCTGTACACACGTGGGAAAGCGAACGAACCCGCTCCCTGGACGGCAGGGCTGAGTTGGAAGGGGTCGAGGTCGAGCTGATCGGAGATATTGCAAAGCGGGGAGCAGATGGAGAATGGGAGCCACCGACGGATCTAAGCAGGCGGATATTCATAGAATGGCGCGGCATGAACGTACCGGTATTACCATTGGAGATCGAGGCGGAGGCATATGCAGCCATGGGACGTGTGGGAAAAGCAGGGATCATCCGTGCCGCGATTAAATCCCCAGGGGAGGATCAGCGTGTCTGAACCTGTCATCATTGCGCAAAACCTGACGCGCCTCTTCGGTGACTTCGTGGCAGTGGACCACGTCTCGTTTACAGTAAATGAAGGAGAGATCGTCGGTTATCTGGGTCCGAATGGTTCAGGCAAGACCACGACAATTCGCATGCTGCTGGGATTGCTCGAACCCAGTGATGGACGGGCGGATGTGCTGGGTTATGATGCCTTTCGCGAGACCGAGCAGGTTCGGGCCAGGTCCGGTTACATGTCACAGAAGTTCGCCTTGTATGACGACCTGACCGTGAATGAGAACCTGACCTTTTATGGCGGTGTGTATGGGGTAAGCGAACGAAAAAACATCGAAGAGACATTGACCCGGGTTGGATTGGACGGGCATCACAAAGAGCTGGCTCGAGGGCTTTCAGCAGGCTGGCGCCAACGGCTGGCGCTGGCGATCGCCCTGGTCCACAAACCGCGCCTGCTGTTCCTGGACGAACCAACCAGCGGTGTAGACCCATCTGCCCGGCGGGCATTCTGGGACCTGATCTATGACCTGGCTGCCGAAGGTGTGACGGTGTTCGTCACCACGCATTACATGGATGAAGCCGAATACTGCGAGCGGGTAGGTATCATGCGGGATGGCAGGCTGCTGGCGCTGGATACTCCTGCCCATCTCAAAACACAAACATTGCCGGGTCCGGTTTGGGAGGTGTTCGCAGAGCCGCTGCAGCGTGGCCTGGAGACCTTGACTTCAACTGAAGGGGTTCTGCGCGCCGGACTTGCAGGTGACCATTTGCGCACGATCACCCATCCCGGGATGAGTGGGCGAAAGCTATGGGCTGCGCTTGCAAAAGCAGAGGTGAAAGTATCGAAAGTCGAACGGGGTGAGCCCACATTGGAGGATGTGTTCCTGTCCCTGGCAAAGGGGTGAGTTAATTCGCCACAATCACCCTGCCTGCCCCCGTTTCGCCCCGGCGGGTGTATTTCCCGAACGGGGTGGCGGGTTTTATCAGGGAGCGAAGCGACCGCGCAGCGCCGCCGAAAGGCCCCGCTCGACGGGGTGCCTGTGGCAAGAAACTCCTCACGACCGTTGGTGGGAAGCTTTATCGCGTCCATCCTGATAAAAGTGATTCAAAGTAATACCGCTCAACATCTAGGTTATCCGCGGAAATCTTGGGTTTTTTTACCGCGCCGGGAGCGCAGAGTTCCAGGTTTTTACAAATTTCCTTCGTGTTCCCTGGTATCCTTTGTGGTTAATATATTAATCGCTGCTGGAAGCCGTTCTATGGGTAAGTCGTCAATTATCCAAATCATGTTTTCCACAATATATAATGGGCATGCGACCATACCTGGTCGAACATCTCGACGGTCAACCGGCCGGTCTGGGTGTTCTGGCGGCTGGGGTGGTATGAGCAGAGCAGCCAGGTACCACCATCCAGGAGGTAAGCCGCACCATGGGAGAATCGCAGATCAGGCGGAGCAGAATTCATTCTGACCAGTCTTTCAAAGGCGATCCGTCCCAGAGCGACCAGCACCACAGGCTGGATGATGGTTAATTCTCTTTCAATATAAGACTGGCAGTTCGCCATCTCATCCAGCCGGGGTTTGTTTCCCGGCGGAGCGCAGCGGCAGACAGAGGTAATATATATGTTCGTCAGGGTCAGTCCATCGTCCATGCGTGTGGAAGCGGGCTGGCTGGCGAAACCCTGACGGTAGAGTGCCGGGTAGAGAAAATCACCCGAGGCGTCACCGGTGAACATGCGCCCGGTGCGGTTCGAGCCATGCGCGCCCGGGGCAAGCCCGACAGCCATGACACGTGCCCTGGGATCCCCGAATCCCGGAACGGGTTTTCCCCAGTAATCCCATTGCTGATACGCGCGGCGTTTCTGGCGGGCGACTTCTTCACGCCACGCTACCAGGCGCGGGCAGCACCGGCAAGCCAGCAGCTCGGAGTTGAGGTCATGCAGGGTCATAGGAGGTCATTGATCATATTATCGTTCAATATTTGTGCCGTCCTCGAGAACCTTGGATTTTTAGCGAACAGGGACTGAAGAGTTCAAGGTTGAAGGGTTTTCTTCGTGTTCCCTGGTTTCCTTTGTGGTTAATATTTAAGTTGCAGCAGGAAGCTGTGTAGTAAAAGGGATTCTCAAAGTATTAACATCGCATCGCCAAAAGAATAGAAACGGTACTTCTCCCTTTTGGCGGTTTCGTAGGCATGCAGGATGCGTTCACGCCCGGCAAAGGCGCTGACCATCATGATCAACGTCGAGCGCGGCAGGTGGAAATTGGTAAGCATGGCATCCACCACACGGAATTGATAACCGGGCAGGATGAAGAGGTCGGTAGCCCCTGTGAAGGTGGTGATTGTAGACGGATGACCGGCTGTGGATGATCGGGCGGCTGATTCGAGGCTGCGAACGGAAGTGGTACCTGCTGCCACTATCCTGCCCCCATTGCTGCGTGCCTGGTTGACCATGGCGGCTGTCTCATCGCTCACCTGGCACCACTCCGAATGGATCTTGTGTTCGAGCGGGTCCTCTTCGGTGACCGGGGCGAATGTATCCAGCCCGACGTGCAGGGTGACAGAGGCGATCTTGATCCCCTGCGCCAGCAATTCATCCAGCAAACGAGGGGTGAAGTGCAAACCTGCGGTCGGCGCAGCGGCTGAACCAGGCTCGCGGGCGTAGACGGTCTGATAGCGTTCAGGGTCAGCCAGAGTTGTGTGGATATACGGCGGCAGGGGAACGTGACCGGCTCTGGGGAAATAAGGCTCGATGGGTTCAGCAAAACGGACCAGGCGCCTCGAGCCTTCAAGCACCTCCACGATCTCGGCTTCCGGTCCCTGTTCAACCTGGATGTGTTTGCCTGCAGCCAGCCCTTTCCCGCCGGCCAGGGCTTCCCAGGTCAGCAGGTCTTCTCGGTGCAGGAGCAGCAGTTCCACCCGGCCGCCGGTCGGTTTGCGGGCAAAAAGACGGGCCGGGATGACGCGAGTACGGTTGAGCACCAGCAGGTCACCGGCGCGCAGGTAACGACCAATATCGCGGAAGCAGGAGTGCTCCAGGGCACCAGTTTTGCGGTCCAGTACCAGCAGACGTGAGGCGTCGCGCGGCTCGAGCGGGGTCTGGGCGATCAGTTCGGGGGGAAGGTCGTAATCGAAGTCGGAGGTGTGCATTGGACGATGGACAATGGATGATGCCCATGCTGAGTGCAGGTAGACCATGGAGGGGTGGACGATGGACTGCGGACGATGGACGATAGACGGTGGAGGGCTAGACGATGGACGATAGACGGTGGACATGGTGGTCAATGGTCTACGGTCTATTTCTATTTATTCAATAAGCGATATATTATATTTAGCAAAACTGTCAGCACAATCGAGAGAATGATGGATGTCGCCAGGGGAAGATACACGCTGTAGTTTCCACCCTGGATGCGGATATCCCCGGGCAGGCGACCAAAGGGTAAATTGAAACGTGCGGCGATATAGAGCAAGCCGCCGGCC
>Ga0315285_10007505_pt1 | contig 11195 bp, 14 predicted proteins | sample YL17G09_36_MG_FD_203698 | JGI IMG/M metagenome (GOLD analysis project Ga0315285, IMG submission 203698) | Sediment microbial communities from Yellowstone Lake, YNP, Wyoming, USA - YL17G09_36 | ecosystem: Environmental > Aquatic > Freshwater > Lake > Sediment | place: USA: Wyoming | collected... | reverse complement strand
CTGGTGAGGAGACTGATGGAGGACACGATAGTACAGAAGATGCTCCAAGGATACAGAGGAAAGCCGCCAGCAGACATGAGACAACTTGAAGAGATCATCGTCAGGTTCTCAAACCTCATAGTGGATTTCCCAGAGATCGAGGAGATCGACGTAAACCCGCTTGGAAGATCATCCATCGCAGCCCCAGTACGCATGTCGCTTGACATTTAACAAATAAGCGTTGCACCGCGCATTCGGCATTGCTTCCCGGAAATCGATGCATAACGATTCATCTGAGAGGCCGTACCTCATGTTGTCAATTCATCTGTAGGCTCTTGTTTCATCCCCAGTTGGCGCACCTGAGCCGGCGGGTACCCTTTCCAGCCACATCTTGAAGATGATCGGTTCTTTTGCGTACCGAAACCACAACCAGACATGAGGCCGGCTGTGCATTGGACCTTAATATTCTCGCACATCGCTATCCCACGCAGATTGGCGCCCGTGGCTGGGACAATCGGAGATCCTCAAATAGGAAAAACGAAGAGACAATAACCCACTGTGTTGAACTGGATGCGAGGCCCACGAGATCCACCAGAAACCCGAGCTGAAGATGAACGATGGCTGGATCTGTGGCTTGAATGGGTGGTGGGCCGCTTTGTTTGTCCAAGTTGTATGGCGACGATTCCTGCAAGACAGCTGTTCAAGGTCGGAGACGCCAAGTGCAGATCATGCGGAAAGTCATTCCGGATAGATGACAGATTCCTGGAGCGCCTACTTGATCGGCTTGGGACTCAGCAACTATGTGAGGATTGCAGGACTCCGAATCCAATCAAACACAAGTTCTGCGCTGGCTGCGGCAAGAGCCTCGAACGCGGCCAAACACGGGTCTACTAGTGCTTCATCAACAGGTTTGTGGCCACGACCTTAGCACGTTCACGTGCACACAACGGACCGAGCCAATATCGAGCGTGTCTATACTCGCGCAATGTCTTTGGGTTCAGTGTTCCCCATAATGCGCATCTTCATCCACCTTCTCCCGTCCGCGTGAGTGTGCCAAACCCTCCGGTGCCAAGCGCTCGCCCATTTAACTAGCGTTGAAAGTGAAGGTGATGTGAGGTCCTCTTCCATCTGCATAAACCAAGGCGATGATGTCTTTGTCTTCCAACGCATACTCTGAGCCCTCTCTGATTTGGTGCCATCCCTGACCTCTTCTTGAGACCGCAAGCCTGTTCTTTGCACCGATGTCTTGCAGCCAGCATCTTCCGGACCTGTTTACTATTCTTGCGTGGATGCGTCCGACGTATCGGCTAGGATCGTTGACAGAAACATCAAGTTGATGTCGGACTGGGCAGAGGCTCTTTGTGCAGTCGTGATCCCGCCCGATCTCCAGGACCGTCCTAACCTCGTACCGTCTGCCTCCCGCAACGATGTTTGGCACACCAAGCCGAGCATATGTACCCCTCAACAGGTTCCACACGTCATCTGCCGTCTGGGGTCTCAGTCTCGGGTCAGACTGAACCGCGCCCGACACAACTTCTGAGAGTTCTCTGGAAACTGATGGGTTCACGTCTCGCGGCCCTTTCAGAAGGGCGCCGTCGTGACGCATGAACTGCCTCGGTTCCTTCCCGGTGAGAAGGAAGAACAGTGTAGTACCGAAAGCGTAGATGTCACTTGCTTCTGTCACTTCACCTGTGGAGAATTGCTCCGGAGCTGACCAGCCAGGCGATCCTACGAGCGTCCCAGGCCCGTACGTGTGAAGGTACCCTTGTTTCGCGGCGCCGAAATCCAGCAACACGAGCCTGCGACCTGGTTCGTTGATGATGTTCTCGGGCTTCAGGTCTCTGTAGATTATGTTCCTCGAGTGAAGGTACTTCAGAGTGTCAAGCATGATGTCGGCATATATCCTCGTCTCCTCTTCCGGGGCTGGCTTTCCGGTGAAGGCTGAGCGAAGGGACTGACCCTCAAGGCATTCTAGCAAGAGAACGAATTCGCTTGCAGGTCGTCTGTCGACATATCTTACTATGTTAGGGTGATTCACAGCCCAGAGAATATCGCCTTCGTCGACCAGTTTCTGCTTGACGATGCGGTCCATGTCGGTGCCTTCTTCTTTTGCGGTCTTCAGCACCACTCTTTGATTGGGGCGGCGTTCTTCGTGGCCCCAGTGGATGTATCCCATTCCACCTTCCTTTCTCTTGGATCCTACAATGTAGGTTCCCCTCTCCCCGACCACTCTCAAGCCTGGAGCAAGAGGGCCCATATTCCCCGCCACAGTTGCGGATTACCCAGTGGCCGGTTCGTGATAAGCCTGTCCTAGGCCGCGTACAAGATCTTGGATTTCCTTGTCCTCTGAGAAAACAGCGGGTTTCTTGTTTCTGTAGATGCCACGAGAGTGTCTACATCGCCGCTGCAACCCCATTCAAATCCTAGATTCGCACCGCGTCCATTGGTATGGCCCGGGCACGAATAGGATCCACGAAGCCAGGGCCTTTCATATTGTCGTACTCGTGGGCAGGGACTTTGACCGGACGATTCTGCGTTCTATCATCACGTGCAGCCACTACCGACGACTACAAGTCCCTTATGTCTCTGGGGTTGGCAGTCGAGATCACAATCGATGGCGTATCCTTCGTCTTGCAGTGATGAAGAGGTATGCTGCTACGCACATGGCAAGACCAGCTGCCGCGGCCCCGTCGCTGGAATACAGTCTCCCTTGGAGAAAAAGAATTGGAATCAGTGATAGCATGAACAGGCGGGAAAGAGCCCAGAAACTGGGCCCCTTCAGTAGTCTCTCGTAGAAGAAGATAGTCCTCCAGCTGGGAACCGCTCCATCCTCTATCGCGCCCAGAGCAAAAAAGAAGTGAATCCCTGCGGCCAAGATTATTGCAGCACTCACGACGACACGGCTGGACAGGTTTTCCCTCGTCATGAGCCGAAAGATAGAAGAGTCGAAGACCGCTACGTAGGTCTGAAACATGCCGCAACCGACGAGGACAAAGTCTTGTGCGGTCTCTTCTCGATGTGTGGTCCTGCGAGGAACAAACCTGCGAGCAGGTTCCTGACTAGATGTGGAACGAGTACGATTGCTCACAGTTGATCACACTCTTTGGCGCACTTGGGTTCCGCATCTTGCGCGGAAGCGAGCCCCACTACGCAGAGGACTTCCGCACTCTCTGCATCGTCTAGACACCATTGTGGTAGGGGCCTTCGTTCCACAATGTGTGCAGAAGGCAGCACCGGAACGGATAGGTCTCTCACATCTTGGGCAGAATTGCTCTCCGATCAGAGAGCAAAATGGAGTGCTGAACTGCCTCGTGCGGGAATTCAGATACCCTTTCCTTGCGTGCTCTGGCGAGCAAAGTAATTCAGTATACTCTCGTTTCGTCCCTTGCTTTTCGAGAACGCTTCCGTAGGAATGCGAGTATCAGCGCCGACACCGCCAGTCCTGCTCCTAGGACAGTAACGGAATAGTCTGGAGCCCACATCGCGGTCACGTTGACTGGCCCATTCATCACAAACGATACAGTGGAAGAAACTGAGCTTATGGTTCCACTCCATCCTACGAACCGGTATCTCATTCCCAGAGCACCCGCAACGAACTCACTCGTCTTGATTACCACGCTGCTGCCAGCATTGATCCATCCGACCGTCTGATTGCCACCAACACCTGAATCGAATGAAAGCAAGAATTGCTTGACGTAGTTGAAGGTATGCGAGAGCGATCTAATCTGCAAGTAGGCAATGTCGGTATGACTGGCAGATAGAGTCACCTTGTTCTGTTCACAATAGTATCTGGTGCCGGGGTCAACTTCGATGGCCTCAGGCACCTTTATTTCGTGTTCGACAGCTTCGCTGAGCCACACAGTGACCGAGCGCTCCAACGCGCTTACCTGCGTGAATCTTGTGGGGGTACCATCCATCATCAAGTTGTACTCCAGTCCATTCTCGTCCACGTACAGAGATGACGACTGTGTGAGAGGCAATCCCTGTACGGCAATACTGGTCTTCACTTGTGCAGTTGAAGACCCCAAGTATCCAACTGTCCTCGCGATCTCAACCCCAACACTACTTTGAGAGTTTGCCGGGGTTCTTATTGTCACATCCCAGACGGAAAGGTCAGGATCAGGTTGCATGGTGCCGCGCCATTCCGACGATATCCATCGGTTGACCTTTTGTGATTCGTATGCCATTACCTCCATATATGGAACGAAATCCACCTTGCTAGGGAAGATGAGATTGGTAACCTTCAGCCGAGCCGAGAACTGGTAGAGCTTGTTGGGCTCTGGATAGTTGACCCACCAATACATGTACGTGCTCGACCGGTCCTGTAGAAGAGGTTTGTCTGACCGCTTCATCAGCTCCAGTTTGACGTAGTCTGAGCCTTGCAGTGACACTCCTGCCGAGATCGCGCGGAACTTTTCGGTGGGCTTGACTTCGATCCTGACTTCTTGCGTAGCGGTGTCTGACTCAATTGAAGTGGGAGTCACTTCACGTGACGAGTCAAATCCAGAATTGAAGGCGCATGGAATGGGAGTGTTGAGCCAAACCTGCTCAGAAGACCTCGGGGAAATGTCAGGCATCATCCACGTGTACCTATAAGCGCCATCGTCGGTGCTCGAAACGGCGTAAGACCGGCCTCCAGCATCCTGTATCAAACTCTGAGGATTCCGAGTACTGGTAAACCCAATCGTCGTATCCTTAACAACACTCGGGCCTGGATTGTAGATGCCGATTGAGAACACAAAGTTGCCCAGCAGTGATGCGCCGCTCGTCACGGAATCGGATGACGCGTAGTACCTCTGCTGCTTGTTCACCCAAGCCCACAGATTCTGCACCGCACACGCTTCGGGCGGGGTGAGCGCCAGCAGCAGGATTCCAATGAGCGCGACGCGCAGGATCGTTTCTCTCGCAAGTTGCATGTATGGACACCGCTGGTGGCGGTTCTTACTTACTAATCGCGCCAGTCAGAAGTCGTTACTGTTGATAATTGAGTCTTGCGTCCGTCGCAAGAGACGGAACTCGTCATTGCTGGAAGGATGCGTGGTGTTGGAGAAGGCCGTTTAGTCCAGCAATCCTACGCGCTCATTCATGACCGCGGAGTGGCATCGGGAATACTGGGTGGAGCGTTGGCATATCTCAGACTCACACGGTCTGCCCGAAGAGTGGAGAAACCAGCCTGGAATGAAGAAGATGGGCAGACTCACATCCAGCAACTTGTCGGATGCACTCGGTCAAGCTCACAATTGGGACTGTATCCTTCGTCTTGCAGCGACGAGAAGGTACGCTGCCACACATAAGGAAAGGCCAGCCAACACGGCTCCGCCGCTTGAGTACAGTCTGCCTTCGAGAAACAGAATTGGAATCAACGAGAGCATGAACAGAGCGGAAAGCACCCAGAAACCAGGTCCTTTCAACAGTTTCTCGTAGAAGAAGACAGCACTCCAGGCAGGAAGCGCTCCCTCCTTCAGTGCGCCCAGAGCGAAAAAGAAGGGAACGCCTGCGGCCAAGACCGTTGCCGCACTCACAACGAGGCGGCTGGACAAGTTCCCTCCGGTTATGAGTTGAAAGATCGACGAGTCGAAGACCGCTACGTAGGTCTGGAACAAGCCACAGGCCACGAGAAGAAGATCCTGCGCCTCTTCCGTCCGACGCGCGGGCTTGAAAGGAGCAGGCCTCCGATATGGCTGCTGACGAAATGGGGAACGAACACGAATACTCACAATCGCTCACACTCCTCGACGCACTTGGGTTCCACATCTTGCGCAGAATCGCGCTCCAGTACGTAGATGGCTTCCACATTCTCTGCATCGTCCGAAAGCCACTGTGGTTGGGAGTCTGGTTCCGCAATGCGTGCAGAAGGCAGCCCCGGGGCGGAGCGGTCTCTCGCATCTTGAGCAAACGCCGCGCGGCTGCATCTGTGGCATCACCATCGTGGGCTGTCTGCGGAGAATAGTCGTCAAACTCTGGTAGGCCTGTGTCAGGCCTCTCTCAATCTGAGGCAGGAAGATGATCAGAGGCAACGCCAGCAGAATCATGGCTCTGCTGCCGTAGTGAACAGGTCTTGACACAGTCAAGACAGTATTCGCGGTCGTCGCAACTGTAAGATAGGTCTGGGCCACAGTCGTTACCGCTGAGACCGTGACCAGTGTGCTCGCCACCGTGCCGAATGATCTAACAAGTTCTGCGCCTGTGCTTGCGAAGTAGTACTCCCCGCCTGTCTCCTGAGCGATGCTTTGCAGTAGTGCCGTGTCAGCATCCTGACCGAAACCCACCGTGTATACAAGAATCCCGTTGTTCTTCGCGAACTCCGCGGCATCATCAGGATTCGAATAGTCGTCGTCGTTGGTCTGCCCATCTGTCATCAAGAGGATCACCCGCCTCACGCCTGGTCTACCTTCTCTGGCAAGCAGCTCTGAGGCCGTCTTCAAGGCATCGCTCATAGCGGTATTGCTCCCGGAAACCAAGGAGTTGATCCCCGAGAGGAGCTCCGAGGAATCGTGAGTTAGGGAAACCATTGTGTAGACGTCGCTGTCGAAAGCCACTAGGCCAATCGCGAAGTTGCTGTTCACATCAGGGTTGATGATGGCCACGAACTCAGACGCCGACCTCTTGGCATCATCGATCTTCTGGCCGCCCATGCTTCCTGACACGTCGAGCACCAGATAGATGTCCGTAGGCTCACCGATGAGCATGTCAGTGGTCACCGTAACGTAAGTTTGCACCGTGGCAGTCTGTACAACTGAGACGGTCGATGTGGTGACTTCGGTTGCCTCAACGACAGAGTAATAGCTGATGATGATGGCTGCGACCAATACGATCACTGAGAGGGCTATCTGGAATCTGCGCCTTGACGAAGGATTCAATCACAGATCGCCTCCAAGCAGAATCAGACAAATCATGCGGCACCTCGATCTGAGAAGCAGGTGGGCAAATCGAAGGCCACTTGCAGACCAAGTGTGGAAACAACAGGATGAGACGAGTGGGATCGTACGAACACTCACCAGAGGAGGCACTGCTCACACATATTCCGAACCAATGACGTTGGTGAAAAGGCCTTCGTCCCTGGGTTCCGTCCTCGGAGTAGGCAAGGAGCCTCCGCAAGTAGGGCAAGGTCGGTTGCCAAACCTTTTTAGAGACTTGCGCGAAGCCGGACGCGGAACGTTGGTCAATCCCAATTTCTGTAGACGATGCGGTACGAGGCTCAAGCCCAGCAGTCGCTTCTGCCCCCAGTGCGGCAGAGAGGTGACTGTGCTCCAGCGCCATTCGCCGACGCAGGTGCCAACAGGTACGGCTCAGTTCCCGCAACTCCCCTCACGGGCTCATCGGAGACCCATATTCGGGCACGGAAGGCTTGTGAGTGCCGCGATGACCCTTATAGTCCTACTCATCTTAGGCGCAGGCATCTATTCGTATCTTGACACCCAAGTCAGAAGTGTATCAATCGCATCAGTGAACATAGACAACTATGGGCCTTGCGGCTCGGGCCTGGATCTCGGCATCACTCTCGAGTTCGAGAAGCCGGCGTATGTGACCGTCACCGGCGGTTCACTCAGCCTCACCGCAGAAGGCCGCACAATCGGTTCTGGCAGCATCGATCCCTCTGACTCCAGTCAGGCATCAGTAAGACTCTGCACGGATTTGACGGGGATCCCCTCGCCCGCGGTAGATGACATGTCCGCGGGACGGTATGATTATCAGATCGATGGAGTCGTGGAGGCATCTGCGGTCATCGTTTCGGCGTCGGTGCCGTTCACCTATCCGACGCCGTGACAATCTGGCCAGGACATGATGAAGAGAGGGGGTGGAGGATCAATCATCCCCGGCAACTTAGCTCGCTTGGAGATCATCTATCCATCCAAGAATCTGCTGGCGGCAGTCGGAAGCGACCACCCAACCTCAGATGATTCGCTTGGGTGTCAGGAACAATCGTATCCGCATCGTTTGGCGACTGACATTGGCATTAACCTTCGTGTTGGAAGAGCACTTAAGATCAACTAGCTCAGAACTACATTGATGGTTAGGCTCCATGAGCACGAGGACTACCGTTCTGGCTGTCCTTGATGGAGCCTGCGTGTTTGCCGACTGATGGTGGCCGCGGTGCGAGCAGTCCCGAGATGGCCGGTGTTTGGATTCTGTGGAACTTGCCGGAGGAGAACTAGCTGGCTCGAAGCTACTGTCGAGAACAAGACGAATCTGATCTGTGAGAATTGCGGGAGAGTTTCCCCCAAGGAAACCACAGCAAGAACCCGAGGCGGATGGCACTACGAAGGCTACTGCAGGAAGTGCGCTGCAGCAACTCTATGGGCAGTCAGGAAGACGAGCTTCTGGAGCGCTCCCGCGTCCCTGTTCTGCTGCAACTGCGGACACGAGGGGTATGCATGCTTCGACACAGGCAAGACCGAAGTCTTCTTGGCCCGATGTAGTAACTGTGAAGGTGAAACGTTATGGCATGAGGACTCGAGAGGGGATGGCGTCTATTGTCTGAGTTGTTCGCGAAGGGAGCCTGTCACGTTCAAGGTTTGGCTGGAAAGAGCCCCTGCCGGCTCTGGTACGCAACCGGAGGATGAGACGAGGGCCTACTGATGCAACCACCTCACAGAAGGCCGACACTTCTGACGCGTCTTCTCAGTAGATCCGAGTCCCGTCACCTTGTGTCTTTCGATTCCTCTTTCCAAAGAGAAACGCCAAGGGGCACAAGCCCACAAGAGCCACAATGAGCAGTGCATCAGCAGCGGAGAGCGATCCGATCATTGCCTTTTCCGTCTTTGTCTCTGTCACTGTCTCAAGCACAGTGGCGGTAGTCGTGGTCAATATCGACGAGGGTTCAATGATGATGTCAGCGGTGCACGACTCGACAAACAGGCTGAACTGACTTCCTGAGGCACCTGACCAGACAACCACTCCAAGATAGATACCCCCAGATCCAGAAAAGGAGTTGTCATGAGGTTTCAGCTCACCAAATCCTTTACTTGGCTCCACCGTTGCGCCACTTGCGGCAGTCGCCCCGGTCTCAAAGTCGAACCTGACTGTTTCCTGATTCATTTAACCTACCGCTTCGCTTGCTGCAAGATGCGAGTAGACGAGATCATTCAGGAGATGGTTGCTCAGGCAGGAATTGCTGCCGAGTTCCAGCATGGTTCTTCGGCATTTGGAGAAGAGTCCAATCATCCCGACTCAACGCAGATTTTTCGCTTTGACGCTCGTTACTGTTCTCACCCTCAGGGGAGGATCATTCGTAGACCTGCGTTTGATCAGGCCGGGGCAGGTCTGCATAGACTTGCGTTTGGTCAAGCAGCTGACCGCACACCTTGCAGTACTTGGCGCTCTGCGAGACTCTGCCCCCGCATCTAGAGCACGATTTGCCCAAACCTCCCACTTGAGACATTGTCGTGGCTTTGGACTGGAATGCAGAAGGAGGGGGGATCAATGTGCCTGCGGGCCGTTCGTCTTGCTCAATGTCTTGGTTCCGGTTCGATACCGCCACGGCAGTATGGACATAGCTGAGAAGGACAACCACAATCGCAAGCGGCTGGAGCGGCGTGAAAAGAAGCACAACAACTGTCACAAGATACAACACTCCTATGGCCGATTTCCCGGCGTAGATTACGCCAGTTCCTGGCAACAGATTGCAGACCAGTCCAACACGAACCGATTTCCTATTCTGCTTCGGTCCTCCTGGTCCCGAACTGGGGGTCACTCTGACCGGAGAATGCTGTTGCATCTCTCGCACGTCGGGTGCATTCGGATGGAATGATCGGAGCACCTGAACGGCCGCCCCTGATACCTATCTGGCTTCATCTATAAGGTCGTACGTTGCCGTCACTGATCGGTGTGCATACCCGAAGTGTGTGGTCCGCATGTTGCAGTTGCAGAATACAAGGACATATTGCACAACTCTGAATCGACGAAAGAAAGAGTCGTGCAATCTTAACGCCAGCAGAAGTCTACCACGCCTGACTTGTGCAAAATGTCTCTGTATCCCGCAGTCCGCATGTTGCAGTGGCAAGCTCTATATCTTGTGAATTGTGGACAGTCTTGTGGCCAAAGCTGGTTTGTATGGGCTCCAAGAGAAGGAGAAGACTACAGCTCGCGGCTTCCGCTGCGTTTCTGATTCTGGCGTCGATCGCTGGCTACGCTGGTTCTGGCGGCGAGTTTCCAAAGATTCCGGGGTGGAATCCCCAATGGCTGAGTTGGCTGAATTCTCCTGTGATTGTTCCTGTGGAGTGGTTGCAGACTCTGTGGTCGTGGACTTCGGCTCCGAACCCTCCTGCACATTTCCAAGGCAGATTGTTCCTCACGATAGGTCTTGGTCTCGCGCTATTCCTTCCGGAGGTTGAACGGACGTTTCTCGGATTGACAAGAGCTGCAATGCGAAGACCGGCAACTCCTGTTGGGATATGCTGCCAGACGTGCGGGCACATGAATCGGGCGCGCGTATCGTTTTGCGTAAGGTGCGGATCGAGACTCCCTTCAGGCGGAACGAGGCGATGGTAAGCGCCATGTCGTTTTGGAGACGTGGATCAGGTAGGGCTATTCTCACCGTCGCAGGGGTTTTCTACCTCTATCTTGCCTTGCTCGATCAGACAGTCTACCGACTGATGACCGGGATCCTGCCTTCGGACCCCGCGCTCATGGCTGTTGGGACATTCGTGTCGGCCCTATTGCCTGCCACGTTCGCCTTCGCGGCTATTAAGCAAGCGTTCTTTCCAGGCGCACATACGCTTGCTCGTTATGAAATGGCAACTAGATCGAGCTGGTTCTGGTACCTCGGAGGACTCGTTGGCATCGTGATTGGGTTGTGGCCAGCGTATCTGAGTGGAACTGTGACTGATGCCATCGTCGTGGTTTCGGTTGTACTTGGACTAGCACTTGTGCTGTACGGTAGATCGATTCGCCGACGCAGCGTATCTTGGACTTCCCCGATGTGAAGCTCGAAAACACTATAACCTCAACACGTGGACATCTCTGTGATGGCTCTTGTCAGTTATGACTGATCTTAGATGCACTGTCAATCGGGAATGGGTTAGGGCCAATTCACAAGCCATGCTATTCGTGGCTGTGGATCTGGTTCCCGCTCCAACTCAAGTCGCCGCCAGGCCCTACCAGTCGTCCAACATCGCGCTTGCAATAGACTGTAGCGGGTCAATGGCCGGCGAGAAGTTCGAACAAGCAGTCGAAGCAGCGTGCTTGCTTGCCAGGTCACTTTCGCCTTCGGATTG
>Ga0315285_10007504_pt1 | contig 11199 bp, 10 predicted proteins | sample YL17G09_36_MG_FD_203698 | JGI IMG/M metagenome (GOLD analysis project Ga0315285, IMG submission 203698) | Sediment microbial communities from Yellowstone Lake, YNP, Wyoming, USA - YL17G09_36 | ecosystem: Environmental > Aquatic > Freshwater > Lake > Sediment | place: USA: Wyoming | collected... | reverse complement strand
ACTCCGGCATTATCAATGGTCTTTTTGAACCAGTGGAGTCTCACGCTGACCTTATTAGCTTCGGCAAGAAACGAATCGAAGACAAAATGGATCTGAAGTTCTTTTACAGAAAGGAAATGATTTTGTATTGAAGACTTGAAACTGAGCCATCCCTCGAAATCCTTATCCAAAACATCCGTCATTTCTGAAACATTGCGCGATGCGTAAGTGTATTCTATGTTGGCCAATGCCTCTTCTACCGCAGTCTTGGTCAATTCATCTTCAGTGGCGTTAGTCTGCTGCGGTGCGCCTGACATGCCCAGAAACAAAAAAATTGTTAAACCCAGGATAAGAAATAAATAATTTTTATGGATTAATGAAATGGCTGACTGTCCTTTGATTATTAGATTCATTTATATCTCCCGTCGCTGTAACGATTACCTTAAAATCATAGTTTCCCCCAAGAAAAGGAAGTGCTCCGTAGGTAACTGTAGGTAACGTTAAGGTTGCCCCCGCTGCTAACGAAGGAACTGATTGTGAATTAAAAAGAATAAACCCTGGATCAGGAGGTCCATCGTTACGCTTTTTATAGTAGTCCACCGTAATTGAAGTAGCTTCGCTGTTTCCAGTATTTTGTATGGCTACATTCACATCTGCCGTATAAGCGGGAGGACCGGCACCGTCTGTTACAATCAACGACAAAATAGTTAAATCAATCCCGCCTAAAAGCGAGGACCCAAATATGGTATTATTTCTCAAACCTGAAATCAACCAGACTCCGCTCTCCTTATCAAACCTCATGCTGATTGTAGCGTTATCATCTATGCTGCCCCCTGTGCGAGTGTCCCCTTTCCTCTCCCAGTAAACATCCCAGATCGCCCCTTCCAAGTCATCGTCAAATATTTTGCGGTCAATAGTGTAGTGCAGCCGCATATTTCTATAATTATAGAAGTCATTTTGAATCGCTTCCTGAAACTTGGTGCGGTTAGGAAAACTCGAGGAAAACAGACTCATAAATCTGTCAATGGAAGCTTGTTCGTAGTATAACTTCATTTTATCAAGGACTTGCAGGACTGCTTCGTCAGGGTTTTTCCTCTGGTAGTTGATTTTTACTCCTGGCCTCTCGGTGTTCATTTTACCGTCCTCAGAGGTAAGCAGAAACTCAGGGGTGATAACTTCGTCGGATAGCGGTCGGTGAGAAAAAGTAAAATAATCTTTTTCCTTATTCATCTCCTCCCACGTCCTTCCGCGATCAAAAGTTATCTCGGCTTTTTTCGTGTTTGCTGCGGGCAGAGTGAAATTTATTTTACCGGCGTCTAAATCATCATAAAATAAATTTATCGTTGAGCCCTCTTCTGCCTCTTTATTATTCACCCTTAACCCCTGGGCAAAAACAGCTAAAGGTATGAAAGTAAGAATAATGACGGCTAAAACCAATATTTTCTTAGACATTTTCCCTCCTAGAATTTATAACTGAATTTTCCTTTTAGGACCCTCTCAGCGTAATCATTTGCGTTATTAAAATACCTGTAACTTCTGTGTTCGTAAGTGACATCAAATAACAAATTGTCGTTAGTAAGCTTACGAAAGATGTTGCGCGAGATAGAACCGTAATACTGGGTATTGTAACTGTTAGTATCGTGCAAATAGTACTTATTATCCCCGATAGTCGCTTTTGCCTGAAATGCCAATGTTGAAGGGAAGTTTAGTTTAAATCCTGCGTTAGTTGAGGTAGTAAAATCTGTCTTATCTGTTGTCTTATAAGCGACCCGCTCTATATCCTCTCCCAGATTCCAGGAGAACTTTACGTTTTTAAGAGTGAAATTTCCGTCCAGGCCCAAAGAGTAGACGTCGGAACTCCTCTTCTGATCAGGAGCTGGCTCGTTGGCAACCTCTGTCCGGGTATATCCGAAACTTGCGAAAAGTATCCCGAAATCCTTGCTTAGGCTCGAAGTCCAGGTGTATGTCTTTTCATTGGTGCTCTTATCAACAGAGTAGCGCTTACGGAAATCCGCTCCCAAGTTCAATGCAAAATTAGCTGGCAAAGTGAAGGAAAATTTTCCGCCGGGGTTTAATTGCTTCGTAGTGGTGGTTTTATCCTTGGCAAGATTATCGCGGTCCATATGCAGGTAATGGGCGAATTTTATCTTCAAGGGCAAAAACCACATACCATCTAAGCTTATGGTCTGCAGGTCCTGAGCGGAAAACCCGCCTGTCGTATTGAAATGGTTTCCTATACGGCTAAATAACGATGAAAGAGTATAATCTTTTAAATTCAGGTCTAAACCGTACTTCATTGCATAATCGCTTTTTGTCTGTATATTGTCGTCGCGAGTATTTGCATCAGTAAAACTATGTGCAATTTCTCCTGAAGCAATCAGGTAATTGTTGATGATATACTTTGCGTCTGTGCTGAATACATTGATTAACATCGGCGAACCGGATACAGGGATGTAAGCGGTGTCATCGTTGGCTCCGCCGTAGTTAAAATTAAGGGACAGCTTTTTGTTCAAAAGATTATTTTCTAAGCGCGTACCCCAGACGTATCTGCGCGGACCTGTATCTTCTATGCGGTTTTCCCACAAATCCTCCCACTTTGACATATCCACGCCGCCCACCATGATTAAGCGTGATGAATCTTCATCTCCAATAGAAATCTTAGCGCCTTTAAGGGCGTTTCCCAGGGAATACTCGCTAAAATTTGAATAAAAATCTCCCATCAAGAGTTCCTTTGCCTTCCCCCTTAACCCTATGAACATCCGCTCTATGCTAAAACTCTCGGTGTCAATAGTGCGGTCATCGGTTGCTCGATACATCAAATTACCAAACAACTCATAATCCTTCATTAGGGGATTTTTAAACTCAACATTGCCTTCATAAAGATAGGCCGCTTCATTATCGGGATAAAACGACCTGCTCTTATTTCCGTCAACGTGGTAATAAATTGCTGTGGCTTCCTGAGTTGAGTGGATTTCTGCAGAAGCAGGATAGGCTGATAACAAAGCAGCTATGAAAAAAAGAGAAGAATGCCAAAACTTGCGATTCAGTTTCATAAATTCTCCTTTTTAATTTTAATATGATAAAGCTGGATTATTCTATCAAAACGCTATTATTTGTCAAGTGCTAGAACTCTATTCCCCTGCGGGCGATTACGCCTTTTTTATAATAATGCCTTATCTCTTTTATGTCGCTTACCAAGTCTGCTATTTCTATAATTTTCCGATGAGCATGGCGGCCGGTCAAAACCAGCTCTGTTTTTTTAGGTGTCTTTTTAATGACTTGTATTACATCTTTCAAATCTAGCAGGCCAAGATGCAAGGCGATATTGATTTCATCCAAAATCACCAGATCATAAATTCTCTTGACTAAAATTTCTCTGATTCTTTTTAAGCCTCTGTTGGCTAATTCAATATCTTTTTTCGCTGGAGTTTTCTTGATGAAACAACCTCTGCCGAATCGCTCTACTTTAATATTTTTAAATTTCTTCAGCGCCTTTAGCTCGCTGTATTCTTTTCCTTTGATAAACTGGCCGATATAAACCTTAAGGCCAGCTCCTGCCGCTCTTATTGCCAAACCCAAAGCCGCAGTAGTCTTTCCTTTGCCCTTACCAGTGTAAACCTGTATCATCCTGTCACCGCCTTCCAGCTGATCATTCCTAATCTGCATAAAATAGAAACAATTAATCCTGCGCCGATTACACCAGCCACAATCGCGATAAATGCATACCTGAACCTGATCTTGAATAGCGATGCGGCCACAACCCCGCTCCAGGCGCCGGTCATGGGAAGGGGCACTGCCACGAATATCGCAAGCCCCAAGGCTTCATATTTTTGCACAGTATCAGCGTTCTTTTTGGTGCGTTCAAAGAGCCAGTCAAAAAAATGCGACCAGATTCTGAACTTTCTCAATCTGGAAGATACCGGCTCAAAAAGAAAAAGCGCAGGCGCAATGAAACTAATGTTTCCTATCACTGATAAGACGAATGCCTTGGTGATCGGCATCCCAAAAGAAAGCGCCAGAGGGATTGCGCCCCTTAATTCCGATATTGGCAGCGCTGCTACAATCATCACCGCATAATCCTGAGGTATATCTTTTAACCAATGCACTATTGCCTCCATCATCTTCTCTAAGTTTACATTTTAGGTTCAACCTGTTTTGTAAACTTATGCTATCCGGGGTAGGCGAATTTGCCGACCAGAGGCACAAAGACGCAGCCGCAGATCTGAGTTGACTCAAGCTTATCCCTCTTCTTCTCTACCAGCGTCAATACCTGGCCGAAACCCTCACCCAAAGGCAAAATAAGCTTGCCCCCCTCCTTTAGCTGCTCAGCCAAAGGCAGAGGAACTCTTGGGGAAGCTGCGGTAATAATAATCCTGTCAAAGGGAGCAAATTCCTCCCAGCCCAAAGTCCCGTCGCCTACTTTTATTTTAACATTTGCATAACCCAAACTGACAAGCGCATCTTCTGCTCTTCTGGCCAAACCCGCAAATCTCTCAATGCTGTAAACCTCTCCTGCCAATTCCGCCAAGATCGCTGCCTGATATCCTGAGCCAGTGCCAATCTCCAGAACTTTCTCGCTGCCAGATAAATCCAGCTCCTCAGTCATCAGGGCGACAATATACGGCTGCGAAATAGTCTGGCCCTCTCCGATCGGCAGAGGATAATCCGCATAAGCGCTCTCCCACAATTCAGCCGGCACAAATTTATGGCGCTCTACCTTCAGGAACGCTTCCAGCACCCGCTCATTTTTAATCCCGCGTGGTATCAGCTGCTCCTCAACCATGCGCTTGCATAAAATTTCAAAGTTCACCCCGCCCTTCCTCCCTATGACCCCGTTCTTCTTTTACGAAGGGCGGGGCTCATAATTGACAGGCAATAAACCTGATGAATCTTAAAGTATCCGTGAAGGGATTGATCCTGCTTTTTTCTCCGTTATAAACCGCTTTGATCGGCACTGATTCAATTTTAAATCCTGCACGCGAGGCCTTAATGAGAATTTCAGATTCCATCTCGTATTTGGCAGTCTCCAGCTTGACTTTTTTTAACACCTCTTTTTTAATCAGCCGGAATCCGCACTGCGTATCAGGGATTTTCTGGCCCGCCACACATGAAATAAACCAGGACATAAATTTATTAGTCGCCAGGCGCACCAGCGGCATAGCTCTTGCCTTCTGCATCCTGTTTCCGATCAAGATCGCACTGTCAGAATATTTTGCCAGGCGCAAAAAAAACGGAATATCTTCAGGAAGGTGCTGTCCGTCTCCGTCCATGGTGATTACCGCATCAAAGCGAGCTCCGAGCGCATAATCAAATCCCTTGATTAAAGATGCGCCCTTGCCCTCATTGACCTTGTTCTTTAGAACCTTGGCGCCGTGACTTTCGGCAATGTGCGCTGTATCGTCGCTTGAGCCGTCATCAACTACGAGCACTTCCAGATTCTGCCGCCGTACCCCTTTTATTAACCTGGCGATTTCCTTTGCTTCATTATGAGTGGGAATAATTACACAGGTCCTCATTGAATCCAGAATCTCCTAAACATATACCACTGGTCAGGATACTTACGGATATAGTCTTCAAAGATTACTATGTAGCGCGAAATGATTTCTCGCAAATCCTTCTCCTTGTCTCCTGAGGGCGCGTAATCAATCGGCTTCTCAATCCTGAGCGTGAAAGTGTCGTCGTGGTTTCTTAACATGAACCCGGGGACTATGGTTGCGCCTGTCTTCAGGGAAAATGCCGCCGGCCCTTCCGGGAAAAAAGCATCCCTGCCAAAGAAATCAAAAACGATCCCTGTCTCGGTAAAATCCCTGTCTCCGGCGAGCGCCACCATTTTATTCTCCTCAAGGACCTTAAGACACGACCTTACTGCCTTCCCCAGAGGGATAACATGCACACCCTTACTTTCCCTCTGGGAGTTAAAGAAATCGTCCACCCGCTTATCTTTATGTGGGAGTGCTACCGCCCAGAATGGATATCCCAGAAGCGCAATGACCACACCGCCCAGCTCCCAATTCCCTATGTGGGCGGTAAGGGCAATAACACCCTTGCCTTTTCCAATCGCCTCGTCAAAATATCGGATATTTTCTATGCGGATATTCTTTTTTATAAAATCCGGGTCCAATTTCTCAAAACGAAAAAAGTCCACCAGATATTTGGCAAAATTCCGGAACATCCGAATGCGGACCCTGTGGATTTCCCGCTCTGTCTTTTGCGGGAAAATTACTTTCAGGTTCTCTCTTGCTATCCGGCGGTCTTCTGCTGCAAATAATAAACGCAGGTCAGAAATAAAGGCCGCTATCTTATAACCCAATTTCAATGGGGTATGAAACGCAATGGATCGGCCGATTCTGTAAAGTAGATATTCAGACACGCTTATATTTGCAAGAGTAGTTTTGCGATATCAATACTGGCACTGGGTTTACTTATACGGCCCTCTGCTTCAGAGATCAATTGCAACTTATAGGGATTTGCGAACAGATCTTCAATCACGCGGGCTATTTCCTTAGGGTTGTCCAATTTTATCGCCGCGCCCTTTTCCGTCAGATACGCGGTATTGTTTTCCTCCTGCCCGGGTATAGGTTTTACAATAATCATAGGCAAATTCTGCGAGAGAACTTCCGCAGTAGTTACTCCGCCGGGCTTGGTGATAATCACATCTGAAATCCACATGAGCTCTGGCATATTGCCGGCGTATCCAAAAAGCTGGATTTTCTTCTTATATTTTCTTATTTTTCTTTTTAAGGAATTGTAAAGTTTTTTGTTGGTGCCGCAGACGATGATCTCCTGCATCTCGTGTTTTACTTTTTCCAGAGAGCGCACGATTGTCTTTATGGGCCCTAGGCCCTGTCCTCCGCCCATGATTAATATAGTAGGTGTCCAGGGATCCAGTTTAAACTTTTGATACAGCTTAAACCTGTCCAAGGGCTCGTTAAATTTCTGGTCAAAGGGGATCCCGAGCGCTTTGATTTTTTCGGGCGAAACCCCTTTAGTCATCAGTCGCTGGCTCACATCTGCCGACGGAGTAATGTAATAATCAACTGTATCGTAAATCCAATAAGAGTGTGGCACATAATCAGTGAGCACCGCGACCAGCGGCATATTTGAATTGTAAGTTATTTTGTAGTCCGCGCACATCCCGCAGGGAAAGGCCTGCGAACAGGCGACCACATCGGGCTTAAATTTGTCAAAAAGATTTTTTAGCTTGGGGGAGTTAAATTTATGGATGGTCTTCTTGATATTTTCGAGCCGCTTTACCACATTCGGATTGTCATAAAGGTAATTCCACAGCTGCGGTGTGCGTTTGATGACGCCCATGTAAAGACGGTTGATGATTTTTTCCGAGACGGGGTTAGTGTAATTGAAGACATTGATATTCAGGATTTCGGCGTGTGGGTGCAGGGCTTTGAGCGCCTCTTCAATGGCAAGCGTTGCCTGGTGGTGGCCGGAGACCTCTGAAATATACATCAAGATTATGCGCTTGTGCGGCATAGGTTAAATTTTGTTTTCCTGATAAAGCTCAATCAGGGCGCTGCCAACCTGAGGATCAAATTGCATACCATTTACCCGCCTGATCTCCTCAATCGCTTCTTCTTTTGAAAGCCCCCGGCGGTAAGGTCTATCGGTAGTCATGGCATCAAATGAGTCTGCGACGGAGATTATAGAAGCAATCAGGGGAATCTGGCTGCCCTTTAATCCTTCCGGGTATCCTGAGCCGTCGTATTTTTCATGATGGTATTTTACGCCCAATACAGAATCTTCAAGTTCCTTTATGGGCTGCAATATGGTCACTCCGACGAGAGGATGCTCCTGCATCTTTTTTTTCTCCTCTTCATCCAACGGGCCTTCCTTATTCAATATGGATTCAGGAATACCGATTTTTCCGATATCATGCAGGAGGCTGGCAATATGCAAATGCTCCAAAAACTTCTCATTGAATTCTGTCCTATTTTTCTGGCTGAGCTTTTTAGCAATCGAGAGCGCCAGATTTGTGACGCGCGCAGTGTGGCCGTGCGTGTAATGGTCCTTGGCGTCAATGGCAGCGGCAAGGGCAACTGTAGTATGGATAAAAAGCCGCTTGCGTTTATCAAGTTCGAGCTCTAATTCCCCGAAGAGCTGGGCGTTCCTGATGGCCATGGCGACATCAGAGGCAAGCGCAATAAAAAAATCCAGCTCCTTCCGGGCAAAACTCCTGCCGCTCTTTTTACTTCCTAATAAAAGGATGCCGAGTAAGTCATCCCTGAAATAACTGGGTATGCAAACCTTTGTCTCAAACATCTCCATCTGGTGCATTGCGCCCTTTAAAATCTGCCTTACATCCTCGGCCAAATTTTTTTTCTTTAGGGCTTTTTTTGCTTCTTCAAAGACAACCGCCCCGTAATTAAAAATCCCTCTATCTAGTCTTTCCCTAAAAAACCTGATGAGGGAGTTATCCGCATCCATACGGGCAAATCCCGCAGGTATTTTCAGGCCTGCTGAGCCGCCGGAGACAGTCAACACATATGTATCCTTGTCGCTATGGTGCAACAGTATGCCTGCATGCTTTACCCTGACTTTCTGCACAAACAGCCGCACAATCATCTTAATCAATATGTGCGGCTCATGCACCAAAATCATGGTCTTTGCCGCGCCCTCAAGTTCCTTCTTGTAATCAATTGCCATAGTTTTTTATTTTTTAAGCTAATTCCTTCAGCACTACCTTTTCCAGCTCATCCATTTCAAGCGGCTTGTGGATGTAATCCATGGCGCCCAGCTGGCGGCATTTTTCAAAAGCGCCTGCCTCCTCCGGCTTTGTGCCGGTAACCATGACCACTTTGGCATCCTTATCTCTTTCCTTGATGCGCTTTAGTGTCTCTACACCGTCGATCCCCGGCATCTTGATATCAAGAAGCACTAAATCTACCTTTTGTTTTTCCAATAAGCCCAATGCTTCCTCGCCGCTAGAAGCAATAGTCACATCTATTTTGCGCTTACGGAAAAAATTTGCAGCAAATTCACGCACATCCTTTTCATCATCAACAATCAATAATTTTTTTGCCATAGCTCATCACCTCTTTGTTTTAAGATAGCGCTTTTTGCATATTTTGTCAACTATTTCACCAACGGCAGCTCTATTATGAACCTCGTGCCAACCCCGTAGGTTGATTCAAAGCTGATTCTGCCTTTGTGGGTGTCAGTGATGATCTTCCTGACGACGTAGAGGCCGAGTCCTGTACCTTTGTTGGTTGTGGCTTTGGTGGTAAAGAAGGGCGTGAAGACCTTTTTGTAGTCTTCCCCTTTTACACCCATGCCATTGTCCTGGATCGTGATTTCAAGGTGGTTATTTTTTGGTATTGCTGTGACGGTGATCTTGCCGCGGTAGTTGGACTCTTGTAGAGTTTGGCGCCGCTCAACTATGGCATCATAGGCGTTGTCAATGAAGTTAAAGAAGGCCTCCTGGAGCTGGACGAGGTTGCCGAGGACTCTGGGCGTATTTGCTGGGTAATCCCGAATGATATCAAATTCTGAGAGTTTGACCTTGTACCGGACCATTTCAAGGGTTGAGTCCAAGATTTCATCAAGGCAGAGGGGTCCAAAGCCCTCCTCTCCTTTTCTGGTGTATTTTAAGATTCCCTTTACCACTTCGCCTCCCTGCATGACATTAGCCTGAATACGTCCTAAGGCATAGTTGATCTGGGAGAGCATCTCTTTTACTTCGGGAGAGCAAGTTGAGGTGTTGGTCATTTTAATTGTATCAATGGTGTCGCCGGCAATGAGAGAGAGTGCATGGAAGCGGTTATTGATCTGGTGCGAAAGGCCATCTGCCATGGTGCCGATGGTAGCCATCTTCTCAGCCTGAGAGATCTGCTCCTGCATCTGGCGCGTCTCCTCGTAGAACTGGGCGTTTTCTATGGCCAGCGCTGCCTGGCTGGCTAAAACCTGGAAGACATCAAGGTCGTCAGAGGTGTAGATCTGGCCTGAGGTTTTATCGCCAAACACGATAAAGCCCATGGATTTATCCTCTAAGAAGCTGGGGATGACTACTGAAGCATTTAAGAGAAGCATATTTTCCTCGAGCTCCCTGTAGCTGTGTTCACGGGTATCTTCGAGCTTGCGCTTGATTTCCTCATAGAGCAAGGGCTGGCGCCTTGAGGTAATCCAGGAGATAAGAGGATTGCTGGAGGAGAGTTTGGAGACAGGAATCCTTCCTTTATCGCGGCAGACCTGCAGGATGTATTCATCGGCTTCCCTGTCATAAAGGTAGATAGCAACATAGGAGATGCGCACGGTCTTGGTAACGATGTGGGTAATGAGGTTTAAGAGCTTAGTAAGGTTGCGGATCCTAGTCATACCCACTGAAGCGTGCTTGAGGGTAGCCTGGTAGCGACGCTGCTCTCTAAGCAAGCGCTCCTCTGCCCTGCGCTCAATGTAGATGTAGATAAAGGGACCGACGGTAGCAAGGAGGGCCATGAGGACGAGCGGCCCCATCCACCACCCAGGACCCAAATATTCAATTAACCATCCTTTAGCCCAACCAGCAACTGCAAATGGAAAACCTAAGACTAAGGTGTAAACCGCAACAAAGATACCGGTGCGCGTGATGGCAATTTTAATATCCATGAGGCGGTGCTTGAGGATGGCATAGGTAGTTGTAAAAAGGTAGACGATAATCAAAGTGCTTCCGTAAGGCGGAATCTGAATATTAAACACCTTAATATTAAACACTAGGAAAAACATGCTTGAGCCACCTGAGAAACCTAAAATAGTTCCAATGAGAAAATATTTAAGTTGATTTCGCTTGTAATCTGATAATCCCTTATAATTTCTAATAATTATGAGATGGCCATATATTGCCCATACTATAAAATTTATTACGTATAGAACATATCCAATTTTACCTTCCGGCCAATATTTAAAAATAAGCTTAGAAGTTAAATCTGGTACGACAAAGGGCGTAAAACATAAAATTGCTAACAATGCACTGGTTGTGTATGCGACAATCAGTTGTTTTCTTTTTTTATCAACACTATTTAAAAAAATCAAAATAAAATGTAAAAATAAGGGAACAATAAGAATGCCGCTGGCATGATGAAATCGGCTAGCAATAATGGCGAAGTTTTTCGGTAAGCGGTCAAGCAACGTTATATAAAAACCGAAACTCCATCCGAAAATAGCAGAACAAAGCCAAAACCATATTTTATGTAAAGATGTTCTACTTTTAAAAGCTAAAATTAAAACAAAAAA
>Ga0315285_10007503_pt1 | contig 11199 bp, 8 predicted proteins | sample YL17G09_36_MG_FD_203698 | JGI IMG/M metagenome (GOLD analysis project Ga0315285, IMG submission 203698) | Sediment microbial communities from Yellowstone Lake, YNP, Wyoming, USA - YL17G09_36 | ecosystem: Environmental > Aquatic > Freshwater > Lake > Sediment | place: USA: Wyoming | collected... | reverse complement strand
TCTGTGCCGAGTTGAACGCGCTGGATATCACACTGCCCCATGCCAATCTGAAGCTCCGCTACCGGATGGCCGACCCGGTGCACACTACGGGTATCCCGGATGCGGCATAGATGTCCAGACATCTGAACTTGTGCCGACTTGCGTTCCTCGCGCTCATACCTCCTCCTCCATCCTCACCTGCCCTGCCGAAGAACCTCCTACGGCCCCTGCAAGTCCCTCCTCGTCTTCTCCCTGTGCTGTTCCCGCGAAAGCCACTGCATGTTGCTCGGATGGTCCCTACCGCCTTCGCTCAAGGAATGATGTTAAAGGGGGACTTAAAGGGGGACGCCCTTAAATAAGTAAGAAAATCACGTCACGAGTTCATAGTGATTTTCTCGGACCGTAGCCTCGCCTCGCTGGACGGCATAGCTTACCCCTGGCGGGCTCAGGCCAAGCTGCCGCGCCAGCGCAGTGAGCGGAAGGCCCAACTCCCGCACGGCCCAGAAGCACAGCAGGCTCCGGGCGGTCACCTTCCGGCGCTGGCGCCCTTTGGCCACCACCTCCCGCGGGTCCATGTGGCAGATCTCGGCCACCCTCGCGACCACGTGCTCGAATCCATACCCTTGGCGTTTCAAGGCATATTGCCGTGTATACCGCTCGTTGGCCTGGGCCAGGACCGCCTCGACGAAGTCCGACTCTCCCAAGATCCGCTCATCGCTCTTCATGAGCCCCTGCCCCTTCCCCCGGCGGGTCTTCACCTCTGCCCACCCGCCTAGGCTGCGAATCAAGCCCCCGCCCGTGAGGTCCGCACGCCGCCCTTGCTGCCTCCCGGCTTCGACGTAGGCCCCATAGGCTTTCCGGGCCCGCGCCACCGTGTTGCCGAAGTGCTTTAGCACGTACTCCGTCGCCTGCCAGGGGCGTTTCGTCTTGCCCAGCAGGGCGCTATGCCCGCCGTACGGGTACCGGTTCAGCTCACTCACGCTGGCGACGATCCCCGCCCGCAGGGGGTTCAAATGGAGATAGCGCACCAGCTCTGTGAAATAGACCTCCTCCTGACACACCACGGACTTATAGCGGTTCTGAAACAGCAGGCCATGCCGTTTATGTCGGCGATTAAACCGCACGGCATAGCCCGTCAACAAGCGCCGCATCAGCGTCGGCAGCGGCACCGCTCCCGTTCGCAGGAGCAAATGGGCATGGTTCGGCATGAGCACCCAGGCATAGCAGGCGGTCTGGGTTTCTGGCAAGAGCCGCGCCAACCGGGCCAGAAAGTCCTCGCGATCGGTGTCATCCTTGAAGATGTTCCGCCGCTCGATCCCCCGGATCATGATGTGGTGCAAGACCCCGGGAGCGTCCAGCCGCCCTAGTCGTGGCATGGCCCCCTGGATACTCTGTTCCTCAGCGGATGTCAATTGAATTATTTAAGGGCGTCCCGCATCTGTGCTCAAGGGCGTCCCGCATCTGTGCTCCAACAATTGGTGGGCCAGAGTCCCTGGGACTGGCTGCCGGTCTGGGAGCGGCTCGCCCAACGCATGACCGCGGAGCTCGCGCCGGACCCCGTCTGGGTGGTGGATGACACCGGCTTCCCCAAACAGGGGGAGCATTCGGTGGGCGTGGAGCGGCAGTATTCGGGGACCTTGGGCAAAGTCGGCAACTGCCAAGTGGCGGTCAGCCTGCACCAAGTGGGTGAGCAAGGTCACGCGGTGCTGGGCTGGCGATTGTATCTGCCAGAACGCTGGGCGACGGATCGCACCCGGCGGAAGGCCGCGGGCATTCCGGAGGCGGTGGGCTTCCAGCCCAAGTGGCAACTGGGCCTGGACCTGATCGACCAAGCCCGGGCCTGGGGCCTGCCCGATCGCCTCGTGGTCGGCGATGCCGGGTACGGGAACGCGACCGAGTTTCGCGACGGCCTGGAAGCGCGCCGCCTGGCGTATGTCGTGGGGATCTCCTCGACGGTGGGCGTGTGGACCCGGCCCCCCAAGGCCACCGTGCCCTCGTACCAGGGGCGCGGCCAGCCCCCCACGCGCTACCAGTACGGCACGCAGCAGCCGCTCTCCGCGAAGGAGGCAGCGGCGAAGGCCAAAGGATGGAAGACGGTGCGCTGGCGGCAAGGCACGAAGGGCTGGCTGGCGTCGCGCTTCCTGGCCCTCCGGGTACAGCCCTCGCATGGGTTCGTCCAGGGGGAGCCGCCGCATACGGAGGTGTGGTTGCTGGTGGAATGGCCCCCGGCGGAGAAAGAACCCACCAAGTATTGCCTCTGCGATCTGCCGGCGAGTACCACCCTGCGCCGCTTGGTGCGCCTGGCCAAGTGCCGCTGGATGATTGAGCAGGACTACCAGCAACTGAAGGAAGAGCTGGGCCTGGATCATTATGAGGGGCGCGGCTGGATCGGCTGGCATCACCACATCACGCTCGTCATGCTGGCGCACGCGTTTCTCACGCTCGAAACGCTGCGGGGAAAAAAAAACTTCTGGGTGGACCCTGCCACAGACGCGCCGTGAGCTGCAGTACCTGCTCCTCTCGTGGACCGGCGTCTGTGCCTATTGCCGAGCAAAGATCTCGCGCTTCCGTGGATCGTAATTACTTAACGTAGTAGTACTACAACCTTGTCCTCGAACGGTCAAGAGGTTGTCCATTGCAGGTGCGGACGGAGATTTCGCCGGATGTAATAAATTGGGGACGGTCATGCAATTATGACTTTCCACCCGCGGATGTAGCAGGGGTCCCCGGTTCGCGTCCCGTCCTTCAAGATCATATCGCGGTGGTCCACCACGCTGTTTGCCGCCCCAAGGTGCCTCCTTCCTAGATTTGCAGTAATCGTTGTTGCCCACGTTGACTTACTCCTCTGTGCTCACAGCTTCCCGCCCACGCATTGCGGCCGCTCGCGTCTCGCGGGTGCGGGAGGGCCGCCAGGCGCTCCCGTGCCGAGCCGATGATTCCATCTGCGGCCATCTTCGGGTTCCCGCGATTGCTCGGGTACCCCACAGCGGGTCGAGGTTCTGAGGCAAACCAAGTCAGAAAGCCACGTCCCGCATCCCGTCGGAGAAACTCAGCCGGAATGGCGGGGTGGGGGCGACCGGGAGATGGTCGGCAGGGACTAGCCGGATGGGCGCGTGGACCATTCGTCCTCCGGCGGTTCCAGGCCGGCCGCGCGGAGGTCGCGGCGGAGCTTCCGCGCGAGCATGATTACGTCAATCAGATTCCCCTCATCTGCCTCGCTCGCGTCCTCGGGCAATGCGGCCCGCGCCTGTTGCAGTGCCGACTCCATCCGGTCGTTGTGCTTCTTCAGCATCCTGGCGATATGCTCGCGCGTGATCTGTCTCGACTTGAGCTTGACGCGCGGACCGGAGTAGAAGCCGTGCGCCTCCATGTCCCGTTCGTACTCCTCCAGCTCCTCGGGGCTCATCCCCTCCATGTGCTCGGTGTGGTCCACGCCCGGCATCTCTTCGATCCGATCGTCGGACAGCACGACCCGCGTGAACTCCGCCAGCAACGGTGTCCCCTGCGCGGCGTACCACTCGTTCCACATCTTCTTGACGGGGACGATGATGTCCTCGTCCTGCTCCAAGTAGGCGCGCACCCATTGGATGAGTTCAGACGGAGCCTCGTCCATCGCCGGACCTTCCTTGCCAGAAAGATGAGCCTGATCTTGCGCGCGAAGCCGACCTCATGCTCTTGTGTAACGCAACGCGACGATCCGTCGCGTTGACTTCTTCTCTTGATCCCGGGGGCATTGTACGTGTGCGTATTGGATAGATCAAGCATAGCCCGGATTATTCGTGAAGTCGCTTCGCACGTCGGAACGGCCCCCTCACCCTGTCCCTCTCCCGCACCGGGGAGAGGGGATCAGGAATTGTGCCCCTCCCCTCGATGGGAGAGGGCGCGGGTGAGGCTGATATCAGGGATTCGTGAATGATCCGGGATAGGGCCTGCCTTGGGCCCAGTGTCAGCGGTGCCTGATTGGACCCGCTCCGAAGGGGTTCGGGTGACCCTCCGCGCGTACGCCCTCGCCTGGCTGTAGCCGATCCTCTCCCAGACCGGCCTTGAAGCTCTTCGCGCCACGTTTCAATCGGCACAGGCCAAGGACCGGGATCGGATCGGGTCGGCTCGGGCGCTCCGGGGAATTCTGTTGACGTTATCGCCAGGGGGCGGCAACATACATCCGCGAGGGCGGCTGTCATCGATTTAATGGGTTCCAGACGGGGAAGATCATTCGGTGATTCGACTCGTGGACGTCTCGAAGATCTACGACGGGGCGGGGACCCGGGTGACGGCGCTGGCAAACGTCTCGCTGGGGGTCGCCCCGAGGGAATTCGTGGCCCTGATGGGGCCCAGCGGATGCGGGAAGAGCACGCTGCTGCATCTCATCGCCGGGGTAGATCTCCCGACATCAGGCGAAGTTTGGGTGGACGGCCGCGCCCTGGCGCGGCTCTCCGACCGTGCCCTCAGCCAGTTCCGGCGCGACCGGGTGGGGATCGTGTACCAGTTCTACAACCTGCTCCCGACGATGTCCGCCTGGGAGAACGTGGCGTTGCCCGCGCTGCTCCAGGGCATCCCCGTGCGGGTCGCACAGGAGCGAGCGGAGGAACGGCTCCGCCAGGTGGGGATGCTCCACCGGAAGGACCACTGGCCGCACGAGCTGTCGGGCGGCGAGATGCAGCGCGTGGCCATCGGCCGGGCGCTGGTGAATGGACCATCCGTCCTGCTGGCGGATGAGCCGACGGGCAACCTGGATTCCAAGGCAGGGCGAGAGGTCTTGGAACTCCTAGCACAGTTCAATGCCGAGCGAGGCGTGACCATCCTCCTGGCGACCCACAGCCAGGAAGCCGCCGCGTTCGCCCATCGCATCATGTATCTCCGGGACGGAACGATCTCGGACGGGCAATAGCCCGTCTTGCTGGAAGGCTTGAAGGCTGGGAGGCTGAGAAGCCCACCAGCGGCACTTGCTCCCATGCGCCCAATCTTTCATCTCATCCGGCTCGCAGCCTGGCGAGCAATTTCCCAGGACCGGTTGCGGAGCCTCGTTACCATCCTGGGCGTCGCCTTGGGCGTGGCCGTGGTGCTGGCCATCCGCCTGGCCAACGACGGGGTCCTGGAATCCTTCCGGAACAGCCTGGACTATGTCGCCGGGAAGAGCCGCCTTCAGGTCTCCGCAGGAGAGATGGGATTCGACGAAGCCCTGTTCCCCGCCATCGCCGGGACGCCGGGCGTGGCGCGCGCAGTCCCTGTAGTCCAGGCGATCACGCCCGCGGCGGGGCTTCCCGGCGAGATCCTGCTGGTGCTGGGCGTGGACGTCCTGGCCGACGCGGGGATCCGAGAGTACCGAGGACCCACCCCGGAAGTCGCCGAGCCCCTGCAACTGCTGACCGATCCTGGGGCCATCCTCCTGACGGAGCGGTTCGCGCGGGCCCACGGTCTCTCGGTTAGCGGCTCGATTCGACTTCTCACGCCGACGGGACCGAAGACCTTCGTCATCCGAGGGCTGCTGGCCGACCAGGGGGCAGCGCGGACCATGGACGGACAGTTTGCCGTCCTGGACATCGCGGCGGCGCAGCTTCAGTTCGGGAAGCTCGGCCGACTGGATCGCGTGGACCTGTTGCTGGACCAGTACGCGGACCCCAATCGGGTCGCCGCAGCTCTGCGCCGGCACCTGCCGCCCGAGGTGACGGTGGAGCGGCCGGAGGCGCGCAGCGCCCAGGTGGAGCAGATGCTGGCCTCGTTTCAGCTCAACCTGTTCGTCCTGAGCCTCATCGCCCTCTTTGTTGGCGTGTTTCTCGTCTACAACACCATGTCCGTGTCCGTGGTTCGGCAGCGACGACAGATCGGCATCCTGCGGGGCCTGGGCGTGAGCCGCGGCCAGGTCCTGCTCCTCGTGGCAGCCGAAGGGGGCATGATCGGGCTGCTGGGCTCTGCCCTGGGGGTGGCGCTGGGGCTCCTCTTGGCGCGAGAAACGATCGGGGCTGTGAGCCAGACCGTCTCGTCGCTGTACGCCTTCGTCCGACCCGGCGAGCTGCGCCTGCCTGCCACGTTGATCCTCCAGGCGGTTCTCCTGGGATGCGGGACTGCCATCCTCTCCTCCTTGCTCCCCGCATTGGAGGCAGCCGTGGTCACGCCCAGCGAGACGCTGGCCGCGGCCACGCTGGAGCGCCGGCACCATCCGTGGCTCCTGGCATGCGCCGGACTCGTGCTGGCCCTGGGGGCCTACGCGCTCGCGCAGGGAGGTCCGGTGTCGGGACGGCCCCTGCTGGGCTATGGCGCGGCCCTGAGCCTCCTCCTGGGGACCACGCTCCTCTGTCCGGCCTTCCTCCTGGTGTTTCAGCGAGTGCTGGCGCACAGTCTGACGAGATCGCGCCTCGTTGCGGGGAGGATGGCGGCCGGGAACCTCGGTCGTGCCTTGCGCCGGAACGCCGTGACGATCGGGGCCATGGTCGTCGGCCTGGCCATGCTGGTGAGCGTCTCGACCATGATCCAGAGCTTCCGGAGGACGGTGGAGGTGTGGATCCAACAGACGATCCGCGCTGACCTCTACCTCTCGCGGGCCACACGGCTGATCAAGGGGGCCGACACGCGCCTTCCCGCCAGTATGCTGGAGGAGGTGAGACGGATCCCAGGCGTGGCGGAGGTAGATGGGTTCCGGGGCCTCCGAGTGGATGACGGGCATGGCGGGAGATTCCTCCTGGGGGCGGGGGACTTCGACGTGATGGCTCGACGAGGCCGGCTGCTGTTTCGCCGGGGAGATTCCGCGACGATCCTCCAGCAGGCCAAGGACCGGGGGCGCGTGATCGTGTCCGAGACCTTCGCCGAGCGGTACTGGCTGAAGGAAGGGGACGAGGTGACCTTGCATCCGTCCGGACAGACGGTTCGTCTTCGCATCGCCGGCGTCTACTACGACTACACGACGGAAGGCGGGCTGGCGGTCATGGACCGGGCTCTCTTCCAGAGGCTGTGGCGGGATCCCTGGTTGAACTCCCTCGTTATCTACCTGTTGCCGGGCGGCGACCCTCTGGCGGTGCGTCAAGAGATCCTTCGACGGTTATCCACGGGTGACGACCTCGTGGTGTTTTCCAACCGGGAACTCAAGGCCCGGATCCTCGAGATCTTCGACCAGACGTTCGCCATTACCTACGCCCTGGAGGTGGTGGCCCTGGTGGTGGCAGCCCTGGGCATCCTCAATACACTCATCGCGTCGGTTCTGGAGCGGACCCGGGAAATCGGCATTCTTCGCTCGGTCGGGTTCACGCGTGGGAGCGTCCAGCGCACCATCCTGTGCGAGGCGGCCTTCATGGGCACACTGGCCAATCTCCTGGGGGCCCTGTCCGGGCTGGCCCTGTCGCTGATCCTGATCTACGTCATCAACAAGCAGTCCTTCGGCTGGACGATCCAGTTCACGTTCCCGGCCCGTCTGATCGTGGAGTATGCGGTCCTGACGCTCTTGGTCAGCGTGGCAGCCGGATGTTTTCCGGCCTGGCGCGCCTCGCGCCTTCCCATCGCCGAGGCGGTGCGGTATGAATAGTCGAAGGAACGGAAAGCGTTTCCGCCTCTGGCGGATTCGGGAGTTCGGCTGTCTCCGCCCCGGACCGCGGAGCGGAGCGGGGTCGGCAGTTCCCGAACCATCGAACGCTCGAACAGTCGAACCACCGCAGGATCTCACTACGGAACGATCGAACTGTCGAATCCGCCACAGGCGGAAACAGTCGAACGCTTTCGAGGCACTCTGAGGTCGCTCATGATTCCTGAAGTTTGGGTGTGGCTCCTCACGACGGCTGCAGCGGTGGGCGCGATCACCCTGTACGGCATCGCGACGCTTAAGTTTCGCCTCGAGGACCAGGCGCTGGAGATCGTGGCGCTGGGGGTTCCGTTCCGCACGATTCCGTATGCCGACATCCAGTCGGCGGATCGTGGAGGCTCGCTGTTCCGTGAGCACTGGGTCTCCTTCCGCCTGAAGAATCGGATCACGCTCCACTTGCGAAGGGGAAAGCGCCGCTCGATCGTCATCACCCCATCGGATCCGGATGCGTTTCTCCTCGATCTGCGTTCCCGCCTCCAGGCCGCTCCGTTCAGGGAAACTGACTAACCGCCATGGCGCCAAGGTCGCCAAGTAGACTGAGGATCATGGGATTGTCAGCTTCCGTTCTTACCTTTGTGATCTTGGCGTCTTGGCGGTTAGTGTTTGCTCCGCTAGTCGAGGCAGGGGAGTTCCGCCCGGCCCTGCCTGGATACACCTTCTCGTTTCCTCGTGATCATTACTCTCACGACGACTATCGCACCGAGTGGTGGTACTACACCGGCCACCTGCGCGCCGCAGGCGGCGAGGAGTACGGCTACCAGGTGACGTTCTTCCGGAGCGGCGTGGCCGAGGCACACGCCAACCCGTCCCGCTGGACGGCCAAGAATCTCTACTTGGCCCACTTCGCCATCTCGGACATCCCGCGGAAGGCCTTCAGGTACTTCGAGCGCGTCAATCGGGCGGGTCTGGGCCAGGCCGGAGCGAGCGACAGGGAGTTCCGCGTCTGGATCGGCGACTGGGAGGTGACCGGGGATGGGGCGACACAACGACTCCGGGCAAAGGAGGATGGGTTTACCCTCGACCTGATGCTGGTCTCGCAAAAGCCTCCCGTGATTCAGGGCGAGAACGGCATCAGCCAGAAGGGTGAGGGGCGAGGCCACGCGTCCCATTACTACTCACTGACGCGGCTGAAGACCGAAGGGACGCTGACGGTACACGGCAAGGCTTTCCCGGTTTCGGGCCTGAGCTGGATGGATCACGAGTTCGGCTCCACTCAACTGAATCCCGATCAGGTCGGGTGGGACTGGTTCAGCCTTCAGTTCGATGATGGAAGCGAGCTGATGCTTTACAACATCCGGAAGGCGAACGGGCTGCCGGACCCGTATTCGGCGGGGACGTTCGTGGGGGCGGACGGTCGCACGCTCCGGCTGAAACAGGCGGACTTCAGCGTGGAGGTCCTGGATCGCTGGAGGAGTCCCCGAGGGAAGGGTATCTACCCGATGAAGTGGCGGCTCAAAGTGCCGATCATCAGCCTGGACGTGACGGTGACGCCGGCCTTTCCAAACCAGGAGCTGGACACGGCGAAGAGCACCCGGGTGATCTATTGGGAAGGAGCGGCGTTCGCGGAGGGGACGGCCGGCGGTCGCCCCGCCACGGGGCGGGGCTACGTGGAGATGACGGGCTATGCCGAGCCCTTCCGAAAGAAGCTGTAGCCGTCGTCCCCGGCGGAGCGCGCATTTCAGGGAGGCAACATCATCACGCTGATCTTGAGGAGGCCATCCCTTCGACCTGTTCGACGCCTTGTGGGGGTCCCAACTTCAGTCGGCTTGACGCAGGCGGGAATTGACAGGGTATCAGGAAGGGAGTAGCTTCACGCTAACTGGGGGCGACCGAAGGAGTCGGGAGGCGAATTCGTGTCCGAGTGGTCGGCGGAGCGGCGATGCTCGCGCCACCCGATCAGGGTGCCAGTCATTTACAAACTCAAGGATCCCGCGCACGTCAAGGCCGGTATGGGTTGGACTCGCGACTTGAGCGAAGAACGAGCCTACCTGGAATTGGCAGAGCGCCTCGAGCCCTCGTCAACCCTCGTGCTCTTCATCGGGACGGAGAAGAGAGGTCTCGAGGTAGAGGCGACGGTGGTCTGGGTTGGAGGTCAGGGATCCGCGGGGGAGGGAATCCTCCATGGTGTGTCCTTCCCCCGTGTCAGCGCTGAGCAACGCCAGGCCCTCAGCAATCTTCTCAACCTGAAGGGGCAGAGGCAGCTAGCAGGGCTCCGGCTCCCCCTGGAGATCTCGGTGTTGTGTCGGCCCAAGGGGAAAGAAGGCCCGCCTCTCCAGAGGCGGACAGCGGATATCAGTCGTGAGGGGCTATTGCTCCTGCTGTCTCAGGTCGTTCCTGCCGGCTCCGTTCTGCATGTCACCCTTTCAACCGCGCGGGGAAAGGTTGAGGCGGAGGGGGTGATCGCCTGGGTGGAGGCCCAGGCGGGACAGGCTGCGGCAGGGTTGGTCCCTCACGGCTTGCGGTTCACCGACATCAATTGGTCCAACCAAATGACCCTTGGCCTCTTGCTGGCAGAGATGCCATAGGGGTGCTCACCGGTGTCTGCTCGTGCCCGACTCGTGACACAGGACAGATGTTCCCTTCATCTTGTCGTGGAGGAGTATGCAGGAGTCATCGCCGTTCCGCTCGCTCGTCTCCCCCCGAAGAATCCAGCAGACCGAACGGACGGAGGCTTGCGCCGTGGGTCGGCCCGCTTGGTTGTGGTTGCGTTTCAGTCCGATGGCATGCCAACACCCACTGAGGAGGTCACCGGATGATTCGCAGTGCGCTGTCTCTGACCAAGGTCACACCCCGGATGCGCCGGGGCATGGTGGTCGCCGAACACCCGCTGGGCGCCGAGGTGGGCGCCTCCATCCTCGCTCGCGGCGGCAACGCCGTGGATGCAGCCGTGGCCACCGCGTTTGCCATGCCCGTTGTAGAGCCGTTCATGTCTACCATGGCCGGCGGCGGGAGCTTCCTCGTCCACCTGGCCAAGCGGGGCGAGACGATTGCGATCGACGCCAACGTGGAGGCGCCGTCCGCGTGCCACGAGCGTTGCTATGAGCTGGGGGAGGGGATGCAGCAGGATCTCTTCAACTGGCGGCGCGTCGTCGGCGACGCGAATATCTACGGGCCTAAGGCGGTGGCGGTGCCGGGATCGGTGGCGGGGCTCTGCCTGATGCTGGAGCGCTACGGCACCATGGACCTGCCCGACGTGCTGGCGCCGGCCATCACGCTGGCCGAGAAAGGCTTCGTCCCGGACTGGTACATCGGGCTGACCATGGCGATCTACTCGGAGGAGCTCCGGATGTTTCCCGAGACGGCGCGCACCTACCTGCGAAACGGCTTCGACATCCATCGGCCGCCGTCCCTGGCGGACGGGGACGTGCTGCGTCAGCCCGAGCTGGCACGCAGCCTGCGCTTGGTGGCCAAGGAAGGGCCATCGGCCTTCTACCGCGGTGAGATCGCCGAGCGGATCCACGAACACATGCGGGATAGCGGCGGGTGGCTCACCAAGGACGACCTGGCAGCGTACACGCCGCGCGTTCTTTCGCCGCTCCTGGGAAAGTACCGGGGTGTGGACCTGGCGTTCACGCCCGGGGCGACCGGCGGCGTGACCGCTTTGCAGATCCTGAACCTGTGGGCGCAGTTCCCGTCGGCGCGAGTGGGGTACG
>Ga0315285_10007502_pt1 | contig 11200 bp, 5 predicted proteins | sample YL17G09_36_MG_FD_203698 | JGI IMG/M metagenome (GOLD analysis project Ga0315285, IMG submission 203698) | Sediment microbial communities from Yellowstone Lake, YNP, Wyoming, USA - YL17G09_36 | ecosystem: Environmental > Aquatic > Freshwater > Lake > Sediment | place: USA: Wyoming | collected... | reverse complement strand
AGATTGTCGGGGTCCACGCCTTCCTGGGGACGCAGCCTGGGTTGGGAGATCCGCCAGACCCACGCCCTGAGTTCCCTGAGATGCCGTTCATCCTGCGGCTCGCCACGGGCAATCTCGGAGACCTGCTCAAGCGTCATCGGCGGCAACAAGTAATCGCCGCTAGCACCGTTGACGCCATTGACAAAAACGTGTTCTATGCTCATTCGATCTCTGCTCTTTCTCACCAGAATTCGCTCTGGGCTCTATCCATTCATCTGCCCTGCTGCACACTGACAGCCAGACAACTACTGTCCCTCTGCTAGATCAGGACAAGTCTTGCGATAGAGGACGTCACGGCCTATATAACGCTCCCACTCAGCCTTCGTCAGGTTACGCCCAGCGCGGGCACAGGCAAACTCGAGCAGGCCTCCCGGTCCCTCGATCCTGGCAAAATAGATGCGGGCATTATGGTCACTACTGGCAGTCACAATGCGCCTGCCATCCGGGCTCCATTCCGCATCCACGACCGCATCGGTATGCCCGCTGAGGGTGAAGAGTTCCGTGCCTGTAGCCGCATCCCACACTTTGGCAGTTTCATCGTCACTGGCAGTCACGATACGCGTGCCATCCGGACTCCACGCCGCATGCTGGACCGGTCCATTATGCCCGCTGAGGGTGAAGAGCTCCGTGCCCGCGGTTGCATCCCACACTTTGGCACTCCCGTCACCGCTGGCAGTCAAAATGCGTCTATTATCCAGGCTCCACTCCGCGTGCCGAACCCAGCTGGTATGGCCACTAAGGGTAAAGAGCACCGCACCGGTAGCCGCATCCCATATTTTGGCAGTCCCATCGTCACTGGCGGTTACTATGCGCGTGTTGTCCGAACTCCACGCCGCGTGCCAGACATTGGCAGCGTGTCCGGCGAGCGTGAAGAGCTCTGCGCCTGTAGCAGCATCCCACACCCTGGCAGTCCCATCGTAGCTGGCGGTCACGATACGGGTGTCATCCGAACTCCACGCCGCATACTGGACCCAATCGGCATGTCCACTGAGAGTGAAAAGCTCCGCACCCACAGTCGCATCCCACACCTTGGCGCTCCCATCGGAACTGGCAGTCACGATGCGCGTGTCATCCGAGCTCCACGCCGCATGCAGGACCGGCCCACTATGTCCAATAAGGGTGAGAAGCTCCATCCCTGTGATCGCATCCCACACCTTGGCGCACCCGTCGTAACCGGTGGTCACAACGCGCCGATCATCCAAGCTCCACGCCGCGTGCAAGACATATCCTTTATGCCTGCTTAGGGTGAGAAGTTCGAAGCTCGTAACTGCATCCCACACTCTGGCGGTCTTATCATCACTAACGGTCACGATATGTCTGCTGTCTGAGCTCCACGCCGCATGCCGGACTGGGCCGCCATGGCCGCTGAGGGTGAAGAGCTCCGCGCTCGGAGTCGCATCCCATAACCTGGCGCTCCCATCGTCGCTAGCGGTCACGATGCGTCTGCCATCCGAGCTCCACGCCGCGCGTACGACCGCATCGGTATGCCCGCTGAGGGTGAAGAGTTCCGTACCCGCGGTTGCATCCCACACTTTGGCACTCCCATCACCACTAGCAGTCACGATGCGTGTGTCGTCCGAACTCCACGCCGCGTACCGGACCCAACTGGTATGCCCGCTGAGGGTGAAGAGTTCCGTGCCCGTAGTCGCATCCCACACTTTGGCAGTCCCATCGTCACTGGCGGTTACGATGCGCATGTCGTCCGGACTCCACGCCGCGTGCGAGACACCGGCAGTATGTCCGGCGAGCGTAGAGATCTCCACACCTGTAGCCGCATCCCACACTCTGGCAGTTCCATCGTAGCTGGCGGTCACGATACGCGCGTCATCCGAACTCCACGCCGCATACTGGACCCAATCGGTATGCCCGCTGAGAGTGAGAAGCTCCGCGCCCGCAGCCGCATCCCATACCTTGGCGGTCCCATCTGAACTGGCAGTCACGATACGTATGTCATTCGGACTCCATGCCGCGTGTAGAATTGATCCATTGTGCCCGCTAAGGGTGAAGAGTACTGTACCTGTGGCCACATCCCACACTTTGGCAGTCTTATCGTCGCTAGCAGTCACAATGCGCGTATCGTCTGAGCTCCAATCTGCGTGCCGGATATTGGCAGTATGCCCAACAAGGGCTAAGAGTTCTGCACCTGTAGTCGCATCCCACACCCTGGCGGTCCCATCGGAGCCGACAGTCACGATACGTGTGTCATCTGAGTTCCACGCCACGTACGTGACGTCGCAGTTTCCATGCTCGTCGCATCCATGCCCGCTGAGAGTAAGGAGTTCCGCGCCTGTAGCCGCATCCCACACCCTGGCAGTTCCATCGGAGCTAGCGGTCACAATGCGCCTGTCATCCGAACTCCACGCCGCGTACAAGACAGACCTACCATGCCCGATGTTCAAAATAGCTCGCAAGCGCAAGCGTGCCGAGGCGCGATACAATGCACTACCTGCCTCTGCGGTCATTGTACCAGGCATTTCCCGGTGCGTTTGATATACTGCTTCCATGCCCAGCAAGATCGCCAGTTGTGGATTCTCATCCATGACGACCTCGGTCTGGGCGGCCAGGGCACGAGATCGCGCAATACGGCTCTGCTGCTTGGCCAACTCCCGTTCTGCCTCTGCAGTTGACCTCGCTGCTTTCTCGGCCGATGTCGCTGCTTCTGCGGTTGATTTCGCTGCTTCTGCGGTTGATTTCGCTGCTTCTGCGGTTGATCTCGCTAGTTCTGCTGTTTGGCGTTCCCGGTCAGTTATCCAATATAACACCCCAAACAGAATAACCAAGGCAACGGTGATGGCAAAACCAACCATGATGGCAATGAACCGCCGATGAGTGGCTTCCCGGTTATAAGCATCCCGGGAGGCATGTAGAAACTCACCCTCAATGGGCACCATTTCAGCAGGGTGATCACCGGCCCACTGTTGGGCTTCTTTCAGCGCCTTGCCAGGTAGCAGCAGATTAGCTGGACGTCCAAGGCTTTCCCACTGGCTGGCCATGCGTTGCCACTTGGGCAGATGTTTCTCGTACCATTCCTGGTTGTCCCTCTGTACCGGCACGATCAAGCGGTCGTGGACCAGCTCATACCAGGTAGCGCCGCGTTGCCTTTCTGCACGCACCAGGTGAGCATTCTCTAGAAGCTCGATAACCTGGTTGTCCAGCCCCTGGCTCTGTCTGGGGCTGCGCAGCACCTGCCCTCGCGTCCCCTGCTTGGTGATCAGATGGCGGTCGAACCAATCGCGGATGGTCCGCTCGCTTATGCTGGTCTTGCTGGCGATAGCTGCCACTTGTTCGGTATAGTAACCGGCCAGAGCCCCGCCTACGTCTCCCACCGCCTCCAGATTTTTTTCCTCGATCTGCTTTGTACCGGCAGGCAGTTTATTCCACAATGAGTGGCAGACCACCTGCAGTTGCACTGGCTCAATGTAAGGCCCGGGTTGCTCCATCGTCGTGCCGTCTGGTTGTTGGATCCGCATCATGCGCAGGTCGTCAACTAGCTTGTTCGCGGCAACGTCAGTGAAATCCACGCCAGCCTGACGGGCGGGCGACTGAATTGCCAGGCGTGCAGCCTCTTCTCCCAGCAATTCCAGGCGGTAGGTGGTGTTCAGCCGGGTAGGAAGCAGACACCGGTAGGGATCAAGCCCCGCCAGATAGTCCTCCCGGAGGGAGAAAAGTGCCCACCACCGCCGGTCACGCAAGGCCTCGCCGACCTGGGTAAGAGACTCCCTCTTGGCTGCCTGGTCAGCAGGCTCTATGGTCAGGATGTCCTCGAACTGATCAAAAATCAGCACCCGGGCATCCGACTCGTCTGTTGTCCGCGACCGCCGGTCCAGGTATTCTACGAATGTCATACCGACCAACTCAGCCAAATGCATCTGTTGCTCGGCCGGCAGTCGTTTCTCCAGAGAGAGCAGCAGACTGAGAACATAACGATTGGCCGTTTGCTCAATTAGCGAAGAGGGCTCCAGGCCAACGCGTATCACCGGCATGACCTGGAAACCCTCCTTCTCCAATTCGGGGATCAAGGCAGCCTGAATCAGGGAGGTTTTCCCCGCTCCGGAGGGGGAGTAGAGCAGTACGATCCGCTCGGCGATCAGCAAATCGAGCAGTTCCCTTTCCTCCCGGTCCCGGCCATAGAGTGTCTCGCCGTACTCGAAAGGGCGCGGGCCGACGTAGGGATTGGGAGGTGTTCGAGAAGGAGTATTCATGGGGCATCTGCCTCCCAGCGTCGCTGAAGTTCCTGCACAAAATCGTCAACACTGCCCCAATAGATACTGATGTCTGCATCTTCGAAATAGGACTCCAGGTAACGATGAGCACGCTCTGGTTCCAAGGTACGACTCTCTTCGGGATCAATTTGCACGGCGACATGGGCGTATCTCTTACGCCGACCGCGCCCCTCCTGGCTCATGATGCTGCGAAACAAGACTCGGAAATCCCAATCGTCCATCCGGAAACCAAGGAAGAGCAGCGCGGTATCAGCCAGAGCCCGGAGCACCACAGGGGGAACTAGCTTCTTGTTCCTGGTCACATGGATCAGGAAGTCAAAATAGTCATCTTCTGTCAGAACCAGCGAGTCCGGCTTCTGTAGATGACCGAAGAGGTGATAGACCAGGGGCTGCTGCACGTTGGGCTGGTAGCCGGGCTCGTATTTGTAGATGGCAGGAAGCGGCTCCACATCGTCAGTCCACCAGGGGTATATCCGCACCTGGGGTTCTTTGCCCACGGCGACCAGAGCATCAGTTAACAGAGTGCTAAAGTCCGTGGTGATGTAGATAGGCAGAGGTATTCCGGCCAGCACCCGGTGCGGTTCCATCGGACTCTGTTCCCTGTGTTGTGCCCCTGCTGCTACCAGTAGTTCGTTCAGTTCTTCCAGTTTTCCCAGGGGCGCACCGCGCGACGCATCTGGCAGATCGTTACCCCAGCGTTCCAGGATCTCCTGGCACAGCCCCTTTGCCAGCATACCCCGGAGAAAACTGGGGTCCTGGTACACAGCCAGATACTGGGCCACCCGGGGTAAGTCCTCACAATCGTGCGGTGCCATAGGGAACCAGTGATCCTCAGCCAATCGCCGAGCGATCTCGCAGCGTGAACTGAGCAGAGACTCAGTGAGGCCGGGGCCCAGGATGGGAGTGCATTTCTCCTGACGAATGTTGTTCAACAGGGCGGGCCACTTCTCCAGCCCCCGCCGGTCAAGGGTGAGGCCGGTCGCGTACCAGATGCGCCCGCTCTTGAGACGCATGAACAGAACCGGCACCCACCAATCGAACCGCTCTCGCACCTTCCCCCGGGCCGCCGTCATCGCCCGATCAACCTGGCCATCTTGTTTGAGCTGCTGGAAAAAGGCGGGCATGAACTGTTTCACCGTCGTCAAAGTGATGTCCCCCTGCATAGCCAGCACCGCCGGGATGCCGGCTTCTGCCGCCAGGCGCGGACCCAGCGCCGCCAGCACGCCCTTGTCACTGCTACACTGATCATCACCACTGCCAGCGCTCTGACAAGAAGCGAGCACTACCAACCGGGGCCGGAGTTGCTGCCGCAAGTCCTTCAGCCGCGCGACCAACTCACTGCCGGGCTCGATCTTGACATTTCCTGCCTCGTCCTCCAGCCAGAGACTGGGCTCGCCGCGGCTCAGATCCCCATGACAGACCAGATAGAGGATATCGTAGCCATCGCGCAAGTGGGTAATCACGTTGTTCAAGGTGGCGGTGCCCGCGGACGCTAATGGGGTGATATGAATACCCTTCAGGCTAGACCTGGCTCGTTCTAACTCACCCGCTACGTCCAACGACGGCAGCGACCGGCCTCCCGACTGCCATGTAGATAGGTTGCGGGGGCTGGCGATCACCACGAGAGCACGCAGCAGGTCGGCCCGCGAGCGCAACGGCACAAGCTGCCAATCGAGGCTGCTCAGATAGCGGGAAAACAGGATCTGTTCATCGGTAAGGAGGGGAGAGCCATCCTCGGGGTCGCGCAACGTCTCCCAGCATAGGCTGTGCAGTTCCGGTGCGCTAGGGCCGATGAAGAGCCGCAGACGCAATGGCACCTCTCGATCCTGTGCGATTGTGTGCGCCTGCTTGAAGGCCTCCCGCAACTTCGGATCGGCAAAGAGGCTCTCGCTCAACTTCTGGCCATAGGCCACAGCGTCAAGGGTTGGGCCACCCAGCTGACCGAGATCCGAACGCACCAGTTGCAGATCCCCTCCCACCCACCGGTTGTCTGCTTCGCTCTTCGGCGCAATGAAGCGCAACTCAACACGGTAGCTGCTGGTGTCCTGCCGATGCAGGCCAATCTCCAGGTCGGCACAATTCAGCTCCATCGCGTTCATTCCTCTCGTCGAACGTAAGCCCACGCGGATAGACCGACGGCCATGTCAGGCGCACCAGGCCAAACCGAACAAAAACGCAGGCACCACGATGAGTGCAGGGAACGTGTTACCGAACATAGGTGATCCGGACGTTGTCAATGTCAACATACGTGTTATACCATTGGTCATTGAACAACCTGAACTTCAACGTCACTGGCACCCCTTTGGTGATGGGGATAAGCCTCTCAACTGTGCCAGTTGGGGTTATTGGGTGATCAGGTAGGGGGGGAACAGAGTCAGTGCAACCAAAATGTGTGTGCTCATAGGTGGTCGTAAAGATCTTCGTAGCATCAACGTACACCGCCATATAGTCAAAGTCGGTCCATAGAACATCCAGACTATGAACCGTGTATTCAAAACTCAACGTCAGCACTCCAGTCGCCGCCGGGTGAAAAACCTGCTGCAGCTCCGCAGTGCTGGACTTCATATTTGCTTGGCAACTAGCGACGTCATCCGCTTCTGTCCCCAAGCGAGCGAAACAGTTTCCAGAAGCACATCGTCTACTCACTGTCTCAGACGTGGCCCAGCATGGCCCAAGTGGCTCTTCAAAGTCACCGTTACAGAAGTCCTTGGGGGGTATATGGTCCTTCATCACAACAGGCAGGAAAATCTTCCAGGTTGGCGAGATTACCCTGATGAAATCCAGAGCGAAATCTTCCTCTTCCTTTGGACTAGTAGCTGAGGCTGCCTGGACTATGGCCCTACCAACATCGGTTATCTGCGCCGTGCAGGGCACGCCAACCGTGACCGTAAACAGTTTCACCTTTCCGATCCCAATGTCGGGGAGAGTGACGGACGTCGGGGTAACAGACCACGAGGGGGTGGGAAACACCTCCAGGGTAATCGTATCGGTAAAGTTGCCCAGGTTCGTGATCCAGTGAGTGAACATCACCTCATTGCAGGGTTGGAGATCAACCATGTTGTCCGGCTCAATCAGCACTCCCCAGTATTGGGGCACGTTGACTTTAGCCTCAGCCTGGGCAGAGGTCTCGCTGGACACTGCTATGACCTGGGCGGAATAGGTATCACTTATCTCATCAGGCGCCGGTCTTACGGTCAAGATGACGGTGTGAGAGGCTCCACTGGGAAGTGAGCCTATGTTTGCGGGTTCAATCTGGGCACTCCCTTTCCAGCTCTGGAGTGTGCTTGCCGCCATGGCGATGTTGGTCAACGGCTGGCTGCCTGCGTTACTCACCACGTAGGGTACCGAGACGATCTCGCCTGCTTTTACCGATACGTTCTGGCATTCTGGAGAGATGGTTATTAGGTAAGGAGGCTTGGGCTGGCCAGTGATGACCGTGGACTCTTGCACAAAAAGCATAGGGGTTTCCCTACTAACAAGCCAAACGTTATTGAACACTATACCACCAGTGGCTGATTCGGTTACACTCATTACAATCGTCACAGATTGTGTCCCTCCCGGCAGCAGATCGGGCATCTGCCAGAGGGTGTTCGCAGGTGGATTGAGTGGTGCACGCGTAGCGGTTATGAATACAGTGGGTGGGGGATAGCACTCCGTCAGAAAGATGCTGGTCGCTGGAGCCGTGCCGCTGTTGGTGTATACAATCGTATAGGTCAAGCGCTCCCCAGCCGTTACTGGATCGGGCATATCCGTTTTCCTAATCGTCAGGATCGGCACACTGTGCACCAGCGTTTCTTCCCAGTCCAACCGACCAGAAGTCTGATCGCTACGCCACTCCACCTGATTGACGAGCACAGTGCCATCGGCAACGGAAGGTTTGACGGTGGCCGTGATCACAATCTGGCGCGAACCATCTGGCGGCAAGCTGCCAGGGTGCCAATACCAGGCCCGGCCTGAACCACTGGTCGGCGGCGGATTGGCGTCGCCAGTGAATTGAACGTTCGCGTCAAACGTGTTGGTAATCACGACATTGCTCGCAGTGCTGTTGCCTGTGTTGCTATAGACGAGCGTATACACAAGCGGGTCATTGGGCCGAACAGGGTCCGGGTTGTCAGACTGTGCCAGGCCCAGAACGGGTCCCTCTTTGTACTCGTAGATCGCAGCGTCGTCGAACCACACGGTACCCGCGCCATACAGGCGGCATTCCAGGCGAATGTAGCGCGTTCTGGGCGGCGCCATGTGGCTGCTGACCAGTTGGACCCACTCGCCGGACGTGTTACCTGTGCCCTCGGCACTCGCCCATCCAAGAACGTCGCTCTCGGGAGGCCATCCTGACCAGAACGTCAGGCTGACATTTGCTTTGTCCGACAACTGATCGGCATTCACCCAGACCGAGAACTCATAGATCCGACCTTCATATGCAGGGATAGGTTTGGAGCGCCATCGAGACCTGGATACCGTGGAACCGCTCCCGATAAACACTGAATAGTCACCACTGTGACGGAGTTGGCGAGAGCGGAAAAAGATTGCTGGGGGGCCTTCCCATGTGTCATATTTCCAATCGGCCGCTTCGCCAGGCGATGCACCTGCGCATTCAAAACCCGGGTTCGGCGCCAGGTTACCCGGCTCGTCGCAAGATTCCTGGGGGTAGTGGCGGAAAAGCAACTGAGACAACGACGGCGCGGCCTGAGTGATGTTCGTGCCACCTCCTAACAGCAGTACCAACAACAAGACTAAAGAACCAACACTCAGTACCAGGCTGAGAAGCCGCAAGCCTGGATGTCGAAGACGGCGAGGAACAATCACCACCGGCAAAGTCGAGTCATTCTCTTTTCCTCTCACGATTACCCTCCTCTTGGCTGTATCCTTACCTCAGGATAGATATCAGGGCTTCGGCGGCTGGATACGCGTCGGCGTAGGGATCCTTGTGGCTGGGGGCGGTGGGGGCTGAATGCGTGTCGGCGTAGGGATCCTTGTGGGTGTGGATGTGGGTAACGGAGGCTGAACGCGCGTCGGTGTAACTAATGTAGTTGGGGACGGCGTTGGTGTTGGCGAAGTCCGGGGAGTAGGCGTCCAGGTCGGAGCAGGTGATACGGCGGTTGTCGTCACTGGTTCTCTAGTATCAGTAGAGGCCGGCGTCTTACCAGGCATTTCTGTTGTGAACGTCGGTGTGAGAGTCAGGATGGGGGTCAGTGTATCCGTCACCTGGATCGGTGCTGGGGTGGGAGTCGGGGTCACAGTAGGTGCAGCAGTGGAAGAAGGTGCGACAATGCCCCCAATAAGGGTACGTGTCTCATCTACAATCGTTTGTGCGGTATAAGTACAGAACAGCATCGTCATAGCCAGAAAAGCAACTGCAAGGAACATGGCAGACAGCCGTCGATATCTATCGTAGATGATGATGATCAGAACTGCCAAGAGCACTGAAAAAGATGCCAGGCCCAATGTCGTGAAAACAACCGTGTCTTCGTGCGCCTTAGCCATCTGACGGATAACTGAGGCCACAGAGACACACACACCGAAACCAGCGCTAATCTGGTCGCGCAACAGGCCGGCGAGACAAGCCAATATCACAACAGCAACCAACAATAGGACCAGTTTGCGAGCAAGCGTACCGGGAAAGAACGCAGTTAGACGCCGCAACATGGTCTTGAACCTTTCTATCCACTCATGCAAGCGATACTTGGCAGCTTTTCGCATGTCGGGCGGGAGAGATGACCATCGCCTGATTGCCCCAAAAGTGAATACCACTCCACAGGCTACGATCGCACAGTTGGCAATCGTCGTCCCGGGCCATTGGTACCGGTCAGCTAACACGATTATTATTCCCACAGAGAACAGTGCCAACGCGAATGGAATGTAACCCCATGACACCTTTTTCCGCTTTTCACGAAGACGAAGCAAAAGCACTACAGAACTGATTGCAATATAAAGGCCCAGTGCAGCATTGTCAGACCAACGCCATGCTGCCTTCGCTACCGGTTCTCCCAGAATAGAGAGTATCTGGCTCAGAAGAAATAGCAGCAAGAGCTCTAGCTCTAACCCAGAAAAACGGGATTGATGCTGTGAGGTTTGTTCATTGCCTTGCATCGTCTTCCCTTCCAAGCTGCCATGGATCATCCCTGTCTTTGGCCTTCGCAGACCATACTTCAAGGAATGACGAATGTTGAATACAAGCGGTCTGGTGAGTGAGATAGACAGACAAGAGACAGGGCTTGATAGTGTCCCAATACTATTCTACACCATTGTCTGTGCAAAGTCAATAGCAGGACGCCTGAAGACACAGAGGCCACCACTGAGTAGCATTGGAAAGTCAGGTTCGGGCAATGGGGAGTACCTACCCGGCCAACGAGTGCCCACGGTCGGTACGGAGATTACCCCGCCCACTGGTGCATAATTCTACCAGAAATCTTGCTACCTGTCTGTAGGGAGAGTTTGACTGTTGGTGTAGGGAAAGTTGGACAAATTGCGCGCTAAAACTCCCCCACCTCTCCCACCCGCAGCCGCTCAATCGCCAGGAACCCCACCGCACACACCACCATCAGCAGCGTAGACATCGCCAGCGCCTGGCCATAGTTCGCGGCGCCGGGGCGGCCCAGGAAACGATAAATCGCGATCGGCATGGTCGGTCGCTCCGGCCGCGCGATCAGGCTCGTCGCTCCAAACTCCCCAGCGAGACGGTGAAGGCAAACACCGCCCCCACCAGCACCGCCCGCGCCACGATCGGCAGGTCCACCTCCCGCCACACCCGCCAGGGCGACGCCCCCAGCAGTGCCGCCGCCTCCCGCAGCCGCGGGTGGATCGAGCGCAGCGCCGGCAGGATGCTGCGCAGGACGAAGGGCAACGCGACGAGCGTGTGAGCCAGCACGACCAGCAGCGGCGAGGTGCGCAGGTTGAGCGGGGGCCGGTCGAGCGCGACGATGTAGCCCAAGCCGAGG